>Ga0265295_1001564_pt1 | contig 39877 bp, 20 predicted proteins | sample Munlansysbiofilm_FD_192503 | JGI IMG/M metagenome (GOLD analysis project Ga0265295, IMG submission 192503) | Leachate microbial communities from a municipal landfill in Southern Ontario, Canada - Methane capture system biofilm | ecosystem: Engineered > Solid waste > Landfill > Unclassified ... | reverse complement strand
CCCGTGGCGGTCTGGCCCAGCGGAGACATCTTCGCCCGCGCCCGGGTACGATCCCTGGAAGTGCAGCGCTCCGGGCGATACCTCTTCGAACAGCTGGCCGCGCCCGTGGACGGGGATATCAAGGCCGCCCTGCCCGCCCCGCAACCGGAGTCCATGGCCGTGGCCCTGGTCGAAGGCTGGCGCGGCGAGGTCTGCCACGTGGCCCTGACCGACCACTTCGGCCGCTTCCGCCGCTACAAGATCACGGACCCGTCCTTCCACAACTGGACCGGCCTGGCCCTGTCCCTGCGAGGCACGGCGATCTCGGACTTTCCCATCTGCAACAAGAGCTTCAACCTGTCCTACTGCGGCTTTGACCTCTAAGGGGAACGCGCATGTATATCTTCGACACCATCATGAACCGGATGCGGCGCGGCTGCCAGACCATGCCCTATCCCAAGGGCCCGGCCCCGGCCCTCCCGGACCGACATGGCGGAGCCCTGCGCCTTGACGCCTCGGCCTGCCCGGCAGGCTGCGCGGAGTGCATCGCGGCCTGCCCCGTCTCGGCCATCACCCGCGAGCCGGGTCAGGCTGCACGCCTCGACCTCGGCCGCTGCCTGTTCTGCGGAGACTGCGTGGAGGCCTGCCCCAGCGGAGCCATCACCCGGACGGATGACCATCGTCTGGCCGTGCGCCACCGCGAGGATCTGATCCTGGGCGAACCCGGCAAGGAGGAACTGCGGCTGGCGGCGGCCCTGGACAAAAAAATGAAAAGCCTGTTGGGCCGCTCCCTGCGCCTGCGGCAGGTCAGCGCGGGCGGATGTGGCGCCTGCGAGGCAGACATCAACGTGCTCGGCACCATCGGCTGGGATCTGGGACGTTTCGGCATCCAGTACGTGGCCTCGCCGCGTCATGCCGACGGAGTGCTCATTACAGGCCCGGTAACCAAAGGCATGGAACTGGCCCTGCAAAAGACCTGGGAGGCCGTGCCCGAACCGCGCATAGCCATCGCACTTGGCGCCTGCGCCATCAGCGGCGGCCCCTTTGCCGGGCAAGCGCAGCACAACGGAGGGGCCGACCCTATCATCCCCATCGACCTCTACATCCCCGGCTGTCCGCCTCACCCGCTGACCATCCTGGACGGATTCCTGCGCCTGCTGGATCGGCTGCCCGCACACAACCGCTAGAACCCGACCACAGGCACCCCCCGCCATAAGACGTAAAAAAGGGCCGGAATCGCTTCCGGCCCTTTTGTCATTCTGGGATATGAACGGCTTAGTACATGCCGCCCATGCCGCCCATGCCGCCACCGGGCATGGCCGGAGCAGCCTCTTCCTTGGGCTTCTCTGCGATGGCGCACTCGGTGGTGAGCAGCAGGGAGGCTACGGAAGCGGCGTTCTGCAGGGCAATGCGGGTCACCTTCTTGGGATCGATGACGCCGGACTTGAGCAGATCTTCGTATTCGCCGGAAGCGGCGTTGTAACCGAAGTCTTCCTTGCCGTTGCGGACCTTGTCGATAACCACGGCGCCTTCAACACCTGCGTTGCCGCAGATCTGACGGATGGGCTCTTCGATGGCGCGACGGATAACCTGTACGCCGGCGGCTTCGTCGTCATCGGCGGGCTTGACGGAATCCAGGACGGACTGGCAGCGCACCAGGGCGACGCCGCCGCCAGGCACGATGCCTTCTTCAACGGCAGCGCGGGTGGCGTTCAGGGCGTCTTCCACGCGGGCCTTCTTTTCCTTCATTTCGGTCTCGGTGGCTGCGCCAACGTTGATCACGGCAACGCCGCCAACGATCTTGGCCAGACGCTCCTGCAGCTTCTCGCGATCGTAATCGGAGGAGGTCTCCTCGATTTCGTTGCGGATCTGCTTCACACGGGCCTTGATGGCCTCGGCTTCGCCGGAACCGTCAACGATGGTGGTGTTTTCCTTGTCGATGACAACGCGCTTGGCGGAACCGAGCTGGTTCAGGGCGATGCTCTCGAGCTTGACGCCCAGGTCATCGGAAACAACTTCGCCACCGGTCAGGATGGCGATATCCTGCAGCATGGCCTTGCGGCGCTCACCGAAGCCGGGAGCCTTGACGGCCACGACCTGCAGGGTGCCACGCAGCTTGTTGACAACCAGGGTAGCCAGGGCTTCGCCTTCGATGTCTTCGGCGATGATGACCAGGGGCTTGCCCATCTTGGCGGCCTGCTCCAGAACGGGGAGCAGTTCCTTCATGTTGGAGATCTTCTTTTCGTTGATCAGAATCAGCGGAGAATCCATCTCGCAGACCATCTTGTCAGGGTTGGTCACGAAGTAGGGGGACAGGTAGCCGCGGTCGAACTGCATGCCTTCGACGACGTCCAGGTTGGTCTCCAGACCCTTGGCTTCTTCAACGGTGATGACGCCTTCTTTGCCGACCTTGCCCATGGCTTCGGCAATGATGTTGCCGATGGTGGCGTCGTTATTGGCGGAAATGGTGCCTACCTGGGCAATTTCCTTCTGATCGCGGGTGGGCTTGGCCAGCTTGTCCAGGCTCGTGATGACGGCTTCAACAGCCTTGTCGATGCCGCGCTTGATGGACATGGGGTTACGACCGGCGGCAACCAGCTTGATGCCTTCGGTAAAGATGGCCTGGGCCAGGATGGTGGCGGTGGTGGTGCCGTCGCCTGCGATGTCGGAAGTCTTGGAGGCGACTTCCTTGACCATCTGGGCGCCCATGTTCTCGAACTTGTCTTCCAGTTCGATTTCCTTGGCTACGGTCACGCCGTCCTTGGTGATGATGGGGGAACCGAAGGACTTCTCGATGACAACGTTGCGTCCCTTGGGTCCGAGGGTGACCTTGACGGCATTGGCCAGGGTGTCCACACCGATTTTCAGTTTTTCACGGGCCTTGGCATCAAACTTGATAATTTTAGCAGCCATGTGTGCGTCTCCTTGAATTCTTAAAAATTAGGCTTCGATAACAGCGAGGATGTCGTCTTCACGCATGATGAGGAGTTCCTCACCTTCGATCTTGATCTCGGTGCCGGCGTACTTGTTGAAGATCACCTTGTCGCCAGTCTTGACGCCCATGGGGATCTGCTTTCCGTCTTCGGCGACCTTGCCCGGACCGGCGGCAACCACTTCACCCTTGATGGGCTTTTCCTTTGCGGAATCAGGGATGATGATGCCGCCTTTGGTTACCTGCTCCTCTTCGAGACGCTTGACCAGAATACGGTCGTGCAGTGGTCTGAGTTTCATGTTTTTCCTCCAAGATGTTTAAGAATTTCTTCCGTGTAGATATTTTTTTTGGCACTCGGCAAGGCGGAGCGCCAAAACGCGGAACTGAAAATGCAACTCAAGTTCCGCGCGAGACAGAGGCCCAAATAATCCCTGCAACAGTGAAGTCAAGGGACGAAGTCAAAAAAAAATTCATTCCTCGCCAAGCCGGGCGGCTTGTGATTCAGATAAAGGCAGGCTATGCATTTCGCCTCACAACCGCCACCACCGCCCGCTTAAGGGCTGACCGCAAGACCGCTACAAGGACATCCCCATGCTCGACATTAAATTTATCAGATCAAATCCGGACGAGGTCAAAGACGGACTGCGCAAACGCCGCAGCAAGCTGGACCTTGAACCTTTTCTGGCCATCGACCAGAAAAGGCGCGAACTGCTCCTTGAAGCCGAAGACTTGAAAGCCCGCCGCAACCAGGCCTCCGGCGAGATGCCCCGGATGAAGAAGGCCGGCGAAAACGCCGAAGCCCTCCTGGCCGAGCTTGGCGGCATGTCCACGCGCATCAAGGCCCTGGACGAGGAACTCAAGGACATCGAGCAGCAGACCTCGGACTGGGTCATGTCCATCCCCAACGTGCCGCACGCCTCCGTGCCCGAGGGTGTGGACGAGGCGGACAACACGGAGGTGCGCAGCTGGGGCGAGAAGCCCGTCATGCCTTTCACCCCGAAGGAGCATTGGGAGCTGGGCACGGCCCTGGGCGGTCTCGATTTCGAGACCGCAGCCAAGATCACGGGCAGCCGCTTCGTGATCCTCAAGGGCTGGGCCGCCAAGCTTGAGCGCGCGCTGATCAGCTTCATGCTCGACGTGCAGACCCTTGAGAACGGCTACGACGAGGTCATGCCCCCGGTCATCGTCAACCGCGAGAGCCTCATGGGCACGGGGCAGTTGCCCAAATTCGAAGAAGACCTTTTCCACCTCGAAAACACGAGCTACTACCTCATCCCCACGGCCGAGGTCCCGGTGACCAACATCTACCGCGACACGACCCTGGCCGAATCCGCGCTGCCCATTGCCCACTGCGCGTACACCGCGTGCTTTCGCTCCGAGGCGGGCTCCTACGGGAAGGACACCAAGGGCATGATCCGCCAGCACCAGTTCGACAAGGTCGAGCTGGTCCGCTTCGTCCACCCCGATTCTTCATATAATGAACTGGAAAAACTCCTCGGGCACGCCGAGAGCATCCTGCAGAAGCTCGGGCTGCCCTACCGCGTGGTCACGCTGTGCGCCGGGGATCTGGGCTTCTCTTCGGCCAAGACCTACGACATCGAGGTCTGGCTGCCCGGCCAGGACAAATACCGCGAAATCTCTTCCTGCTCCAACTTCGAGGATTTCCAGGCCCGCCGGGCCGGAATCCGCTTCAAGCCCGCAGACGCCAAGAAGAGCAGATTGGTTCACACCCTGAACGGATCGGGCCTGGCCGTGGGCCGGACCATGGTCGCCATCCTGGAAAACTACCAGCAGGCCGACGGGTCGGTACTCGTGCCTGAAGTCCTGCGACCTTACATGAACGGACTGGAAAAAATTGAATTGAAAAAAGACTGACTTTCCGGCTTGACAAGGTGGGTACCCCCCTATAGAAGCGTCTTCTCTTTACGGGCCGTTAACTCAGACGGTAGAGTATCTGCCTTTTAAGCAGAGAGTCGAAGGTTCGATCCCTTCACGGCCCACCAAAATGCGTCCCCATCGTCTAGTGGCCTAGGACGGCGGCCTCTCACGCCGCTAACAGGGGTTCAAACCCCCTTGGGGACGCCACTTTTTTTCTTCGACGCAAAACTTGCGTCCCCATCGTCTAGCTAGGTCCAGGACACCGGCCTTTCACGCCGATAACAGGGGTTCAAATCCCCTTGGGGACGCCACTTTTTTTTTGTTTTTTGTTGGGTGATCGTTCAACGGTAGGACAGCGGACTCTGACTCCGTCAATCTTAGTTCGAATCTAAGTCACCCAGCCACCTGTCCCCATCGTCTAGCTAGGTCCAGGACACCGGCCTTTCACGCCGATAACAGGGGTTCAAATCCCCTTGGGGACGCCAAAGGAAGCAAGGCCTTACATCGCAGGATGTAAGGCCTTTTTCTTTTTCCGCAGGTTGAACGCTTTTTTTGGTTCTTCAACGTTTGATCTGGAATTCATGAAGCCAGCAATATCTGAATCGGAAGCGCGATCAGGTAGACCGCCACAATGAAGTTCACCTGCCTTCACGCACGCTGAATGCTCCGCTTGGCATCGTGGAACTTTCCCGCACCAACAAGGATCGCCCGCTCCCCTAAGCCCCCTGCCTTGCCATCGCTTCGGTCATCCCTTGCAGGAGGGAATCGATATTGACAGGCTTGGCCACATGTCCGTTCATCCCGGCGGCCAGGAACTTCTCCTTGTCTCCCTCCATGGCGTAGGCCGTCAGGGCAATGATGGGGATGTCCTTCTTTGGGCCAAGGGTAGCGGATTCCCGGATGATGCGGGTCGCTTCGATTCCATCCATCACGGGCATCTGGATATCCATGAGGATGCAGTCGAAGTCGTTATCGACCAGCAGTTCAAAGGTCTGCCTGCCGTTTTCGGCCAGGGTCACCTCGTGTCCGGCCTTTTCCAGCAGCTTTTGGGTGGGAATCCGGTTGGATGGATCGTCCTCGACCAGAAGCACGCGGAATCCCGCGCCGGTTTTGATGGCGGCGGGTTCAACGGTTTTTGACGAGTTTTCGCGGTCCATCTTGAAAGGCAGGACGACATGCACGCTCGTGCCTTCGCCAGGGGCACTCTCAATGCTGATCTCCCCTTCCATGAGCCCGACCAGCCGCTGCACGATGGACAGGCCAAGCCCCGCGCCCTGATAATTGCGGGTAAAGGAGTTTTCGACCTGCCGGAAGGGTTCGAAGATGTCGCCAAGCCTGTCCTGGGCGATGCCAATGCCTGTATCCCTGACGCAAAAACGCACGCTGTAGGTGCCGTCATCCTTTGCGGGTAAAGCCTCGATGTCCACCACGACCCTGCCGCGCTCCGTGAACTTGAGGGCGTTGCCCACCAGATTGAAGAGCACTTGGCGCACTCGCATCTCGTCCCCGACCAAAGCGGCCGGCATGCCCGGGGCAAGGTTGCAGTCCAGGGCCACGCCCTTGTTTCTGGCCGTGACAGCGAAAAGTCCGGACACGGAATCAATGATATCCTGGATCAAAAAAGGTGCCTTTCGGATTTCCATCTTACCCGCCTCGACCCGGGAAAGATCCAAAATGTCCGAGAGGAGTCTGGTCAGGCGGTTGGCGGCACCTGTGGCCATTTGGACATAGGTGAGCTGTTCGGCATCAAGAGGCGTGGTTTCCATGAGTTGGAGCATGCCCATGACCCCGTTGATCGGGGTGCGAATCTCATGACTCATGTTGGCCAGGAATTCGCTTTTGGCCTGGTTGGCGGTTTCTGCGGCGTTTTTGAGTTTGCGCAGGGCCTCTTCGGCCTCTTTTCTGCTGGTCAGGTCGATGTCCACGCAAAAGAGTTCAGCCTCGCCTCCCGCCTTCTCGACGATGGCATGACTGGAAAAGACCAGCACCCGGGAGCCGTCCTTGCGCATGAGAGTCAGTTCGCTGGCGGGAGTGGGGACTTTTGTTACCGCCATGGAACGCATGGCTGCTTCGACATCTTTACGTGCTTCCGGCGGGATGATCAGATCGGTCAGTTTTGCCCCTATCGCTTCGTCCGCGCTGTATCCGTAAAGATTTTCCGAGGCCTCGTTCCAGTAGCGCGCGATGCCGTCCATCCCGTAACCTTGAACGGCGATTGCAGGGACCTGTTCAAAAAGTTTGCGAAACCGGGATTCACTTTCACGCAGTTCCCGTGTCCTCGTTTTCACCTGCCTGCGCAGCGTCCATGACCAAAGAAAAAATCCGAGCAGAAGGAGAAGCAGTGGCACCAAAATCATGGCGATTTTGCGCAGGATGGAAACAAATGTCAGGCTTGGCTGTTCGTACACGCCCATCCATTTTTGGTGGAGGCGACGGTATTCGCCGGAGTCCTTCAGAACCCGCAACCCCTCGCTGAACTGCGCCAGAAGCGCCGCATGGCCATTGGGCACGGCATAGCAATAATCCAGGGCAAAAAAGGAATTTTGACTCAACGCCAGATTTGTCAACCCAAGTGCCTTGATGATGTGCAGGGCGATGATGCGGGGGCCCAGTGCGCAGTCATATTTCCCCTCGGACAACCCCCGCAGCATCTCCTCCTGGGTCTCCACCGTGGAAATCCGAGACTCCAGGCCTCGCTGCATCAGGTAGTCGTGGATGATGTCTCCTTTCTGGACGACGATGCTCTTGCCTTTGAGATCGCCAAGCGAAACCGGCGCATCGAGTTCCCCACGTCGCGTCACGGCTACGTAGTTGTTGACCGAGTGAGGCGAGGTGAAATCGAATTTACGGTCTCGTTCCACAGAATAGAACATGCCTTGAACAGCATCGATTTCCCCCGTTCCAGATCGTGCAGCACATCAGTCCAAGGCCCGAGCCGAATTTCGATATCAAGCCCCATCTCCCTGGCAATCATCCGGGTAAGCTCGACATTGAAACCGGCTGGATTTCCCTTTTCGTCCAGGTACTCGAACGGAGGATACTGATGATCACCGCCCACGATGATACGGCGGTCCTTCGGCAATTCAAGGGCGGCGAACCAGCGTGAATGAAGACGACGGTAGGTCCCGTCGGCGATGACTATGGCGAGCCCTTCGTTCAGCAGGGCCAGCATGCGGCTGTCGCCTTTCTTGACGGCGAAACAGAAATCCTGTCGAAAATCCTCGATGGGATTATCGACAATCTCCAGATTCCCAAGTCCGGTTTGAGGGATGAGGCGCAAGGCCACGAGCCGTTGCACGACCACGGCGTCGTGATGCCCCCGTGACAGTTCGTGCAGGGCTTGTTCAAAGGATGGCGTGGTTTGAATCTTTATCCCGCGCTCTTCTCGCCGCAGGAATTCCTCGGCGTTGTTGCCCTGCATGACAGCCACACGCCGCCCCTTCAGATCGGCCAGGTTCCGGATATCTTCCGTCCCGGAGCGCACCACGATGGCCCCGTGCAACGACATGTAGGGCACGGTGAAATCAAAGTCTTCCTCACGCTCGGGCGTGCGGCCAACCAACGGCAGGACCTGCACATCCCCCTTGTCCAACCAGCCTTTGACTTCATTCCAGGGACCCGTACGGAAGGTGACGTCGCGCCCCATGACCGCAAGGGCGGCCCGCATAAGTTCCACGGAAAAACCGTCTGCACGGCCCACGTCGTCAACAATGGAAAAAGGCGGATAATCGATCTCGGCGGCTGAGACGACCGGTGGCATCGGCTTGGATGCCTCGACGGTTCGCGGGATTTGCAGGACGAAGATGAACAGCATGAACGCGATCAGTGCAACGATGTGCCGCCCTGGTCTGGTCGCATGCATGCCCGAATATTTCCAGTCGTCGGATGCAAAAAGGATTTGTGCGCTCATGTTTTTTCGGAACACCTTGGGATATCAGTCTTCATGACCAGACGCCCTTTTGGACTACATCCATGAAAATCTCAAGGCATGCAGAAAAAATTGGCTTGAGTTTGACTATATTTGATTCAAAATTTCTGGGTAGATCTTGAATCATACATTTTGCACGATTGAAAATACGCGCTCATCTCCATCGCCAATCGTTCCTTCGGGCGACCCAGTTTCAAATTTCCCCTTTCGCGAGCGCAGAAGGTAGGTTACATATTTCAACATGCCACAAAGCCGCCATGACGACCGGCTCAAGACAAGATACTTGATGCGGGGACCCGCTATTTCAGACGGCACGCATCACAAACCCCGTCATGCGTCGCCGCACGTATCCGGAGGCCCCATGTTCGCTCGCCTGTTGCATGGTTCGATCAAAAAAAAGCTCGCCATCCTCTTTCTGGTGGCGGCGCTCCCTGCCATCCTCATCATCGTCATTGCCGGACTGGACAACCACCGGCGGGCGGTGTCCGACGCCGAACGGCAGTTGCAGACTTTTTCCCGCCACATGGCGGAAACGCAGACACAAATCACCCTTGCCACCAAGGCGCTCCTTGAAGGGCTGGCCATGCTGCCCGAAGTGCGCCGGGGCAACGTCGAGGCATGCAACCGTCTCTTCGCCAACCTGCTCAAAATAAATCCGGATTACGCGGCCCTCCATCTGGTGAATCCACACGGAAATCTTGTCGCGTCCGGCAGCGCTCGAAAACCCGCGAACTTCTCCCACACGAGGCATTTCAGGGAAGCCGTCGCCACAAAGGCCTTCGCCACCGGCGAATATCTCCTGGGCGTGACCCTGCACGTTCCCGTCTTCACCTTCGGGTATCCCGTCCTGAACGACCGGAATGAAATTGCGGGCGTCCTGCTGACCAGTATCCGGCTTGACAGGTATGGAGAATTGTTCAGGCATACCTCTTTTCCGGACAGTTCCTTCGTCGGCGTCTGCGACAGGAACGGACTGCGCCTCTTCCGCTACCCCGAAAACTCCGCCATGATTCTCGGGGAACCGATCAAGCAAAAGGTCTTCGAACATGCCATGTCCGGGCCTTCCGAAGGGCTGCTCCAGGAAGAAAGCACAGACGGGGTCGAGCGCATCGTCGCATTCCAAAAACTGAGCCTGACCGCAGACAGGCCCCCCTACATGTACTTCTTTGTCGGCGCGCCCAGCACCATGTTCTACGCCGACGCAAAGAGCGGAATGCTGCGCGATTTCGTGATCCTCTTTTTGACCATCGGACTGACCATGCTGAGCGGCTGGTTTCTTGGAGGCAGAACGGTTGGCATGCGGCTTGAGGAGTTGGCCGGGGCGGCGAAACGGATCGGCGAGGGCGATCTCTCGGTCAGGGTGACCCCCGCGCCCGAAATCACCGAGGTGGACGTCCTGGCCCAGGCATTCAACAACATGGCCGAATCACTGACGCAGGATATCGCCAGGCGCACGCGGGCCGAAAAGGCCCTGGCTGAAAGCGAGTTCCGGTTTCGCAAACTCTTTGAACAGATCCCCTCCATCGCCGTGCAAGGTTACGGGATGGACGGCCGGACGCGCTACTGGAACGAGGCCTCGCAAAATCTTTACGGATACAGCGCAAGCGAAGCGATCGGCGTAAAACTGACCGACCTGATCATCCCGCCCGAAATACGCGGGTACGTCGAGGCCGACATGCGGTCCATGGCTGAAACAAAAATCCCCATTCCCGCCAGTGAACTGACTCTCATGCGCAAGGACGGCTCACGGGTGCTGGTCTTTTCAAGCCACGCCATCGTTACCAACGCGGGAGGCGAGGCCGAACTCTTTTGCGTGGACGTCGACCTGACCAGCAGAAAAGAAGCTGAAGAGGCCCTACTCAGGCTCAAGGAGGCCGCAGAGGCCGCCAACCAGGCCAAAAGCGAATTTCTGGCCAACATGAGTCACGAAATCCGAACCCCCATAAACGGCGTCATGGGCATGCTCCAACTCCTCGAAACGACCACGCTCGATGCCGAGCAAACCCGCTACGTGCACATGGCCGCCGAAGCCGCGAACCGGTTGACCAGACTTCTCACGGACATCCTCGATCTCTCTAGGGTGGAGGCGGGCAAGATGGAGGTTCGAAAGGCCGCGTTCCAGATCCGGGACATCATCGATTCCGTGGCCGGTCTTTTCGCCGTCACGGCCAGGAACAAAGGTGTGGCGCTGGAATGCAGTCTGGACCCGACCATGCCCGCCACTCTGATCGGGGACGAGATGCGGGTGCGCCAAGTGCTTTTCAATCTGGTGGGCAACGCCCTCAAATTTACCGACAGAGGCACGGTAGGCATGGAGATCACGACCCTGCCGCCACGCACGGATGACGACATCCGCGTCTGTTTCCAAGTCACGGATACGGGCATCGGCATCCCCGAAGACAGGCTTTCCGCCATCTTCGAGCCGTTCCGGCAGGTCGAGAATTCGTACACCCGCAATTATCAGGGGGCAGGCCTTGGCCTGTCCATCGTGCATCGACTGGTCGGCCTCATGGACGGAGAGATCAGCATCGAGAGCACCCCGGGCACGGGTACGACGGTGCATGTCGTCCTGCCCTTCAAGATGGACCGCGAAAACTCAGCACAAATAGTTGAGCCCGCCGCTATCAAAACCGGCGCGGGATTCCGCGTGCTTCTGGTCGAGGACGATCCATCCAACCGGATTCCCACCCAAAAGCTGCTGGAAAAGGCCGGACACGAGGTGACCCTGGCCGAAAACGGCAGGCAGGCCCTTGAACTGCTGGCTGAAAACGACTTCGACTGCATCCTCATGGACATCCAGATGCCCGTCATGAGTGGAGTGGAGGCGACGCGCATCATTCGCGACTCGGACACCCTCGGCCCGAAAAAGGACATCCCCATCATCGCCCTGACCGCCTATGCCATGGAGAAGGACAGGGACACGTTCCTGGCCGCCGGAATGAACGCATATGTCGCCAAGCCGGCGACCCTCGAAGATATGACCACGGCCATGCGGGATGCCCTGGGCGTGGGGACCTCCGACGACAAGGCGTTCGCACACGATCCGCGCACCACTTTTGATTTGCCCTGAACAAACTTCAATCCTATGAAGCGCCCCATGTCGAAAAAAATCTTCACCACCCTGCGTTCACGGGCCGTCGTCGCGCTCACCGCGATCTTTCTGGCCATGGGCCTTGGCTGCGTACTCATCGTGGGACTGATCATCACCGACCGGCTGGATTCCTTTGAACGCGACCTGGCCGCGGCCAATGTGCGCCGTGCGCGCAACTCGCTGCAACAGGACATGCAACGCATCGACAACCTGCTCAAAGACTGGGCGTGGTGGGATGACACCTACGAATTCATGTTCACGGTCTCGGACGACTATGCGCAAAGCAACATCACCCCGGACGTGTTCATCAATCAAAATCTGAGCGCCATAGTGTTCGTGACCGACAAAGGGGAGATCCTGAGCGCCTCGCGAATGTCCGACGATGAAAAGACGCTCGGCGTGCCCAGCGAAGCGCTGCTCAATTATCTCAGAAGAACGGGGCTGGCCTATCCCCCCGAAGACCTCTTCAGCGGCAGCCCCGCTCTGGTGAACATCGACGGATCATTGTGGATCGCGGCAAGCCGCGCGGTGCTGACATCCCAGCAGACCGGACCGGCGCGCGGGCGGCTGTGGATGATCCAGCAGATCGACGAGGCCTACGTCGAGAGACTCACCGAGCGCACGGAACTGGCACTGCAGATTCACGTCGCCGAACAGGAAAAGCTGCCTCGAGCCATGCTTGCGCTGCACACCGCTCCCCCGGCCACGGGCGAGACCCTCGTCGTTCCCAAGCGCGACCTCATCTGGAGTGCCCTGCTTCTTTCCGACGCGGCGGGCGGCACGCCCATAGCCATCATTGCCAACGCTCCCCGGGAACTCTCGGCCCTGGCCCGCGCGACAATGAAAACCAGCCTCGCGGTAGTCATCGTGTTCGGCTTCGTCGGTTTCTTCAGCGGCTTCGCCTTTCTCGAAAAGAGCATCCTGTCCAGACTGTCGCTCCTTAGCGCGCGCGTCAGAAAGGATGCCCCGGACGCACAGTTTTGCAAGCTGGATCAGCACTGCGACGAAATCGACCAGCTCTCCAGCCTGGTGGACACGGCCTTTGAATCCATCCTTGAGAACGAGCGCTTTCTCAAGGAAATCCTGGGCGCGATCAAGGTCGGCGTCATGCTCATCCGCAAGGAAGACAGGCTCATCGTCAGCGCCAACCCATACGCGAGCGCCCTGGCCGGACGGCCCGAAAAAGACATCGTGGGCAAGGTCTGCCACCAGTTCACCTGCGGCGCTGAAGTCGGAAAATGCCCGGTCTGCGATCTCGGGCAAAACCTCGACAACTACAAATGCGAATTTCTCGGCAAAGACGGCGAGCGGATTGATATCCTCAAATCCGTGACCATCATCACGCGAAATGACCAGGAATATCTGCTCGAAACATTCTGGGACATCCGCGAAATCGAACGCACACGGCGTCTCCTGGAAGAATCCGAGGAACGTTACCGGGCGATGTTCATGAACACCGGCACGCCGGGAATCCTCATCAACGAGGACACGTCCATCGCCGTCGCCAACACGGAATTCCTCCATCTTGCAGGGCTCACACAGGATGACATGCGCCAAAGCCCGCCCTGGACACGCTTCTTCCATCCGGATGATACGCAAAGGATGCTCCGCTACCACACGCTGCGGCGTCAGGACGACAATGCCGCCCCGCGCACCTACGAGTCGCGCCTGGTGGACTCCTCGGGAGGCCTGCGCCATGTCCAGCTCACCGTGGCCATGATCCCCCGCTCCCAGCAGTCCATCGCCTTCCTGCTCGACATTACCGACATCAAGAGAGCCGAAGGAAAACTCCATGAGCTCGCCTACACCGACGCCCTGACCGGCCTGCCCAACCGCCTCTCCGCCCTGGACAGGCTGACCCGGACCCTGACGCACCTCGACCCGAAAAACTCCAGCTTGGGCGTTTTCCTGCTCGATCTCGATGATTTCAAGATCATCAACGACTCCTGGGGCCACGCCGCCGGGGATGTCGTCCTCATGGAGGTAGGGCAACGCCTGCTCTCCGTTCTTGATTCCTCGGAAATGCTGGCCCGCCTCGGCGGTGACGAATTCATCGTCGTATCCGGCATCGGAACCGTCGACAGCGAATATTCGAGCCTGGCGCAAAAGCTCATCGACACCTTCAGCAGCCCCTTTGAACTGGAAGGCTCCGAAACCTTTCTCGGAGTCAGCGTGGGCGTGGCCGTCTTTCCCAGGGACGGCGACACGGCAGGACAGCTGGTGCGCTGCACGGACCTGGCCATGTATCAGTCCAAATCCTTCGGCAAGAACATGTTCCACTTCCATTCCCCGGAATTGACCCTGAAGGCCCAGCGTCGCGTGGAGATCGAACGGGAGCTGCGTCGGGCCCTCGACGCGGGAGAGATCGAGGCCTTCTTCCAGCCGGTCATCGACCTCGACACCCAAAAAATCATCGGAGCCGAAGCCCTGGCGCGTTGGCGCAAATCGGACGGCACTCTCGTCTCCCCGGTGGATTTCATACCCGTGGCGGAACAGACAAATCTCATCACCGACATCGACTTCAGCATTCTCTCCCAGGCCTGCCATCAGGCCAAAAGCTGGGACGAGGATGGGTGGGGCAGGTTGCGCATCTCCTGCAACATCTCCGCACGGCATTTCCAGCGCGGCAACCTGCCAAGGGAAGTGCAGCGGGTCCTTGAAGCCAGCAAGCTGCCCCCGGAACAACTGATCCTTGAAGTCACCGAAACCGTGTACATGGAAAACATGGACCAGGTGCGCGACATCCTCGAAACTATTGACGAAATGGGCGTAATGAGCGCTCTTGACGACTTCGGAACCGGCTATTCGTCCCTGTCGTACGTGCGTTCACTCTCCTTTGACGTTCTCAAGATCGACAAGTCCTTCGTGAAAAACCTACCCGAAGCATCGGCGCTGGCGCTCATTCGCGCCATGCTCGGCATCGCCATCAGCCTGGAGATAACCCCCCTGGCCGAAGGCATCGAAACCCCTGAACAGCTCTTGCTACTCAGATCACTTGGATGCAGGCTTGGACAGGGATATCTGTTTTCGCCTCCGGTGACCGCCGCGCAGTTTGAAGAGTTGCTCAAAAAACAGAATATAGAGTGATCGCGGCAATGCGTGGAAATATTTTTCAAGGATCGGGCTGAAATAATGCGTGCATTTTTTGACGCCAAGGGCTGAATTGGATAGATAAAATTTTAGCGAAAACACGTTATCCGGCAAGCAGCACACCCAAAAAACGGAGAAATTCATGGACCCCACCAATTTCATCCCCCAAGCCCTGCCCATTCCGGTGGAATGGGGCTGGTTCTATCTCTTTCAGATGCTCACGTTCATCCTGCACATCCTGGTCATGAACGTCATGCTCGGGGCGTCCATCATCGCCCTGGTCCATCATCTGCGCGGCAAGGCCGAAACCGAGCCCCTGACCAAGTCCATTTCCGTCAAGCTGCCCTTCACCATCGCCTTCGCCGTCAATTTCGGCGTGGCGCCCCTGCTCTTCATACAGATCCTCTACGGGCAGTTCATCTACACCAGCAGTGTGCTCATGGCCGTGTACTGGCTCTCGGTCGTGGGGCTGGTCATCATCGCTTACGCAAGCGCCTACATCTACGATTTCAGCTACGTATCGCTCGGAAATCTGCGCACGGTGTTCATCGCCGTGACCACCGCTTGCCTGCTGGCCACGGCCTTCATCTACACCAACAACATGACCCTCATGCTCAGCCCCGCCCTCTGGGAGGCATACTTCGACAATCCGTGGGGCACCCTGCTCAACACCATGGATCCGAGCGTACTCCCGCGCTACCTGCACTTCGTCGCTTCATCGGTGGCGGTGGCGGGTCTGGCGCTGGCGCTTTTCTACAGGTTCAAGGTCAAGAACGATCCCGGAGCCCAGCGCTGGGTACGGCACGGCATGAACTGGTATGCCTACACGACCATGGTGCAGATGGCGCTGGGGCTGTGGTTCCTCTCCGCCCTGCCCGAACACGTCACGGATCTCTTGCTGGGCGGTTCCCTGGCGCACACCCTGATTTTCGTCACGGGCGCGACCATCGGCATCTTCAGCATCAGCAACGCCTTGAGCTACAACGTCGGCACGTCGGCGATCCTGTCGCTCACCACCATCATTCTCATGATCTTCCTGCGGGACTTGGTCAGGGATGCCTATCTGGCCCCGTATTTTCAGGTCAGCGACCGCGTCGTCACCGGTGAATATCTCCCGCTTGTCCTTTTCATCCTGACCTTGGCGGCCGGGCTGTGCGTCGTTGCCTGGATGCTCCGCACCGCCGCCACGGACTCGGAGGTGCGCTCATGAATTTTCCAATCTGGGAACTCCACTGGGCCGGCGGCGGATTGCTCATTGCGCTGATCGCCGTCTTTCATGTCTATATCGCCCACTTTGCCGTCGGCGGCGGGCTCTTTCTGGTTCTGACCGAGCACCTGGGCTATCGCCGGAACTCCCCGGCAATCCTTGATTACACCAAGCGCCACACCAAATTCTTCCTGCTCGTGACCATGGTCCTGGGCGGAATCACGGGGGTTGGCATCTGGTTCATCATCTCCCTGGTCGCCCCTGCGGCCACGAGTCAGCTCATCCACACCTTCGTCTTTGCCTGGGCCATCGAATGGGTCTTTTTCCTGGGCGAGATCGTGGCCCTCTTCATCTATTTCTACACCTTCGGAAAAATGGGGGCGCGCAACCATCTCACCATCGGCTGGCTCTATTTCTTCTTCGGATGGATGTCGCTCTTCATGATCAACGGCATCATCGGCTTCATGCTCACCCCCGGAGACTGGCTGACCACAAGGGATTTCTGGGACGGATTCTTCAATCCCACGTTCTGGCCGTCCCTGGCATTTCGAACGTTCATCGCCCTCATCCTGGCCGGACTCTACGGCTTCGTCACCGCCACCTGGGAAAAGGATCCCCAGACCCGCGAGAGTCTGGTCCGCTACTGCGCGACCTGGCTGCTGGCGCCCTTCGCCTTTCTGCTCCTGTCCGGATGGTGGTACGTAAGCGTGCTGCCCGAAAACGCACAGGCCATGGTCCTCGGCGCGAACCCGGAAATCGCCCCGTACCTGCAGGGCTTCCTGTGGATCTCGGCGGTCCTTTTCGCCGGAGGACTGCTCATGGCCGTGCGCATGCCGGCCGCGATCAAGCGGCCCATGGCCCTGGTCCTGCTCGTCATCGGCCTTCTGTACATGGGCTGCTTTGAAACCGTACGCGAAGCCGGACGCAGACCCTACCTGATCCACGGCTACATGTATTCCAACGCCATCCTGGCCGGCACCGAAGACGCCATCAGCGCCGAGGGCTACCTGCAAACCTCGGGCTGGCACCGCAACCGGGAGATCACCCCCGAAAACGCCAGGGACGCGGGCCGGGAGATCTTTCGTGGCCAATGCGCCGCCTGCCACTCCATCGGCGGCCCCCTGCATGACATAAAGCGCCTGAGCGCGCATTACGGAACCGTCGGTCTGGAAGCCCAGATCGCGGGCATGGGCAAGATATACTCCTACATGCCGCGTTTTGCCGGCACGGCGCAGGAGCGCAAGGCCCTGGCCGCATACATCGTGCATGACCTCGTCGGCGATCCCGAGGTGACGCAGCAGACCCGCCCGCGCCCCGAACTCGACCTTGAAATCCCGGCCTTCGATGCCCAGGACGACGAATACGTGCTCCTGGCCTGGTGCACGCTGGGTGAAAAATGCATCTCCGACAGCGACAGCCGCTTCTCCATGTTGCCCCCGGGCAGCACGCTCATGGCGCAGCTCATCCGGCGCGGACCGCTGCCCGAGCTCGTGACCGAGGACGTGGAAGTCACCTTCACGGCCCCGGCGGGTTTTGAAAACCCATCCAACCATGTGGAATTCTGGAAATACGCGCCCTCCCTGGTGGGCAAGGAGCTGGCACCGAACGTAAGCGCCAAGGGCCTGGGCATGTCGGGAGTGATGACGCCAAACGACCAGAACCTGACCTTCCTGGCGGACGGCATCCCCGTGCTGCCTTACATGGACGACGGCACGGTCAACCCCTATCCCGTCTTCACCATCGAAGCCAAGGACAAGGCCAGCGGAGAGATTCTGGCCACCACCAAGGTCGTAGCCCCGATCTCCACGGAAATCGGCTGCAAGAACTGTCATAGCGGCACCTGGCGGCACGAGGGAGCCATGGGCATCTCGGTGACCACGGCCTCGGACGTGCTGGCCAGGCATGACCGGCGTCACAAGACCGAGCTGCTGCCCCAGGCCGAAGCGGGCAAGCCGGTACTCTGCCAGAGCTGCCACCCCGATCCGCTGCTGAAAGCTGAAGGCGATCCGGCGCTGTTGAACCTCCCGGCCGCCATCCACGGCTTCCACGCCAACTACCTGTCCGGGGCTCCCGACGCCGAGCCCTGCCACACTTGCCATCCCACCGGCCCGGACAGCTACACCTATTGCGCCCGCGGCACGCACGCGAGCAAGGGGCTGACCTGCGTCAACTGCCATGGCACCCTGGAAGACCACGCCTTGAGCCTGCTCAAGGCCGAAAAAGAAGCGGGCAAGCCCAAGGCCGACCTGCTCATGCGCCACCTCAAGCCCAGGCTGGTCGCATCCGTTGAAGAAATCGAGCCGCGCAAACCGTGGAACGATCAGCCCGACTGCCTGAGCTGCCACGTGGACTTCGAACCGCCGCAGGACGCGGAACCTTCGGCCTTCAACCAGTGGGTGCGCGGACCGGAAGGGCTTTATCGCATGCGCACCGATGACGCGGGGCTCATGTGCGAATCCTGCCACGGGTCGACCCACGCCGAATATCCGGCCGTCAACGCGTTTCATCCCGATCTCGACGCCATCCAGCCCTTGCAGTACCAGGGCCATCCGGGCCCCATCGGGAGCAGGGACAACTGCGCGGTGTGCCATACCGAGGACATGTTTTACGAATTCCATCATCTCAACATTCTCGGCGAACGCTGATTCCAATCAACCGGGCCGGGGCCAAAATGCCCCGGCCCCTTTCATTTCACGGGCATTGACTTCGGATTCCCAGGCACGCAATTTCCAGCCATAACCATGGGACGCTCCCCGCAAACGTTTTGTGCAACCAAGACGTGACAGAAGCTCCCAATTCCCAGAATTCACTTTACCATCACATGCCCTTGAGCTAGCCTTCACAAAAGGTTTGTATTACAGGCCTCATGTTCCGACACTGTCCCCCAACACTCGGAGAATCGCATGTCGTATCTGCCCTGTGTAGGATGTGGATGGTGCTGTCTGCATGACCAGTGCACCGATTCCATGCGGCGCCACGGCTACCTGCCCCGCTGCCCCGAACTTTTCTGGAGCGATGAAGCCGGGCGCTACCTGTGTCTGACCATGCTCGAAGGCGAATCCGGGGACGGAATCCGCCGTGATCAACACACCGGCGGGGGCTGCTGCGCACCCCTCAACTCCTGGCGACAGGACATTCGAAACCGGGACAAGTGACCCGCATCTTTCGGACGGACCATGACCCAACCCTCTCCAGCAAAAGACAACACACCCCGGACAGACAAAGACAAAACGTCTCCCCGCCTCATGAGCGGGCAGTTGACCGTCCTCTCCATCCTGGTGGCCGTGGTGCCGCTCCTGTGCGTTGCGACCCTGGGCTATGTTTTTTACGATGCGGCGTACCGGGAAAAAACCCACGCGCTCCTGGCTGAAAAAGCGATGAATTCGGTCCAGAGCCTGGACAGTTTTCTCGAAGAGAAGATCGCCAATCTGAGGCAGGAAACAGGCTCGGCAACCATTTCGGAACTGTCGGATCCCGGCCATCTGCGCGTCCGTCTGCATTCCCTGCAAAACGCCTATCAAGGCGTCTTCCTCGGCCTTGACCTTGTCGATACAAGCGGCACGATCATCGCCGGCACCGGCGACGAAAACCTGCTGCCCGCACCGGCCCAAGAGTCCTGGTTCGCGCAGGCCATAAGCCGCCCCCAGTTTGTCAGCAATCTGGCGCTGTGCGACACGTACTGCTTCCTTGCCGTGCGTATCACCACCGAACAGAGCGCCTGGCTGCTTCGAGCCCACCTCGATCCGGATCTGATTCAGGAAAAAATCCGCCTCTTCCACCCCGGAGGAACCGGGGGCGCGTTCTTTCTGGACCGTCAGGGCGCTCACAGCGCCGCCAGCGGCACCGAACCGGACAGCCCGGAGACCGCGTTGCTGCTGGCCCAGCAGTTCTTTCCCGAAGGCAGACCCGTGGTGCTCACGGCCAAGGACGCCAAAGGCCAGACCAATCTTTATGGCTGCGCTCCGCTGCGCTCCACGGGCAACATCCTGGCCATCCACCAGCCCAAGGCCCAACTGCTGCGGCCGCTGCTCAAGGCCCGCCTTGTGGCCCTGGTCATCATCCTTGCCGGTTGCGGAGGCATCATCATCACCGCACTGGCCCTGGCCAAGCGAACGGAACAGCGTCTGTTCAAGGCCGAGCTGGAATTGCAGCACATGCAAAAACACGTCATGGACGCAGGCAAACTTGCCGCCATCGGCGAACTTGCGGCCGGTGTCGCCCACGAGATCAACAACCCCCTGGCCATCATGATGGAGAACGCAGGCTGGATTCAGGACCTGCTCAAATCCGACGATCCCTACAGCGAGGAGAACACCGAGGAGATCTTCTCGTCCCTACAGACCATCACCACCCAGGGCCATCGCTGCCGGGAGATCACGCACAAGCTGCTCAGTTTCGCGCGCAAGGCCGACACCACGACAAACGTGGTGCACATCAACTCGCTGCTGGAGGACATTGCCGGATTCGCGCGGCAAAAAGCCAAATACCGGGGCGTGGAAATCAGGCTGGCCCTTGATCCCAAGGCGGGGGAAGTCGAAATCTCGCCCGCAGAAATTCAGCAGATCATCCTGAACCTCGTCAACAACGCCATCGACGCCATCGAGAAAGACAACGGGCTGGTGCTATTGCGCTCCATCCGCGAGGACGGCTTCGTGCGCATCGATGTCGAGGACAATGGCCAGGGCATCCCCGAAAACATCCTGCCCAGCATTTTCGAGCCGTTTTTCACCACCAAGGCCGCCGGCAAGGGCACCGGTCTTGGCCTGTCCATTTGCAGGGACCTGCTGTCAAAAATGGGCGGTTCCATCAGCGTGAAGTCCACTGCGGGCCAAGGTTGCATTTTTCATATTCGCCTGCCTGCAAGCGCCCCGAAATGATGCCCGCGTCTGACAACGAGGAGCCATCCGCTCAATTTGACTCCATAATTTTCTCTCTGTAAGACCTTGCCGCTACTGATCAACTCTCACCGTGGAGCCCCAATGCCGAAGGATACCCCCAAGACCAGCGAACCAACCACCCACGGCGAACTCATCGAAATTCTGATCAAGGAAGGGCTCCTCTCTGAAAAACAGGCGCTCCACGCCTCCCGGCTGCGCACAAAACTCGTCCGTCCCAAGCCCCTGCTCGAAATCGTCAAGGAACTCGGCTACGTAACCGCCGATCAGGTCACCGCCGCCATCCGCAAGAACAAACTGTCCATGCGCATCGGCAGCCTGCTTCTGGAACTCGGGCTGATCAGCGAAGCCGATCTTGAGGCCGCCTTTCAGATCCAGCGCACCAGCAAGACCCCTCAAAAACTGGGCGAAGTCCTGGTCAACAACAATTTCATCAAGGAATTCAAGCTCCTGGAAGCCCTGTCCATGCAGCTTGGTTACCCTTTTATCGATCCCAGATTCACCAACCTCGACGTCTCCCTGCTGCATCAGATTCCGATAACATACCGAAACAAGGCGAACTACGTACCCATTGAACGGCAGGAACACCAGGTCGTCGTGGCTTTTGCCAATGTCCTGGACCTGGACGACCAGCAGGAAGCACGGACCATCTTTCCCGAAGGCATCCTGCCGGCCATCGCCACGCGCGAATCCATCGTCGAGACCTACCAGCGCTTCGAGCGCGGCGCCCAATCCAAGGAATCCGTCGATGACGATTCGGCCTCGGGCATCGTGGAGCGCATCATCCTCGACGCCATCGAACTCGATGTCAGCGACATCCACATGGAGCCGCTCCCGGATCGCCTGCGCATCCGCTTCCGTCGGGACGGAGTGCTTGAGCCCTACAAGGACTTCCCGCGCGAGATAATCCCCAACATCTCAAGCCGCATCAAGATCATGTGCAAGGCGGACATCGCCGAGAAGCGCCGCCACCAGGGCGGCCGCATCCTGTTCGAATATCCGGGCGGCGAGCTGGATATGCGCGCCTCCTTCTATGTGACCATCCACGGCGAGGCCATCGTGCTGCGCCTCCTGAACCGCCAGGGCAACCTGATCGACATCACGGGCATCGGGATGTACCCAAAGATACTCAAGCGCTTCATCGACGGGGCGCTGTCCCGGCCTAGCGGCGTCGTGATCATCACCGGACCCACGGGATCGGGCAAGACGACCACGGTCTACAGTTGCATCCACCACCTGAATACGCCGCTCCTGTCCATCATCACCGCCGAGGAGCCGGTCGAATACGTCATCCCCGGCATCTCCCAGTGCTCCATCGATCCCAAGATCAACCTGACCTTCGAGGAGACCCTGCGGCACATCGTGCGCCAGGACCCCGACGTCATCCTCATCGGCGAAATCCGCGACAACTATTCGGCCGAGGTGGCCGTGCAGGCGGCGCTGACCGGACACAAGGTCCTGACCACCTTCCACACGGAAGACTCCATCGGCGGCCTGATCCGGCTCATGAACATGGACATCGAGGCTTTTCTCATCTCCTCCACCGTGGTCAGCGTGGTCGCCCAGCGTCTTCTGCGGCGCATCTGCCCGGAGTGCTCCCAGCCGTACAAGCCAAGCCCCGGCGAACTGCAACTTTTCGGCTACACGCAGGCCACGATCCAGGGTGCCAATTTTCGCAAGGGCACGGGCTGTTCCCACTGCCGCTACACGGGATACCGGGGACGCATCGCGGTGTTCGAGCTGCTCATCCTCGATGAAATGGTCCGCGCCGCCATCCTTGAACGGCGAACCAGCTTCGACATCCGCAAGATCGCCCTGGAGAGCGCAGGGCTTGTGACCCTGTTCGAGGAAGGCCTGGTCAAGGCCTCCGAAGGCCAGACCACTCTGGAAGAGGTCATGCGCTGCCTGCCTCTAGTTCTGAAACCACGCCCTCTGGAAGAAACCCGCCGCCTGCTCGGAGTCTAGCAATGAACGAGGCCAAGTCCTTTATCGAAATCCTCATGGAGCATGTGAACTCGGACAAGGCGCAGCTCCCGCCATTCAATCGCACCGGCCTTGCCATTCAACAGGAAATGGCCAAACCTGATCCGGACATGCAGGTCATAGAAAAACAGATCCTGCGCGACCCGGCCGTGGCCGGTCAGCTGCTCAAGGTGGCCAACTCGTCCTTTTACCGGGGCATGATCGAAGTGACCACGGTCAGAAACGCCATGGTCCGCCTTGGTCTGGCTGAAGTCTCCAACCTGGTCACCCTTTTGACCCAAAAACAATCCTTCAGCACCCAAGACCCCTTCATCCGCGAATACATGGACCAGCTCTGGATCCACTCCGTGGCCTGCGCCCTTGGCGCGAAATGGATCGCCAAGGAATGCCGGCTGCCGAGCAAGATGAACGAATCCTTTTTCGCGGGCCTCCTGCACGACATCGGCAAGGCCTTCCTGCTCATGGCCATCTCCGACCTGAAAAAAAACGGACAGCTGGGCGAGACAGTCCCGCAGTCCTTCATCGAGGAAGTCCTCGACACACAACACCAAAGCATCGGAGCACAGCTGCTCAAGACCTGGAACCTGCCGGAGATCTATTGCACGGTGGCCGAACACCACCACGACGAAGACATGGACGGCCAGGACATCGTGCTGCTCATGGTCAGTCTGGCCAACAAGGTCCTGGCCAAGGCCGGAATCGGGATCATGCACACGCCGGACATCGATCTGGCGACCAGTCCCGAGGCGATCCAGCTTGACCTCTCCGAGATCAAGGTCGCCGAACTGGAACTGACCATGGAGGATTACGTGGACTTTGTGGCTGAAGTGGACTGATTCATCCGGCACTGCCGCGCTTTTCTTGACCCTGAAAACGCACACGGGCCGGTTCCCCTGAACCGGCCCGTGTGCGTTTTTCATGCCCGGCGATCACCATCCGCCCCCGCCGCCTCCGCCGCCGCCTCCGCCGGACGAGCCGCCCCCGCCCATGCCCGAGGAACTGCCCGGCGCGGATGACGCCGAGGATACGGCGGACTCCATGCCCCGTCCCAGGCTCGAAGCGAACAAGCCCGGATGCATGCGATTCCATTGACGGCCTTCGTACCAGCCCGGATCGTATCCGGCCCGGTCCAGCAACCGCGCGAAGTGTTCTCCCCACTGATTTTCAACGCCCAACGCCATGGCGTAGGGCAGAAACTTCTCGAACAGCTCGGGAGTCTCATCGGGAGGATGAATGAAGTTCAGCCTATCTTCCTCGGCCACGGAAAGATAAAGCTTGAAGCCCTCGATCTCGTCCAGGGTCTGGCGGCCGATGCGCGTCGGAGCCTTCAAAAGCTCGTAGAAGAGCGCATTCATGAAAATCATGGCCCCAAACCCCAGCACCGCCGCAATCCCCAGCTGACTTGAGAGAAGCCACAGTCCGACCGCCTCGCCGCCCAGAAAAGGTATCGTGAAGACGGTCAGGAACAGGGCCGAGCCCTTGCCGCGAATGCCGCCGCCCTGCCACGCGGCGGCAACCTGGCGCACCAGCATGAAGCAGCCGAAAGTCCAGAAAGTCAGCCACACGCAGATGAAAAGCGTCCCGGGCGGAACGGACGCGCTCCAGACCATGCCCGCCACCGAGGCCAGGGTGATGCCAAGCCCCGGCGCCAGCCAGCCCGTGTTGGTCAGGAAATAGTTGGAGGACAGCTCTTTCACGAGCTTGTTCTTCATGGCCCGTCGGGCGCCGCTGATGACCTTGTGGTTCACGTTTTTGAGCTCGACGACCGTCCCTGCCTTGCCCAATTCGTCCCAGGCCGCCCGTTCGCCGAAGGATAGAGTCTCCGGGGGCTGGTCGGCCAAGGTCAGGCGCATCTTCGCATTGTCCCCGATCCTCAGCGCGCCCTTGACCGCCATGTTGACCACGCCCGCGCTGAAAGCCGCGTTGTCGAACTTCATGCGCGTCAGCATGCGCACCATGGCCGGAGAAAATCCGCGCGGCGGCGCAAAACGGGGAATGATCACGCCCTTGGCCGGGTCACGGCCAACCTTCATCCAGGCCAGCACGTAATAGATACCGAGCAAAACGGTCCCAAGGCCCGCGAAAAGCACTCCTCCGCTCCTGTCCAGGACCTGCGCCGCCTGCTCCGTGGCCGAAGGCGGCGTCACAAAGCCCTTGGGCCAGGACACGGCGATGGTCAGGCCCTCGCCGGGTGCATAGGGCCGCGAGGACGTGAAGGTCACCTCCTGCTGACCGCTTGCCGGAATCGCGCGGTGGTCCCTGCTGCCCATGGGCCCTTCGTAGGCCACGGCCTCAAGAGCCGTGGCGCCGTCCGGCAGATGCACCGTGCAGCTGACCCGGTCCAGGGGCAGGCGCCAGCCGTTGCCATTGACGTTCCAGTAGAGCTCGTCATGCTTCTCGAAAAAACCCAGCTGCCGCGTGGTGCGGTAGGTGAAGGTATAGGAGTAACGGCCCGGCTGCAAAAAGACATCCTTGCTGCCGGCATAGATGGCCACACCGTTGGACCTGTTCTCGACGTGGTGGGGTTCCGCCACGCCGTCTCGCGTCACCTCCAGCAACGTGAACCCGACGCGCACCCTGTTTCCGGCCCGGCCGGAGTAGATCGTTGGAAACTCGCGCACGATCCCGCGCCGGATCTGATCCCCGGTGGCCTGGACCGTGATGGTCTCCGTGACCACCATGGAACCGTCGGGGTCAATAAGGACCAGGGAAGAAAAATCGAGCACCCGCTCGGTCTCGGCCAGCAGGGACGTACAGGAAAACAGGCAGAATAGCGCGGCCAGAAGTATCCGGACATGGATGCCCGCCATTCTAGAACTCCACCTTGGGCACGGCCCGCTCCGACGGACTTTCCAGTTCGAAGAATTCTGCCTTCTCAAAGCCGAAGCGCCCGGCGATCAGATTGGACGGGAAGGACTCCACCGCGATATTCAGATTGCGCACCGCCCCGTTGTAATAGCGCCGGGAGAGCTGCACCTCGTCCTCGATCTCACCGAGGGAAGTCTGCAACTGGGCGAAATTGGCGTTGGCCTTGAGGTCCGGATAGTTTTCGGCCAGCGCGAAAAGCTTGCCCAGCGCCGCCCCCAGAAGGCCCTGCGCCTGGGCTGTCTCGCCCACGCCCTGCGCGTTCTGGGCTACTCCGCGCAAGCGGATGACCTCTTCCAGAGTGCCCTTTTCGTGCACGGCGTACCCCTTGACCGTGGACACGAGGTTGGGGATCAGGTCCGTGCGTCGCTTGAGCTGCACGTCGATCCCGCTCCAGGCCTCCTGCACCATGTTGCGCATGCGCACCAGGCCGTTGTAGATAAGGATAGCCCACAGCAAAATGGCGGCAACCAGGGCGAGCACGACAAGAAAAGCGATCATGATTCCTCCATGACGAAATGTTTGTGCCCCATGATGTAGAGCAAAGCCCGCCCGTTGAAAAGACGACCCTTGCTTTTTGAGCCGGTCCTTGCCAGATCATCAGTTCCGCAACACTCAATCACGCGCGTGAGGTTCTCATGTCCAATCCCAAGAACTGGATCATCGCCCTGCTCCTTCTGGTCATCGCAGGCCAGGCCTGGCTGCTCCTGGACAAGGACTCAAGCGACGAGCCCAAGGCCCTGTCCGTGATCGGCGTCAGCCTCGACAGCGCCATGCGCACCACCCTGGCAGTGGAATTCGACCAGCCCGTTCCGGACACGGTCCGCGCGCAGGCGCCGCCGGCCGACATCGAGCCCAAGGCCGAGGGGCAATGGGTGTGGACCAATCCCTACACCCTGAAATTCCTGGCCCAGACGCCCCTGCCGCTGGACATGCAATACTCCCTGACCTTGAGCCCCGAAGTCTTTCCGGATGAAATCCTGAACGCGGAACGCACCCGGCTCATCCGCACCGGAAGCTTTGCCGTGCAGGAGATGACCGTGAACGAACTGGCCTCGGAAGCCGGGCCGGACATGGTCGAACTGGAGGGCCGCGTCGTCTTCAACGCGCCCGTGGACCCGGCGAATCTGCTGGCGGCCATGAGCCTGCGCGAAGCTGATGGCGCCCCTGTCGAGCTTTCGCTTTTGACCCAGTGGCGCACGACCAGCTTCGGTTTTCGCAGCGCCCCCGTGCGCAAGGACAAGGCCGGACGCACCCTCACCCTGCGCCTGGCTCCGGAGCTGACCGTGGCCGAAAAGAGCCTGGCCCTCGGGCAGGAATTCCGCCGGGACATCGAATTGCGCCTGGACCCGGTGCTGCGCGTCGTCGGCGTCAGCCCAAAGGCCGACAAGGACCAGTCGCGCATCGACCTCGAATTTTCCGCGCCCGTCAGCGCCGCCGCCCTGCGCGAACTGCTGCGCATCGAACCCGAGACCCGAATTTCGGTCTCGGCCCACGGCAAGACTGCGTCCCTGAGCGGCAAGCTCGAACCCGGCAGCACCTGCACGGTCCGCATTGCCAAGGGCCTTGCGGCCGAAGACGGAGCCGTGCTTGAGGCGCCTTTCAGGCAGGAGCTGCGCATGCCGGACCTGCCCCCGAGCGTGGACTTCTCTTCCGCCGGCATGTTTCTGCCGCGTCAGGGGCAAGGGCTCCTGGGAGTCGAATACGTCAACGCCGACACGGTGGAACTGACCGTGAGCCGGGTCTTCCCCAACAACCTGAGCACCCTTTTCCAGGACTACGGCTACTCCATCTTCGACAGCAGCGCCGCCCGGGACTCGGTGCCATATCATCTGGGCAGCGAAATTCACCGAGAGACATTCAGCGTAACCTCCGCGCCCAACAAGGTGCAGGAGCGGACCCTGTCCATGACCGAGCTCATCCCCGACAAGCGTCCGGGCCTGTACAAGCTTGGCCTCAGCCTGCCCGGGGACTATCGCGGCGCCACGCGCTGGGTTCTGCGTACGGACATAGGCCTGGTGGCCAAGGAGGACGGCGCGGGCTTTCTGGTCTGGGCCAGTTCCATCGGAGATCTGCGCGCCCTGGACGGCGTGGAACTGACGCTGCTGAGCTTCAGGAACCAGGTCCTCGGCACCACCCGCACCAACACCGACGGCCTGGCGCGCATCCCCTACGTGGGGCATGACGACGAACTCGGCTCACCGGCCATGATCCTGGCCCGGCACGGCGAGGACTTCAGCTTCATCGTTCTGGACCGCTTCCGCATCGACACCACGGGGCTCGACGTCAGCGGCGCATCAATCAGCCAGGCCGGATTGCAGGCCTACATCTACGGCAAGCGCGACATCTACCGCCCAGGCGAAACCCTGGACGCCGCCGTCCTGGTCCGTGACGGACGCATCGGCACTCCGCCCGATCTGCCCGTGACCCTGGAGCAGCGCGACCCCGAGGGGCGCCTGCTGCGCACCCTGAATCTGGTCCTGGACCGGGGCATGGCCGGGCTGAGCCTGGACATCCCGGACTGGTCCCTGACCGGGCACTACCTCCTGCAGGCCCTGAGCGGCGGGCAGGTCATCGGCTCCTACGCCTATCAGGTGGAGGAATTCATCCCCGACCGCCTGAGCGTCGAGATCGCCTCGCCCCAGACGCGGGGCGAACCGGGCCAGCTTCTGCCCTTCGAAGTCGTCTCGCGCTATCTCTTCGGACCTGCGGCCGCAAAACTGGCCGTCTCGGTCAAGGCACGGCTGTTGGCCGCCGACTTCTCGCCCAAGGGCTTTGAGGCTTACAGCTTTGGCGATCCCGGCAAGAGCTTCGAGCCCCTGCCACTCCTTGCCACCGAAGCCCGCCTCGACGCCGACGGGCGGGCCGCCTTCGACGTGAGCATCCCGCAGGATCTGACCCCGCCGCTGGCGCTCTGGGCCGAGTTCACCGGCCGCGTGCGCGAACAAGGCGGACGCGGCGTGACCGCCAGAAAGCGCATCCCCGTGCACGCCTACGCCCTCTACCCCGGCATCAAGCGGCCAGGGTCCATGGAACTTCAGCCGCGCAAACGGGCCGTGTTCGAGTTCGTGACGGTGAGCCCGGAAGGCAAGAAGACCGCACATCCGGAGCTGGTCGCGACCCTTTTTCAGGACCAGTGGCAGACGGTCATGCGCAGGACGCAGTCCGGGTTCAGTTACGAATCCGTGCGCAACCCCGTGGAAATCTCGACCCAGCGCATCGCGCCGGGCGACGGCGCGGGCGCTTTCGCGGTCACGCCCCCGGATTACGGCTCCTACCGGGTGCGCCTGACCGACCCGACCAGCGGCGCGACCTCGGAGCTGGAATTCTACTGCGGCGGCTGGGGCTACTCGCCCTGGGCGGTCAAGAACCCGGCCAGGCTGGAACTGATTCCGGACAAGGAAGGATATCTGGCCGGGGAGACGGCCTCCATCCAGATCCGATCGCCGTTCGCGGGCAAGGCGCTGGTCGCCGTGGAAGGCCGGAACGTGGAACATCTTGAAATCGTGGAGTTGAACGGAAACACCGGCCAGTTGCGCATCCCGGTGCGCGAGGACTGGCAACCCAACGTGCATCTCACGGCCACCCTGGTTCGCCGGGCCACGGACATCACGCCCGGCAGCGCGGGCCGGGCCTTCGGGGCCACGGCCCTATTCGTGGACAGCCTCTCGAACCGCATGGACCTGCGCGTTGACGCCCCGGAAGAGATCCGGCCGTTGACGGATCTTGAAATCCGGGTCCAGGCCAAACCCCGCTCGCGCCTGACCGTGGCCGTGGTCGACGAGGGCATCATGCAGCTGGCCGGGGGCAAAAACCCGGACCCCTTCGCCCATTTCTACGCCCAGCGCGCCCTGGACGTGATCAGCTACGACAACTTCGCCTTCATGTTCCCGCACGTGAGCGCGGCAAGGCCCCTGGCCGGCGGCGGCGACGATCTGGGCGGAGCCTCCGCCTTCATGCGCACCGAAGGCATCCGCCGGGTCAAGCCCGTGACTTTCTGGTCCGGAGTGCTCGACGCCGACCACACCGGGATCGTCACGCACCGCATCCGCTTGCCCGATTTCCAGGGAGCGCTGCGCATCGTCGCCGTCGGCAACGAAGGCAAGAGCTTCGGCACGGGCACGGCCATGACCCGCGTGCGCACGCCGCTGGTCCTGACCCCGACCCTGCCCCGCTTTCTGTCCCTCGGGGACGAGATCGAGATCCCCCTGACCCTGCGCAACGACACGCCCTCCGGCGGTTCCTTTCGCATCGGCGCGAGCGTGACCGGACCGGCCACGCTTGGAGCCATGCCCGCCCCCCTGACCCTTGAACCCGGACAGGAAGACACGGTCTACCTGCCCCTGCGCTGCGGCACGGAGGAAGGCAAGGTCATCCTGAGCTTCATCGCCACGGGAGGCGGCGAGACCGCCACGGCCGGGGAAGAGCTCGATCAGCGCTCGCCCCTGCCCGTGACCCGAACCATGGAGACCACGGCCCTTGATGCGGCGTCGGGCGAAATCGGCGCGCCTGTGCCGGACAGCTTCCTGCCGGGCTCGGTCAAGCGCACGGTACACCTCTCCACCCGGCCGCTCATGCGCTACTCCGGGCATCTGGAGAATCTGCTCGGCTATCCTTACGGCTGCGCCGAGCAGACCGTGTCCAAAGCCTTTCCGCTGCTGCACTTCGGGGCCCTGGCTCGGGAACTGGCACCGGGACGTTTCAATGTCGGAGGTCCGGCCGGGCTGGTTCAGGCGGCCATCCGCCGCCTGCAGACCATGCAGACCCCGTCCGGCGGCTACGCCTTCTGGCCGGGAGGCAGCGATCCCGACCCGTGGATCTCGGCCTATGTCTGCCACTTCCTGCTGGAAGCCCGACTGGCCGGACACACGATCCCCGAGCGCATGCTCGAAAGCGCATTCTACCATCTTGAATCACTGGCCAATCCCGAACCAGGGAGCACGCCGCAAAAAATCGAACAGGCCGCCTACGCACTCTATGTCCTGGCGCTGGGCAAGAAGCCCAATCTTGGCAGCCAAGACTATCTGCGCGCGACCTTTGACAAGTCCCTGAGTGGCGTGGCCAGAACTCTTCTGGCTGGAGCCTATCTGCGGACAAACAACCACGGCGCGGGCTTTGCGCTCCTGCACGCGGCTCCGGCCGTCGACGACGAACGCCGGGAGAGCGGGGGCAACCTTGGCTCGGGCCTGCGCGACCGGGCGCTCATCGCGCTCATTCTCCTTGAGAGCGTGCCCGACGATCCCCTGCTGCCGGAACTCATGACCCGGATTTCAGGGGAACTTGGCCGGGGCGAATGGCATTCGACCCAGGAGACGAGCCTGGCCTTCATGGCCCTCGGCAAATACCTGGCCGCCCTTGATGACGGACGTCCCTTCGCGGGCACCCTGGCCTGGACGAACGGAGCGCAGACCTTCGGGGACACGATGCTCTTCATGCGGGAAAACATCCCGACCGCGGGCGCGATGACCCTTGAAAAAACGCCTGCCGACCGGACCGTCTTCGCCACCGTGCTGACCTCGGCCACGCCGAAGACTGCGTCCCATGCCGCCTTCAGCCGGGGTATCGAGGTGGAGCAGACGCTGCTGCGCGAAGACGGGCAGGCGCTGGTGGACAACGGCGTACGCCAGGGCGATCTGATCGTCATGCGCACCAGGGTGCGCAGCACCTCCGGGCGCATCGACAACGTGGTCGTGCAGAGCCTCCTGCCCGCAGGCCTGGAAGTGGAAAATCCGCGTCTGGCGACCACTGAGCGGCTGGACTGGATGGCGGAAGAAGCCCTCATGGAAGGCCATCAGGATCTGCGCGACGACCGCATCCTCGTCTTCACCAACCTTGATGGAAACGGTTGGAAGACACGCTACAGTGTGCTGAGGGCAGTAACTCCGGGCCGCTTCGCCCTGCCCCCCGTGCAGGCCGAGGCCATGTACCATCCCGGCCTGCGCGGCGGTGGCGCGCTTGAGGCCATCACCGTCCAGAGGGAAACACCGGTCCCATGAGCAGACTCAGATGGATCGCGGCGGCTCCATGGCGCAAGGCCGCCGCGATCCTCATTTTGATCCTGGGGCTCCTGGCCTGTCTGGCCATGCTCCTGGACCGCATCTTCCCCTTTCCCGTGGAGCGTCTTGAGGCCCCGGCCGCCGTCCGCGTCCTGGACCGGGACGGCAAGCCGCTGCGCTTCTTTCTGGCCGCCGACGGGATGTGGCGCTTCCCCCTGACCTTGAGCGAAGTCTCCCCGGACCTGACCGCGGCCCTCATTGATTCCGAGGACCGCCATTTCCACCTTCATCCGGGCATCAATCCGCTGTCCGTACTGCGCGCGCTCTGGGTCAATGTCCGGCACGGACGGATCATAAGCGGGGCCTCGACCATCCCCATGCAGGTCGCGCGCCTTGCCGACCCGCGCCCGCGCACGCTGGGGGCCAAGGTCGTGGAGGCGCTGCGCGCCCTGCAGCTGTGCTGGCATTATCCCAAGGAAAAGATCCTGCTCTGGTACGTCAACCTGGCGCCCTTCGGCTCCAACGTAGTCGGAGTCGGCGCCGCCGCCTGGCATTATTTCGGCAAGGCTCCAGACACCCTCTCCCTCGGGGAGATCGCGCTGCTCTCGGTCCTGCCGCGCTCGCCGACCCGCTACAACCCGATCCGAAACCCCGGCCTCGCGCGGGAGGTCCGGGACCGGGTCCTGGACCGCTTCGCCGCGCATGGCGTCTTCGATCCGGCGCGCGTGGCCGAGAGCAAGACCCGCCCGCTGCCCGGCCGCCGCGTAGCCGTGCCGCAGGACGCGCCGCATTTCAGCCGCTGGGTGCGTTCACGCCTTCCCGAATCGCCCGTGATCCTGAGCAGCCTGGACAGACGCGCCCAGGACATCACCGAGGCCCTGATCAAGGGACGCATGGACGGTCTGCGTCGTCAGGCCATCGGCAACGCGGCAGCGGTGGTACTCGACATAAAAAGCCGCCAGATCCTGGCCTACGCCGGATCGGCGGACTTCTGGGATGATTCCCGGCAAGGGCAGGTCGACAATGCCCTGTCCAGGCGCTCGCCCGGCTCGACCCTGAAACCCTTTCTCTACGCCCTGGCCTTCGGCCAGGGACACCTCGTGCCCGACTCCATGCTGCTCGACGTGCCCACGGATTTCGCGGGCTACGTCCCGGAAAACTACGGCCAGAATTTTCAGGGCCTGGTCAGCGCGCGCACGGCCCTGGCCACCTCCCTGAATGTCCCGGCGGCGCGCCTGCTGAACCGCTGCGGGCTTGTCCCCTTCCACGGACTGTTGCGCGAGGGAGGCCTTTCCAGCCTGGACAGACCTGCGAGCCACTACGGCTTGTCCATGGCCCTGGGCGGCTGCGAGGTGAGGCTGCTGGAGCTGACCAACCTGTACGCCACCCTGGCCGCAGCGGGGCTGCACCGTCCCGTTTCCCCCCTGGCCGGGGGCCCGGCACAGCGCGAAAAAGACGTCCGGCTTTTCTCCCCCGAAGCCTCGGCCATGACCCTTGGCATCCTGGCCACGACCAGAAGACCCGACCTGCCCGACGCCTGGGAGTTCACGCTCATGGCACCCAAGGTCGCCTGGAAGACCGGGACATCGTTCGGACACCGCGACGCCTGGGCCGTGGGCGTGAGTCGCGACCTGGCCATCGGGGTCTGGGTCGGCAATCCCGACGGTTCGCAATGCATGAACATCTCGGGGGCGCGCCACGCCGGTCCCCTGCTCTTCGATCTCTTCCGGGCCCTCTCCCCCGGGACGACGCGCCTGCCCTCTTTCCCCACTCCCGCGCTGCAACGCATTAAAGTCTGCGCCGTCAGCAGGGAACGCCCCGGCCCCGGCTGTCCGCTCACCACGGCCGACGCCATCGCCGGAGTGACCATGCTCCCGGTCTGCGGCATGCACAAAGAGATCTTCGTCAGTCCCGGGTCGGGCCTGCGTCTGCACGGGGATTGCCTGCTCATGAAGGACTCGCGAAAAGAGACCGCGCTGATATGGCCCCCTGAGCTGGTGGCCTTTCGCCGCGCCCAGGGCCTCAGCCTGCCGGGGCTGCCGGGCATCGACCCCGACTGTCCGGACGTGCCGGATGAGGGCGGACCGGTCATCCAGTCCCCATCCGCGAGCACGCCCTACCAGGCCCGCCCCGACGCGCCCCCGGAGTTTCAGCGTCTGGCGCTGTCCGCAGCCGGGGCAGCGGGCGCGACGGTTCATTACTGGTATGTGGACGGTCGCCATGTGGGCCAAACCGCTCCCGAGACGCCCTGCTTCGTTCCCTTGCAGAGCGGTACGCACGAGGTCGTGGTCACCGACGATCACGGACGCAGCGCCCGCACGACCTTCACGGTGCGCCCGGCAGCCGAGGCTGGCCTTGGCAGCCGGGATGAGCCCTGATAGGCAGGGCTCATCCCGGAGGGTCCATGGCCATCAAGCTGCATCTCGTCTTTCAGGATCGCGTCGGCATCGTCGCCGACCTGTCCCGCCGCATCGCCGACCGCAAGTTCAATATCGTGGCCATGGAAGTGGACCGCGTGGACGAGCTGGCCCATGTCTACGTGGAGGCGGAAGACCGGCAGCCCAAAGCCCTGCCCACGGACCTGCCCGAGGCCCTTGGCGACATCCCGGGACTGCTCACCTCCCGCGCCATCGACACCCTGCCCCAGGAGGAACAGGCCAGGCGGCTGCGCGTGGTTCTGGACAACATTGCCGACGGCGTCGTGGCCGTGGACGCGGCCGGACGGGTCACGACCATCAACGCCGCCGCCTGCCAGATCCTGAACCTGGATCAGGACAGCGTACCCGGCATGGACGTGCGCGAACTCGAACTCGGGGATACGGCCATCCTGGACAGTCTTGCCGGAAGAGAGAGCGCGGATGTAAAGCGCACCCTGGTCACGCCTTCGGGACGCTTTCAGTATTTCGCCACCTGCCGCCCCATCCGCGACGCCCAGGGGCACATCATCGGGGCGGTGGAAATCGCCAAGGACATGCAGGAGATCCGCATGCTGGCCCGCAGCATCTCCGAGCCCGCCCAGATCAGCTTTTCGGACATCGTCGGCCAGAACCAGAACATCAACAACCTCATCGGCTACGCCCAGCTCATCGCGGCCACGGACTCCATCGTCTGTATTCGCGGCGCATCCGGCACGGGCAAGGAGCTCTTCGCCCGGGCCATGCACACGGCGAGCGGACGACCCGGCCCCTTTGTGCCCATCAACTGCGCGGCCCTGCCCGAACAGCTGCTTGAAAGCGAGCTCTTCGGTTACGTGGGCGGAGCCTTCACCGGCGGCCTGAGGGACGGCAAGCCCGGCCTGTTCGAAGTCGCGAGGGAAGGCACCGTCTTTCTGGACGAGATCGGCGACATGCCACTGGCTTCCCAGGCCAAGATCCTACGGGTCATGCAGGACCACTGCGTACGACGCATCGGAGGATCGCGGGAGATCCCCATTCGGGCACGGATCATTACCGCCACCAACGGCAATCTGGAGAAAATGGTCGAGGAAGGAAGCTTCCGGCAAGACCTGTACTACCGCATCAACGTCCTGCCCATCCATATCCCGCCCCTGCAGGAACGCCTGGACGACTTAGGCCTGCTGGCCGAACATTTCCTGTTCACCCTGGCCTCGCGCATGGGCCGTCCGGTCAAGGCCGTCACCGCCAAGGGCCTGACCAAGCTGCGCGCTCACCACTGGCCGGGGAACGTGCGCGAACTCAAGAACGTGGTCGATCGCGCCGCCATCCTCTGTCCGGCGGAGAACATCGACGAACGCTTCCTGATCCTGGCCCACGAGCTTGGCGACGGCATCCCGGGCCAGACCCGGCAAGTCCAGGCCGCCGATCCGGGCAAACCCATCAAGGAGCAGCTGGACCGCCTGGAAAAAGACATCCTTGAAAACACCCTGACCCGGGCCAAAAGCGTCCGCCAGGCCGCCCGAACCCTGGGCCTGTCCCACACTGCCATCCTGAACAAGATCAAGAAACACGGCCTGCGCGTGTCCAGGCCGCTGCGCGTCGAATAGATTCAACGCATCGAGATTCAGGAAAAATTTTGGGCGATCCTCAAACCCATGGCGACAACGGGTCGCGTACCGCACCAAGCCACAATCAGCCTTCCCTCTTTTCCTTCACGCCTCTCGGTGATAAAAGAGTGAATCATGGAGTCCAGCACCAAATCCAAGCCATCCCACCGATCCATTCTCATCATCGAGGACGAGGAGTTCATCCGCCTGACCGTCGCCGACCATCTCAAGGACAGCGGGCACAGCGTCGATGAGGCCCCGAGCGGAGCGGAAGGGCTGCGCATGCTCGATATCGACCGTCATGACACGGTTCTTCTTGATTTGCGACTCGGCGACATGGATGGGCATTCCATCCTGGCCGGAATCCGGGAAAAATCTTCCGAGATCCCGGTCATCATCGTTTCCGGAGCCGGGGACATGCACGACGTCATCAAGGCTCTGCGCGCCGGGGCGTCAGACTTTCTGACCAAGCCGATCCTCGATTTCGCCCTCCTCGACCTGGCCCTGGAAAAGGCCTGGGAACGCCTCGATCTGCTTCAGGAGCGCCGCGAATATGCGCGGGAACTGGAAAGACGGGTTCTCGAAAGAACCGCCGAACTGGCCGAAACCAACCGCAAGCTCCGGGAAAGCGAAGCGCTTTTTCGCCAACTGGTCGAAAACATAAAAGAGATCTTTTGGCTCCAGCAGCTCAATCCCCCACGCATGCTCTATGTCAGCAAGGCCTGCGAAGACATTCTCGGCGTGCCCGAGGAAGTAATTATGCACGACATCAGGAATCTGGCCGACCGCATCCATCCCGATGACCATGATCGCGCCCGGCACTTCTACCTGCTTAAAACCCTTGAAAATTCTGCCGATGAATATTTCAAGTTCATCAGGCCCGACGGAGAGATCCGCTGGCTTCGATCCAAGATATTCCCCATCGCCGACACCGACGGGGTTTCCTCCCGCGTCGCGGGCATCACCGAAGACATAACCGAGCGCATCGCCGCTGCCGAGAGAGAAAAGGACAATCAGCGCAAGCTCATCCAGGCCGACAAGCTGATCTCGCTCGGAACCCTGGCGGCCGGAGTGGCGCATGAGATCAACAACCCCAATCATCTTTTGCGATTGAACGCCCAGGCCCTGGAGCAGATCTGGAAGCTGCTCCGTGAACAGCTTGACGAGTCGAGCCCTGAAATAGCCGCCATATCCATCGGCGGCATGAGCATGGGGCAGCTCGACACGGAAATACCACGCCTGCTGGGCGGCATGATCGGAGCTTCGGACCGTATCCGCGACATTGTCCAGTACATGAAGGATTTTGCCCGGACGGACACCCAGGGCTTCGACGTGCCGGTCAACGTGGGAGATGTCCTCCGCGCCGCCATTTCCCTGCTGCACAACCAGCTCAAGAACGCGACCGACCGCCTGGAAGTCGGCATCGAAGAGGATCTTCCTCCGGTGAAAGGCAGGCAACAACAGCTGGAACAGGTTTTCATCAATCTGCTCATGAACGCCGCCGAAGCCCTGCCGGACAAAAACGCAGGCATCCATGTCCGCTTGCGCAGGCAGAGTCCACACCAGCTGGAGCTGACAGTCCACGATGAAGGGACGGGAATTTCCCCGCAAGTGATGGGACACATCTTCGACCCCTTCTTCACCACCAAACGCGACTGCGGCGGGCTCGGACTCGGGCTTGCCATCAGCAAGACCATCATCGACTCCCACGGGGGGGAACTTTGCTTTGAACTTGTAGAAAGCGGAGGCACCCTGGCCCGGGTGACGCTTCCGGCAATGGAGACGGGAGCATGAACCTTTATCCCGCTCATCCCGTCCTGCTGGTGGACGACGAAGAAGAAATCCTGGCCAGCCTGAGGGTCACGCTGGCCCTGGCCGGAATCACCAACACCATCCTCTGCCCCGACGGCTCGGCGGCGCTGGATATCGCCCGGGACAGGGAAGTCGAGGCCGCGCTCCTGGACGTGCTCATGCCCGGCCGCAAGGGAGACGAAGTCCTCGAAGGGCTCTTGAACCTCCAGCCCGACCTGCCCGTGATCATGGTCACCGGGGTCGACGACGTGGACCTGGCTGTTTCATGCATGCGCAAAGGCGCCTATGACTACATCCGCAAGCCCGCCGACTCGGAACGCATCGTCTCCGCCCTGACCAGGGCCTTCGAACTGCGCACCATGCGCCGGGAGCGCCACAATCTTTCCGCCGGATTCCTGAACCCCGCCCCGCCCAAATCCGCAGCTTTCAACGAGCTCGTGACGCACAGCCCGGCCATGTTGCGCATCTTCCAATACTGTGAAGCCATCGCCACGAGCCCGGAGCCGGTGCTCATCATGGGGGAAACAGGTGTGGGCAAGGAGCTGCTGGCCCGGGCCATCCACAATGCCAGCGCCCGCAAGGGAGAGTTCGTGGCCGTAAACGTGGCCGGGCTTGACGACCAGGCCTTTTCCGACTCCCTTTTCGGCCATGTGCGGGGAGCTTTCACCGGCGCGGACCGGGCGCGCGGCGGCTTCATGGAGCGGGCCGCCGGGGGCACGCTCTTTCTGGATGAAATCGGAGACCTGCCCCTGCAAGCCCAGATCAAGCTGTTGCGGGTTCTGCAGGAAAGGGAATTCTACCCCATGGGTTCGGATCGGCCCAAACCCCTGACCGCAAGAATCATCTCGGCCACCAATCGACCAGTCGATGAATTGAAAGAAGTTCAGCGCTTTCGCGCCGACTTCTATTTCCGCATCGCCACCCACTCCCTGACCATCCCTCCCCTGCGACATCGCCCTGAAGACATCGCCCCCCTGGCGGATCATTTTCTGGCCCAGGCCGCAACGACCTACGGGCACGCCATCGAATTCCCGGCCCGCGTGCTCGAACTCCTGGGTGGATACGCATTCCCCGGCAACATCCGTGAACTGCGAGCCATGATCCTCGACACGGCGGGAAGATCTCAAAACGGCCAGCTCTCCCTCGACGTCCTGGCCGAGAAACTGTCCCAAATCCAGCCCGCGCGGCAAAGCGGCGCTCCAGATCACGTGTTCTCCAACGTTCCGCGCCTTCCAACCCTGAAGGAAGGCTCCGAGGCCCTTGTCGCCGAAGCGCTGAAACGCGCCGGAGGCAATCAGCGTCGGGCGGCCCAGCTCCTGGGCGTCACGCCGCAGGCCCTGAATTCACGCCTCAAACGCAGATCGTCCTCGTCCGTATAAAGATACGTTGATCCCATTCCAAAATCTTGAGTTTCCTTTCCGCCCTCGGCCCACACGGCCTGCGGCTCCCGCGACATATGGAACATAAAGATACGTTGATTCCATAAACCGCCCTCTTTTCCGCGCCGCTTTCCCAACACGCTGTTTTAAATCATCTTTAAGCACAAAAATAGAATGGCACGTCTCTTGGTAATCGCATTCCAGGAGGTGCCCCATGGACACATCGAACCAAACAACAACGCCCACGGTCCTGCTCATCGATGATGAGCGGATGAACCGTCTGATCGTTGGCGACTACCTCCGCGACAGCGGCTACGCGGTTCTCGAAGCGGAATCCTCATCCGAGGGGTTGCGCATTTTCGATAATGCCCGGCCCGATATCGTCATCACCGACCTGCGCATGCCGGGAGGCGACGGGAATCAAGTCGTCACGCGGTTACAGAATGTCGCGCCCGACACCCCGGTCATCATCATATCCGGAACAGCAAACCTGGAAGAGGCGCTGTGCATGCTGCGCGAAGGAGCCAGTGATTTCATCACCAAGCCGGTGCGGGAAATGGACCGCATCAAGCACGCCATCGACGCGGCCATGAAAAAAGCGCACCTGCATCGGGAAAACCGTCTCGTCAAATCCGCCCTGGAAGACGCAATTCAACAACAGACGCATGAATTGCGGGATCTCAACGCGAAACTCAAGAATGCCCTTGAATCTACGGTCAACGCCCTGGGCGTCATCGTGGCCCAGAAAGACCCCTACACCGCCGGACACAACGATCGGGTGGCACGTATCGCCATGACCCTTGGCCATTCCATGGGTCTGTCCCGGGACCGCATCGACA
>Ga0265295_1001563_pt1 | contig 39897 bp, 33 predicted proteins | sample Munlansysbiofilm_FD_192503 | JGI IMG/M metagenome (GOLD analysis project Ga0265295, IMG submission 192503) | Leachate microbial communities from a municipal landfill in Southern Ontario, Canada - Methane capture system biofilm | ecosystem: Engineered > Solid waste > Landfill > Unclassified ... | reverse complement strand
CACCTTTTCTTATCCTGAGCATCGTGGGGATTTTCTGGAATGTAGCAGCCTTTCTTTTGCTCGCACCCAGAATGATCCCTTCATACTGGTTTGAAAGGGGCATGGGAGATTTCGGGCAGTCTATGGGCATGACTGCAAGCGGGCTTTTGCTGATGAAAATAGCAGACCCTGAAAACAGGTCTCCTGCTCTTGAAAGCTTTGGATACAAACAGCTCATGTTTGAACCAGTTGTTGGAGGGGGACTTTTCACAGCCACTTCCGTTCCTTTAATCTTCAATTTCGGCCCTGTTCCCGTTCTTATATTTACAGCTGTCGTGATGCTTTTCTGGAGCGGATTAGGGCTTTTATATTTTGGCCGGAAATGACGGGGTTATTCTGTTGGTTTTTATACTTTATCCGGCCTAATTAGCTCTCTTTTTCATTCAGTAATAACGCCATTTATTTTTCTTTTTTAAAACTCTCCTACTTGTAATATTTACATCTACTTATTCATGAATCGTTATTTTTAGACACGCCTGCATCAACGATGTAAATAGGAGAAGCTGTGCTCTGGAGGTAATATAGCTACAGAAAATGGTCATAAAGACGATAATAAAGAAGGTGGCATCATAAACAAAATTGATAACATAATACAGCTATACTTCGTAAAAAAGAATTACCTCATATCTCTGGAGCAAAGAATAAATCCTTTCTTCCTTTTTACGGGGATAAGCATGTGGGCATTACTTACCCTTAATCGGACTAAAGTTGGGAGGTTATTGCTCTTTTGGTTTTGGTGCTCTGGCACGTTCGCTTTCCAGGCGTTCGATTTCTCTGGCAACATCATCAGGAGTATTATACTCTATTTCAGATATTCCTTTTAGAAGATCCAGTACATCACTCTCTGCCTGTTTCCCTTCTGCGAACTTCACAAGGTCGTCCCTGGTTGCAGGATAACCCATTCCTCTGCCGGTTATAAATTCTTTGACATCGCGTGGACTACTTTTAATAAGTTCACCTCCACAGGTTCAGGTAGTTTACTATTCCAATCTGGTTATTTCTTTCTCAATGTAATATGGTACTACTTCTATAATAATAGTTCAATAAAAACATTTGCAAAAGGATAATTATCAGATATTAGTCTAATTTAGTTTTTACTTGATGTTTTTTCAGCATATAACCTGCCATAACATGAGCTTGCATATTATTTTTTAATCGTTTTCGTTTTATAATATCTAAATCTAATTATTAATATATCGTTATTCTTTAGCATGCCTTGATTGACAATAGCAGATATTAGAAGTTATATTATGGGGAGGGTCAATATAGCTGAAGGGAGTAATCGCAAAGAGGGTCGCAAAGAGGACGACAATTCTAAATATCTAGGAAAAAGCAGGATTTTTACTTCAAAGTCTCTTCCTATCACTGTAATGGGGGCTCTTCTTGGAGGGCTTGTTTTTGGGCTTGTGGGTTATTTTACAGAAAATGGAAATCTTGCAATACCCAGGCTTGAACCTCTTCTTGCTGCACCTTACGGTTCTGTTACTATCTTTTTTACTATTTTCGGCATAAGTCTTGGTTCGTTAATTGCCTCCCTGGCTTTTGCAGGCCGGGTGTTCCTGGAAGAAGGAACTGAAAAAACCGAGACTGGAATGAATCTTAACAAATGGTCAACATGGGGGCTTGCGGTCCTCACTGCTGCAATAATCCTCAGTGCTACGGGATATATCTGGTTTCTCTCAGCTGCTTATGGAAACGGATCTGATCAGGAATCCCGCATAGGATACACTATGAAAAACGTACAGAGAATCCCAGGGGATACGCCTGTTCAGGTTGGAAATTCAATGGGTGAGATGTATGGGACCGAACTTTTAGAAATTCCTTCTGATCCTGTTGCAGCCGCGGTAATGGCTCCTGTGGCTTCTACAAGAAATCAGACACTTATTTACGGTGCTGGAGGGAGTGAGTATGTGGACATGGACTCCCTCATTGAAGAGTCCTTGTCTCTCCTTGGAAACAGTCCTGTCATTATAGTTGTTTCGGCAGAAGAACCTGCTTATGCCCTGCCTGCAGCATATACTGCAGCATATTTCAAAGCTCCTGTAGTTCCTGTTGAAGAAAGGTCTATTCCTCAGGATTTGCAGAACTCACTCGAAAACGGAGAAGAAAAGCTTATTCTTGTGGCTGCACCAGAAAGGCTACTTTCAGACCAGTTTCTTGAAGAACTGGATGCTCTCGCAGAGATAAACCGCGTCGCAGACGAGAATCTATACAAACATTCTCTTCTGTGGGCTAGAAGCAGATGGGGTAATTTTGGATGGGGTATGGATGAGAATTTTCATTTTGATGCATACTACAATTTCGTACTGGCAAATCCAGAAACTCCGGAATTTGCCGCAGCAGGTTTGCCTATGGCTTACGAAGGCAACTACGGTCCTTTGATTTATACTGAGAGTGAAGACCTGAATGATTATGTTGACCAGTATTTCTGGAGGCTTTCTCCTGATTATTTCTCCTTCCCTTCAGACGGGCCTTTTATGAACGTAAGGATTGTAGGAGATTCTGAAAGTATAAGTTACAACGCCCAGGCAAGGGCTGATCTTGCGCTGGAAGTCCGTTCTTTCAAAAATCAGGTCGCTGGAGCAAGCGGGATTTCCTTATTTGGCTGGTCCTGGTTTTTTATCGGGTTCTTCGGAGCCATATGGGCTCTTTTTATCATGCCGAAACGCCTGCCTTACAGCTCTTTTTATTCGCGTATTTACTGGCCCATGGCAATCCTGGTATTCGGACCTGTAGGGATACTGGCATTCCTTATGGCATATCACGAGAGTTCTGTGATGTCCATGGATCATATGGTAAAATTCATGCGCCCTCTCTGGGCGAAAGCTTTGTCGGCTACAATTATGAGCGCAGGAATAGGAATGGCTCTTATGATTGCTTCCATGTACCTTTTCCAGTTTTTTGGCTTGCCTCTTTTACGGACTTTTGAATTTACCTCGGTATACTGGCTGGGTTCTCCAATGACTACCATAATGTGGCTTATAATGGTAATTCCTGCTATTATTGCCTCTTCTTTATTTTACATGGGTCCCATGATGGCTGATATGCGTGAAATGAAGTACTGGGAAGGGGTAAAAAAGGCTTTACCAGTAGTTTCTCTTTCCATGGTCAGTGCCTCCATAGGAATGTTTGCGACTGCATGGTATGTTATGAACTGGAGGGGATGGATGAGCGGGGAAGACCTCTGGCTCTGGGTAACTCCTTTATGGATTTCTGCAGCTGCAGGTTTCTTTGCTGCCCTGATTCCCAATTACTTTATGGCTAAAGCCGGATGGAAGGAGGGAGAGATGTGATAAAGCCTCTGTATACTCTTCTTGCAGTTGCTGTCCTTACGGTTATTTTGATCTCGGGTTATGTATTGCTGTGGGAACCCCAGGGAAAACCTCTTGATGTAACTACAACGCAAAACGAGGCCCTGCTTGAATTGACAGGCAGTACTGCCAGGCTTTCCGGTGAAAACCATATTGAGACAGCTACTGCTTATTCCCAGGCAATCTATGCCGCTGCCCAGGACAAAGATAGACCTGGTGCTGTTGTCCTTGTAAGGGACGATGACCCTGCAATCGCACTTGCAACTACACGCCTGCAGCATATGCCTGTTAACGCGCCCATGCTTTTTATTACTGATAACGGTACCTTGCTGCCGGAAGAGACCAGAAAAGAGCTGGAAAGGCTTGGGCCGGAAGGGGTCATGATGGATAATAATGTGCAGGTATACCTTGTAGGAAATATTGATCAGAGCGTGGTTGATGAGGTTGAAAAACTCAGACTCAAAACACGTGCGATATACGCTTCAAACCCGGTTCAGCTTGCCGAAGTCCTGGATGAATATATTGCAGTCCTGGAGTCTGACCACAGGCAGATTATATTTATAGCTTACACGGATGCACTTGAGTATGCATATCCTGCAGCTAACTGGAATGCTCATATGGGAGATGGTTTTGCTTATGTAACTCCAGACGGGGTGCCCGAAGAAACCAGGAGAATTCTTGAAAGGCGGTGGCCGTATTATCCTTACATATACGTCTTCGCTCCCTCTTCAGTTGTCGATAACGAGACAATGGCAGAACTTTCTCAATACGGGCATGTCCAGCGCATTCCGGGAGATACTCCTCAGGAAATGGCAGTAAGGTGGGCCGGATACAAAGACAGCGGACACATGACTTCATGGCTTGTAGGATACAAAGCACGCAGTGTTGGCTGGGGTTATGCAGAGCCCGGTCATAATATGCTTCTGGCAAACCCGGGAGACTGGCGGACTGTGGTCCCGAGCGGAGTGCTGTCCCATATGGGAAAACACGGGTTCCTTATCCTGACAGAACCAGGTGGGGAGCTTCCGGATGATACACGCTCTTATCTGCAGGTTATAAAACCCGAGCCAGTATATCCCAGCCAGCAGGTATTCAATTTTGCCTGGATTCTTGGGGACGTAAGCGAAGAAACTGTCCAAGAGCTAGATCAGCTACTCAGGGTATCTTCTCCTTTTGAAGAGAACAATAGCAGTTCGATAGCGGGGATTACTCTAAGTTTAACAAATACATCCCGCGATTAACATATTTTTTTGGGTAATCTTCTTGGTCATGGAACTGAGAATGTTAACCTTGATAAAAGTGTGGAATCTAAAGTTATGTTAGTTTTTGTTATGTTAGTAAAACAAGACCTAAATCAAGGTTTGTAAGTAATAATTTCATTAATCGTCATTTTCTTTTTTCTGGTTTCTTCTTTACAGTTTCAGGTTTCTGGGTTTCAAGCCATAGTAAGATCTATAAACAGGATTTTCTGACAGTTTTTTCTCTCTTGGCAACCGTCTTTACAGAACTGTACAAAAATTTTATAATATACTTAGTAACTATTCAGGCAGCCTTTTAAAGGCTACAATTTTTCCTCTTTTCGAGGAAAAATTGGATATAAATTGAATCCTATTTTGTTTCGTTATCATGCTTACACGTGAAGAGATTCTTGCTTTGTGTGCTTCAAACCCTGAAGTCATTGCTTACATTGTGAGTCTTGAAACTCAAATTAAAGAACTTACTGAAAGGTTGATAGCCTTAGAATCTCGTTTAAACCAAAACAGTCGTAACAGCAGTCGCCCTCCTTCTACTGATTTTTTTATCAAGGAGAAACCTAACCCCAAGAGTCTCCGTAAAAAGAGTGGCAAAAAACCTGGAGGTCAAGATGGTCATCCAGGAACAACTCTTGAAATGGTTGATGATCCTGAGTAGGTAATAGAACATTCTTTGAGTTGCTGCAAAGAATGTGGCCATACTCTTGAGAATGTTGAAGTTGAAGCCTATGAGAAAAGACAGGTCTTTGATATTCCTCCTGTAAATCTGATTGTTACAGAACACAAAAGTCAGATAAAGACCTGCCCTTACTGTGGAAAAATAAATAAAGCTGTTTTTCCTGAATCAGTTAAATATCCAGTTCAGTATGGTCCAAATATTTTAGCTTCAGCTATTTACTGTAAAAATCACCATTTTATCCCCTATGAAAGAATTTCCGAATTTTTTGAGGACATAATGGGAATAAAAATCTGTCCTGCTACGATAATTAGAGCAGAAAGAGAATGTTTCCAGAATTTAGAGGAATTTGAAAACGTTATTAGAGAGAAATTAATGATTTCTCATGTTGTCCATTTTGATGAAACTGGTATGAAGATCGAAGGAAAACGACACTGGCTTCATGTAGCTTCTAATGAGAAATACACCTGTTATTTACCTCACTCAAAAAGAGGAGCAGAAGCAATAGACGCTATGGGTATTCTTCCGGAGTTTAAGGGAGTAGCAGTTCACGACGGATGGAAACCTTACAACGTTTATGACTGTGATCATGCTCTCTGTAATGCTCATTTACAGAGAGAACTTACTGGAATTGAAGAGAACTATAAACAGCAGTGGGCTAAAGAAATGAATAAATTACTCACTGAGATGAAAAAGTATACTGATGAATGTAAGGAGCAAGTCAAAGAACTGGACTTTGAGCAAATTAAAGCATTGGAAGAAAGGTTTGATGCTATAATCATGAAAGGGATTGAGGAAAATCCACAATCTCTAAATCCTGAAAAACAAGGAAAACGTGGAAAGAATCCAAAGACAAAAGCAAGGAATCTGTTGGATAGGTTTATAGAACACAAAGAAAAGATCCTGAGATTCCTGAAAGATTTGAAAGTTCCGTTTGAGAATAATCAGGCAGAAAGAGATATCAGGATGATGAAACTACAGCAAAAGATATCAGGAACTTTCAGAACAACACAAGGAGCGCAAGCTTTCTGCAGAATGAGAGCTTACATCTCTACAATTAGAAAGAACGGATTACTTGTTTTGGAGGGTATTATAGCGGCGCTCAAGGGAGCGCCGTTAACTATAACCTGAATAGTTACTATACTTATTAATATATTTACTTAAAATAAGATCTAAGCCCAGAAAGGATTACTGGATTCATAAATGAGTATGTGAGACCATTTCGTAAAAAATGAAAGGTGGCGAGTCTATTATCGAGAAAAACTTCTATGACAACATCAACGTCCTTGAATGCATTGAAAAAGACGGAATAAAAATCGAGATCCTTGAGTACAAAACTCTTCGAGGTCTCAGGGATGTATGCCTTGCAGAAAACCTGTATTACCTCGAAAAAGCCGGCATGAGCCTCAAACAGATAAAAATCACCCTCAATAACAGTGCAGTAACAACCGAAAGAGGAGCCCTGTATTTCCATAAAGGGAACATCGTTGCTGAATGTGAAACAGGAGGAGTTGGGGGGCTTGCGAAAAAACTAATTAAAAACAGGCTGACCAGTGAATCCACTTTTACTCCTACATATTCAGGCACAGGTGAGATTTTCCTTGAACCGGGTTTCAACCATTATATACTGCTGGAACTGAAGAACGAGGCCATTATTGTGGACAGGGGAATGTTCTACTGCTGTGAAAACGGGATCAGTGTAGAAGTTTCAGCCCAGAAAAACCTTTCTTCAGGGCTTTTTGGAGGAGAAGGCTGGTTCCAGACAAAAATCAGCGGAACTGGGCTTTGTGTGCTTGCAATTCCCGTGCCTCCGGCTGAGGTCCTGAAGTATGAACTCAAGAATGAGAGATTGCAGGTTGATGGAAACTTTGTGTTTCTGAGGACTGCTTCCCTTAACTTTACGGTCGGGAGGTCTGCAAAGAATTTTGTCGGCAATTTCACCAGCGGCGAGGGAGCACTTCAGACCTTTGAAGGTACGGGAATTGTCTGGATGGCTCCTACTCAGTATGTCTATAAAACCCTTGCTCAATGTTTTTCCGCGCCTCTCCTGAATACTTCAAGAAGCGCTGACACCAGTAATGATGACTGATTTTCCAGGAAAGTGATTTTTCAGGAAAGTGATTTTTCAGGAAAGTGATTTTTCAGGAAAGCAATTTTTCAGGAAAGCAATTTTTCAGGAAAGCAATTTTTCAGGAAAGTAATTCAGGAAAGTGATTTTTTCTGGATCTTGATACTTTTATTTGCCTGAATAGGAAAAATAAACGTAAAGCACCTTAAAAAAATAAACGTAAAGCACCTTAATAAAAAAGGTGCTTTTTTTATCTTTTTTAATTTTTGCCTCTTCTATTCTAATATTTTTTCAGGGTTTATTCTTCTTCCAAATCTGTCCATCCAAGGTCTCTCATCTGTTCAGAGTCGCTTTCTTTTACTTTACCTGTGTAAAAGGACTCATCATTTATTATATCGAAGACCTCTATTCCGTACACAGTCCCGTAATATGCTGTTATCAATTCCGGCTCATTGGGGGCTTTAATAAACTGGATGTTCCCTTCTTCATACCATTGATCCCATGGAGTCTTTTCTTCGGATACAGGATATTTCATCTCCAGAAGGTCCTCTTCAGCTCCTGAAACTACTTCAGTGCTGTCATCATTGTGCGGTTCTTTTTCAAGGGGCTTCTGGGCAATTTCATCCCATTCTCCATCTATTACGGCAGACCTTACTTCTCTTTCAGAAACAGTAATTTCCATACTGTGAGGGGTGAGAGCTTCGGTTACGATCTGGTCTGTCCTGTTTCCATACCCTCCGTGCCTGCTGGTAAATGCATAGTTCAGAAAGTGCTGTTCAGGGTACGTCTCAAGAACTTCATGGTCTTCCAGTTTCAGGTCAAAACCGTCATAACCGTATGTGGGTGCGTTCTCTATCCAGGCTTCGGCTATCTCTTCAGCTTCGTCCCGAGAGGTGGAAAGGGCGTAAGCTCTCAGTTCAACAAGTGCGGAATCTATTTCCTGAAGGCCTTCTGGCATGTATTCGGAATAATAAGGGTCTACAGTTACGGTTTTTGTATGTACTTCATCTTCCAGGCTAATTTCCAGAGTCCCGACATCCGTAACTAAAGGCTGGCCTTCCTGAGGGACATAGCGTTCTTCCATCTGGAGGAAACGCTTTTCTTCGAAAAGATTGATCAGGTCTCTGAAAGCAGTTTCATTGAATGGCTTTTCATATGTTTTCCTGAAATTGCCTTCGTTATCCGAAGTAGTAAACACAACTGCTGTGCTGTTCACTGTTAACTCCTGCAGCTGCATTTCCGGGAGCGTGAAGGCTCCGTATGTTTTGTGGGTTATGGTAGCATTCTCTGATACGTCCGTTTGATTCTCCGGGTTATCTGCCTGTTTCTCAGTACATCCGGATATAAAAATTAACAGTAATATCAGCAGTACAGGAAATGTTCTGTTAATCAATATCTCCTCCTCTTACCAGGCTTTCGATTCAGGGATAATTTCAAATTAAAAGTTCCCTGTTAATATAGTATTTTTTAAATATGTTTTTTACCCTGGTTTCAACCAGATGACAATTTGAAATTGGTGTTCTCTGTTTTTTCACCTGACTTTCTGGTTTTTTTGTATTATATTTTAAATAACATTTATATCCATATACTAATGATTATATCACTGTCATATTTATTTGAAATTTTCATACAATTGCATCTGCTTATTGTATGCTGATTTACGTTAGAAGGCGCAGACCAGATGAAGTTACAGCTTGTAAATCTTCTTTTATTTTCTGAGAAAAGAAAAAATTTATTGTTATTGCTGGCAGAAGAGCCCAGGAATATTGATGAAATTCCGGATCTGCTTCAGATTTCCAGAATTTCTCTTCTTCCCCATATCAAAAAATTAAAGGAAAAGGGTTTAATTCTCCAGAACGGAGACGTATATTCCCTTTCCACCACAGGTGAGATACTGGTCAGAAAAGCCAGGCCTTTGCTGAATTCAGCCGGCATATTTGAAGACAATGATTCTTACTGGGGCTACAGGAAGCTTGATTCCATTCCTCCTCATCTGTTAAAGCGCATAGGGGACCTTAAAGGAAGCCAGCTACTCGAACCAGGGCTAACTCACGGCTTTGACCTTTTTCCTGAGCTGATAGACAATTTTACCGATTCTTCAAAGGTTATGCTCCTTTTTTCTTTTTTTCATCCCCTGATTCCATCTTTTTCTCTGGAGCTTGCAAAAAAGAATGTTCAGGCACAACTCATCTTTAGCAGGGACTCATTTGACAGGCTTTCAGGGGATTTTCATGATACTGGAGAGAAGATCATGGCAAAGGGTAATGCTTCGATTTTTATTTACGAAGGAGGACCACTCGAAATACCTGCACTGATTGCGGTTTCGGATAATGCGTTACTTCTCGGTTTATTCAATAAAAAGGGGAGATTTGAAGGGCAGTACCTTCTTAATTTTGAGCCCCTTTCCCTTGCCTGGGGTAAAGAACTTTTTGAATATTACCGGGATCGGTCAGAGAATGTCCTTTCAATGGATTCTCCACGCCCTTTCCCTGATGCTAACGGTGGTTTATCTAACCTGAAGTAGAGCAAAAAGATATTACTGGTCCAGGAGCACGGGGCACCCAGCTTTAAATATCTTTTACGGCAAAAGGTCTTGCAGGTATCCGCATGAAACGAACCTCCACGGAATGGAAGCAGAAAAGGGCTGAATTTGTTAAAGGCAAGGTTTGCGCCTGGTGCAGTTCTCCGGGCCGTCTGTGTGTTTGCACTCCCGGAGTCTCCTCTCCGGCAGAAATCCGCTCAGGTATTTACAATCTTGCTTATACCAGGTTTAAAGAAGTTTACAGGGAGAAGTACCAGCAATTTGAGTATATTCTGACAGGCAAACACCGCCATAAAAGCCATCCTGCATGGCACAGGGCTTCAACAATACATAAGATCGAACCTGATCATAGTGACCTTGAAGAACAGATAATTGAGAGGCTTATCGAAGACAGGGGAGAAGGAAACTTTAAGCAGCTCTATCATGAATGGCTTGCAGAAAACGGAATTGAAGAACTTATTGAAGAGGAGATTAAAAAAGCAGAGGAAGAATCCGCATCTTTTGAGCATGCGATTGTGCTTTGCAAGAGCTGCCATTTTGCAAGCATGAAAGGTATGGAAATCTGTCCCAGATGCAGGAAAAGGTATAAGTCTTCAAGATATGAAACCTGCTTTGACTGCCTTCCTGAAGAAAAAAAGAAAGATATTCTGGCAAGGCAAAATGAAAAAAAGAGTTGATTTTAGGGCATGGAGGACCTTTTTGACAGATCCTTTGCCCGGAAATGAGGTTTTATTCAGGATTATTAATGAGAACAAAAAAGGAACAAAAAAGGCTATTCGAAATCATTACCTGTTTTCTTTCAGAAAAGAGCCCATCCGCTTCCTCCGCAGGCTTTGCAGGTCCCTGTTTCAAGGTTCCCTGACCCGTTACAAAGCGGGCATGTAATAGCAGGCTGGGCAACGAGAACGTTCCCCTGTCCTCCGCAAGCCTCACAGATTCCGCCTTCAGAATGCCCGGTTCCATCGCATAGCGAGCATCTTTCCGGAGCATACTCCGTATCCACGTAGGTATAGACCATCTAACCAACACCTTCTTTATTCATGAGCACAGGGTAATCTGGTTTTACAGAAGATTCTTTTACTACGTATTTTCGGCGTCCTAGGTTAAAAAATCTTGCAAAAAGATAAAATGGAAAGTGTTATAATGTACGACAGATTTCCGTCTTCCTTCTGCCTTTTTTTTCGCTTTAAACCTTTAAATCTTCTTTATGCCTGAAATATACCTTAAGGAATGACGAAAGTACGTAAAAATTTAACTTTTAACCTGATGAATAATTTTTTTAATGCTTATTAGTTTTTATTGTTCTGTTCTATCGATTTTCAATTAGCAATACCTGTTTTCCTCTTTATCCAGGACTTTTTTTCCAATCTACAATTCCAGGATTTAAAGGAGGACTTTTGATAATAAATATCTTCCTTTCTTCAATTTCTTACTAAATTTTATTTATATATTTTTCTTTCAGTAACATAAAATATTATTTTAAATGATTCCGGTAGTTTTAAGTAACATTAAAAAAATAATAATCATTAGGGGAGAGGTTTTAGTTTTGCGTCTTGGGGGACGCTGACTTTAAAATAAATCTCCTTAATTTTGGGAGCTGGAACTATGGCGCATAAAGATAATCCTGAGTTTTTGTCAGCAAGCACTATAAAAGGGGATAAGGTCATCAATACCGCTGGAGAGGACCTGGGGAAAATTGAAGAGCTGATGCTTGACCTCCGTGATGGAAGAATAGCGTATGCTGTACTCTCATTTGGTGGGTTCCTTGGTCTGGGCAATAAGTTATTTGCAATTCCCTGGAGTGCCCTTTCGTTAAGAGTGCACGAGCATGCCTTTGTCCTCGATATTCCTAAAGAAGTCCTTGAAAAAGCGGAAGGCTTTGATAAAGATAACTGGCCTGTAACTAACCGTGAATGGCTTTCCTCTATGTACAGCTATTATGGATATCAGCCATACTGGCAGACAGAAATGCTGGAAAATAGGCCGGGAAATATTTAAAAACCTGTATGGGCGGACAGGAAAGGCGCAGGTCTCATCTTACTGGCATATGAAAAGTCTGAAAAGTCAGGATGAAGTAGATCCGATATACGTTTTATGTTTTTTTCAGAATACGTGTACTTTAGAACATCTTTTTAATTTAGGGAGTTGGAACTATGGCACATAGAGATAATCCAGAATTTTTATCGGCAAGCACTATAAAAGGGGACAAGGTCGTCAATACTGCTGGAGAAGACCTTGGAAAGATTGAAGAATTGATGATCGACGTCGATGACGGAAGAATAGCGTATGCGGCATTGTCTTTTGGCGGGTTCCTGGGTATGGGAAACAAACTATTTGCCATTCCCTGGCAGGCTTTAAAACTCAGGCTTCACGAACATACCTTCTTACTTGATATTCCTAAAGAAACACTTGAGAGAGCGGAAGGCTTTGATAAGGACAACTGGCCTGCAGCTGACCGTGAATGGCTCTCCGATACTTACACTTACTACGGATACCAGCCATACTGGCAAAGAAGGGCAGAGGAGCAGACCGAAATACGGGGCGAGGTAGGTGCAGAAAGGTTATCAAGAGAATCAGCCAGCGAGAACCCCATATTCCTGTCAGCAGATTCCATAAAAGGAAATAAAGTTGTCAATAGGGATGGGAATGATATTGGAAAGATCGACGAAATAATGATCGATCTGCAGGATGGAAATGTGGCATATGCCGCAGTATCACATGGCGGGATCCTTGGTATAGGCAGCAAATTGTTTGCTATTCCCTGGAAGGCTTTTTCCCTTAGAATCCGTGATAATGCCTTCATACTTGACATTCCTGAAGAGACCTTTGATAAGGCAGAAGGTTTCGACAAGAGTCACTGGCCTCTAACCCGTCAGGAACTTTCCGGGACTTTCACGCACTATGGGTTTGAACCTTACTGGCAGGCAGCGGCAGTGGGGGCAGGCGTTTCGGCAGGAGTCATGGGTGAGACTGAAGCAGAAAAGATGTCCCGGATGGAAAGAGAGAGGAAAGGGTTGGTAAAAACAGATGAAGAGTTAAAGGCAAGACAGGAAAGGGAAAGACTTGAAGGGTTAAAAGAGACGCAGGAAGAAAAAATCTCCCGTCTGGAACAGGAACGTATGGAACGGGAGAGGCAGACAGAAACTGAACGAGAAAGACTCTCGCGCCTGGAAAAAGAACAGATGGAACTTGAAAATCAGTCACGGGTTGAGAAAGAGAAGCTTGCAGGGCTGGAAAAAGAACTTCAGGAATCTATCAGGCTCGAAGAGACTGAAAAAGTATCCAGGCTTGAGAAAGAGGTGAATCTTTTACAGGGGCAGGAACAGTCCCGCAGAGAGAGACTGGCACAGCTGGAGAGTGAGCGTGCAAGAGTGGGGAAGCTGGAAGAGACCGAAAAAGAGAGGCTCGCCAGGCTTGAAAAAGAGAGGATGGAAGCCGAGAGGCGTGAAGAAAGTGAGAAAGAACGGCTTGCCCGCCTGGAAAAGGAGAGGATGGAAGCTGAAAGAAAAGTAGAGACCGAGCAGGAGAGGCTTGCCAGGCTTGAAAAAGAGAGAACGGAAGCAGAAAAGCGCCATGAGACCGAGAAGGAAAGGCTTGCCGGGTTAGGAACAGGGGGTGTAATGGCAGCAAAAGGAGCGGAAACAGGATATGCAAAAATGGCAAGGACTGAAGGAATAGCAGGAAGGGAAGGCCCTGAATTCTTATCGGCAAGCACTATAAAAGGGAACAAGGTTGTCAATACAGCCGGCGAGGACCTTGGAAAGATAGAAGAATTAATGATCGACCTTGATGAAGGAAGAATAGGATATGCTGTACTGTCTTTTGGCGGATTCCTCGGTCTGGGCGACAAGTTATTTTCTATTCCCTGGAACTCTCTATCATTGAGAGTACACGAGCATTCCTTCGTACTTGACGTTCCTAAAGAAACACTTGAAAAAGCAGAAGGTTTTGATAAGGACAACTGGCCTGTAACTACCCGTGAGAGTCTCTCGCAGACCTACAATTACTACGGACACGAACCTTACTGGCAGAGAGAGGCGACTGAAAGGACAGGGCTTCCCGGAGAGATAGGCTCAGAAAGGGTTTCCGGAAAAGATGTTACAGCGGGCAGAGAAAGTCCGGAATTCCTTTCAGCAGGCACTATCAAAGGGGATAAAGTCATCAATACGGAAGGGGAGGACCTTGGAAAGATTGAAGAATTGATGATCGACCTTGATGATGGAAGAGTGGGATATGCTGTACTGTCCTTTGGCGGATTCCTTGGCATGGGAGACAAACTGTTTGCCATCCCCTGGAAGGCACTTTCTTTGAAGGTTCACGAACACGCCTTTGTCCTTAATATTCCTAAAGATGTCCTGAAGGATGCAGAAGGCTTTGATAAGGACAGATGGCCCTTAACCCGTGACAGCCTATTCAGGACCTATACCTACTATGGATACCAGCCGTACTGGCAGAAAAGAGAAACGGCTGAAGTAACCGGAGTGACAGGGGAGACTGCCGAAAGTCCCAGGGAAAGAGAGCCGGCAAGAATGGAGAGACGGGCTCAAAGCGAAAGCCACGGGCAGCTAAAAACCGCAGAGGAAAAAATGGCACAGCAGGATAAAGAAAGAATTAAAAGAATGGAGGAGACCGAGACAGATAAAGAGAAACTTGAACGCCTGGAAAGGGAACGCACGGTAGCAGAAAGAAGGGAGAAGAAATATCAGTAATAAAGGATCCGGGGAGGCATTATCTATCTCCCTGAATTCAATTTTTTCTATCTTTTTTTCTTTTTTACATTTTACCGGTCATGTTTTCTGGAATATACTTTCTCTTGCTGTCAAAAGAGTTGCCAGCAGCGATTTTTTAATCTCAACCGCATTATTGGGGCAGAGTTCACGGCAGCAATAACATAAAATACATTTATCCTTATTTATCCTGAAACTCCCGTCCGCAAGGCGCTCTACAGCATGAGGAGAACAGTTATTGTAGCACGCAGAGCAGCGGGTGCATTTCCTCTGGTTAATTCTCGGGTAAGCGGTATAATATTTTCCGAGGCGGCGCGTCAGAAAAGGAGGAACTTTACTGACTCCACCGCTTGATGGCTTGAATTTCTTTTTGACTTCTTTTAATGGTGTTCCGACCACAACAGGGCACTGGTTTCCAAAGCCTTTCTTCAGGACACCCGCGGTCGTGGGGATTTTCAGAGGGTCAAATCCTATCATCTCTGCCGCGACAATATCCAGGGAAACACAGTCCCTGCTTGCCAGAATTACTCCTGAGTTTATGGGTTTCCCATGGGATGGCCCGTTTCCCTCCATACCCACAATTCCATCCATTACTGCAAAATCGGGCCGGATGACAGAATATAAATCTGCAACTGCCTCTCCAAAAAGATCCCTCTCCCCGAGGAGGTGAGTCTCTTTCCGGCACCTGAGGGGAAGAGCGCCAAAGAAGTTCTTAACCGCGCCTGTATAATAGGTGAGCTCATGCGTTTTCAGTTTTGGGAGGGATATTATAACATCGGCTTCAAGGACAGGTTTTGCAATATACAGTTTCCTGAATTGAAGAGGTTCCGGGACTTCTACAAGGCTAAAACCTGCAGTCTCAAAGTTCACAACCCTGGCTCCTGCTCTTAAGGCAGCTTCTTCTATCCCTGAGGTTTTCAGGGCTTTTGCAGTAGCCCCAGGTCTTGAGATCCCGGCTCCGTCCCCTACCACTGGCTTCCCTCCTGCATTGATAACGAACTCGCACATCGCCGCGACCACAGCCGGGTGGGTAGTTGCGGCGGCTTCGGGGGGGCTTGCTGCAAGGATATTTGGCTTCAGGAGTACGCTGTCTCCCTTGCCGATTACATTTTCAAGACCGCCCAGAAGGTCCAGAGCTCTGGCTATTGCTTCTTTTGCGCTGGAATAATCAGAACAGGGAACTATGGAGACTTTATTCATTGCTTTAAATAAATGAGGGTAATTATTAATTCTTTTCCGGTTTCATTCGCGGTGTCGTTTTTATCCATATGTTATTTTTAACCGCTTTCCCTTTTTTAAAACTCATCAATCTATTTTTATCTGTTTTTAAGGCCCATCATCAGGTCGATCTCTTCAGCTACGCTTTCCAGCTCATCCAGTATCCTTTCCGAGTCCTTTCTCATCTCCCTTACTGCAGCTTTAAGGCTGCCCCCCCTCAGATAAATCAGGCGTTTTTTCCTGTACAGGAGCCCGGACTCATTGAGGTTTCGGAGATGGTGGTTGATTCTTGAAATTTTCATATCCAGATCTTCAGCCAGGTCTTCGGATGAGCTTTCCCTGTCATTTGAAAGCTTTTCAAGCAAACTGAAAATTATCCTGTTAGCTGTATTTTCCGTGTCCCTCCCAGAAGAAAAGCCAAAGCTGTCACAGAACCATATAAGGTCTTCCTCAAGGCTTTTAATCCTGGGTTTTTCAAGGTTTCTGAGGATAATTTGCTGAACCATCTGTGTATCATTTTAGAGATTCAAATATATAAATTTTATTTAGATTTGTGGATATCATATCTATTTTACTTAGATTATGACCATTTTATTGATATGTTTTTTCAGAAAGGCGGGTAATTTTTAAATATAAGTTTTGCATTATATGCAGATAGTTGGGCTTTAAACAGCTCAATTATTCACCAATTTTATGCTGACTTACAGCAGCAAGTTAACCTTCAGCTAATATTAAGGTCGCTTACACATAGGAGGAACAAAAATGATTGTCAAACCTATTGGCGAACGTGTATTACTCAAGCACCAGAAGAAAGAAGAAGTCACTAAAGGCGGGATCTATATCCCTGAATCAGCAAGGCAGGAAAAGAAAGAAGGAATTGTTGTCGCTGTGGGGACATTTGAAGATGGGAAAGAACTTCCCCTTAAGAAGGATGACCATGTAATTTACGGGGGATATCAGGCTGATGAGATTGAAATCGATGATGAAAAATATATTTTTGTCGATTTCAAGGATATCCTGGCAACAGTTGTTGAAGAATAATGTTGAATGAGGCCTTTTCTGAAAGTATTGCATCAGTCATATGACGAATTTAAGTAAATCATGAATCCGATGAATGTCAGACAATGATTTCGATAAATCATGAATTAATTCAATAAAAATATTTGATCTTAATTCAGGTGAATATAGATGGCTTCAAAGCAGATAATGTTTGATGAAGGTGCGAGAAAAGCACTCTTAAGCGGTGTGGATAAGGTCGCAAATACCGTTAAGATCACCCTGGGGCCCAAAGGGCGTTATGTTGTTCTGGATAAAAGCACAAAACCCGTGGTCACAAATGACGGTGTCACCATTGCAAAAGAAATAGAGCTCCATGACAAATTCGAAAATATGGGAGCTAAACTTGTTAAGGAAGTAGCCTCCAAAACCCAGGACAACACCGGGGACGGGACTACAACGGCAACCCTTCTTGCCCAGAGCATGATCCGGGAAGGCCTGAAGAACATCAGTGCCGGGGCAAACCCGATTGAAGTCAAGAAAGGGATTGAGATTGCCACGGAAAAGGTTGTAGGATACCTCAAAGGCAAGAGTGTTGAGGTAAAAGGAAAGGATAAAATCATACAGGTAGCCACAATTTCCGCAAACAACGACGAAGAAATAGGCAATCTGATTGCCGATGCTATGGAAAGGGTCGGCTACAACGGGGTAATCACTGTTGAAGACTCAAAGACCATGGAGACCAGCCTTGATGTGGTCGAAGGTATGCAGTTCGACCGCGGGTTTGTTTCCCCGTACATGGCTCTTGACACCGAAAAGATGGTCTGCGAGTTTGAAGACCCATATATCCTGATTACGGACAAAAAAATCAACAGCATGAAGCAGATCGTGCCTGTGCTTGAGAAAGTTGCTTCTGAAGGGAGATCTCTCCTGATTATTGCTGAAGATGTCGACGGAGACGCCCAGGCTGCTTTGATTCTGAACATCATCCGCGGAGCCCTCAGAGTTTGCGCTGTAAAAGCTCCGGGGTTCGGAAACGAGAGAAAAGAGATGCTTGAGGACATTGCTATCCTTACCGGTGGGCAGGTAATAAGCGAAGAAAAGGGCATGAAGCTTGAAGAATTCAGCGATTACATGCTTGGAAATGCCAGGAAAGTCACGGTTGACAACCACAAAACCATTATCGTTGAAGGCAGGGGCGATAAGGCAGACATCGATGAAAGAGTCAGGGTCATTGAAGCCCAGATCAATATTGCTGAAGCCGACTACAGAAAGACCGAACTTAAAAAGCGCATGGCAAAACTGGGCGGCGGCGTTGCAGTAATTAAAGTTGGAGCCGCAACCGAAACCGAACTCAAGGAAAAGAAGATGAGAATCGATGACGCCCTGAATGCAACGAAAGCAGCAGTAGAGGAAGGTGTGGTCACAGGAGGAGGAATAAGTCTCTTCCGTGCGGCGGCGACCCTTGATTCCCTTGACCTTGACGGCGACAGGCAGATTGGAGTAAAAATTGTCCAGAGAGCTATAGAAGACCCTGTACGCCAGATCGCTGCAAATGCAGGAAGAGAAGGCGCTGAAGTGGTAGCAGCCATAAAAGCTGAATCCAGTGAGCATTTCGGGTACAACGCAAAAACGGATGTTTTTGAAGACCTCTTCGAAGCAGGAGTAATCGACCCGACAAAAGTCGTAAGAAGCGGGCTCCAGAACGCTGCCTCAATCGCAGGCATGGTGCTTACAACAGAAGCTCTTGTAACAGACTTCGATGAAGAAAAGGATGAAAGGACAGCGGCAATCATTATCTGATTGTATTTTTTTCCTTTTTTTCCTCTCAATTTCTTCCTTTTTTATTCTTTCTCCTTTTTTCTCTATTTTTTTTATCTTTACTCTTTCTCTATTTTTCTTCTTTCTTCTTTTTTCTTTACTCTTTCTCTATTTTTCTTCTTTCTTCTTTTTCAATCTGGCATAGGTTGAAAATCTTTTTCTCTCATTAGCGTAATACTTTTGTGATAGCTTAATTTCCACATTCATAACTGTTGATCTATACTCAATCTGTTATGTCCCTGAAATTTATCTTGCTTTATCTTCAGAAAGGTGCAATTAAAAATGCTTGAAGTCTACTGTGACTCATCTTATAATGAAAATGGAGAGTCCTATATCGGCTGCGTGGTGCTGCGGGAAGGCAGGCAGATCCATCAGTCAACGACCGAAGTCCGGGGTAATCCTCGTAATAATCTTGATTGCGAACTTGATGCTCTCGATTTTGCCATTTCCCTTGTCAGGATTTTTTCCAAAGGCGATAAAGAAATAGTTGTTTATAATGATTCTACAGAAGCCGTAAAAAATTTTCAGGGAAAGGCTGAGGGTGCAGAACAGGAGTTTTCAGGGTCCGGGATTAGCTTTGAGTATATCCCACGTGAAAAGATGTATCAGGCAGCCGCAGACAGCCTGTCCAAAAAGTTTCCTGTTTTTTTCTCAAGTACAGCTATGTGTAGTGTGGAATCCTTTTCAAGACGTGAAGACATTCTCTCTGACATTGCCCGCAATAAAAGCAGTGTTTTTTATCTTGAAAAAGTGCTGGAAATGTCTTCAAATAAAAAAACCTGCTACAGGCTGGTAGTCCGAACCATGGAAAAAATCCTTTCTGATGACAGGTTTTATACTATAAAAAAAGGAGGTCCGGGAACTCAGGTAAAAGCTGCTGAAGAGATCAGGAAAGACCTCTCAAACCCTGAGGTCCTCTCTTCCCTGAAATCGAAAGGTATCAGGCTTGAAAATTCCTACTTCCTGCTCACGGATGAGACATGGGGGCTGCGGGGCACGGACAGCCAGGCCTGCTCTATCCTTCCCCCTTCCATCCCACATAAAATCATATGCGATGAGGTGGACCGGTCGCCTCAAAATCTTTTCAAAAGAGCAGAGCGTTTCAGGTGATTTTCTTCACTCTCGATCTCTACTCTCGATTCTTTCTGGAACAGGATAAACAGGCATTTATGAAAATTACAGAATTTCACTTACAATAATTTCACTTATATAATTAATTTCTCTTACATATTTAATTTCTCTTACATTATTAATCTCACTTGCATAATTAATTTCACTTACACTATCCCACTTAAATTATTAGTTTTGCTTACAGTATTATTCATTCCCCAACAACCCCAAACAACCCCAAACTCCACCCAAAAACCCTGAGAATCCATGAAACCCATAGATTATAAAATCCAGATTTTGCTGACAATTTTCATCAGTTCTCTGCTCCTCGGAAACCTCCTGGGGGGCAAGCTGATCGAGATCTTTGGAATCGTAACCTCTGTCGGCCTTTTCGGATACCCGCCTACCTTTCTTATTACGGATATCGTAGAAGAGGTAAAAGGAAGAGAAGTGACAAAAATTTTCGTGCATGCAGGTTTTCTTTCACTTTGCATAGCCCTATTTTTCATATTTGTTAGCACAGGCCTTTCCCCTTCCCCTCTATATCCTCATAATGAAGCTTATAATCACGTTTTTTCAGGTTCCCTGAGAATTATCCTGGCAAGCATGATAGCTTTTCTCATAAGCCAGTACCACGACATCTGGGCTTTTAATTTCTGGAAGAAAAAAACAAATGGGAGATGCCTGTGGCTCAGGAATAATCTTTCAACAATTGTTTCCCAGCTTCTCGACTCTACCGTTTTTATGTTTATCGCTTTCTATCATGCAGGTCCTGAGATGGGCGCAGCTGCTATATTCTCCATGATTTTGCCGCTCTGGATTCTTAAGGTGATCTTTGCCCTTCTTGATACTCCATTTGTATACCTTGGAGTAAAATGGCTCGCTTCCGGAGAGGAAAAAGAGAACCTGCATCCTGATGAGGGCAGAGAGACAGGAATAGTTAAAGGTCAGGAGACCCCCGGCTCCTTAAACCGGTCAGGATTGTAGACTTAAATTGAATTCCGAAATGCCCGATTTCAATGATTATTACTCTGATCTATCCCAACGCTTATGGGCATCCCCCTCCTATATACATTAACGGGGGTTCCAATCATGGTAGAATATCCTGAGATCGAAATACCGCCTGTCAGTAAAGAAAATCAGAATAGTGAAGATAAGCCCGGGAAAAACTATGAAAAAAAAGATGAGGAGCAGGAGAAGCAGGGAAAAGAGCCTGATATTCGGTCAGGACCTCCCTCAGAAGAGTTCTGTATCTCCTGCCTGAATATGCCTGAAGAGCAGCGTAAAAGCATGCTTCTGGAGATCCAGCAGGCAGCTGAAAAGATTCTGAAAGCCTATAAAGTCATTAAAGAGCCCGAAGATCTTTTAAAGGGGGAATGGTTTCTCAAGCTTCAGAAGCCGGAATTTGAAAAGAAACTGGTTATTGCAAAGTCCGGAGAAGAAGTGTTTATAGGTTTTTATACCTATTCCGGAGAAACTCCTGTGCCTGATCCTAATTTCGTTTTACTTTCTCAATACGGGTTCTGGTATCCGCAGAGGATAGAGGAAAAATTTGAAGAAACGGTTGCCTCTTTCTTTACGGGAGCTTACGGAGACTACGATTTCCTTAATATTGTCCCTGAAGCCGTTGAAAAATTCCAGGCTTTTCAGCGTGATTTTGTAAAGATGCTCGAAGATCAGGAATGGGACGGGCAGGATGTAGAAGTTATTGAAAAAATTATGCCGAAGGATTAAGTTCCCATAAACCAGCCCTCCCAGAGAAATTATTTCCTTCCGTTTTTTCCGGGCTTTAATTTTTCTCTTTTATAACATCCTTACTGACTTTTTATTTTCCCCACAGGATTTTTAAATCTTGAAAGCATACGCAGTTTCAGGTACATACTCTGTGGTATTATTTGCTTCCAGCTTATGGCTTTTATAGTGATCATTTTTCAGAAGGTCTTTCATGTTTTCGATAAACTCCGAATGCGTCATATCAAAAAAATCAGAGGATATCCCCCCTTTCTATGTGATGGAAGTCCTGGAAAGTGCCCAGGCTCTGGAAGCTCAGGGCAGGCACATAATCCACCTCGAGGTCGGAGAGCCCGATTTTCCTACTGCTCCACATATTTGTGAAGCCGCCTGCGCTGCTATTGGCAGGGGACTGACAAAGTACACTCATAGCCAGGGGTTGCTTGCTCTCAGAGAGGCGATAGTTGAGTCTTATTATCAGAAGTTTGGAGTAGACCTGGACCCGGGTCAGGTTATTGTTACCTCGGGGACAAGCCCGGCTCTACTTATGGTTTTCATGGCTCTTCTTGAAAAGAGGGATGAAGTAATTATGTCTAACCCTCACTACTCCTGTTATCCGAATTTTGTAAAACATCTGGGCGGGACGCCTGTTTTTGTTTACACGAACGAAACAAACGGATTTGCCCTTGAGCCTGAAACAGTAAGGCAGCGCCTGAGCCCCAATACGAAGGCTATCCTTATCAACAGCCCTTCAAATCCGGGAGGGCATGTTATGTCCCCTGAAAACCTGCAGGGACTTGCAGCGATAGCTGAAGAACGGGGAATTCCTATCGTTTCTGACGAGATCTACCAGGGTCTGATCTACAGCGGTGAAGAACACAGCATCCTTGAATACACAAAGAACGCCTTTGTCCTTAACGGTTTTTCCAAGCTGTATGCGATGACAGGCTGGAGGTTGGGCTATATTATCTGTCCCCCCGGATGCGTGCGTGCACTTCAGAAGATTCACCAGAATTTCTTTATCTGCGCCAATTCTTTTGTGCAGGAGGCAGGAATCGCAGCCCTGAAAGGTCCGCAGGAGCATGTTGCTGAGATGGTTCAGACCTATAATGTACGCCGTCAGTACATGCTGAAAAGGCTTATCGGTATGGGGCTTGATGTACGCAAAGAGCCAATGGGAGCTTTTTATGTCCTTGCTGATGCCCGAAAATACTGCAGCGATTCCCTTGCGCTGAGCCGCCGGATCCTCAATAAGGCGGGAGTGGCTGTAACCCCGGGCATAGATTTCGGAAACGGAGCAGAAGGTTATTTGCGCTTTTCCTATGCCAACAGCCTTGAAAATATTGCAGAAGGAATGGACCGGCTGGAAGCTTTTCTGGAAAAAGAGCTTGAAGGGTAAGTTTTTCGGATCTGGCAGCTGCCACTTTCTGTTTATTAATTTTTCTAATTTCTTTTCTCTAATTTCTTTTCTCTAATTTCTTTTCTCTAATTTCTTTTCTCTAATTTCTTTTCTCTAATTTCTTTTCTCTAATTTCTTTTCTCTATTTTTTTAGTGCTCTTCTCGAATTGTTTTTTTCTAACTGTTTTTTAAAGTTTTTCTGATCAGTTGAGCGATAATTCGAGTGGCTTTATCTGTTTAATGCCGGATGTTCCTGTTTCCCTTTATTCATTTCAGTGACAGTTCTTTTCTGCCTGAAATCAAAGATGCTTCTCTGATTTACGCTTTCTTTTTCAGGACAGAAGACCCCTGTAATCAACCACGTCCCGTATATGAAATGGGTTCCCATGGTGAAGTAAAGCTCTTTTCCTTTTAAATGGTCAAAGAGCTGTTCTCTTATTTTTCTTTTCACAGCCAGGGGTTCTTTATCTCCCCTTACAATATTACGCACGGTTTCATTGAGTTCCCAGTCAAGCAGAACTATTTTATGCCCTCTGCAGGCTTCCTCTCCCTCACACCTGAAAATATACTTTATTTCGACAGGCATCCCGGCTTTTTCCCCTTTTTCCAGAAAATCTCCCATCATGTCAAAATACTGCTGCCGATCAAAGGCTTCAAGGCTGTTTATCTTAACCTCGATGTCCAGAAGCTCAGGTTTTACCACTCCAAGACTTGCCCTTTCTACATTCAGCTTTTCCAGTGAAGTCACAAGCGGCAGAATGAAATCTTTTATCTCCCTGTCTTTTGCAGGCTTCTCCAGGTTAACGTAATCGAGGACTTTCCTGCTCTCCCACCTCATGTCGTTCTCAGGCCTGGTGACCGTAACCTCAAGCAGGTCATTCTTTTTGAAATCCACCAGCCCTTCGCCGTACCTGAACCTGAGGGGGTAAAGCCTGAGGAGCTCTCCGTCTTCATTGATTCCGGTGACTCCAACAGCGTGCCCTTCCCCGTTCCTTTTCCCTTTTTCCGGGACAGCTCTTACAAGGACTGCTATTTTTTCTTTTTCCCGCCTCAAAGGAGAACCTCGGTCGTTTAAATAAATATAGAAAATAAGTATCTCAGGAGAAAATTGTACTTAGAAGGTAATAACTGTTGGGGAAGCTGGCTGAAAGTAATTATCTTAATAACTGCCGTTTTTCTGTTCTTTCTGTTTTCTATATTTCTTTCTCTATACGTAACAGATTAAGTCCAGAATATGCAGAAAAAGTGTTAACAAAAGAATCTAACAAAATTAAAGAAAAGAATAAAAACGTGGGGCTGGTGAGATTCGAACTCACGATCGACGGGTATCTCCGAACAACTGCTTTTACAGTTTTCTGGTGAGCATCTATCAGTGCTCCAACGGTTCCTCATTGTCCTGCCCCGTCGGGAAAGACTCGGTAGACCCGTTGTTCATCATTTATCCGCTGGAGCCCATCGCCATGCCGGGCTAGGCCACAGCCCCTTAATGTTGATTAACAAGGATACTGACATATCCTTTCTATTTTAAATAGTTAACGGCAGGAAATAATGATTTTGAAAAATGTTTCTATAATTTATCTATTTTTTCCCGTCAGATTAGCTCAAAGTAAATCTCAAGCAGGAAAAAGGCTGATTTAAAAACAAAAAAGTAAACAGAGAGCTTTTCCTATTAGCTCTCCTGGTCCGCTAGCCGCCGAAAAGTAACGACTTAATTGTGTTTTTTCAGTCGATTTTGTTGAACTTTGATGCAGCTGCTCCGCAGATAGGACAGTTGCCTTCAGGTTCGCCTTCTACAGTATGTCCGCAAACCGGGCAGACGTAATAATCAACTTCTTTATTGTTTCCAATTTCTTGCAGTGCCTTTTCGTACAGCATGGCATGGACTTTTTCTACCTTATTTGCCACTTCGAAGCTCCAGAGAGCCCTTTTGTCCCCTTCTGCCTTTGCTTCCTCTATAAACTCGGGGTACATTTTGGTAAATTCGTATGTTTCCCCTTCAATGGCTTCCTTCAGGTTGTCCATTGTGGTTCCGATTCCACCCATACGCTGAAGGTGGTTATGGGCATGGATCGTTTCCGCAGCAGTAGCGGCTCTAAAGAGCTTGGCTATCTGATGATAACCTTCCTCATCTGCTTTTTTCGCAAATGCCAGGTATGTCCTGTTTGCCATCGATTCGCCGGTAAATGCAGCTTTAAGGTTGTCTTTGGAACTCATATTTCTCTCCCCTGTTTTGAAAATCTTTTTCACCTTATTATCAGGTCATATTTATTATTTTAACGCTCAGAAAGTCTAATATCAATATATTATGGGTGATATCAATATATTATGGGTGATATCAATATATTATGGGTGCTGAATAATCTGCAAATTTTTTTAAGGAATGTTTGAACAGAAGAAGGTTTTTAAAACGTGATAGATTTTTAAAACATGATAGATTTTTAAAACGTGATAGGTTTTTAAGGTGTGATTAAAAGGCACGTGGTCGAGATATTGACCTGAAATCTCTGAGAAAAGTGTAGAGAAGGTTTTTTATCCTGAAAATTACGCCCAGGGCAGGATTCGAACCTGCGATCCCAAGGGGAACGGTTTTCGAGACCGTCGCCATACCGCTAGACGACCTGGGCATTTTGATTAAAAAGTTTTTTCGCGATGAGGAAGTTTCCGGGCATCGCCCGGCGTTTCTGATGCAGAGTTAAGTGAATACACTTTCTATCTTATATATTTTATTCTCAGCGGGTCAGGATTTTAAAAGTCAAAAAGAGATTTCTGGGCTGCAGTTTTTTCTTCACTTTCTTCTTCTGGGTTCCCTGATTCTGCTTTCTTTGCCTCTCCGGAATCAATCTTTAATGTATCAGCCTCTTTTTTTCCTTCGAAGTCAGAGAACGAGAACTGGTTCTCTGTTTTTTCCCTTTCTTTTTTTGTCTCCTTCCTGGCTCTTTTCTTTACTTCGCCGGCTTTTCCTGCAGGTTCAGCTTTGTCCGCTTTCAGGTGTTCAGGGAGCTCAAGCCAGCCGTACTTGCCGCCTCCTCCAGGGTGGATTATAACATCGCCGTTCCTGAAGGCGAGGATTGCGTTTACTATTTTCTCGTCAACTATTTTCAGGGCTTCGGGTTCTGCATAGATCAGGGCTTCAACCTCGTTTCCGAAATGCTCTACAAGGGTTTCCCATGCGGTTTTTACACCTTTTGTCTGGACACTTGCATGGCCTAGTGCCATCTGTATGATTTCTGCAAGAGGCATAAGGTGAAGGTAAGGGGGACGGTAGGCAGGGTGCCTTGGTACTTCAAAGTCCGCAAGTTCGTTGATCCGGTCTTCCACACCTTTTTTTATAATGCCTCCGCAAACTGAACAGCGCCATTTGATAGCTTCGGCTTCTGTAAGGGTATATTGAGTAAAACATTTGATGCAGGCGGAGCGGTTGTACTTTCCTTCTTCAGGGAAAAAGCCGACATTCAGGGTCGCCCCGTAGCCCTGCTCTCTCAAAATGGCTTTTTTGAGCCCGTCAAAAGTCATGTCAGGCAGGTTGAACTGAGTAAATTCTCTTGCCAGTTTATTGGTAGAAGGGGAATGGGCATCAGAATTTGTAAGGAAAGTCAGCCTGTGCAGTTCTTCAATCCTGTCAGCATAATCACTGTCCGCGCTCAGACCAAGTTCAACAAAAGAAATGTAACCTGTCATGCTACCATAGCAGCTTTCAAGGCTGTCATGGTAGCCGTAAAGAGCAGTCCAGGGAGTAAAAGCGTGGCAGGGGCCGATTAGAGCTCCTATATCTTTTGCAATCTCGGCAATCTCACAGCCGTCCAGCTTAACTGTGGGCCTTCCGTCTGCTTCAAGGTTTCCGAAAGAGGAAATCCTCTCTGCCAGCTCTTCGGCTTTTGAAATGGAAGGCAAAATCAGGAGGTGGTGTACACGGTCGATATCTTCGATTTCGGTAGTCGGGATAAAAAATATATCTCCTATCCGGATTTCCTCGTCTGAAATGGCTGCTTTTTTAATATCTTCAAGCCATTTCGGGTGGGTGCAGTCCCCTGTGCCTATAAGTTCCATCCCTTTTCTTGCAGCTTCGCTTGCGATTGTGGGCAGTTCCATTTTTGAGGAACATGCCATGGAGTACTTCGAGTGGAGATGGAGGTCTGCATTGGCTTTCATTTCCGAACCTTTCTTCAGGCGTTTTTAATTATCAGGTTCTCTATATGCTGCCTATCCGGGCCTTTTATCCTTACTTTCTTCCTGAACTTACAAAACCGTATATTTACCCTATATAACGAAGGTCTTCTTCCGTGGGTTTAACTTCGGGAAGATTCTGTTGTTCTTCTTTTTCTTTCAGCTTTTCGAGGATGTTTTCCATCTCTTCAGCTTTTTTCTTAAGAGAATCAGTATTTACCTCGATTCCGAAGATATTGCACAGCACTTTCAAAAGAGACTGGGCGCTTTTAGGGTCCATCAGGTATCCGGGAGTCATCCCCATAAGACAGGCGGCATCTATGCCCCTCATCCCGCTGAAAGCCACAAGCAGGCCGGAAGCTCCTACGATTCCTCCGCTTGGCTCGGATTCCCTGAACTCTACACCGTACTGTTTAATTTCCTCTATCAATTCTGTGCTGTTGGCAACTCCAAGAACCGTATCTTCATAAGTAAGCTTACCTGTCGGGTAGCCTCCAAGAGTGTATATCCTGGGGACTTTCAGTTCCTCTGCAATGTCCAGGTAAAGAGAACAGAGTTCGTAATGCCCCTGAGCAGTAGTGCTCTGGTGATCTCCTACTAGAAAAAGAACATCAGTTTCGTTTGCTTTCCCAAGGTATATGGTGTTGCTTACAGGGCGGACAGTACAATCTTTGTTGACGAGAACCTGGGGCGGAAAGTGCGGGGAATAAACCTCCATAATCCTTTCAGCTGCAAGTTCGTCTACCAGATGTTCTGCTACCAGCTTGCCAACAAGTCCTACACCGGGAAGTCCTACTACCATTATGGGGTTTTTCAGTGTAAGTTTTTCTTTCAGGCGGACAAGTGTACTTTGTTGCATAAAAATCCTTATCCTTTCTTTGCCAGTCTGCGGTACTTACCGTAAGGGTCCTGAGGAGAAAAGCGAGCCGGAATAGCGGGTAAAGTTACTTCCCCGCAAACCGGACATTTTTCCCTTAAAGTGTACCTGCCGCAATTTTTGCATTTGCGGATCTTTTGTCCCAAAGGGTATCACGCCTTTGCCGATTCGATATGCCGTTTGAAGATCCCATGTCCGCCAAGTTTGGAAATAGTGTCTACTGCCGTCTGGGCGGATTTCTTAAGGACTGATTCGGCTTTTTTATAGTCAGGAGCTATTACCTTGATTCTGTATCTTGGGGCTCCTGTGTAAGTTATTTCGAGCCTGATATCTTTTCCATCCACATCGCTGATGGAATTGGCAGCATTGAGGGATTGTTTTATGACCTCTATGCCGTTTGGAAGATTACAGGTCAGATCAACATACCCTGCGATATCCACGAAGGGCAGTTTGATATTTTCTCCTGCGATTTTGACTATGCTCTTCAGGTATTTCTTGTTGACTTTGAGCCCTTTAAAAGCCCTCTCCCCTTCGATAGCTGCTTCTTCAAAGGCTGAATATGCGCTTCCGAAATCTTCAACAAGTCTCTCGTGAAGAGCCTGCAGGCCGTTTTCATCTGTCTTGGTTTCTTCGGCCACGAACTGGAGCCACTTGGCGGCTTTCTGCTCATTCTTCCATTCCTGGATTTTAGCCCGCCGCTGGTGCTCGTTCACGTCTTTCAATGAAAGGTCTATGTGGCCGCGGGAAGGGTCCACGTTCAGAACCTTGCAGACAATCTTCTGCCCTTCCCTGACGTAGTCCCTGACGTATTTGACCCAGCCTGCTTTGATTTCGGAGATATGGATGAAACCCTCCCTTCCTCCGAATTCCTCAAGCTCGACGTAGGCTCCGAAATCAGTTACATTCTTCACCGTACAGACAACAAACTCTCCGACTTCAGGCCAGTTATCGTTTCCCATTCGTACCACTTCTCAATTTTTGTCTTTTATTACTCTCAACTGTACTCCTGTGCAGTGCTTTTACCTGTCCGGTTATTCAAGCACTTCCAGGATGTGAGTGGTAATTGTAGATTTTCCACCGGTTGGTTCGGCAAGGGTTCTTCCACAGACAACGCAGGTAATCTTGCGGCTTGCGCTTCCGAATATGATCTGTTCGTTTTCGCAGTCATTGCACTTTACGCGCAGGAACCTGCTCTTTGGTCTCTGGGTATAGTCTACCATATTATCTTACTCCTTGAACTCGAACTTCTTTGCCCTGAAGCAGGGTCTCTGGTGGGCTTTCTTGCATACAGTGCAGCGGTACCTGAGCCAGATGCGCTTTGTTGGCTTGTCGCCACCAGGCACCTTTGAGAACTTTCCGCTGTTCCCTATGCCCTGCTGTCTCTGCTTCTGCCTTGCAATGTGAGTCATTGATGAAGCCTGTCCCTTTTTTACCCTCTCTGCTACGTGTTCCTGGTGGGTTTTACAGAACGGGCAGTAAGTTCTGAATCTCTTTGGAATCTTCATTCTTTACACCTTTTTTTATTGATTATTGGTATTTGTGTGCATTCCCGGCTTTTGCGGAAAAGCATCGTTTAATATACTTGTTAATATACGTATGGCGTTACGTATGGCGTTTTATTTTTCCTGGAAAGTATTTTATTTGGGAAGCCTTTGATTGATGAGTTTGAGATAATCTGACCTCTTTTTACCCCTGAATCTGAGTTGCGGTCTCTATCAGAGACGAGGTCAAAGCACGCTAACAAGGTTAAGCTACACAGATATAGCTACACATATAAATACTAATACTATTACCTGAAGTGCTTCCTTCCTCATGGTGCATGAAACTGCTGTTTGCAGGCTTTCTACTGCGTATGTTCCCGGCTGTTTTCTTGCTAAAATAAGCTGCATGTTTCAATTCTTTTCGGAAATTTTTTCTTCTGAGCTTTTATCCCCGGCAGCAATCAGTTTTGCTGCATTTCGTTTTATCAGCCCGGTTGCATTCAGTTGCGGCAAAACAACAACATCTTCAGCGTTGACCGTATAATTCCGGCCGTCTGCACCTGTGAAGGTAGGTAGATCCTTCAGTACCCGGACAACAACATATTCTTCGTTTATATTATTTTTGCCCGTATCTATCCCGTTTTCCTTTCCCTCTGCAGATGCGGTTATTTCTTCTCCTTTCTTTGCTTCCGGATGGTCCGGGGCAGGGGCCTGTTTTGATGACCATACACAGGGCCATCTAGCAGTCTTTCCTGAATCCGGATAAAGAATAGGTCCTAAAAGCTCGACTTTTGCAGCTTCGATACCCTGAAGCACGAGGTCATACAGCAATTTTTCCGCAGGAAGCAGCTTTTCAATATCCTTTGAGATAGGTTTATCAGCGTGAGACTGGATCGTTGCCCTGGTAATAACCTTCCCTATTCTCTTCATAAAAATGGTCTCAAGGTCGGAAAGTGCCCTTTCATGCTCGTCATTGAGCATCTTTGATTCCGGAGAACGGGGATTGTTTATTTTGCTTATTTCTTTCTCGAGTTCCCGGATATATTTTTCGGCTTCCCGATAAAAATCAGCCGGAATTGTTTTTAAGGTCTGGTTTTTTTCTTTATACAGCGTCTGGCTGATTCCTTCTATATCCATACTCAGCAACACCTCTACAAATCAGATATACGGCTGCATATTCCGGAACTTCCTGTATGCCTTCCTCTATTCTTAAATCCTTGCCTTTTAACTGTACTGAGAAAGGCTTTGAAACGGTTATTTTTACCGGTCTTTCACCAAAAACAACTGCGTCATTCAGCGGGTTAAACTTTTCCAGTTCGCATAAAGCAAGTTTTTTGACCAGCATCCCTGAGCCTCCGTGAAGGGACCCGGGGACACGGATAAGTCTTTTGATGTCGGCAGTCACGGGTTCATCAACACTGGCTCCAAAACGGTTAAGGAAATTTTCCATAGATTCCTGCATGAAATATGCGGCAATATCCTTAAAATTTCTTACGCCGAAATCCAGCCTTCCTCTCTCCAGAATATCTTTTAAGCCGTTTTCACTGTTAGTAATATTAATCAGTTTTTTGATTGTGGTATCCCCTACTTTCTCATGCTTTCGGAGCTCGGGAAACATATCTTTTTTGTATTTTTTTCCGCACTCTGATTTCATGTAGTCAGTAAGGTAAAGTGCAACTCTCTTTCCCCACCCGCTGTCGTATCCCACAAGCGTGCACTTTACTGGAAGGTTTTTGATCCCTTTGAACGACTTCGAACCGGTACCGAAATCCCCGTCCATTGAGACTTCCCTGAAAAAATACTTAAAATCAATATCCCTCCCGCTGAGATAGTTCACGATTTCCCTCCTCTCGGAACTCCCGAGTGTCAGGACTTTAGGGCTGGTAATATGGAAATGGTATCCTCTTCCTCCGGAAAATACGAGTTCGATATCCTGTTCTGAGAATCCAAAATCATCCAGAAGAAAATCCATGAGCTTGAGGGTCTCTTTCTTTACAAGCTCAAGCATGTCTGCATAATTTCTCGGGGCATTAGGCAGGTGGTCCGCGTCAAGGTCAAAAATTAGCTCTGCCCCAAGCCAGTTTTTCTCATTCATTTTTCGTGCGTCAGGGTATTCGTAATAAGCAGTAGAGTTGTAAACATGTGCAGGAGCCATGCCGTAAAGGTAATCCAGAGCTTCTCCCGGCGAGCCGAAAGACTTGTGCCTGTGCATCATTTTTTCCGGCATATCGTCATAAAAGATGAAAGCCCACTCTCTGTTAGGCAGGTGGTCAGGGAGGCCTATCTCAGCGGTTTTATAGTGTTTTTGAAAACAGGATTTTAAATAACGGGTTGTTCTGCTGTCCATGGTTTCGGGGTTCAGGGTTTTTGGATCTTGGTTAGGGGTCTCTTATGATAGAATAACTCATATTTTACTTTTGTTTATATGAGGCTTTTTTAAAATAGTTTGCCTGCTTTTCCGGCCTCTTTAAAAACAGTTTAAAGAAAGGCTGTAATGGAAAAATTCCTGTTATGGATGAGAAGGAATTCATAGAAAAGAGACCATCTGCAATAAGTATAAAATCAATAAGAGACTTAGGAATGATTCCTACTAATATATATTATTTCCATATAATTATCCTTTTCAATGATTATGGGATCTGAGAACCTGTAGAACATAATGGAGAGTAAGAACTTCTAGGGGTAAATTCTGTGGGAAGTAAAATCAGTATTATGAATCATATTAATACAATCCGGTACTATCTGAAAAAGAACGAAGTTGAAGACCGGGTTGAAGACCCTGCCGGTGCGACAGAACCTGAAAGCACGGAGGCTTTTGAAATATTTATCAGTCCGTCTACAGGTATGGAATTCATAATGGCACCTGCCGGTGAATTTTTAATGGGGTCCTCTCCCGAAGAGATAGGCAGGTCATACTCCGAATCTCCGGTCCACAGGGTTACGATTAAAAATCCGTTTTACATCGGCAAATATCAGGTTACTCAAAAACAATGGAAAACTATAATGGGGACCAGTCCGTCGAATTTTAATGAAGATTTCCGCCCTGTTGAGCTGGTTTCCTGGGAAGATGTTCAGGAATTTATTGGAAAACTGAACGCAATGGAAAACACCACAAAATACCGCCTGCCTTCCGAAGCCGAGTGGGAGTATGCATGCAGAGCAGGTAAGCAGAGCAGGTACTTTTTTGGTGAAGATGAATCCAAACTTGGCGACTATGCATGGTACGCCAGGAATGCAGGCCGTAAAACCCATCCTGCTGGCAGAAAAAAACCTAACCGCTGGGGCCTTTATGATATGTGCGGTAATGTCTGGGAATGGGTTCAGGACAGCTGGCACGAAGACTATAATGGGGCTCCTTCTAACGGAAGCGCATGGGAAGACGGAAACAGCTCCAATCGTGTCTCTCGTGGGGGAAGCTGGTACTGCTCTACCAATTCCTGCCGCTCAGCTTCCCGTTTCAGCCGTGAACCTGAGAAACATTTAGCCAACCTTGGATTTCGGCTTGTGAAAGAGTTGTAATTTTCTCTTCTTCTTTTTATATTCCTCAAAGACTTCTCTAACTGGTTTTTATCACTCAGCTTTCCCGGGTTCTTATCACTATCCTGACGCAACCCTCTGAATTTAGATCACTATTAAATAAACAAAGCTTAGTCCTCTTGAGGAAGCGAAGCGACCGAAAAGGACCGCGTACTCCCGAGGCGCAATTCGGGAAGGACCGCGTACTCCCGAGGCGCAATTCGGGAAGGACCGCGTACTCCCGAGGCGCAATTCGGGAAGGACCGCGTACTTCCGAGACGGAACTCGGGTGGCGCAACTCGGGCGATTAAAATCTGACTACTGTAAAAAGAATTCTACAGTAACACTTATACATGAATCCTCTCTTATATCCACTTCATGAAACAGGATATGTCAAGTGCAGACGTTGCTGCGGTTGTTGCCGAACTGTCAGCGGGTCCCAGGTCCATTATTGATGCGAAGATAGGGAAGATCTACCAGCCAGCCAGCGAGGAGATACGCATCAACCTTTACGTTTTTCACCAGGGAAGGGACAACCTGGTTATTGAGGCGGGAAAGCGCCTCCATATGACAAAACACATCCGGCCAAGCCCCACTCTTCCTCAGGCTTTCCCCATGCTTCTGAGAAAATACCTGATGGGAGGCAGGATCGTATCCGTCGAGCAGCACGACTTCGACAGGATCGTAAAAATAGGGATTGAGAGAGCTGGAGTCAGAAGCACACTCATTGTTGAACTGTTTGCGCGAGGCAATGTCCTGATAGTGGATTCGGAAAACAAAATCATCCTGCCCATGAACCCCGTAACCCTCAAGGACCGCAGGCTCAGGAGCGGAGAAATTTACGAGCTTCCGGAGGCGCAGTTGAGCCCCATCGAGGCTAAGGTTTCCGACCTTATGGACGCATTTTCTAAATCAACGGCTGATATAGTCCGGACTATTGCTACAAGGTTCAACCTCGGAGGAGTCCTGGCAGAAGAAGCCTGTGCACGCGCAGGAATAAACAAGTCCAGGCCTGCAAAAGAAGCTACAGTAGAGGATGCTGAAAAGCTGCGTGAGGCGCTTCAGGACCTTTTTTCCCCTCTATTCAGAGCGAGGGACGCTGCCAGAACTGAAGGCGAGCCTGAAGGCGGTGCTGAAATTGAAGACAGGCCCGGAGCAGAAACCGGACCTCTTATTCCGGGGCTCAGGCCTCAGCATATAAAGCAGGAAATTAATGGGAAAATGGAAACCTTCGATGTAGTGCCTTTTGACCTTAACCGTTATTCAGAATACGAAAAAGAATATTTCGATTCCTTTAATACTGCACTTGATGAGTTTTTCGGGAAAAAGGCTCTTGAGCAGGTGGCAGAGGTAAAGGAAGCCGAAAAGAAGGAAAAAACGCTCGGGGTCTTTGAAAGGCGGCTCATGCAGCAGGAAGAGAGCCTTGCAAAGTTCGAAAAGGAAATTGAGAAAAACAATGCCCTTGCAGAAACCGTATATGCCAATTACCAGATTATCGAAGAGCTTTTTTCAGTACTTAACGGAGCAAGGGCAAAAGGTTATTCCTGGGATGAAATTCGCTCCATCCTGAAACAGGCAAAAAAGACCGTTCCTGCAGCCCAGACAATTACTAATATTGACCAGAAAACCGGAACTGTAACTGTCAATCTCGACGGAAAGAGCATAAATCTTGATATCCGGAAGACTGTGCCTCAGAATGCCCAGGAATATTATGAAAAGGTTAAAAAGTTCACCAAAAAGAAGGACGGAGCTATCCGGGCTATTGAGGACACTAAAAAAGCTATGGAGAAAAAGGCTGCTACAAAATCTGCAAAAGCTGGCAGGAAGCTGCAGGCTTCCCGGAAAAAGCACTGGTATGACCGGTTCAGGTGGTTTGTATCTTCAGACGGCTTCCTGGTCGTGGGCGGCAGGGATGCCGATACCAACGAAGAAATTTTCAAAAAGTACATGGAAAAAAGAGACATCGTTTTTCATACACAGACACCGGGCGCTCCTCTTACGGTTGTAAAGACCGGAGGGAAGGAGGTTCCGGACTCCACGCTTCAGGAAGTTTCACAGTTTGCGGTTTCTTATTCGAGCCTCTGGAAAGCCGGACAGTTCAGCGGTGACTGTTACTGGATTAAATCTGAACAGGTGACAAAGACCCCGGAATCCGGAGAGTACCTGAAAAAAGGGGCATTTGTTATCCGCGGTGAGCGCAATTACTTCAAAGACGTCCCTCTTGGCATTGCAGTTGGTCTTGAGCTTAAAGGCGAGACAAGGATTATTGGAGGGCCTGCTTCTGCGGTCAGGAAGCACGGAGACTATATTCTTGAAATTATTCCCGGCAAATTCAATCAGAATGATATTTCAAAAAAGATCTACAGGATTTATGCAGATGAACTCAATGACCCTCGTTTTGTGAAGCAAATTGCATCTCCTGACCAGATTGCCATGATGATCCCCGCCGGAGAATCAGATCTGAGGAACCAGAAGCCGGAAAAGAAAGGTCAGGGTTTCGGGCCTGAGGGTGAAGGATACGAAACCCCTGAAATGGAAGCCGGATTTGAAGACCTTAAAGGTGAAATTGATGAAGAATCTGGAGAAAATGCAGGAGAAGAGTTCGCAGATGAAGAATTTGCAGAAGAAATAGGGGAAGGCAGTGAAGTAAAAGTTAAAGCTGAAGCCAGAGAGGGAAATGAAGAAATAATTGAAATACGCGGAGTGAAAAAGGAATGAGGGTTACAAACCGTTCTCTAAAAGGCCGGGAAGGGGAAATTGCCGTAACAGCCGAGACTCTTGACGATCTCTGGCACCTGAAGTATATTATTGAAAAAGGTGACATGGTCTTTGCTCTGACCAGAAGGAAAGCCGATTCTGCAAGCGACAAACTCCGCCCGGAAAAGGTTGAGAAGGTAAAGGTAAGGCTGGGGATAAGGGTTGAAGAACTGGAGTTCCATAAATTTGCAAACAGGCTGAGAATACACGGGCCGATTGAGCACGGAATGGACACAGGCTCCTATCACACACTCAATGTGGAAATAGGGACCAATATTTCCATCATTAAGGAGCACTGGAAGAACGACCAGCTCCAGCGCATTCAGGACGCCGAAGAAGCAGGAAAGCGCCCAAAAGTTGTTATTGTAGCGGTTGAGGAGGGTGACGCAGATATCGGGTTTGTGCGCCACTATGGAATCGAAGTCTATTCTCATATCAGGCAGTCCTCCGGGAAGCGGGAGACCGGGCTCAGGAATGAGTTTTTCAGGGAAATTGTTGAACAGCTCAGGCACGCAGTTCCTGAAGACGCTTCCATAGTGATTGCAGGGCCCGGTTTCACCAAAGAAGATTTCCTGAAATATTTTAATGAAACTGAGTCTGAAATGGCTTCTAAGGCATTGACTGAAGATACGTCCATGATAGGTATGTCCGGGTTTCAGGAGGTGCTCCGCAGAGGAGCGGTGGACCGGATCATGCAGGAGTCCCGAATAGCCCGGGAATCCTCTCTCATGGAAGACCTTATCAGGGAAATCTCTATGGACGGAAAAGCAGCTTACGGTTTTGCAGATGTGAAAAATGCTCTTGGTTACGGGGCTGTTGAAACCCTGCTCATAGCTGACGAAACGCTGCGTGAAGGGCGGGAAAAAGGTGAGGATATAGATAAACTACTTATGGAGGTCGAACAGGCTCAGGGAAAAGTTGTTGTGTTCAGCACGGCCTTTGAGCCCGGAGAAAAACTTCACAAACTTGGAGGAATTGCAGCTTTGCTCCGTTTCAAAGTAACAGGCTGACCCTGTGCAGACCTGTTAAGACCCTGTGCAGACCTGTTAAGATCCTGTGCAGGCCTGTTAATATTCAGCCGTTAACTGTCTATTATTTACTTAAATTTTCATTCATTTTTTGTATTTTTGTTTTTTATTTTTTCGTTATTTTATTTTCTTATTTTTGTTTTCTTTCTAATGTTAATTCCTTTCCCCCTGACATTGAGGAGAGGGAAGCAGCTCTTTTATTTTTTATGTCCTGTTTCAGTGTTATCTTTCTTATTTTTGATTCAAATTCGTAAAATTTATTAACTACTCTTCTTTATTTGTTGTTACTTTTAGATTTGTTTATAATAATATTTGCTTATAATTAATTCCTCCGTTGAATTAATTATTAAATTTATATTAAAATGAGTGATGGTGTTTATGAATTTCGGTATTAAGAGATTTTTGCATGCGCTTTTGATAGCGTTAACAATCTGTTTGATGCTCCCTGTACCGGGTCTGGCGGGTCCGTCTATTTGCGGGGCTCCTTTTGATACAAATGCTACTTCATCCGATGGTTTTTGCTGGAATGCAACCACTTTTGGAGGCTTTAACTACCCTGTAAACAAACACAAGGACTTTGTAGCTTCTGAAAACTGGTGGGGAGAACGCCTTCAGTACGTTGATAAAGACGGGCAGGACGAACTAGGTGTAAACAACCCCGGAAACCATGTTATAGGCGAAGGAGAGCTTCTGTATTCTACAAGGCAGTTCTCAAACAAATACGACCTTGTTTCCGATCTTGGGCTTACTGCCAGTACAATTCCTCCCGAACTTGGCGGGATGTTCTACTACAAACTTCCCTGGTTCGGAAAACCATATGTTACGGTTGAAAATGATGCAAGTCAGCTTGCAAATATCGTCATTACCCAGGGCAGCAGTGATAAAAAAGTTCTTAAATCGGGTGATGTCTGGGACCTTGGCAAAGGCTACTCTTTGACCGTAAACCAGGTAGATGTTGAGGGTGACAAGGTATGGTTCTCCTTATCCAAAAACGGTGAAGAACTCGAGTCCGGAATTGTGAACGCAAACGGGACTGTAGAAAACCAGATCTTTACCGCAACTGCTGACTTCGGAGACGGGACTGACCAGCTTTACTTCATCACCTATGTTGACTCGGTTTTCATGAGCGCTACCGATTCCTTCGCAGTTTTCAAGTATACCTGGCTTATTGACAAAGATGACATCCTTATTATCAAAAACGGGGATGAATACCAGGGATTTGAAGTAATAGAAACTTCAAAAGACGGAATTGTCCTTGAAAATTCAAAGTCTATTACCCTGAACCTTGATAAGGATAAAAAGAACTATTTCACCGATTCCTGGTACTTCCAGACCTCCGATAAAGGAAAAGGCAGCACTTCCCCTGAAGGATACATTATCCGCCTTGCAAAAGATCTGGACAAACCTGGAAATTATACTCTGAGAGGAATGCCTGTTGACACAGGTGTTACTTCATCCGATGGTTTTTACTGGAATGCGGCCACTTTTGGAGGCTTTAACTACCCTGTAAACAAACACAAGAATTTTGTAGCCTCTGAAGACTGGTGGGGAGAACGCCTTCAGTACGTTGATAAAGACGGGCAGGACGAACTAGGTGTAAACAATCCCGGAAACCATGTTATAGGCGAAGGAGAGCTTCTGTATTCTACAAGGCAGTTCTCTAACAAATACGACCTTGTTTCCGATCTTGGGCTTACTGCCAGTACAATTCCTCCCGAACTTGGCGGGATGTTCTACTACAAACTTCCCTGGTTCGGAAAACCATATGTTACGGTTGAAAATGATGCAAGTCAGCTTGCAAATATCGTCATTACCCAGGGCAGCAGTGATAAAAAAGTTCTTAAATCGGGTGATGTCTGGGACCTTGGCAAAGGCTACTCTTTGACCGTAAACCAGGTAGATGTTGAGGGTGACAAGGTATGGTTCTCCTTATCCAAAAACGGTGAAGAACTCGAGTCCGGAATTGTGAACGCAAACGGGACTGTAGAAAACCAGATCTTTACCGCAACTGCTGACTTCGGAGACGGGACTGACCAGCTTTACTTCATCACCTATGTTGACTCGGTTTTCATGAGCGCTACCGATTCCTTTGCAGTTTTCAAGTATACCTGGCTTATTGACAAAGATGACATCCTTATTATCAAAAACGGGGATGAATACCAGGGATTTGAAGTAATAGAAACTTCCAAAGACGGAATTGTCCTTGAAAATTCAAAATGTATTACCCTGAACCTTGATAAGGATAAAAAGAACTATTTCACCGACTCCTGGTACTTCCAGACCTCCGATAAAGGAAAAGGCAGCACTTCCCCTGAAGGATACATCATCTATCCTGCGACAGATGTGGTTGTTGAAGACAAAAATGCCACCGTGCCGATAGCTAATTCCACAGAGGAGACTAATATAACCTCAGAATCAAACGAGTCTGAAAATGTCTCAGCAGATCACAGGACAGCTCCATCTTCTGGAACAGCAGGCATGGAAGATAAGGAAAGTCACCCTGAAGAAGCTGCGGAGGGTTCCTCTACAAAGCTTCCGGGATTTGGAATCATCTCCGGAATTATCGGGGTTATGATGTGTCTGGCTCTCAGAAGAAAGAGCTAATCTGTTATTCCATATGAGGAATATCAGGTAAGAAATATCAGGTGAGGAATATCAGGTAAGAAATATCAGGTAAGAAATATAATGGAGTATTATTCTCTTAGAAGCCTGTTCTCTTTGAGAATTATCTCTCCTATCTTTTTTGAATTTTTAGGGTTTCTTTCTCGAGTTGCGCCTCGGGACAGGAAACCCTATTACTTTTTGTAGTTGCAATTGTGTCGCAACACTATCCGTTTTTGCAAGACCACAATTCCGATGAAGGTCACTACAGATTTTTTTATTTAAACACGGTCATGATTATGAAAGATCTTAGCCTGACTGACACTAAAGGATACAGTGCGGTTCAGGGGGACAGATAAGGTATTTCTCCATGTTCTGAAATGGATATGCCAGTTACTTAGAGACTGCTTTTTTCAGATCAGGAGGATTTTCTCAGGTCAGGAGGATTTCTCAGGTCAGGAGGATTTTCTCAGGTCAGGAGGATTTTCTCAGGTCAGGAGGATTTTCTCAGGTCAGGAGGATTTTCTCAGGTCAGGAGGATTTTCTCAGGTCAGGAGGATTTTTTCAGATCAGGAGAAGGGC
>Ga0265295_1001561_pt1 | contig 39957 bp, 26 predicted proteins | sample Munlansysbiofilm_FD_192503 | JGI IMG/M metagenome (GOLD analysis project Ga0265295, IMG submission 192503) | Leachate microbial communities from a municipal landfill in Southern Ontario, Canada - Methane capture system biofilm | ecosystem: Engineered > Solid waste > Landfill > Unclassified ... | reverse complement strand
ACGATAAGATGTCTTTGCCTTTATTGCAATAGCAAACTGGCAGTATTTCTTTATTATCAAAGAAATTTACTGCCAGTCTCTACTAGAGAATAAAGTTGTCGTCAGAGATTATCGTTGTGAAATATAGGTAAAGTATGTAGCGTATCTACTAGCATTAAAAACAACCTCAAGCGCCATGCATCATTTTTCCTGTAGTCCTAATTACTGGATCCATTATAGCATTTTTCTAGCAAGACCGACCCTAAGAATTTTCATCTGATGGATGAACCTCCTTTGGTATTGTATGAAATTCAAAAAGTGTTACTGGTCTGTAGTATCATCTGACAACCTAATAATCTTGGCTGTTGATACCTTTGCATTGTCGATAAGTGATTTGTAAGGGTGTGATGCTGCAGCTTCCTTTCCAAAACGGAGCACCCCTTGTCATCGTCAATGCACAGCAGACCACCCTGGATGGTGCGGCAACGCTACGCTATATTGACCTTGAGAAGACATTTGTTGCCCTTGAAAGTTGCTTTGATCTCCTAGATGCAAGAAAAATAGTATTTTAGCTATCGATTTTTTCCATTAAGCCTTACAATCGAGGAATGAAGGTAGTAGTAGCAGATGATGAAGAGAGAGTGTGTGCACTTATTTGTGCACTCATTGATTGGCAACGCCTGGGGCTTACCCTATGCGGGAAAGCCTATGATGGGATTAGTGCCCTTGAACTTATCAAGACCGTGTCACCCGATCTTGTCATCACAGACATTCGTATGCCGGGTCTTGATGGCTTGGCCCTTATTCGCATGGCAAAAGAGATGCAACCCGGCCTACAGTTTATCATTATTAGCGGGCACAAGCAGTTTGACTATGCCCAGACAGCAATAAAATATGGCGTGGCTGAGTATCTTCTCAAACCCATAAAGAAACTGGAACTGGAACAAACGCTCACCAGGATGATCACTGGCCATCGTGAGCAACTATCCATGCTCCATGTCACTGAGCAATTGCAGCAACAGGTTATACTAGACCGTAGGCATAAGCGTTCATTAGCTTTTAGTCTGCTTCTTGCAGAATCGAAAACGACCCTTCTTGCAACCTGTTTTACTCATACAGAACTCATGCGCGTCCTTGCCATAAAAATGGATCTGCTCAAGGGTTTTCATGCCCAACGGTCCGATACAATCCTGTCTGAAAAAATAGATGAGTTTATCAGCCGTGAATGCACTTCCTATTGCTCTGATATTGCTACCCACCTGTATGAGGGGAGCATCTACTTGTTGCTTTCCTATACTCAGGAACAAGAACCTTCAGTTCTTAAAGGAACTGATGCCTTGTTGCAGTTTCTCAAGACCCAATCAGAGATCTTTGGCAATATCCTGTTTACTCTAGGTTTGGGTGTTGAAGTCTCTTCTTTTGACGAATTACCCACTTCTGTCCTTTCCTGCCGCCAAACCGTATCACAAAGGCTGGTCTCAGGGCCATTGAAACGGTATGTTGCTACTGGATGTGAAGAACTCCCCGTCGATACTCTTGTCAAATCCTTTGTTCAAGGATTGCAGGGTATTTGTGTGCAAAACTCAATGTCTTCACTATCGAGCCACTGCTCTATATTGATTGCTGAAATTGGAGCTTCTCATCTTTCTCCTTATGTGCGATCTACGTATATCCTTGATTGTTTTGAGCAAGGATCGTCTTTTATTCTGGAGCATATGGCCCTTGAAGGTCAGCCCAATTCGGTATTCGTAGAAAAGCGCCAGTACCTTGATAACGCCTTTTCCATGGATCTGTTGGAGGAAGCCTTTCGTACAAGTATGGAAGATATCTTCTCCCTGTATCTCCAGGATAAGGAAGAAAACCTGAGCAAACCCGTACGCAAGGCACAAGAGTATCTTGCACAGCATTTCCAAGATGAGCTGCTCAGCCTAGAGTCCATAAGTGAAGTGGTCAATCTCAACAGTTCCTACTTCAGCTCGCTTTTCAAAAGGAGCTGTAACAAGGGATTTTTTGAATACCTCTTGGACCTTCGTATTACAGAGGCAAAACGGTTGTTGGCCAATACCGAATTCAGCATAGGTGAGATAGCACAGAAGGTAGGCTATCGCGACCCCAAACATTTCTCAAGGGTGTTCAAGAAGGCTTGTCAGATAAAGCCCAACGAGTATAGGAAACTGTATGGCTAGAAAGACACACTATCTTGACGAGCGAATTGCTTTTTGGATGGCTCTGTTACTCTTTCAGCTGGTCATGCTCCTGTTTATGGCATTGCTGTACCAATCTGGGAGGATCCTTTCCTTGCTGTGGTTACTCTTGCCGCTTGGCCTCCTGTTGGCAAGTGGGATACTGCTCTATAGTTGGGTGATCGTGCCCTATAAGAGGACACGACACATACTCCAGCTTTTCGCCTCCGGATATACCTTTGAAAACGTCATAGACAAAAGGCTGCCCCTGAGCAGGGAGATGCAAGAGGTAGAAGCAAAACTGCATACGCTTTTGAACACTGACCAGATCATGAATGCCAGTAAGCGACAAGCTCAATTTCTCGCCCTGCAAAACCAGATAAACCCACACTTCCTGTACAATACCCTGGAAGGGATACGATCAGAGGCATTGCTTGCAGGTCTCGATAATGTAGCCTCCATGACTGAAGCCCTGTCCACGTTCTTTCGCTATACGATCAGCAGCGTAGAGAACCTGGTCACCCTCGAACAGGAGTTGGAGAACACCCGCAACTATTTCTTCATCCAGCAGTTCAGATTTGGCAACCGCATGGCCCTTGACGTTGTCATAGATGATGAGGATAAGGCCGAGGTGCTCTCATACCGCATTCCCAAGCTTACGCTACAGCCTATTGTAGAGAATTGCATCATCCACGGCCTGGAGTCTCAGGTTGGACAAGGACATCTCAGGATCCATATCGAGACTACCCAGTCAAGGCTTCTGGTCACCGTAAGTGATGATGGGGTGGGTATGGAAAGGACCGTCTTGGAAAAGATGCACCGAAACCTCTCAGTACGAAGCTTTGAGTATATGAAACGCGATGAGCACCATGGCGGCATCGCTTTGGTGAATGTGAACAACCGAATCAAGCTGCTCTTTGGAGAGCAGTACGGCCTTACTGTGACTAGTCAGATGGGAGTTGGTACAGATGTGCTGATCTCACTGCCAAGAAGTGTGAGTTCTGAGGATAAGGTATGAAGCATGAGGTATTCCGTCTGGAGCAGGTTTCGCTTCCCCCTTATCTTTTTGACATCAACCTGCACCTGTACAAGGCAGAGATAGTGGCTCTCATCGGGCTCAATGCCCTAGGTATCGAACAACTGCTGACTATCTTCAAGAAGAACATTCCCATCCACTACGGACATGTCTACTGTAACGACCTCTTGGTAAATGATTATCTTTCCAGCTCCCGCACACAAAACCGCGTGACAGTCATCCACCGTGATTCAACCCTCATTGACACCCTGAGTGTAGAGGAAAACTTGTTTGTCCTGCGCAAAGGATCTCGCAGCCATCTCATAAACCAGAAGTTGCTATCGAGCCAGATGCGTCAGTTGCTCGCCCCTCTGCCAGTGACAATACGTAGAAAGACCCTGGTAGGAGACCTTTCTCCCTTTGAAAAGCTGGTGATAGAGTTTGTAAAGGCAAGCATCAGCCGTGCCGACCTTGTTATCCTGTATGAGATTTCAAACTTTGTCAGTGAAATTGACCTAACCAGGCTAGAAGCGGTGATGCAGTATTTCAAGGAGCAAGGAATGACGTTCCTCTACCTGTGCAGTCATCATCAGGAAGCCTTTCGGTTTTGCTCTCGTTGCTATCTGATGCAGGAGGGTAGGATCATAAAACATCTTTTCCCCTACCAGATGACCAATGAAGTAATTGCCCACTATAGCAACGTATTTGATCAGAGCATGGAGCTTTCGCAACGTCAGAGCCAGTATGAAGGGCTGCAGGATTTAGAAAAGCCGTATCTGGAGTGCAAGAATCTTTGGTATGAAAATGTGCATGGTCTCAGCTTTTCAGTTCAGAAGGGAGAGACAGTGGTGCTGCTCGATAGTGAAAACCTCTGTATTACCGATCTCTTTACCCTATTTCAAGGAATCTCACCTCCAGAGAAGGGAAAGCTGACCCTTGAGGGAAGATCACCATCGAAAGATGTTCGCTCTATCTCCCTCATAGCGGCCAAACCCTATGAGTCCCTTCTGTTTCCCCAGCTTTCAGTCATCGACAATCTCTACTTCACCAGTGATGAGAAGATACGCCACCTCTGGCTACGTCCCAAACGAAGAAGGGCCATCGCAAAGGAACTGGAACCTATCTTTGGGGATGACCTCTATAAAGGAAGCCTGGACGACCTCTCCCAGGAGAAGCTCCATACCATTGTATACCAACGCATCCTGATGCAACATCCCTCTTTTGTCCTTGCAGTACAGCCCTTTGCTTCTGTAGATATGTTTCAGAGAATCGCACTCATCCATTATTTTGACGCCTTCAAGAAAAAGGGGATGACATCCCTGATTTTGGCAGTCTCACTTTCCGATACTCTGCAGGTTGCAGACCGTCTGATCATACTCTCCGGGGGGAGGGTAGAAAGGGTACTCACGCGTAACGAATTCTCCCAGTACGGGGGGATTGCAGGCTCCATACCTCTGAAATCCAAAGAATACGTACCCTTTTTTAAAAAATTACACCCTAGCGGTCGTTAGAAAGCCATGTGATACTTCTTGTCATACAGGAGTACCATGGCATGAATGAGAAGGACTATAGTGTTGAAATGCACAATATCACCAAGACTTTCCCTGGGGTGCGTGCCTTGGATGATGTCTCCTTTACCCTCCGTCCCGGTGAGGTAATGGCCCTTTTGGGTGAGAATGGTGCTGGCAAGTCAACCCTTATGAAAATTCTCAGTGGTGTCTATACACGAGACCGCGGTGATATCACCATCTTTGGCCAAGCCATAGAAGGGGACCTGACTCCACGCAAGGCGAAGGCCCTGGGTGTTTCGATGATCCACCAGGAACTGAACATGTGCAATCACCTTACTGTTGCACAGAATATATTTTTAGGCAGTGAGCTCATACATGGCTCTTTGCTCAACGAGCGCGAGATGAATCGGCTAGCTAAAGATGTCCTAGATTCCCTACAAATTGACATAAAACCAGATGTGGTGGTGGGCTCTCTTGCGGTATCAAAACAACAGATGGTGGAAATTGCCAAGGCCCTGCAGGCCAAGTCCAGAATCCTTATTATGGATGAACCTACCAGTGCCCTTACCAGTGTTGAGATAACACAACTCTTTACCTTGATACGGAAGTTACGGGACACAGGATGCAGTATTGTCTACATCAGTCACCGTCTGGAAGAGCTACAGCATATTGTCGATAGAGTCACCATCATGCGTGACGGAAAGTTCATAGCCGAACAGGCTTTCAAGGATTTGACGCTGAATCAGATTATTTCCTGTATGGTTGGCCGTGAGATTAAAGAGAAGTTTCCTCGTATCCCAGTCAATAAAGGCAAGTTGGCCCTTTCCATTCGTAATATACAGGCGGGTAGAATGGTCAAGGATGTTTCCTTGGACCTGTACCAAGGTGAAATCCTGGGTATCGCAGGCCTTATGGGTGCTGGTAGGACTGAGATGACCAGAGCCTTGTTTGGAGTAGATAAGAAAGATGGCGGAGAGGTAGAGGTAGAAGGTGTACCTGTGAAGATCACCTGCCCTGAAGATGCCATCGCTTCCGGTCTTGTCTTGGTTCCTGAGGATAGAAAGCGTGATGGCCTTTGTGTAAAACTTTCTGTACGAGAGAATATTTCACTTCCCAATCTCGATATCATCTGTAACAAGGCAGGTATCATCGATCGCAAGCGTGAAAAGACTATGGTCAATAAGGCTGTCTCCGATTTGCAGATCAAGCTTCCGACCAGTGAGGTCAACGCTTCTTCCCTTTCTGGAGGAAACCAGCAAAAGGTTGTCGTCGGCAAGTGGCTTGCAAGAAACAGCAAGGTGGTTATATTTGATGAACCTACTAGGGGTATTGATGTCGCTGCAAAGGTTGAGATCTATAACCTGATGAATGAGCTGAAACAGAATGGCATTGCAGTCATGTTTGTTTCCAGCGAGATGCCTGAGATCCTGGGGGTTTCAGACCGTATCCTGGTAATGTGTGACGGAAAGGTCACCGGCGAGCTTGACCGCTCTGATGCCACCCAGGAAAAGATAATGGAATACGCAACCCGGTTTGAAAAGAAACTGGATGATCAGTTTTGATGGGGAAGGGATAATGAGCAGAGAATTTGAAAATCCGTTTAAAAGAATGATGGCCATACGTGGCATAGGGCAAGTGCTGACAGTAACCGCTGGTCTCATAGTGCTGTATGTGGTGTTTGGTATAATGAATCCGGTATTTTTCTCCTCGAGAAATATTTCGAACCTCCTCAGGCAGATAGCCCCGATACTTCTTATCGGCATCGGGCAGTCCTATGTCCTGATAACCGGTAATATCGACCTTTCCATAGGGTCCGTGGTAGGAATGAGTTGCATGATCAGCGCAACGATGATGACCAAGGGTGTAAATCCCTGGGTCGCGGTCGTTGTTACCCTGATAATTTGTCTTGCATTCGGTTTGGCCAACGGCCTGTTGGTCTCCTTTGCAAAGCTTCCTCCCTTCATTGCCACTTTGGGAACGATGACTATCGCACGTGGTATCGCCCAGATAGCGAACAACAACTACAACACCGACAGCATCGGTGAAGCAGCCCAGGGGTTTAGGGATTTCTTCTACTATGGCAAGAGTTTTGGCCTATACAATACCATTTGGATAGCAGCGGTACTCTGGTTCATATTCAACTTCATCCTTATGCGAACGCGTAGCGGCAGGCATATCTATGCCATAGGATCGAATGTTGAAGCTGCCAGACTGAGCGGAGTCAATGTCATCAGTGCAACAAACAAGGCTTACATGGTTTCAGCATTTGTCTCTGGTGTGGTAGGACTTATCACCAGTGCCACAACTGGCATGGGTACCATGGATGCAGGTAATAGTTATGAGCTGTATGCGGTTGCCGCTTCGGTAATCGGGGGAATCTCCACATTGGGCGGCCAGGGGTTGCTTTTCGGTACAGTCATTGGTGCTTCCATTTGGGGTGTATTGCAGAATGGTCTGCAGTTCGCAGGTGCTCCAGTAGCCATAAGAAATATTGTCATCGGAGTTATTGTCGTAGTTTCCGTTTTGCTGGATGTCATAGTGCGTTCAGGAAAAGGCTTGAGAAAGAAACGTGTTGTTTCATCACTATAAATACTAACACTAAGGTGTAGTACATAGAAAAAGGAGTTCTGTTATGAAAAAGATTGCAATTGTACTGTGTGTACTCGTATTGGCAACGTCCCTGTTTGCTCAGGGTGCAAAGGAAGCTTCTGGGTATAAGATTTATCTGATCACTATGGACCAGCAGGATCAGCACTGGGTTAATGTGGACAAGGGTGCTCAGAAGGCAGCTACTGAAATAGGTGGTATTACCTATAAGTGGCTTGCTCCTGACGTAAAGGATGATGCAAAGCAGATCGAAAGCATCAATAATGCTGTCGCTGGTGGTGCTGATGCTATCCTCCTCGCTGCAAACGGCCTCAATGCTGTTACTGGTGCTCTCAAGGAAGCACAAAGTGCTGGTGTTACAATTGTCTATGTTGACTCTGCCGCTAACTTCCCTGCAGTGCAGACTCTTGCAACTGACAACACAGCAGCTGGCGCTACCGCTGGTAAGGAACTTCTCAAAGCCCTCAAGGCTAGTGGCGTAAACTCAGGTAAGATCGGTATCATCGCCGTTACGAGTGCTACTGCTTCTACTGTTGCTCGTGAGGAAGGGTTCCGCAAGGCTTTCGCAGGTGCTGGTTTTGATCTTCTTGAGACCCAGTATAGTAATGGTGATGCTCCTCTTGCTAAGGATATGAGCGCTAACTTTATTACCCAGGGTGTCGTTGGTCTCTTTGGTTCTAACGAAGGCTCAACCGTAGGCGTTGGTAATGCTATTGCTGAAGCTGGTAAGAAGGTCATCGGTGTTGGTTTTGACAAGTCCGATATGATCCTCTCCCTCATCAAGAATGGCCACCTTCTTTGCACTATGGCTCAGAATCCAGATGTCATGGGATATGAAGGCATGAAGAGTGCTGTAAAGGCTCTGAAGGGCGAACCCGTTGGTGCTGCTTACTTTGACACTGGTGTTTCTGTATTGACCAAAGCTAACCTCTAAGCCAATACTTGGAATCATTAGCTATGAACTGATCAGAACAGTTTATACATAAGAAAAACCAAGAAGGGATCTTCCTATTGAAGGATGGTCCCTTCTTGCTTTTTATCCTTAGTAAGAGTATATTGTAGTAACTCCAAAGGATTATTCCTTCGGGGGTGTTTCGGTTTCGACTGGCGGAAGATCAGGTCAATGGCTGCAAGCGGAGCGCCAACTCCATAAACTAGCAAAAATTTTAACTGCCAAAAGAGAAGACGAAGTCTTTTTCGAAGCAGAATACGCTCTCGCTGCTTAATAGCACGACTGTGTACAGGTCCGACTGCTGCCGCTCTTAAGCAACGGTAACCTGTAAAAATAGGGGCTTACTCCCACCAATGCCTATGGGGTGGGGGGAAACTACAGTAGGATACGAAGGAAGGACGTTTTGCTGGTGTACCTGCCTACCTTCGGAAATAAAGAACATCGACTAAGCTTGTAGACGTCATTGGGTGGCACGTTAGGACGGGGGTTCGAATCCCCCCACCTCCAAAACACCAAAAGCCGGATTGCTCATAAGAGTAGTCCGGCTTTATTTAGTAAAAAATTCAACAAAAATGGTTCAAGAGATTATAAGCTTCATGCATACGTTGAGCTTGGGCTACCTAAGTCTTTCAAGTTCACCTGCTATGGCTTCAAACAGTTCAAGAGACAGGTCAGAATCCTTCCATCCACTAACGAGATAGAGGCTATCATGCAAAGAGAGACCTTCTAAGGATACCAACACCTTCTTATCAGGTGCAAACATTGCATCATCAGCATCGAGGGCTGTGAACGATAGAGCGGCGAGATAGGCCATACCGATATGATCCCAGGGTGCATGCATGTTCTGAGCCTCAATAATAATCCCCATGAGCCTGTCATCAAAGCAGAGTTTCCTGGTAAGGTCTCGCCCTACCCGAAAGACAGTATCTCCCAGCGCCTTATTGGAGAACCGGCTAAGAAGATCATCGATGTGTTCAGTTAAGCTTTCTCGTGTGAATACAGTTGGATAATGCTTGAGCAACACTTCGCTAGATTGCATCATCGCCTTACGGACAAGTAACACAACTTCCGTATCCTCCAGCACATCCGCAATGAGAGGCTTGTCAGGGTGCCCTCTGTAGCCAAGATATGCGGCTGTCGCATGCCCAAGATTATGAATGAACAGCTTCCTGTCCACATAAGCATCAATTGGGGTTACCGGGTAGAGGTCTGTGATAGGGGGAATGGGTTGTAAGAAACCCTCCTTGTCCACTATGAGTTCATTGTAAGGCTCTGAACGTAGGGTCAGTGGATCTCCTTTTTCCTGGATAGGGACCATCTTTCCAATGCTTGTTTCAACGAGTCCCACATAGGTTGCAAAAGGAAAACCTGAAGGGAGGTGAGGAAGGAGGAGCGAAGAGACAAAGAAGGAGGCATGATGGATGTTCTCAGCTAGGATGATATCGAGTGGCGTATCGGGCTTTAGCTTGTGACGGGCGACCAGGGCGAGAGCGAGGGAAGAGGCAATGTGTGGCCATACGTTCTTTCCAACCGAAACTCCCATAAGGTCAGCTTGTGTGATAGCCTCATCCACTTTCTCTTGGTCTCTCGCATCAAGGGCACACACCCCTTCAATGACAAGGTTCTTGACATCAGAGCCTGATACGCATTGGACAACGTAGGATGATGATGCATTTAAAGCATTGATGAGAGTGGTGTCCACATCGATAAAGGTGACGCCATACCCATTGTTGGCAAACACCTGCCCAATAAAGGACCTTCCGATATTTCCCCCTCCCCATTGTACGAATTGCGGTTTCATCATACTTCTCCTACTGCTTCTAGATAGGCACTCACCACCGGTTGCAAGAGTGCCGCCTTTTCACCTGGCTTCTCCTCATAGTATGTACCACCATGATAGGTACAGGTCAGTCCACCCGAAGAGGCACCATAGGCGCAGATGTCCCTCATGTTGACCAATGACTTCTCTTTCTTCACAAGATGTTTAGCAAGTGCTACCAACACACCCCCAACAAAGTTGTCGCCACAGCCAGTGGTGTCTTTTCGTATTGAGGGATCTTGCGCCATAAGATCATCCATATACCTGCTTACAGGAAGGGAGGTGAGATCGCACTTGCTGATAATGGTTCCCTTGGAATAGACGAGGATGTCCAGTGCACCGCGAGTGATGATAAGAGCAGAGACACCATAGCCAATAAGTATCTTAGCCGCATCGAGAATCTCTGTTGCTCCGCTAAGGCATAAAGCTTCCTCCTCATCTGTGACAAGGAGATCTATATGCGTGTAGGATTCTTGACCACCTAGGGGCCATCTTTCATGTGGTGCTCTCTTTTCATTTCGGAAGTCATAGACAGTTCCAACTACGGTTATGCATCCTTTATCCTTAGCCTTTTTCAAAACTGTGAGAAGGCCATCATGGAGGCGGGGAACAAGGGCAGTTCCTCCCAACAACACGATGTCCGCTTCATAGAAATCGGCAGGGATGTCTTGTGGCCCGTATTCTCCTGCGGCTCCCACGGTGTTTATAAACGAGCGCTCGCCCTTTCCGTTACGTTGGGTGGGGTCGTCAAACACATCTGTAGTCGCTGTCCTTTTGTCTGGAACTATCTTGAGCTCTCCCTTCAGAGGAGTCTTTGCGATTGCCTCATGGACATGGTTTGCCTGGTCGTCTTTTCCCACGGCTCCGTAGAAGGTAACTGCAACCTGTTCTTGCTGTAGGATTTGAGCAGCATGGACGAGCGCTACTACCGCAGGTCCTCCAAGGTTCTCAACATCAGGCTTCCTTGCCTTGGTGAGTTCACGAAGAATGTCTTTGTAGGGCCGATTGGCAAACACCTCTATATCTTCACTGAAGACAAGCCCGCCTTCTATAAGGCCACCGTCTCCTTTTGTAATACTCATGACGTTTCTAAAGCCTTCTTCCTCATAGGAAGAGTTCATATAGATGGAGTCGATCAAACAACAACCTGATCCAGCAATGCGCATACTATGTTCCCCTTTGCAACGTAGTATACGTCATTTTGTGTATTCATTGAAGAGAGATTTTAGCAAACCTTAGTAAAATTTCTCGTTATGCTTAAAACAATAGCATGATGAGAGGATACAAAAAAAGGATTGTAATCTGCAGTATTCACATCAAACTGCTGAACCTGTTAGTCACACTAAACTACGGGTACCTGGTAGGCCAATGAGAGCGATGTATAATGTCAGCCGAGTGGTTAGGAAATGTGCAAGCTTATATAAAAAATGGCTAAGCAAACTAAGGCACACTCCAGTGCTATAGAGTGTTTCTTAGCAAGTATTGGCTACGCATTATTCTTTTAGGCTCTTCCTTTAGGAGTAAGCTTTTTGAGTTCTGCTTGGAGATTCTCATAGTCTGCATCCCCATCCAATATCGTGATCTTTAGCTCAAAGGTCGTTGTTTCAAATGGATGAAGCATGGGAAGGCTGTCATTGTCATGGTGATACTGCCGTCCGAACACACTTCCATTAGCGGGTTCAAAACCAAGAGCATAATCTCCTGAACCCAGGCTTTTCCATTGCATGAAAAAGGGTAATTTCTCAGGTTCATACTCAATGGACACCCCAATTTTCAGTTCTGTATTGTATACCCCGACAACTGAAGTACCATCTTTGTTCGTTGATGGTGTGTGAATAAATACATACTCTTCTTCATTTGGAATAGGTTTATCCATATGATTCCATCTGTCAAGGTGCTTTTTAGAGATAGCATCCCTTGGCACAACATCTTCTGATGGAATGAGGATATCACAATGTTCTGTGAGAAATGGGTATCCAAAGTTCATATGATAAAGGATCAAAAAAGCTTCATCGCGAAATGACTGATTCTCAATTTCATCTTTGATGACAAAGGATTTTCCTGGGAATGTTGTACGTATCTCTCTTTTCAAGAGCAAATTCTTTCCAAAAAGTTCAGATTCACGTACTTCTCCCGATACTGAAAGTACATAATCATCATCAATCCATGTGGCATGTGCACAAACATGTTCTGCCGGTATCGACCTCAGATTTCCATGCAAATCATAGTTCTTATTGTCAATTGTAGTAGGTGCACCTATGTTATCGAGGCCTGCCGTAAAGAGGAATCCTCCCATGATAGTTGAGGCGCCCTCTTGTGTACCCAAATGGCCTGTATTCTGTAATCCTGGTTTGGATAGGAAACAAAGGTTGATCCCTTTGTAGGACAACTGTGAGATATCGAGGCATTTGTCTTGCATTACCGTAAAAGATAGATCTCCATTTCTTACTAGGTAAGCTCCAAGTCCTTTTGCGATCCCTTCGGTGTAGAGAACGGGTTGTATGGATGCAACCTGTTGCATATTGCCAACATAGTTTAACACTTCTTGTTTTTTCATTGTTAGGACACTCCCAAGTTGGTGGATTGATGGATTAATTGATGAATGAAAAGATGTTCCTTGTGATCAAGAAATTCTAGTGAAGGGTAGGGTGACCCATCATATCACCAAACCTGAAAAACAGATGACTGCAGGTACGTTTGCAACAAACGATTCCTGCAGTCAGAAATACAAGGTACGGCAATTGGAATCTGCAATCGCTTCTCGTAGCAGAAGAAAATCGCATACGTTGCCATTACGATAGTGCTAAGCCGTAATAAAAATCATCCTCAAGCAATATTAGGTATAATCAGAAGCTAGAAGGTGCAAAGGCTCTTCATCCTCTTCAATTGCTGCAAATCGTCCGACTACTTCAAGGAAACGGTTATCAGAAGTGTCGTCATTGACCAAGCTTACTTCACCAACCAAAGACGTCCCATTCTCGGCCCAGAAACGATGGTACATATATTGTTCCAAGCAGATGCTTTCACCTACCTGCAGTCTTACTGTGGTACCAGCTTTGATGGTCCTTGAGATACCATCAATGGAAACTGTCAGATCTTCTTGGGAAAGTTTTTCATCTTTTGTTGAGCTGTAGAGCTGAATGCATAGTTCCCCACCACCGCGGTTGATGATATCTTCCATTTTATAGCGATGGAAGTGCATAGGGGTCTCTTGATTTACTTTGACTATCATAATCTTTTCGGCATATTGTTTCTTTGATGTACCTGTAAGACTGCCATTGCGGAGGGTAAAGAGAAATAAGCCACGACGTAAGAAATCACCTGAACCAAAGTCAGTCACATCCCAGCCCAGCATGCACTCTTTAATCTCATCTATCTCTGATCCCCGGCCTTCCCAATCTGTAGGTTTCCAATAAGCCCACGGGGGCAGATTCCAGGCATGTTTTGCTAAAAATTCTTTGGCTTCCACTTGAATTGCGTTGACTTCACTTCTCTTCATGTTTACCTCACTGGTTTGATTGATATTTTTATTGTCACTAAGAACTGGTCCACCATAATGATAAAGCCTTCAAGGGTACATAATCAAAATCGGTTGTTTGAAACCAATAGTGAACCCTTATTTGCCTTAACCATACCCGAGTGCCATGGTGACCTATTTTTTAATAATACATCATTTTCATTATACAGGAAACTCATGACGATTACACCTAAATTCTTCGACCTGGGGTAACTGTTTCTCTCCCTGACCATCACATAGTGGCACAAGAATTGTATGGTTCCCACAGTTGTTTGCATAGATATCACTTGGTATGTAATAAGAACTGATCAATCATTGCTGTACGGTATAGCAAATATGACATGTACTGAGGGAAGGTACCAACACTGTACCGTTTACTACAGGTCTGCCGTATAGTTTTTCGAATTTCTTTGCGAGTATCAGATCTCTTGTTTTTGTTGTATCTGCTCTCTTTGAACCTTATAGTAGGGTAATCAAGAAGGGGAATCGATGATGAAAAAGAAGAACTGTTTGCTAGCTTGGTTCGTATGCATAGTTGTATTGGTCTTTATCCTAAGTGGCTGTGCCTCATTGGACAAGAGTGCACCAGGATCTGACGATCTATATCAGGTCTCCTTGCTCAATGCCCTCCTTTTGGGTGAATATGATGGTTTTGTACCGGTCGGGACTCTGAAGAATTTTGGAGATACAGGAATTGGTACGTTCCATGCTTTGGATGGGGAGATGATCCTGCTCGATGGGTTAGTATACCAAGCAAAGGTTGATGGGTCTGTAAACGAAGTCTCTGATAGCATGACGGTTCCCTTTGCCATGGCAACCCATTTTGAAGCAGATGTTGCCGACCTCCAGTGCAACTCCATTGAGAGCATCGAAGAGCTGAAAGCTATGCTTGACCAGACAATTATGGAACAAACCCAGGATTTGAACTGTTTCTATGTTGCCAAGGTCCACGGCTTGTTCTCTTCAATTATTGTGAGAAGTGTTCCCCCCCAAGAGAAACCCTATCCGAGACTCTCTGTCATCGCATCCACTCAAAAGGAATATACGTATGAGATGGTGGAAGGTACTATCGTAGCCTTCCGGTGTCCGGACTATGTCGATGGCATCAACCTGCCCCAATGGCATCTGCATTTTCTTTCTTTGGACCATACCAAGGGCGGGCATGTGCTGTTGGTTGACATTGTAGAAGCAAAGATAGAAGTTGGGGTGATGAGAAACTACCATATCCTACTACCTGAAAGCGAAACCTTTTCTGAGATGGACATAGCACATGACCTTACACAGGAGGCACTTTCTGTGGAAGGGAAAAGAAAAGACTGAAATCTTTCTGGACAAGCAACAAGCTCAATCATATTCTCTTTAGTATTAGCTAATAGGGTTTCCATTAGCTAATACTATGCTATACTTCTTGTACGGCAGTTGATTTTTATATGACTGGAAGGAGCAATATATGTTGGTAACAGCGACAGAGGTGCAGAATAATTTTGGCAAGTATCTGAGGCTTTGTTCGATAGAACCGGTTGTGATAACTCGTAACGGAGTTCCCCAAGCGGTGTTGAGCACCAATGTGGATTCAGCCTCAGTTCTGGAACATGCCATCGGGTATGGAACTAGCCCAAGGAATGCTGACGCACTGGGATATCGGGACTTCATCGATCTCACAGAAAACAGTGACAATAGATATGAGCTGATCGATGGGGTGGTGTACCAGCTCTCGTCCCCTAGTTTCTCCCACCAGGAGATCCTCGGAGACCTATATGTTGAATTCAGGCAATATTTCCAAGACAAGACTGGTTGTGCACCATTTTTAGCTCCTTTTGACATAGAACTTATCCGTCTATTACAAGTAGCCCGAAGGGAATCAACCGAAGATGATATCAATGTGGTGCAACCGGACCTCATCGTGTTGTGTGATTACGAAAAAGACATTAATGCGAAGGATAAGTACAAAGGAATACCCACCTTGGTCGTAGAAATCCTCAGTCCATCAACCAGGACCAATGATCGTGGAAGAAAGCTGGGGCTCTATATGGAAAGTGGGGTCAGGGAGTGCTGGTACGTTGACCAGGCAAACCAAACAATATCCGTGTATTCTTTTGTTGATAATGCTATCTCAGAAGAGATCATCTACAAGGCCAGTGATGAGTATGCACACTCCATCCTTTTTGAAGGGCTCAAGGCTCGGGTGCCAGTCACAAAATAACCTATTGGTAAGTTACCAGAATACCAGAAAAACAGAATACACAAACCCCCTCACATCTTCATGTTATTGAGGGGGTTTGTGTGCTAATTGAGTGCTAGTCAGTACGGTCTAGGCACTTTTTTTATGGACTATGTATGATCAGTCTTACTGGAAGACCACCTGCACCGGTGTTGTAACAGACGTAGCTGAGCCGGTAGCTACCCCCAACTGTCCAAATTCATTGCTACCTGTGGCCCAAAGAGTACCATCGGTCATTAGATACAGGGAGTGAAAATCTCCAGCGAAAATCTTTGCAATAACTTTTCCTGTAGGTGGTGTTACGACTTTTGGGAGATTGGATTGTGTGGTGCTCCCATCGCCGTATTCTCCCTCTGCATTCTTTCCTGTGGCTAGCAGTGTCTTGTCAGTCAGGAGGAACAAGCTATGATAGGCGCCAGCTACTGTTTGTTCGACATCTGGGAGTGTATCTACAGGATCACCGTATTTAACAGTCTGTGGAAACGTTAAGCTAGTATAGGTTCCAATACCTAGTTGGCCGTCATTGTTTGATCCAATTGCCACAACAGTCCCATTAGTAAGAAGCACCAGGGAGTGGGATGCCCCAGCATGGACTGAGACAACATTCAGAAGGGATGTCGTCCCACTCGTAAACACAGAGGCCGGACCATTTTCGTATCCAAGATACGATAGGGTGGTTGAATTTTTACCTTGTCCCAATTGGCCACTGGTGTTGTCACCAAATCCAAGGGCTTCACCTGTATTAGCATCAGGGGCAAGAGGTTTAAGCGCAAGAAGAGTGAATTGAGCTCGGGTAGAGATACCTGATACATTGTTTATAGGGTTGTCGCTGGAATATTCAATCTGTGTTGCATACCAGGCATCTGAATCGGTGTCCTGGAAGAGCCCAAGCTTTCCATAGTCGTTGTCTCCTGTACTCCACACCGTTCCATCGTTGCATAGGAATATACTTTGCTCGCCACCAGCGGAAATCGCAACAACATTTTCCAGATATGTAGTGGTATTAGTCTTGACGCGAACAGGATAGAGCCGGTCTGTAGTAGTGCCATCACCCAATTGACCGGAATTGTTGCTACCCACAGCCCAAGCTTCACCATTAGAAAGCAAGATCAGCGAGTGTTGCCCGCCTGCTGAAACCTTAACAACATTCGTCATGGCGGTATTGGAGTTTTTCATCAGCAAGACTGGCTGGGTACTGTTAGTTGTGAAGCCATTTCCCAGTTGTCCATGGTCATTCTTTCCAAAACTCCAGACCATACCACTTTCCATAGCTACCATGGTATGCTGCCGAGCACTCACATCCTTTATAACAAAAGACTCAAGTGGTTGACCAGGTGGGTCTCCAGCTGGTTCGGGACAACTGGTGAACAAGCATAGTAATAAGACACTCGACACGATGATGGGGAGGGATTTTTTCATGGGGTAAGCTCCAGGTAACAATGATTGCTATATGCTACAAATATAAATATATGCGAGTATTTTTACAAAATACATATTACCATCTAGTCTCTAAGGGATTTTTGTACAGGCGATAAAGAGTTCGATATCGTATCTCCGATGAATACTATTTGGCTACACCAAGCCTCTTTGCAATTATGTTTGTTTTAGCCTTTGTCACCCCATAGTGCTTTGCCAATGTGGGCCAATTGGCTACAGAAGCCTGTGTCTGCCCTATGATCTCCGTGATACGGGAGTTGGATAGCTTGGCTTCTTTGCCAAGTTTGGTCAGATGTTCCACCCCCGGACTCTTCCCTTCACCCATGACCATGGTGCTTTGTTCACCACCAGGACCTGAGGAAAAGGTAAGGTCATAAGCTGGGGAGAGCTTCCACAGTCCCTTTTCGTCCATCAGGAAGCTGAAGTTCTTGGCATGGTCATCACGGTTGTGAGCCAAGACATTGAACACAGCAAGTCGAAACATCTTTTCCATTTCCCGAATATCATGAGTCATGATAGAGGTAAGTCCGATCAGGTCTTCATAATCGAGCGAAGGAAGACGAAAATCAGAGTGCAACAACCCACAAGCAGTGTGCATGTGCAGGCGTTTGTTCCCATCACGATCAAAGCGCTTGGTGGCAAAGTATCCTGGACCTTCACAGGTAGGGAACAGATGCACATCAGCCATCTCTATGCCTGCTCTTTTGGCCATCAGGGCATAGACATACTCTATTGCTCCAGAATCAAGGCCATCGTGACTGTTGGGGAATTTTACCAGCCAAGGTTCGTATCCTTCTTTGAGAGTTTGTGAGCCATGGATGATCTGTTTCCTATCTTTAGAGACACCAATTAGGGCTTTGGGCCGAGCTCCGGCTGAAGAACCGTTTAAAGCCAGAAGTTCCTGTAAGACATCTTCTGATGATCCTTTTAGAACTTCCAGAGCTTGTTGGGCAATATTATCGAGGCGTATTGTTCCATTTTCACTTTTCAAGATGATCTCTGGTTCATACACTAATGCACCCATTCCATGGTTTCCTACATAGGCCAATCTATCCAAAGGGGAAAGTTCCGAAGGCAAGACTCCTTGTGTTTGTGCTAAACGATCAAACAAGAGACGCCCCCAACCATCGGGGAGACTGTCGTTGAACACTCCAGGCAGCCCTTCAAAGAGGGTGTTGTCAAAGCTGGTCAGCTCAGCTTTAAGAGGAAGGATACAAGGGGATATTTCCATTCCTTGTTCGATAAATGAGGCCTCGTATGCAAAGTAGATTCTATGGTCTCTCAAAGCCAAGCGCCCGACTGGGATTGCACTCTGTCCAAAATCAAGTGAGACTTTGATCTCTTTTACTGCTGAAAGTCTATTCATTTTCGTCTCCCTCTTTTGCGCTTGGGTGTGGTTTCAGCAGAAAGTACGTCATCAATGGAAGAGAAGGGCTCTTGTTTTATTGCAGTTGCTTTGACAATATCATCCAAATTGCCAAGGACCATACATACCTTTAAAAAAGATTCTAGAGAAATCAAGCCTTGTTGTTCAAACCTGCGAAGAGTAGGCAGTGGAACTCCTGACCTTTGTGCAAGTCCTTCTTGAGTGAGGTTTAGTTGGAGACGGTGTTCACGAACATTTTCTGTAATAATTTTCTGAGCTTTCGATGGAGTAATAAATGATACTTGCATAGTATTAATACCCTTTTATTGACAATTACTAATAACATAGTAGTACTAAATATATTTCTAATCAAGACAGAAACAAAACCTAATGTCGAGGCAACTTCACAATGCATAGCAATGTTCATGATATGTAAAATACAATACATTATAGTTCTTATCAAAAGCTAAGAAGGCTTTTTGCATTATACTCTGATGTATAGCTTATAGAAACTGACGGGAATATTCACAATCCCCCTTGCTATAAATCTGTTATACTTCTGGCTAAGGAGATTCCATGAAACTACTGCACACCTCTGACTGGCATCTGGGAAGGATGCTCTACAGACAAAAACGCTATGAAGAGTTCTCCCTCTTCCTTGATTGGCTGCTGGCCACCATAGATGAACACCAGATTGATACCCTGCTGATAAGCGGGGATATCTTTGACACCACCACACCAAGTAATCTTGCCCAAAAGCTCTATTACGAGTTCCTCTCACGCCTGGGGGGGACCTGTTGCCACAACACCGTCATCATCGGGGGAAACCACGACTCACCCACCTTTCTGAATGCTCCCAAGGCTTTGTTGCAGGCCTTCAATGTGCATGTAGTAGGATCAAAGGCGGAGACGATAGAGGATGAGGTGCTTCTTCTCTCCCATAAGGGCATGCCAGAAGCGATCGTATGTGCCGTTCCCTACCTTCGGGACCGGGATATCCGTTCGGTGGAAGCGGGGGAGAGCCTTGAGGACAAAGGCACCAAGCTTGCTGACGGGATGCGTTCCCACTACGAAGAGGTCTGCTCCTTGGCAGTAAGGAAGCAGGAAGCCCTTTCCAAGGATGGCCACCCTTCCATTCCCATCATCGGCATGGGCCACCTCTTTGCCGCAGGAGGGGAGACTGTCGATGGCGATGGGGTACGCGAACTCTATATCGGCTCCTTAAGCCATGTCGGGAGCGACATGTTCCCCCCATCCATCGACTACCTGGCCTTGGGACATCTGCATGTTCCCCAGATGGTAGGTGGCTTGTCCCATATGCGCTACAGCGGCTCCCCGATCCCCATGGGGTTCGGGGAAGCCAAGCAGGAGAAGCAGGTCGTTCTTGTTCAGTTCGATGGCGGCGATCCGATTATCAAGGCCCTTCCTGTCCCCTGCTTCCAACCCTTGGTCCGCATCACCGGCTCTTTGGATCATATCGCCTCTGTAATCGAAAAGCTCGCAAGAGATGGGAGCTCTGCCTGGCTAGAGATTGAATATACAGGCACCGACAGTTCTGCCAACCTGCGCGAAGAGATTGAAGCATTGTTGGAAGGCTCCTCCCTGGTGGTAACCATCATCAAGAACAAGCGCACCACCGACCGTGTACTTAACGCCATACACGAACATGAGACCCTGGAAGACCTCGATACCTCAGAAGTTTTCAAACGGTGCCTTGACGCTGAAGAGATACCTGAAGAGGAGCGTGTTGAACTGACCGCCTCATACAATGAGATAGTGCAGACTCTTGCTGAATCCGACACAAGGGCAGAATAATAAAGGGAAAACGATGAAAATCCTAGAACTCAGATTCAAAAACCTCAACTCCCTCTATGGGGAGTGGCACATAGACTTTTCCGATCCGGAGTATGCATACAATGGCATCTTTGCCCTCACCGGTCCCACAGGAGCGGGCAAGTCCACCATCCTTGATGCCATCTGCCTTGCCCTCTATGGATCTACCCCCCGCCTCGGACGGATAACCCAGAGCAGCAACGACATCATGAGCCGTCAGACAGGGGAGTGCTTTGCAGAGGTTGTCTTTGCCTCCCGTGAGGGCACGTATCGTTGCCACTGGTCCCACCACCGGTCCCGCAGAAGAGCTGAAGGTGAGCTGCAGAGCCCTAAGCATGAGATTTCTGAAGCAAATGAAGAGGGGAAAGTCCTGGAAACCAAACTGACTGCAGTTCTCGCTCTGGTGGAGGAGAAGACAGGTATGGACTTCGACCGGTTTACCCGCTCCATCCTCCTGGCCCAAGGGGGTTTCGACACCTTCCTCAAGGCAACCGTCGAGCAGAAATCCAAGATACTGGAGCAGATAACAGGGACGAAGATCTACTCGGACATATCCGTCGCCGTACATGAGCGGCTGCGCCAAGAGAGGGCCACCCTCTCTGAAATGGAGGCTGAAACCCGTGGCATCATTATGCTCTCTGATGAGGAGGAGTCCCTCTCTACAGCTTCTCTCCTCCTTGCACAACAGGAGGAGGGCACCCTGCGTGCTCTCGTTTCCGACCTCTCCAAGGCGATCACCTGGCTAACAGGCATAGCCCACTTGGAAGATGAGGTCAAAGCCTTGGCTGAACAGGAAGAACTGCTTGCCTCCGATGTACATGCCTTTGCTGTCGAACGGAACTGCCTCGAAAGTGCCCTCAAGGCAGCAACCTTGGAAGGCTCATATGCAACCCTGTTGGAAATGCGGAGCCAGCAGAAAGGTGAAGCCTCTTCCCTGCAGAAGGAGGAGCAGGCTCTGCCTCTGTTGGAGGCCCAAGCCAAGCAGGGATCCGAAGCCCTTGCCAAGGCAGAAGAAAGTACCAGCCAAGCCAAGAAAGCACAAAAAGAGGCCGCCCCCCTTCTCAAGCAGGTCAGGTCCCTTGACCAGAGCATACAACAGCATGCCTCAAGCATCTCAGAGGGCAAAGCAAGCATTGCAGAGGACAGGGCGTCCATTGAGTCCTATAAGAAAAAGAGAGAGGAAGAAGCAAAGAAGGTCTCTTGCGAACAAGAGAAACTTGTCCTGGTTGAAACCTACCTCTCTGAGCATGAGCAGGATAAGGCCCTGGTCACAGAGCTGACCGGGATCAATGAGCAGATACAGGCCCTTGCCTCCAAACAAAAAGAAGTAGAGAAAAAAGAAGATGAAGTGGAAAAGGCCGACAAGGCCCTCAAGGGTGCTGAAAAAGCCCTTGCAAGCTGTGAAAAGCTCACTGCGGACAAGCAGACAAAGCTTGATAGGGCTATGGGTGACCTTACAGAGAAAAGGGATGAACTCTCCCGTCTATTGGGAGATACGCTCTTGCGAGAGTATAGGGAGAGAAAGGATACCCTGCTTCGAGAACGTGAGTTCCTAGCGAGGATTGCAGCCCTTGAGGAACATCGCAATGCTCTGGTCGATGGTAAGGAGTGTCCCTTATGCGGGTCACTGGACCACCCCTTTGCTTTGGGCAATGTTCCAAAGCCTGATGAAACAGAGAGGAACATCACCGCTCTGACTAAGATCATCGTTGATGCTGAAACGTTGGAGACAACGATTCAGCATCTGCTGAACGCCGAGCGTGATGCCCTATCAGCCCTGGCTGAACAAAAAAAACTTGAGTCTGGTGCCCTGCATGCCAAAGAGAGCGCCCTCATAGCCCAAACCTCAAGTTTAGTTGCCAGGGATGAAGCCAAGGAATCCTATGCTGTGATGGAGAAGGGAATGGGTGAGAAGCTCAAGGCCTACGGAATCGAAGAGATTTCCGCTGACCTGAGCTCCTTACTTGCATCCCTTCGCCTGCGAAAGGATGCATGGCTGACTAAGGAAGATGAAAAAAAGAGCATTGAGAACTCCATAAATGCGATCAAGGGGGAACTGCTACGTCTTGCCGGGGTACTCGATACGCAGGAGCTTGCCTTGGGGGCAAAGCAGGAAGCGTTGGAAGCCCTTGCTGCATCCCATGCTGTCATTGCTCAAGACCGTCACAAGCTCTATGGTGACAAGGATCCTGATAGGGAGGAAGAGAGCCTCTCTGATGCTGTGCATGATGCGGAAACAGCGGAAAGGAAGGCTGGTAGGGTCAGTTCTGACCTTGTGCAAAAAGTCAGCACTGCCCGCACCAGGATAGAGGCCCTGCAAGCCTCCCTTGTTGGGCGCAAGCCCTTGTTGGAGAGTAAGGAAGCCCTGTTTTTAGAAGAGCTCTCTTCTGTTGGGTTTTCTGATGAAACCCTGTTCATCTCAGCCAGACTTCCCGTATCTGATCGCAATCGTCTGAGCATTGCTGCAAAAGCCCTTGACGAGAGGCACACTGCGCTGAAGACCACCATGCAGGACAGGACAACCAGACTAGCCCTTGAACAGGAAAAAAATCTGACTGAAAGCCCCCTAATTGAACTGCAATCCTCGTTAGGTGAAAAAGAGGCTGCCTTGGAAGCAAGGCGTGAAGCGATTGCTGACCTGAAGGCCACCCTCAAGAAAAATGGGGAGGCCAGGCAGCGTATAGCAAGCAAGCAGACGTTGATAGAGAAACAAAAACGCGAGCTTACCAAGTGGGAGAGGCTGCACGCCCTGATAGGGTCTGCCGATGGCAAGAAGTTCCGCAACTTTGCCCAGGGCCTTACCTTTGAGCTGATGGTGGGCCATGCCAACAGACAGCTTGCGAAGATGAGTGACCGCTACCTGCTTATCCGCTCTGATGAACAGCCTTTGGAGCTGAACGTCATCGACAACTACCAGGCAGGGGAGATCCGCTCGACGAAGAACCTCTCTGGCGGTGAGAGCTTCATCGTGAGCCTGACCCTGGCATTGGGGCTTTCAAAGATGGCGAGCCGTAAGGTACGGGTGGACTCGCTCTTCCTTGATGAGGGGTTTGGCACCTTGGATGAGGAATCCCTTGAGACTGCGCTGAAGACCCTTTCGAGCCTTCAGCAGGATGGCAAGCTCATCGGGGTAATCTCACACGTCTCAGCGATGCAGGAGATGATCAGCACACAGATAGTCATCAGCCCCACTTCCGGTGGACGGAGCATAGTATCAGGTCCTGGATGCAGTAAAGTAGAGTAAGCAGGAGGAATCTTTTGATGGCACACAAGCGGTATCTGACAAAATCACGGTTCAAACTTGCCTCTGAATGTCCTACAAAACTCTTTTATACAAAGAAGAAGGAGTATGCGGACCAGAACCTTGAGGACTCCTTCCTGCTCGCCCTTGCCGATGGCGGCTTCCAGGTAGGGGAGCTTGCCAAGCGCTACTTCCCCGGGGGCCATGATATCACAAGCCTCGATTATGAGACTTCCCTAGCTGAGACCAATGCCCTGCTCGCCTTGGACAAGGTGGTCATCTATGAAGCTACCATCGCAACGGAGAAATTGTTCATACGAGCTGACATCCTGGTCAAGGATGGGGACCATCTCCTGTTGTACGAAGTCAAATCCAAATCCTATGATGGAGGGGGAGGGCCCTCCTTTACAAACAGGGACGGAACCATCTCCTCATCTTGGAAAAGCTATCTCTACGATGTTGCCTTCCAGAAATATGTCATTAACCAAGCCTTTCCTCAGTTTAGCGTCTCTGCCCACCTCATGATGGCTGACACCTCTTCTCTCTGTCCCACTGACGGCCTGAATCAGAAGTTCCGCCTGGTCACAGACGAAAGGGGAAGGAAATCAGTCTTGGTCAGTGATACCATCACTGAAGAGGACCTTTCCATACCGATTCTCATCAAGGTGAATGTCGATGACATGTGTGCCAAGATTTATGAAGGAAGCGATGGGGAACAAGGCCTTGGCCAGCGGTTTGTCGATAGGGTGACCTTCTTTGCTGACCAGTATGCCTCTGATACCAAGATCGACTCCCCCATCTCTTCGATCTGTGGTTCCTGTGAGTTTCATACCGCCAAGGAAGAAGAGGCCTCCGGGCTGAAAAGTGGGAAGAAGGAGTGCTGGAAGGGGATGCTTGGGTGGGATGATGAGGATTTTGCCTCCTCTACGGTACTGGACATATGGAACTTCAGGGGCAAGGACAAGCTTATCCAAGCGGGAATCATCAAGCTTGGTGATGTCACTGAGTCTGATATCAGCCCCAAGGAGGATGGCAGGCCTGGGGTCTCTGCAACGCAACGACAGTGGATGCAGGTGCACAAATACAGGACCCATGATAGCAGCGTGTGGCTGGATAGGGAAAACCTGCAGGCAGAGATCAACAGCTGGCGCTTCCCCCTGCATTTCATAGATTTTGAAACCAGTATGGCAGCCATCCCCTTCAACAAGGGCAGGCGCCCCTATGAGGGTATAGCATTCCAGTTCTCCCATCACACTGTCCGGCGTGATGGGACCATTGCACATGCCGGAGAGTATCTTAATGCCACCCCTGGTGTGTTTCCAAACTACGAATTTGTCCGCGAGCTCAAAAAACAGCTGGAGCATGATAACGGTTCTATTTTTAGATATTCCAACCACGAGAACACCTACCTCAATATGATCTACCGCCAGATACAAGGTGATAATCATAGACTGGAGGACGCTGACGAGCTCTGCTCCTTCATCAGGAGCATCACCACATCGGTCAGGTCGTCAAGAGAGCAGTGGGAAGGGGACCGGTCCATGGTGGACATGTGGGCACTGGTGAAGCGCTACCACTATGACGGTGCTACCAATGGGTCCAACTCCATCAAGCAGGTGCTTCCAGCGATCCTGAACAGCTCACCGTATCTTAAGGATACGTATTCAAAACCCATCTATGGTGCAGAAGGGGGAATTCAAAGCCTCAACTTCAAGGATTGGACGTGGCTTACCTGCAAGGATGGGGTGGTCATCGATCCCTACAAGACGCTGCCCAAGATGTTCACTGACATCTCAGACAAGGATATGCGTCTGCTCAGCAGCGATGATGAGCTTCGTGATGGTGGGGCAGCCCTCACTGCATACGCTCGTATGCAGTTTGAGGAGATGAGCGAGTATGAACGGGAGGAGATCAGGAAGGCACTGCTGAAGTACTGCGAGCTTGATACCATGGCGATGGTCATGCTCTATGAGGGGTGGTTGGATTTGTTGGGGACTGTTTAGGCTTTGCACCAGCAGAATTTCTATACTGCCATGCTAAGGAAAGTTTATTGACCACAAAGGGGCTACACTTCATACCCCTTTCCTTATCTTGGCATCACATTTGAAACAGGTGAAACTCACCTCCTATGGGAGATACTGTACATGAAAGAGGAACGAAAGAAGAAACTCATGCAATTGGGAGCCGATTCACACTCTGATGCCCTCTTGGATATGGCAAGGAGCCTTGAACAGGTCGATGACAGGGTCAACCAGATGGTATCCACTCAAGAGGAGAATATCAGAGCTTTCAGGAAAAAACTGTCAGGCCTGAGACGTTCGACAAAATTCAACGATTGGAGACAATCTTCGCATCTTGCAGATTCACTCTCCCAATTGCTTGATGGTTTGGAAGCATGTTCTCCTGAGCCCTGTCTGGGGGTCGAGTTGGTAGCTGACTTTTATGAGACGGACAGCTCTGTTTTTGAGTACTGTGATGAAGCCAAGGGCAGTATAGGAAGTGTGTATTCCATCAGGGCAAAGGACCTTTTTATAGAATATGCCCAATCGTGCAGGGACAAAAAGACGATAGTCTCCATTCTCATGCGCCTTTGCCAGAATGATAGGTTTGGTGTTCGGACCTCCCTGATGGATAGCCTGTCCACCTTTCTTGATGAGCAAACGATCCGGACCATGATCGGCAAACTCCAAGCTTTGGCTGTCGAAGAAGATGAAGAGGTAACCAGGAACTACTACCAGAACAGGGTCTTGTCATGTGCAAGCCAGATCAAGGACGCCCAGCTTTTTGAAAAGACCTTACTTGGGATCCATGGAAAGAAACTAGAATCCATCATAGAAATTGCTCAATTCCATCTCAAGTGCGATGACGTTGAAGCTGCTTTTGCCTGGATCCAAAAGTTCCCCAACGATAGGGTGTATCTGAGAAAGAGATACCTTTCGATTCTCACCGAGATATATAGAAGGCAAGGGGATAAGGAGAATCTGGCCATCATACTGAGAAAACGGTTGAGGAAACTTCATGTGCCCTCTGTCTTGCAAGAGCTCCTTGATGTCGTCGGAGAAGGGTTCAGGGCTGAGGTCATCGCAGGGGAGAGCTCCCATATTCTCAATGATTCATTGTTTTGTTTGAGTAATCTTGCATTCCTGCTCGAAGTGGGAGAGCTCAAGGATGCCGAAGCGTATCTGTTTGCAAGGACAGATGAAATTGCTGGAATGTGGCATAATGAAATAATCCCCATAGCCACCACGTTTGAAGAGCATAAGAGCTTTCTGGCCTCTACAGTCATCTACCGAGCTTTGTTGGATTTCATATTGGAAAATGGTGACACCCCGTTCTACCCGGATGCAGTAGCCTTCCTTAAAAAACTGGATGCTCTTTCCCCCCTTGTCCCTGATTGGCTCTCTTTTGCCGACCATGCGGCATACAAAGGATCCCTACTGAAGATCCATGGGAGAAAAAGAAATTTCTGGGCTCAGCATGCTGGATAATAGGTTGGAAGAGGTAGAAACATCTTTCAATTCACTGCAAAAATGCACCCTATACCTGTATCAGAATTGGAGATTGCCTACATGAGTGATGACCGCAAAGTGAAACTGATGGCCCTTGGACTCGAAGCCCTTGCTGATCTTCTGCTAGATTTGGCCTCCAGTATCGAACGTGTCGATGACAAGCTCAACCAATTGGTTGATCCTGCATCGGCAACGGTAAAAAGGTTCAGACAGAAAATCGCAGCCCTGGAGAATATGACCGGGTACATTAACGATGCACATATCTTTTCCTTTGCAGTCCAATTGGGACAGATGCTTACAGACATGAAGGCCAGTGTCCTCGATCCCTCTGTTGGCCTTGAGCTGGTTGCTGAGTTTTTTGAAACTGATAATTCCGTGTTTGAAAAGAGCGATGATGACGGCATAATCGGGGGCGTATACGTAGGGGATGCCAAGGACCTCTTTTTCCATTATGCCTCTGCCTGTCAGGATAAGGAGAAGGTAGTCTCACTCTTCTTGCAGGTTGCCCTCAAGGATGACTACGGGGCTCGTTCTTCCCTGATGGAAAGGCTTCCGGATCATTTTGATGAGGAAGTGTTAGCCACCATACTGAAGAAACTTCAGGTACTGGAATCCAAAGCAAAAAACGAAAAAAAGAAAGGCACCTATACCTATGCTAGTACATCCATCAAAGCTCAGATACAGGAAGCGGAACTCTTTGCAGATGCCCTCCAAGGCAAACAGGTGGAGCTATCGAATAAGAGAATACTTGAGTTGGTCCAGGTATTGCTTGATCGAGACGAGGCCGATGCAGCGCATGCTTGGATCAAGAAGATTACGACACATACGTATTCAGATACCTATGAGATTGAGAAACTGCTGAAGAAAATATATGCAGGACAAGGTGACAGGGAGAGTCTCATCGCCCTGTACTATAAAAACTTCAAATCTTACCGTACCTTTGATCATTTTCAGGAGCTTTTGGATGTTGCCGGAGAAGACAAAAAGGCGGAGATCCTTGCCAATGAACTGACCCTTATGAGTCAAGACACCTCTTTTTCTTCTGACAACGCAAAATTCTTAGCTGATGTGGGTATGTTCGACGAGCTGGAAGCATATCTGTTTGCACGAATAGGGAAGTTAGGTGATGATTATTATACCTTGCCTGAAGTAGCCAAAGCATTGGCTCGGGACAAGCGCTACCTTGCCTCTTCCCTCATCTACAGGAGCCTGTTGGATTCCATGATGGAACGGGCTTATGCAAAAAGCTATCACCATGGAATTGACTATCTCCATGCAATGGACACGATGGCGTCCCTTATCAAGGATTGGAAGACTTTTCCTACCCATAATGCGTACAAGGTACAGCTATTGCAGGCTAACAAACGAAAGACCAGCTTTTGGAACCAGTATGTGAAAAAATAGAAATAGAGCAGGGTAAAGGGGTAGGCTTCAACAGTGTGTAAGGGTGAATCTCAACTGCCTGCTGGTCCTGTTCTTCTCATTTTTTCATCCAATACCTATCGTTGAGTAAAATTGATAGTTCTCTTTTTCTTATTCACTATTCCCTATTCTTCCTTTCACTTGGTTGAGGCTCCTCTTCCCTTTGTGGTAGAATATGGCTAAGGACGCTCCTCTTGTAGTGATTGCGTTCTTACTTTTTTCTACTTCATAAAGGATTCTTATGCTCATACCCAGTGTTTTGTCGGTTGTAGGTCTGTTGCTCCTGTTGTGGAGTTCGGACCGTTTTGTCGATGGCGCTTCCCAGGCGGCCAAGTTCTTCGGAATGCCACCCTTGCTCATTGGTATGGTAATTGTAGGCTTCGGTACCTCAGCACCCGAGATGGTCGTCTCCACCTTTGCCGCCTTGCAAGGGAACCCCGGCATCGCCTTGGGCAATGCCTATGGGTCAAATATTGCCAACATAGCCCTTATCCTGGGCATAACAGCCATACTAGGACCGGTCAGGGTCCACTCTGCCATCCTGCGCAAGGAGCTGCCCATCCTAACCTTTGTTACAGGCATCTCGATTCTGCTGTTGATGGACCTCTACCTCTCTTTTTGGGACTCATTGGCCCTTTTGGTTCTTTTTGTCCTGCTCATGACCTGGTCCGTGGTCCAGGGAATGAAGAAAAACGGTGATGCCCTGGCTGTTCAGACAGAGAAGTCCCTTGGTCCTCGGCACTCCCTGAAGAAATCCCTCTGGTTGCTCCTTTCAGGTTTGGCGGTCCTTATTGCAAGTTCTAGGCTCCTGGTCTGGGGAGCTGTCGAGATAGCCCAGCACTTTGGGGTCAGTGATACCATAATCGGGCTTACCGTTGTTGCTGTGGGGACCTCTCTTCCTGAACTCGCCTCCTCGATCATCGCAGCAAAGAGAGGGGAGCATGACATAGCCATCGGCAACGTCATTGGCAGCAACTTGTTCAACACCTTGGGTGTAGTCGGGATAGCAGGGATAATCCATCCCATAACAGTAGAGAGTTCAACGGTCTATAGGGATATGACCCTGATGGCAATCCTGACGATTTCTTTGTTTGTGATTGGATACGGCTTTAGAGGTAGGAAGGGGAGGATAAACCGTTTTGAAGGTGCTTTCTTAGTATTTGTATACCTTATTTACACTTCCTACCTGATCAAGACAATAGTGACACCCTAATACTTGGGATCGGGCAGCCCATGCTCCAAGGCGTAGAGCACGCTTGAGAAGTGCTTGAAACTGTGAGAAGCATGCCTGACCTCATTTATATACAGTTCCCGATCATACTCAATGCGCCTGATAGTTACATTGATCTTGTTGCTGTGGATATCCATAAAGGCATATGAGGCCCGTACGTCCTGGTCAAATGAGTATCCCACGGCTCCGGGGTTTATGATACGCTTGTCACCTAGGGTGAAGTCAGCTGGTTTATGGGTATGCCCGCACAGGATTACCGATGCATCCTCTTGCATGAGCTTTTTGTAGAGTTCGGAAGAGGTCTCCATATCTTTCCTTATGGCTTCATCAAAGGAGTAGGGGCTTCCATGGCAGAATATGAAGGGATCATTGCCTATCTCCCCACGCTGCACTATGGGCCAAGCCTTGATGATGGCCTTTGATTCTGGCTTCAGGCGGATATCGGTGTAGCGAACAAACTTTCGCCACAGCTTTTCTTCCACATCGACGGGATTCGTTGCCTTGATGCCCTCGATCTTGGCATCGGTATTCCCCTTTATGATGACCAGGGGTTTGTTTGCCATCAACAGATCAAAACAAGGCTGGGGGTCCAGCCCCATAAAGACAAGGTCTCCGAGAAACAGTATATGGTCTACACCAAGGCCCTTGGCATCTAGGAGCACTGCTTCCAGGGCCCTATAATTTCCATGAACATCACTGAGAACTGCAAGTTTCATCTCTTCTCCTTTGTCCGCCTGCTAGAAAAGTCTACCAAACTGTACCATGCCACCCTTTTCAATGAAACTAGCTGACCCTCGAGAAACTGCATTTCATGCATGCATTTACTGTTCGGACCATATTTGTGCACTATGGGAATGAGCCTTTTTGTACTAATTGCGACAGGTGTCTGTATTTGAAATTAGTGATTCAAAAAAAGGTGAGGGTACACCTGATGAGCAGATGTCTAAAAAATGTACAAAGTAGGTAAAATGCCATCCCTCACCCTTGCCCCTTCCCGCATGCGTTCCTAGAATGGGGGCATGCAAAGCCATATCATCATCAAGGGCGCCTACGAAAAAAACCTCAAGCACCTATCTGTGGCAATTCCACGAAACCAGCTGGTGGTGTTCACCGGGGTTTCCGGATCAGGAAAAACCACACTCCTCTTTGATGTCATCTTCCAGGAGTCTGTACGCCAGTATCTTGAAGCGATGGGTTTTTTGGGCATAAACAAGCCCAAGGTCGCCTCGGTACAGCACCTCTCTCCTGCAATTCATATCTCACAAACATACAGGAACCGAAACCCTCGCTCTACAGTCGGAACGGTAACCGACATATACACAGGGTTGCGAATGGTCTATGAGAAGCTCTCTGTGCGTCACTGTGACCACTGCAAGACCCCCTTTGCCCAGGACGCCTCCCCTGAAGAGGTGCACAAGACCAAGGATACCCAGCTCATCCTGTGCACCTGCCCCACATGCAAACAGAAGATGCCCAAGCTGACGGTCTCCCACTTCTCCTTCAACACAGAGGAGGGCTCCTGTACAACCTGTGGAGGCCTTGGTGTGGTCTGGGACGTAGATCTGACCTCGCTGCTTGATGAGGGGCTCACCCTTGAAGAGGGGGGTGTCAGGATGTGGAAGCATCGCTACAAGACGTATGCGATGGAGCAATTCGAGAAAGCTTTGGCCCATTATGGTCTGGGCTCTGCCCAAAAGGTGATTCTTACTGATTTTACTCCGATTCAGCGTGCCATGCTGCTCCATGGCAGTGAAAGCGAACAGTTCAATGCCCTATGCAGATCAACCGATTCAAAAAAAAGCGGCACGGCCCCTTCGTTTGAAGGGGTGGTGACCACGATCATGCGCAGGCTCTCCGAACACAAGGGCACCACCAAGGATATTGAAGCCTACCTGGTGCACTCCCCTTGCCAGGCCTGCAAGGGTGAGCGCCTAGCCCCCCCCTCCCGTTTTGCAACGGTGAGGGGCAAGAGAGTTCCCGAACTCTCAAGCCTAGGCTTGCAGGCCCTGTTGGAATGGCTGGAAGAGCTGGGTAAGAGTCTCAAGGGCTCACAGCAGCAGCTCATCGGAACCTATCTGCTGGACCTCTCAAGTAAGATCAGGACTATCATACAGGTGGGGTTGGGCTACCTGAGCCTGGACAGGCAGGTGATGACCCTCAGTGCCGGTGAGACACAGAGGCTCCGTCTGGCCTCTGCACTCGAGGCAGAACTTACCTCGATACTCTATATCCTTGACGAGCCGACAGTCGGACTGCACCCCAGCGATACCCAGGAACTGGTCGGCAAGCTGAAGATGCTTCGCGACAGGGGCAACTCAGTGTTTGTCATTGAGCATGATCTGTCAGTCATCAGGGAAGCCGACACCATCATCGAGCTCGGCCCGGGAGCCGGCAGGCATGGCGGCTTCCTGCTTGCCAGCGGGACGCCCAAGGAGATAGAGGCAAATCCCTCTTCGCTCATCAGGAGCTATCTCCAAGAACAGAACAGGGTAGACAGGATTCCCAGGATCCCTGAGAGGGGGTATCTGCACATTAAGGATGCGTCGCTGCACAACCTCAAGCATATCGATGTGCCTTTCCCCCTGGGATGCTTTACCGTTGTGACAGGCCTCTCAGGTTCTGGAAAGACCACCTTGGTCTTCGACATCCTTGCCAAGGACAAAGACCTTTCCCACCATTTTGACCAGGTCCTTCTTATCGACCAGCTCCCCCCAACGGCAATGAAGCGGTCTAATGTGGCGACCTATATGGATTTCTATACCCCCCTTAGGGCCTTGTTTGCCAAGGAGGCGAGCAAGACCAACCCTGGTCTCACCGCCAAGAGCTTTTCCTTCAATTCTCCTGGGGGCAGGTGTGCACAGTGCGAAGGGTTGGGAACCATCAGGAGCAACCTGCTCTTCTTCCAGGACACAGAAGTTCCCTGCCCCCTCTGTCAGGGGAGGCAGTTCACCGAGGAGGTCCTGGCCATCACGTACAAGGGCCACTCCATCCACGATATGCTGAACGTGAGTGTGGAGGAGGCAGCCCTGCTGTTCAAGGGGGTCTGGGCTCTGCAGCACAAGCTTACCATCCTGCAGGATGTGGGCCTTGGATACCTTGAGGTTGGACAGACCCTTCCGACCCTTTCCGGCGGCGAATCCCAGAGACTCAAGCTTGCCAAGGCATTGGCGAACATGTCCAAGGAGAGCTCAAGGACCCTATTCCTTATGGATGAGCCCACTGTTGGCCTGCATCCCCAGGATGTAGGGGCATTCATCAAGCTGCTGCAGGAGTTTGTCAGACGGGGGGCGACCCTTATTGTTGTGGAGCATAACCTGCACCTGATAGAACAATCGGATTGGATAGTGGACCTTGGTCCCGGTGGAGGGGAGAAGGGCGGGTCCCTGCTCTATGCCGGGCCCCTACCGGGCATATTGGAAGTGGAGGCGAGCATCACTGCCCGCTACCTCAAGGGCGGGGGATACTAGGGATTCTCCTCAGAGAAGAGGGGCAGGATATTGTTCTGCTGTGCCAGGGCCACACTCCTCAGGCCACGTTGGCTCAGGTGGGTATAGAGGTCGGAGAGCTGCTCGCTGCTATGTCCGATGGTCATGCGCAGCACATGCTCATCAACAGAGCCTCGCAGCAAGGTGTTGGCCATATGCCTCAAGGAGTGGAACGTGATGTTCCTCTCCTTGACCTGCTCCATATCCAATGCACCCGAACGCACCAGCTCCTGTTGGAACCGTTCGCTGAAGTAGTGGCTTGATACGAAACCTCCGCCACGCTTGCTCCAGAATACAAGCTGATGGGCATTTGGCTTGGGATTTTCAAGGCAGAGGTCCTTCAGCTGTTCGCACAGGAAGGCAGGGCAGGGTACATACCGGGTCCTTTTGCCTTTGGGGACCTTGAGCCCGGCCTTGTCGGCGTATGCCTGGTCCACTGTTATCAGATCATCCCCGACAGAGGAGAATTGCAGGGCCCTAAGCTCCCCACTGCGCATGCCTGTAAGCAAGGCGAGCAAGCAGGCAAGGTAAATCCTCTGCTCCCCATCCTTTTTCATATACTGCATGAAAGCCTTGAGCTCCCCTTCACTCAGAATACCCCGCACCTTGTGCATGCTCTTCAGTGGCCGTACAGCATAGGTGTATGCATTGCTGACCAAGCCCCGTCTCTGAGCCTCTGCAAGGGAGAGGGAAAGGGCACCCATGCAGATGTTTATGGTGGAGGATGCCAAACGCCCTTCCTTGACCAGGGAGAGTTGGATGTGTTCCAACTGGTTCAGTGTTACTGCTGATAAGAGCAGATTGGTCTGGATCCTAGGTAGTATATGGTTGGAAATGAGGTTTTGCCGTGTGGCGATGTAATCTTCGGACAAGCTGCCGGGATCGAGGAGATTACGCCTCTCTACATAGGGACTCCTCTCCCAGTCAAAGAACCTCTCCAGGTAGGAATACAAGGAGAGTGGCTCCCTCTTTCCAAAGATTATCCCCTCATCCAAGGCTTTCTGGCATATGAGGATAGCTTCATCACGCCTTTTGATGGGCACAGTGGATAGTATCCCCAGATCCTTGCGGATCTTCTCCACACTTTTCTTGTTTGTCCGCTCGCCTGTATCCGGGTTTCGGAAGAGTGCATACCAGTAGATTCTCTCTGATCGGGTGATTCTGCATAGGGTGAAAGGTGCGCTGGTTACCATGCTCTCTCCTCATGAAATAGGACGATTGTTCAATCACTTGTTCAATCAAAGCCAAATGTGCAATTCAAAAATTTCAATAAATATACAATCTAATTGTTGTATAACAGTACTTTATCGGGTAATTTATGTCAATAAGTTTCGGCATATATTCTTACTCTTTAAAAGTAAGTACGTAATCTTAATGTACACAAATTTGATATGCATAAATTATACATATTCATAACATATGCACTATTAATACATTGCAAACAATTACACATTTTAAGTTAATTACATTAAAATATATCCAAAAATGTAAAAATGTGTGATTTAATTTGGATTCAAATAAAGTTTACATGATTAATTGTACTTATTATTATATATATTATGCTTTATAATATCGTATAAGTAATATAAAAATATACAATAAAAGTTGAATATTTATAGATATACAAACAAAAATACAATTTACAATGTAACAAATTTGCTTTTTTGATTTCACCTTGGTCATATTTCTTGTTTGTATTAAAATAAAGAAACATTTGTTATATATAAATTCAAAAATACTCATAAATACTGTCTTAGAGAAGTTTAAACTGTCCTTTTGTACAGCTTTTGTAAACTATTAATTAACTTTGTCTGGTTTAAGGTCTTCAGATATATATTTTGCTACGTGTAGAGCGTAATCATGCACCTATTTCGATAAGCGGGGAGGCATTTTGCTGGAATATGGTATGTATCGGTATCTGTATGGTTTTTGGGATTGTATGTCCTATGAAGCCATGGGATAAATTGAGTGTGATGTTTAGGATGAACGTGAAGGATCAAGACTAACTGACCTTATGCTCCATGCACATATGCTTGTCCTGACACAGTATCCGAATTCCTGCAAACCAGTCCTCTTATCATGAGCTATATAGCTCTTGATTTGCGATATATATATATCGCTGGACAAATGGGTGTACTACTTTTATGATTAGCCATCATGGCGAACACACCCTATCTGCTTCTACTCAACGAACAGCTGAAGAAAGATATCCTCTCACAACCGATTAAGGCGCGTGAACGCATTCTAGAGAAGTTGTCCTTTCTGGAAAACGGCATGTGGGATGGGGGAGTGCGGGTCAAGAAGCTCAAGGGACCTTCGAACAAGGTCATCTTTGAAGCTAGGATCAGCAAAGGGGACCGGCTCATCTTCACCCTTGGAAAGGACGGGGATCAGACCTGCATCTACCTGTGGGGTGCGGTCCACCATGATGACATCAGTTCGAAGGCCCGGACGATCGAGCCGGACAATGCACCGTTTCTCCATTTCGAAACCCATAGCGAGGAGAATCTCGATGATCTGCTCATAGATAGCCTGAGCGATGAATGCTTCTCCCAGGAATCAATTGAGCAGAAGGTGCTTGAAGATTATGGCCCTCAGAAATGGATGGATATCAGTGAAGACCAGCTTACAAGGCTCTTGGAAAAAACTCATCCTGACTTTTTTGAACTCTTTCTCTATCTCTCTGGGGAGCAACAGGATGTGCTCAAGCTGAAACCTCCCTTACTGGTATCGGGAACAGCCGGCAGCGGCAAGACTACGCTGGCTGTATACTATCTGGTGAAGGGAAGTCATACCGGGCAGAATGTCCTGTTCGTCACCTGCAGTAATTTTCTCAAGGAGTATTCAGAAAACCTGTATCGGGGTTTGATCGTTCACTCCTCCCTGGAGAACAAGATCGGCAATGTGCGGTTTGTCATGCTGAACGAACTAGTCCTGGAGATACTCGCTGCCGCTGGACACCATCCGGACCCCACAAAGGAGGTGGATCTGAAGGGGTTCACTGAAATATTCAACCGGCATGCCCTTGCCAAGAAGTATGATCCCGAACTGGTCTGGGAGGAGATCCGATCCATCATCAAGGGAGCTAATCCCCCAGTAAGCCTCACCCATTACCGCACCCTGATCGCGAGCTATCTGAGCAACACGCTTACAACTGTCCAGCTACGTCAGCTAAAGGAAGCTCTTCTGGCACTGAAACCTTATGGTTTTATCAGGAAGATTGAGAGAATCATCGAGAACAAGAGCTCGTGCTTAGACTTCAACGACTTTGTTCAGAAACTTTCATTTCCCAACCAACAGACAAGCTATGCATCCTTTGCATATATCCTGGGTGAGATCTTGCGTCTCTTACAGACAAAAGAGCACCATCTATCCTCACCACTTCTCTCGCTGCAAGAATATACCGAGTTGGGAAAAAAGAGGGCTCCAAACTTCCTCTACGACCGTGAGGAAATCCATACTATCGCCGAATACTATCAGGCACAGCTAGAGGCGGAAAAGAGCTTTGATGACATAGACCTATGCAGACGCGCGATAGTCGCCTTGGAGCAACTCGGCGAGAAGTTCCAATGGGACCTGGTGGTGTGTGATGAAGTGCAGGATTTTTCAGACATCCAGCTCACCCTCATCTACAAGCTCTCGACAAAGCCTGGGGAGATCGTATGTGCAGGAGATCCCAAACAGATTATCAACCCCAGTGGATTCCGCTGGGAGGAACTTAAGAACCGTTTTTATGAACAAGGGCTGAGAGTCCCTGATGTTCAGCACCTGCATCTGAATTTCCGCTGCGTCGGCAGTGTTGTCAGGCTTTCCAATGCATTGCTCAAGCTCAAGCAGCAGCTGGTGGGCATCAGCGGACACGAACAGATGGAGGAATGGAAATTCAATGGCCGTCCACCGTATCTCATCCATGGCATCTCTGAGGTGGAAATGAGCGGTGAGGTAGCGGCTACAGCAGCAGGACAAGTGGTCCTCGTGCGTACCGACAGTGAAAAACGAAAGCTGATCAAAACTCTGGGAACCGAGCTTGTCTTCACGATACACGAGGCAAAAGGCCTTGAATTTGACACCGTGCTCCTGTGGAAGTTCTCATCCGATGCCAAATCAGCTGATATCTGGCGAAAGATCCATATGGAGAACATCCTCGATACGAACCATCATCCCTTGATCAGGCACGAGATCAACCTCTTGTATGTGGCTGTGACCAGGGCAAGGAACACCCTGATCATATACGATGGGGCACGGACTTCACCGGTATGGCAGGTTGAGGCACTCGCTCCCCACATCTTCATCACAGAGGAAAAGGAAGCACTCAAGCAGATCTGGAAACGCATATCGACTCCAAAGCAGTGGAACGAGCAGGGTGACTACTTCTTCAAACGGGAGCACTACCCAGTCGCCGCGGAGTGCTATCGCAACAGCTCCAACGATGAGATGTATGATATATGCCAGGCATACATCAAGAGAGGGGAGAAGCTCTATCGTGAAGCAGCCGAGTTGTTCTTTGTCCAAGGTCGCAAGGCAGAGGCAGCTCAGGATTATGAGAATGCCGGCTTGTATGACAAGGCGCTTCCCCTCTGGAAGGCTCTGAAACGCAAGGACAAGATCATCCCTTGTGAGATATCCCTGATGGAAACCGAGGGGAGGTATGGGGAGGCTGCCGATCTTTGGGTCAAGCAGAAACGCTTCGACAAGGCGGTGGAGAACTGGAAAAAAGCGAAGGCTTTCAACAAGCTTGGTTCGTACTATTTCACATTGAAGTCCTATAGCCTGGCAGGAGAGTATTATGCCTGTGCCGGTCAGTTTCTGGAGGCAGCTCTCTGCTACAAACGCCTGAAGCAACTGAAAAAGTCAGCTGACTACTACGTAGCTGGTGGCGATCATGCATCAGCGGTCTCCCTCTACCTCCGTTTGAAAGCCTGGACTGATGTGTATGCTTGCTATACCGCCTTAGGAGAGCATTATGAGTTGGGTGCCCTATATGAGAAACGCAAGGAATTCGTGCTTGCTATCCAAGAGTTCACCCTCTATGCAAGGATCTCAAAAACACACAAGAAGCAACTTCTCGATGAGGCGAAGACCTTGGAAAAGAGTTCCCGATCGATGATCAAAGCCGGAATCCGGTATGCCGCTATCTTGCAACATACAAATGCCGCACATCTGTTCTTCCATAAGAGTCTCTATCAGCTGGCCTCTGAAGAGTATCTTAAGGACGGAGACCGGCACACTGCCGCCATCTGCTATGTCATGCTTGGGAAGACAGACCAGGCGATTGACCTGTATGAGGAGATCGGAGACTCCGAATCGTATAGGAAGGTGATCGATCTCCTGCGTGAGCGTATGATGAAAGGAGGTCGGTTTAATCAGAAATTGATACAGGCTTGCTATCAAACCGCTGAAATCTACTATAGGGACCGCCAGTACAGCAAGGCTCTCACCCGCTACCTCACGGTGAACGAACCTGATGGGGTTGTAAAGTCAGCGTTGCTTGTCGAAGGTCGCGATGAGGAAGCGATCACCTATTTTATGGAATCGGATGAACTTGAAAAGGGGACTGACTTCATCACAAGAAAAAGGAACCTTTCCATTTCCGAAACCTTTCTGAAGCATCATATCAGCAAACCAGGTGAAAGGACGATCGGAAGCCTGATCTATAAGAATAGCGAGCGGATATTACTCGAACTTATAGCAAAACTCCATGGAAGGACGAATCCCTTTGATATCTTATCCATCATCCAGATGTATCTGGCATCATTCGAGATGTTCTTCATAGCTGATCATGCTCCAAAATCCTTCATTGACCTCATCATTGATACCCGGTATCTCAACCATATATTCCTGAGCGTATTTCATAGCGATATCAGTGACAAAACTTTCCTCGAACCATTCAGAAAACGGCTTATGGCATCTGCAGTTTCCCATAACGACAGTCTTTTGGCAGCACTGGCTCAGCCTGATATCCACACTACACTGGAGCCTCTAGTGCAAGACCTTCCGATCGACATGCATAACTATATGCTTTTCAGTCTCTCTTCAACCCGTTTCCCAGAAGCTTTGGAGTTCCTCAAGAAGAGTAAGGTGGATCGTAAGAAGATAGTGGGATTCTGTCTTAGGGGCAAAAGGAGGGATGAAATTGCGATCCTAAATGAAGAGTTGGGGAAATTCAAGAGAGCTGCTGAGGTTTATACGGATATTGGTAATCTAGACGATGCGCTGCGATGCTACACAGAAGCAGAGCATTTTTCGGGTATGGCGAAAACGAATGAAGCTATGGGCCGATTCGAAGAGGCACTCGCCTTATGGACCACATTAGGAAAGACTCGTGATATGGCCAGAACGAAGAAGAAGCTGGATAAGCAACAGCAGACGAAGCTACGCTAAAGCTGGACATCAGTTCAATGACAAGGGATGAGAATACTGTTTTTAACCACTCGGCTGAGAAATCCCAGCCCTCTTAAGGGGCTGGGATGAATCAGAGCAGATTTTGTATGTATGTTCGTATTACTTCTGTGGAACAGAACAAGCAAAGTAACCCCCCAGACCAAAAAGTACGTTCATTCCAAACATGCTTTTCCTTTTCTGTCTCATGATACTTCCAAACTCGATGGGTTGTCAGAGTCTTCAGTCTG
>Ga0265295_1001560_pt1 | contig 39958 bp, 29 predicted proteins | sample Munlansysbiofilm_FD_192503 | JGI IMG/M metagenome (GOLD analysis project Ga0265295, IMG submission 192503) | Leachate microbial communities from a municipal landfill in Southern Ontario, Canada - Methane capture system biofilm | ecosystem: Engineered > Solid waste > Landfill > Unclassified ... | reverse complement strand
TGAGACTAGGCTGGATCGTGGCATGGTCATAAGCAAATATCCTTTTGAATTGGTGTATCAAGCACTGAGTAGACAATATCGGATAAAGATTGTTATGTCAACAAAGTGGGTGTCCTATAGTGCTTTTACAAAGTGGGTGTCCTATAGTGCTTTTTGGGCTGGATGTAGAGGACGGGACCGTGCTGTAGGGCTTTGAGGACGGGTGGATGATGCTCTGGTGGGATGTGGGCTAGATCAGCGTCAGTGAGGTGAATCATTGGAGTTCTCCTTTTGTGATGGTGGTTTGATGAGGCACCATGCTCTCGTTGAGTATGGCCTAGTTGTGGGCGCTGTGGGGGCTGTTTTAGATGATGCTTGAGGGAGGGTTAGGGTTGGCTTGGGTGCGCTTTTTAAGTAGGCCCTTCTCGCTGCGCGGGGCTTACTAAAAAACCCCCTCAGGGCGTGTGCCGAGAGGGGGTTTGAGGTTGCTGCCTGCGGGTTCCTTGGGTTAGCGTCGCTGCAGGGTTAGGGGGTGGTTAGGCCATTTCGATGATATTGCTGTCTGTGCTGAAGGACGCTGTATCGAGGTCGATAAGGCCTGTCAATTTAACAACTACGTCGTCGGTAGCTATAAAATCGTCAGTATTCGCATTGTCTACGATATAGGTATTGTTGTTATGCTGGAACCAGATAGCCTGACCAGCATTTGTCTGGTTGAAAGCAGCTGTAAACCAGTCTGTCAGACCCATCTCGGATGGATCGGTTACTACCACACCCTGAGACTTGAAGGTTGCAGCGTTGATCTGAATCTGATCGCCTGCACTAAAGTCAAGAATTGTGGCGTAGGCTTCGAGACCTAATGTAGCACCGGTTATATCAAACAGGTCGTTGCCTGCGCCGCCGTGTACTTTGGCTGCGCTTGCTGTATCGCTGATGTAAATGTAATCGTTACCTGCTCCAGCGTAGACTTCGTCGTTGGCTCCTGAAACACTGATTTCGTCATTGCCTGATCCGCCTTTGATAACGGTGGCTACAACGCTTTCTTCTAGGGAGTCAAAGGTAAAAGCGCCTTTGGATGCTGAGGCGTCTACTAGGGCTACGTTGATGCTGTCTGTATCAAGGATTACGGTGATGTCTTCGTAGGTTACCGGGTTACCGTTTTTGTCGAAAGTAGCACCGTTGCTTCCGTTGACCATAACAGTTGTCAGTGCGGCACTCTGAAGTTCTATACTGCCTTCTCCGATGACGTTGATGGTTTCTACGTCTTCGACTACTACTAATCCTGCGTCGTTAGCGATAATGAAGTTTAGGCTGTCGGTTGCGTTGGTGTTGGCGTCTAGGACGTTGACTTGGATACCAGCAGAGGGAGCAGCTTGCGTGCCGTTGAACTCGACAGTTCCGCCATTTGCCATCTTATCGAGGATGAGCGAAAAGTTACCACTTGCTATACCATTGGTGACAACATGGTCGTACTTAAGAACTCCAAGGTCAACTGTAACATCGGCAGTAAGGGCAACTTCATCAGCAATTTCAAGTATCTCGAAGTTTACAAACTTAGCTGCGAAGGCTGCATTTGCAGCTGCGGCTGCAGCGGAGTTCATGGCCAGAACGTCGGTGCCTGCGCCGCCGTCGATGGTGACTGTTGGTGCAACTGCGACTTTATCGTTAAGAGTTCCTGAGATGTCGAGGTAGTCGTTGCCTTTGCCAAGGTCTATGGCTTTGGAGATGGCTGTGTTTGCGTTGAGCACGATGATTACATCGTCGCCGTCGCCACCGGTTACTGTGGTGGTGCCGTTTACTTCAGCGTAAACTCCGCCGGTGTTGGTGGCTGCGTTGATGGTTTCTAGTGTGGTTACAACGAAACCATCCAAGTCAACTGCGCCTGCGCCTGCTACGGTGATGTTTTTTGCTGCAGTGAGATCTGAAGTATCCAGATCAAGGTCTTTAGCTGCGTTGATGGTCAGGTCTGTGGTGTTTACTGCTGTAAGTATAAATGCGGAATTAGCGCCTTCTGCATTCAAGGTAAGATCTGTTAGTGAAGTTGCTGTTAGGGTTACGCCATCTTCAACGTTGTCTACGGTCAGGGTCAATGCTTCAGCGGCTGTGGTTACGGTCATTGTTCCAGCGCTGTTGGCAAGGGACAGGGTCTCGAGGACGTCTACAGCTTTAGTGCCACCAATGGTAGAATCATCGTAGCCATCTACGGTGATGTTTTTTATGCTGGCTGTTGCGGCTGTATCTTCGTCGATGGTGACTGCGCTGTTGGTAATCTTATTTGTGCTTTTGTCGCCACCAGACGCAGCACTACCTGCGCTATATACGGGTAGTACGGTTGCACTAGTACCAGTGTGGACAAATGCCGCTGTTGTTGGGGCGGCGGTAAATGTTACAGCTGCGCCATTTGCTGCGCCGCTGGTCCAAGTGCCGGTAGTGTTACCGCTGAATACACCGTTAACCACGGGGCCACCGGCGGAGACGATATCTCCAGTTCCACCTAAGTTTCCGGCAAAGCCATCCTTAGCCAGGTTAGAGAACGCTTGGGCTACTTCTGCTGCGGTTAGTGCTTTGGCTGCGGTGAAGGTGAGGCCATCTACTATTACCTTAGCGCCTATGGCTACCGCTACGAAGGTAACCGTCTGGGTAGCATTTACTGCAGCGACTTTGGGACTAGTAAAAAATGTATTGGCAGCATTTTGGGTGACAGTTACATCGGTGGTATTGCCGTCGGAAGTCACGTTAATAAGGCCAATTTTAAGATCGCCGGCATCAGTAGAGGCCTTGGCTGTATTTGTTGCATTTACGGTTACATCAACGGTGGTACCGCCTGTTACTTTAATGGTTTTTGCTGAGTTATTTAAGCCAGCACCATCACTGTTCAGGTTCTGGGTTACGGATACTGCGCCGGTGGCTGCGTCTGCAGCGCCAATGGTGATATCACCAGAAGCTGCTTTTGCGGTAGCTACTACGGTTACATCGGTGCCGTTATCAATTTCGATATCAGCAGTTTGAGCTGTATGGGTTACAGAGATAGCATCAGCTGCTTCGGTCAGGGTTACAGCGCCCTTGCTCACAGTTACAGTTTGGGTGGAACCACCGGTCAGTGTAGTGGTTGCGCCTGTTCCTGAATGGGAAACATTAAGCGCAGTGTCTGCTCCTGCGGTCAGATCAAGAACTCCAGTATTATAGATGACGTTGACGTCATCGAAACCAAGGTCTGAGACATCAGCTGCGAAATCGTCAGCTGCTTTTAGCTCAAGAATATTGATGTTTTGGATGTCTACTGTTGGGAATGCAGTAACTGCGGTCAGGGCATTGAGCTGTAATTTGTCAGCGGTGCCGCCTGCTCCGTCGATGCTGTCGAGGGGGGTCAGGGTGCTGTTGTTAGTTGTACCGTCATCGTCAATAATCGCTTTGAAGGTATCGTCGCCTGAACCACCTACAAGTGTATCAACAGTTTTGGTCAGTGTATAAACACCAGCGCCGTCGAGCAGGGTCATTTCTTGGATGTAGGTCTCACCATTTACAGTTACTTCTACTGAGTATGCTTCTGGCAGTTCGGTGATGTTGTCGTTTGCTGCGGTTACGTTGAAGGTTGCTGTGTCCCCGCCTGCAGGAATAATAACGGTTACAGGGTTGAAGGTACCTGCTACGAAGTCGTTCATGTTGGTTTGGCCGGTGCCTTGATCGTCTGCGCCTGCATCACCTACTATTACTTTGAAGGTTACGCTGGTGGCTTCGGTGACGGGCTCGGAGGCTTTTACGGTGAAGACGGCTTCTTTGCCTTCGATGACGCTGTCCGCACTTGTAGTCAACGTGAAGGTTACCCCATAGGTATAATCGTCAACGTTTGTTGCGGCCTCTACAAGAGCAATCTCGGCTGCGGTCAATCCAGTAAGGTGACCGGCTGCGTCGGTAAGGGCATAAGATGCAGCGCCTTCTACCACGTCTGCATCAGCAGCCACCAGGTTCTCGAGGGTATCTGCGAGGGTGTAGGTTAACAAACCAACAGGCTTATAGGTTGCTGCGTCATAAATAGCACCGCCAGCAATTTGCGCTGCTGCTAGGTCTGCAACTGCAAACTCACCGAGGTCTAGGTCGGAAAGCCTATATTCTTCGGGCAGGTCGTCGGCACCAATAGCGATTGCTTCAGCTAATGTATAGGTGTCGACATCGGGCAGATCGCCTCCGCCGAGCTCTACCCAAGCGTCTTCTGTGGCAGCTGCCAAGAATAATGCAGGGTTGTCGCCAGCAGGAACTGAAGCCAGAAACTGTGGATTTGAACCAAGGACAATACCTATCTGCAGATTACTACTGGTGCCAGCATCGAGCATTGCCTGTAAACGCGCCGCGAGGGCATTTTGTTGCAGACCAGAAATTTCTATATCGAGATCGCCTAACATTTGCTGAAGCAAAGTGCTTCCAGTAATTTGAACCATTTGAGTAATCTCCTAATTATTGATCGATTTTAGCGTAGGGCGGGCCAACGTGACCCGCCCTAGTTTATTGAGCTAAGCAAATAGACTTGACTAAGCTACCAACCAATCACCCCAAGCTGTATCCAGAACTGCTTGTTGTGCAGCAACATCAGCCGCATCAACAACATCGGTCACAAGTTCTACATCCAATGCGCCCATCTGGATCACCCAAGCGTTGCTGAATGCCGCGAGATCACCATAAGCGAAATCAATTGAACTGGCTGAACTGGAATCGAATAAAGTTGTAGCACCTGTAGGACCATTTGTAATAGTAACGGTATCATCGTCACCAAAACCATTGATGTTCGCAAGCTTCACGCCAACTACGCTGTAATCAAGGATGTAGTTGAAAGCGCCAGTAGATGCATCATAAGTCTCCAGGTCTAATACAGTTACATCGGTGACAGGCGCATCAGGATCAACTGGATCAGGATCAACCGGACCAGGAGCAACGCCGTCAGCAATCTTGATGAGGTTATTGTAGTTAGCTACATCGGCAGCATTGCCCCACAGCGGGAAGTTGATGCTGTTACCGAAGTCCAAGGTGCCAAGCAGATTGGCGCTAGCGAAATCACCACCGGTAGTATTGGTAGTGCTGTTCACTTCTGAGGTGAGGTAGAACACTTTATACTCACCTTTGTTGCTATTGTTTTCCACCATTACGATGTGGTCTTGGACGTTACCAATAAGATTGGTGGTGTTGGCTACAGCGTCAAGATCGCCATCTACGAGACCACCAATTACGTTGGTTGCGGTGCCGTTGAGGGCAGCCAGAAGATCGGAACCTGAAAAGCTTGCCCAAGAGATGGAGTTTGCCAGAGTGCCGTTGAAAGTGAGCATGCTCACGGAGTTGGCCTCTGCAGTTGCGTCACCATTAAGGGTGATATTGATATCTCTGGCAGACCAGTTGTTATTGTTGTTTGATGCGTCGGTCTGGTTGCTCAGGTAATGGCTGTAGTCAATCAGGTGATTACCTACAACGGTGCGAGCTGCATCATCAAAGTAGTTGACCACGCTTACCTTACCGAAGGCCTGGTTGATTTCAATGATGTTAGCGCTGTTAACGTTGGAGTTAAGCACGAGCAGATCGTTAGCGCCGTCACCCATGTTAACGCGGGAGTAGTTGAGGGAATCAACATCAGTCGCGTTGGCAGAACCACCAGTATTAGGGGTAAGGAACTGAACCCCTGTAGTGCCAGACTGGTTAACCTGACCAGCGATACCATTTACGTAACCAACAGCATCAGTCATGGAGTTTTGTGCTGCGTCGGTAGCAATGATTCCCTGGAGAAGGGCATCGCGATCCCCAGCGTTAACATTTGCAGGTACCAGTGTAGGCTGAGCCAGTTTGATATCAAGCTGGTTGGCGCCATCTACCAAGGAATTGACTACAAGCTGCTGATCACCAGTGCGAAGGTCTGTCTCAAGAAGCTGTGACAGCTCAGGGCTTCTTTCAATGGCAGATATAATCGCTGCGTTGATGATGCCCTGATCGGCAACGAATTTGCCAGCGGCGTTGGTAGCTACGCTTACTTTACTTTCGAACCCAGCGAAGGTAACGGTAAGGGTTGCGTTATAAAGCACGCGATCGGCAAAAGCAGCAGGACCAGTGGTGGAACCGAAGGCCCATACGCCTGTGGCGGCAGTAGCGTCGGCATTGAAGAAGCCACCGTTGATGCCAGCGTAATCGAGGGAACTGAGGTAGACAAAGTCACTACCGGAGCCAGCGTTGATGTCGAAGTTCTGATAGCCGTTGATTACAACTTGGTCAGCGCCTGCACCTGTGTTGATGCTCAGGTTGTCGAGCACCTGCATGGTGCGCTGAGAAACACCTTGAATGCTGTTAATTACAACTACGTCATCACCCGCACCAGTGTTGATTGCCAAGCTCTCACCGATAGCGTCAACCGCATCACCGTCAAGGTCTACAACGATGGTGTCAGCTCCGCTGCCAGTAGAATAGCTGTAGGCGTTTCCGCTAGCGATTCCGTTACCTTCTACCAGCGCACCGATAAAAGTAACATCCCCGCCACCGTGTGCTGAAAGGGTGGTGAGGTTCTGTACTGCAGTGCCAGTGTTGAAAAGCTGGCCATCACCATAAATATCCCCCAAAAAGAGGTCACTACCCAAAAACAGGTCGCCACGGAAGTTATTGGCATCTACCAAATTGAGGCTGTTATTTGTGGCATTAACCCCATTGATCCAGCCGCCATTGAAGCCGTCACGGATAGTCAGGCTGGCATAACCTTTAATACCATCAGCACTAGCGTCGGTAGAAATATAGACATTATTCAAAGCGCCGTTGGTGCTGGAAAGTACGCCAAGATCACTTGGCTTGGACTTGTCACCAATGACGTTAACGTGGAAGTCAGAGATACCCTTACCATCATCGTTGCCCATATGATCGTAGTCGACGCCCCAACCCTGATACTTACCACCGATAATAAGGTTGCCACCGTCACCCGCACGGCCAACTTTGTGCAAATCGATATTTACAGATACAGGCTCGTTGCTTTCGGTTGCATCGTCGTTCATACGTCCGTAAACGTTATAGTCGCCAACCATATCTTCTACCCAAGCAAAACCGACTGCCTTAAATACATCAGTAGTTTGAGTCTGGATTGTAATGGCGGGGATCAGCGATGATCTGGCGCCGTTATCAAGGTAGGTTTGCTTGGTGCTATTAGGATCAAGGAAAACTGTAGTGTCTGCAGGAACCAACCCAGCAGCAATCATGTCCTGCAGAGGGGCTTGCAGCGCAGCAACAAATTGCGCGTGAGTGATAACGTCGCTATTTAAGAGCAGACTGTGGTCAAAAGCGAGAACCAGCTCTTCGCCACCGTTTACAGTAAAGCGGATACCATTGGCGTTGATGTTAGCAAGCAGATCCTTAGCGCCATCACCATCTACGTCGGTGTTATTCATGTCGGCATCCTGGTCAAGGAGCCAGTACTCGACAAAAGAGTTAGCAGTCTTGCCTGACAGGAGGTAGTCATCGTCAAAAAGGACGGTCAGGTCTGAGGCATGACCATCGGAGTCAGTGTTGTCGGTGTGGTCCATAGTGACGGTGATAGCGCTAGTATTGCGCTCTACACCGCTGTTAGTCAGGGTGGTGAGGTTTTCGATTACCAAGTTACCATCGGAGTAGTAAGAACCGATTTTCTGTACGTCAGTTACGTTTTTGGCGTCGAAATAAACTGTTGTATCAGTTCCTTGGTTACCAATTTGTCCATGATAATCCTGCGCCTGGAGCTCAATGGTTTCGATGTTTTTAATGCGCGGCTGGATGTCCAAGTGATTGTCACCGGATGCACCGAAGAACTCGGGTACGAGGTTAGCGTTCAGCACGTCGTGCCCTGCACCACCGTCAAGAACGTCGCCAGAAGAAAGGGTGTTTGACACACCACCAGCAAAGGCGTTTTGTGCCAGGTCTGCGTGGAAGTAGTCTGCACGGGCGGTACCGACAACGATATCTTGCCCTGAGGTGAGGTAAAAGTCGGTTGTTACGGTGTTGGCGGTGCCAACCTCAACGTCAACAGTACCGGTGTACTCCATTGCGGTTTGGATCTCGTCATTGAAGGCAGCAATGGCATCGGTGTAGTAGGGGTTATCGAAGGTAACCCAGAAATCAACGATGTCGGCAACCACAACACCGCGTGCCGCAACAGGAGCTGCGCTCAAGGTGTCGTACACATAGTCGTAGGCAGAGGTATAGGCGAAGTCATCGATACCATACTGACCCTCGATCACATTCAGGTTAGCGAGCAACATCGCGGTAACGTCTGCTACCGATGTTGCTCCATAGCTGAACGCATAGTAAGAGTTCAGGACGTCATCTTTGCCGTAGGCGTTGAAATCGTCGAGGACATAGTTCAGGGTTTCGCTGCCGGCCTGTGTGTTGTATAGCGCGTTAGCGAAACGCTGAGCTGCGACTGACTGCTGGTACTGCATTGTTGGAAGTGCCATGTTTTTACTCTCCTAAATTTCATATTTATGGCTTAAGGATCTGTGGCCCCCCCTGTGGGCGCTCACGCTGTGTTACTTGAATTGCTGTGTAAAACTGACGCTCTAACTACTTATCAAAATCAAGCACATATTGAACAAGAGTTCATGTTGTTTGTCAACATCTATTGATTATACTCCTTAGGTTTTATGCGCTCAAACTCAAGGCTGAGGCTGGGAGACTTCGTGCGCTAGGGCAATAACTGCGTTAGCGTTTGTGGCGTACATGTGTGGAACGACGCACTGATGGTCAGAGGGGGCAACAACGGTAACATAATCCACCGGCGCACCGAGCCCATTTTCGCTAACGAGGATGAAGTCTGCCCCGCCGTGGGGAACCACCACCTGAAACATACCCACCGGTAGCTGCATCGTGGCTGGCGCTGTACGTACTTGAAACCACCCACCCGTAAGGAGGGGGTGCATTACCACGCTGCAATCGAGCGGATAGGTGCCGATTGCGTAAGCACGTGCCTCAAGGGGGCGGGCGAAATCAGCTACCAATAGATATACATAGGGTTGATCGCCAAGTAACGGGGTGCTTTCGGCATAAAAGGCAGCCCCCATCTCGATAAAATCAGGGTTAAAGATGTTGCGCTCGACCGAGGGGTTGCCGGTAAGCTCATCACGTAACATAGAATTCACGATCAGCTCAAAGGACTCCTCGAGCGGCATGAAATTTTCAAAAAACAAGGCGCTCAAGGTCTCACCGGCATCTTCCGGGGCGTAATCAGTAGCCTGAATACGATCCCAGTAGGTGACACCCTCTGGACTTACGTAGCTATAGTAGACGCGGTTAAACATGTCACGTCCGTGTGCTGACGCTGAGGCATGAAGGGATTGGTTCCACGCCAAGGGCGGCAATCCGCGGTCGAGCACCCACGGTTGGGTGGAGAAAGTCTGGCGCACGATATGTTCGGGAATCTCTAAGCGTGCAGCAGTAGCAAGGGGGTTCTGGCGTGCAGCGTTGATCTGCTGCCAGAGCCTGAAAGCGCACTGCTTAAGGACATCGGTATCGGCGCGCTGAGGGACATTGCCAGCGTAGGCATAGCTGTGAGACGCCAAGCTGAACAGCACAGACATCACCAGTGCGGCTATTAGCAGGCCACGTGCAATGGAGTAAATGGGGTTCATGTTTGAGTTCATGGGATAATCCTGTCTGATTCGGATTGCATATCTGCACTTGGGCTTGTTTGCACCCTATCCTTATGCAATGGGTAGGCCAAGTTTCCCTTGTTTGAATGCGGCCTAGAAATAGTGATGTAATTTTAAACGGTTACGGGGGCAAGCGCTGGTGAGGATGGTGCCCAGGTGGATATTTTCAGGTGCGGATACGGTGGGGTTGGTTGGTTGGTTCTGGCCATGTTGGTTGATTTTGACCAGTGCACCCCCCTGCTCGCTGCGCTTGCTTTCCCCCCTATTTTATAGGGGGGATTGAGGGGGGGTTGGGCCACAGGTGGTTGGGGTGTGCGAACATGGGAAATTCGTGAATTGCCCCTACGATGGGACATCTACCAATTTGGCGGGATGTGCGCACATATTGGCGTAGGGGCGCATGGCATGCGCCCGTGGTTGGTGGTGTGGATGTTGGTGGCAGACGTTGCATGCAACGTCTCTACGGATCAGAAGGCGATGCTCCAGATGAGGGTGGCGCTGAAGGGTTCTCCTTTTACGGGGCCATACACGTCAGGTTGCTGGTAGTTCCGGTCAAGGATGTTGTTAAGGCGTAGGGTGATGCGATCGCCCCAGTGCTCAAACAGGCCGTTGATAGTATAGGCGGCGTTGAGGGTGATAGGGCTTGAGTAGCTGGTGGTGACGGCATTTTTACTATAACTAGCGTGGACCTTTCCGGCGCTAGCGGCAGTAAGGACAAAATTATGTCCTTGGGCGACATTCCAGTCAATGCTCAGACGTGCCATCCATTCTGGGCTGGTGTTGGCCGGCTGGCTCCAGCTTTCATACACATCTTCGCGGCTACCATCGGGGCGAACGATGGAGTAAGCGCGGACCTGGTAAAGCTCGTCCCCGCGGTTATCCTCAACCCAGGAGAAGGTAGCGACGGTGCTGAGGCTGCGGGTGATTGGGGTTTGGAGGGCGAGCTCGGCGCCGTAGCTTTCCCATGCAGCTTCGCGCGAGAGGCCGCCGTAAGGATCTTCGTTGCGGTGGTGTTTGATGCGACTGTGGAACAGGGTCAGGGCGTAGTGGTGCCCGCTGGCGGGTTTCCACGCAAGTTGGGTGCTAAGGGTGCTGATTTGCTCTTGGTTGAGGCTGTCAGAGTTAAAGAGTTGGCGCGAGTATGGGCTGCGATAGGCGGTGCCGTAGCTGGCTTTTAGGCGCAGGGTATCATGTAGGGCGGTCTGAAAGCCGGTGCTGTAGCTGATGGATTCGGCGTATTCGGAGTGATCTTCGTAACGGGCGCCGAGCCACATTTCTGATTTACCCCAGCGGTAGCGCACCTGGGTGAAGGCTGCATAGAGGTCGCTGGAGAAGTCTTTCTGGTCGAGGGTGGGGACAAACAGCTGTTCTTCTGGCTTGGGGAAATCGGGCTGAAAACTGTCGCGGATAACTGCACCCTTGACGTCGCTGGCGCGCCAAGAGGCGCCGGCGGTTATGAGGCCGCGCCCAAGGAAGCGCCGATCCCACAGAAATTCAAGGTAGGAGGAGGTATTCTCCTGCTTGCGTTCGATGTCGGCGTCGCGCTGCTTAAAATCGGATTGCTGCAGGTAGCCAGTGAGGCTGTAGTGCGCGGGACCATGGTTGCCGGTGAGGCTCATTTTTACGTAGTTGAATGGGGTCTGGCGCGAACCATCCCACAGGAGGTCGTTGACGGCATCGCGCATGGTGAAGTTGCGCTCTGTTTCAGACCAACGCCCACTTAAATGAAACCAATCGCGATAGTTGATATTGGCGACCAGCTCGGTGGCTTTGCTGGCATCGATGGTGCTGCTGCGTTCATCGAGGCTGCGATACTCATCGTTATGAAAGCGCGCGCGCGCGCTAGTGGCGTACAAATACACGTCTAGATCGGGAGTGGCGTGCCCCAAACTTAGATCCGCACCGGCGCGGTGCTGGGTGCCTCCAGCTGCGCTGATATGCACCCCTGCCCTGCTGCGGGCGCTGGAGGGGACAATGTTGACTACGGCGGCGAAGGCGTCGGTACCCCAGAGAACGGAGCCGGGGCCGGTGGTGATTTCTACCTGCTCGATAGGGCCAAGGGAGTATTCCATATCCAGCGGGGCGAAATTTTTGGTTACGTCGGTGGTGATGGGGACTCCATCGTACATAAACAGGATGCCGTTACGCACCCCACGAAAATATGGAACGGTGCCGCGTCCGCCGCCAAGCATGTAGAAGCCGGGCTGGTCGGCGAGGAGATCTGCGAGGGTGCGGTAGCCGTAGCGTTCAATCTGGGCGCGCCCAATAACGGTGGCCATAGCGGGTGCGGTGGAGGGGGATTCGGGTTGACGCGAGGCGACGGTGATGGCGGGTTCTACTTCGCCGACAAACATGAGCATGGTCTCTTCGTCGGTGCCAAACGCATGGGCGCTGGCGCTGCTTAGGCCCAGGCCGAGGAGCGCCAGCATGGCGATACAGGCGATAATGGGGAGCATCGCGTTGGTGCTTGCTCTGGTGGCGCTAGGGTGAAGGTGCTGCATGCGCGCAGATATGGACAGTCGGGCTCTGGTCACAGTGTTATTGTATCCTGCCATTTTGGGTTTGGGTCTGGGCTTCGTCGAGCAGGCCAAGAAGGGTACGAAAACGGGCGCGGGTAACGTTGAGCAGGCGCGCGGCGGAGCTTTGGTTGCCTTGGGTCTGTTCGAGGGCTTGGCGTACAATGCTGCGCTGAAGCTCGTCATAGTCGAGCCCTGCTACCGGAAGGCTGTAGCTGTGGGCGTCGAGCTGGGTTGCGGCGCTTGGGGCTGCGGTTAAGTGGGTGAAGTCATCGGAGTTTAAGGGGCCGGGGGCGCTCTTCATAATTACGGCGCGTTCCACCGCGTTAAATAGCTCGCGGATGTTGCCGGGCCAGGGGTACTGCTCTAGCATTTGGCGCGCGGCGGGGGTGATGATCTCCCCTTCTTTGGGCAGGGCGCCGAGTTTATGCAGGCAGTGATTCACCAAATGGACGATGTCGGCGCGGCGTTCGCGCAGCGGTGGTAGATGGATGGGAAACACGGCGAGACGGTAGTAAAGGTCTTCGCGGAAGGCGCCGCTGCTCACTTTTTGCTGCAGGTCTTTGTTGGTGGCGCAGATCAGGCGGCAGGTGACGGCGATCTCTTTGTTGCTGCCGACGCGCTGGATGCTTTTTTCTTGGATAGCGCGCAGAAGCTTGGTCTGGGCGTCGAGGGGCATTTCGCCGATTTCGTCGAGAAACAGGGTGCCGTTGCCGGCAAATTCGAATTTACCCGCGCGATTTTTATCTGCACCGGTGAAGGCACCTTTTTCGTGGCCAAAGAGTTCGGCTTCGAGTAATCCGGGGGGGATGGCGGCGCAGTTGAGGGCGACAAACTGCCCTTGTTTGCGTACATGGTGGATGTAGCGCGCCATCACCTCTTTGCCGCTGCCGGATTCACCGGTGAGAAGGACGGTGGCGTCGCTGGGGGCTACTTTGTCGGCCATTTTGCGCATCTGCTGCATCGCGGGGGAGACAAATACGGCGGCAGAGTATTTGTTGCGCCGTTGTTGGCTGCGCAGCTGGGCGTTTTCGCTCAGGATGGAGCGGATGCCGAGGGCGCGCTCAATGGCGAGGGTGACATCCTGCTCGTTAAAGGGTTTCACTAGATAATCAACCGCGCCAAGGCGCAGGGCGTTGACCGCAGATTCTACCGTGCCATACGCGGTGATGAAGATTACCGGGCACCCGAGGTTGTGGGCGCGGATATGTTTGAGCAGGCTGATGCCGTCCATCTCGTCCATGCAGATATCGGAGATCACGACGTCGATGGGTTCGCCGCTGAGCACTTCGAGAGCAGCCTTGCCGTTGAGGGCAGAAAAGGTCTGGTGCCCTGCCCCTTCGAGCATGATTGCGAGGATGTCGGTTATGCGTTCTTCGTCATCTACGAGGAGTATTTTTGCCATTTGATCTATCCTTTTTGCGTTTCAGGTTGTGCTGAGTTTGGCTTGTGCGTTTTTACTTGTTGCGATTCTACCTGGTGCGGCGCGGAGTTTAGGGGGAGTTGCAGGGTAAAGCACGCGCCCCCTGTCTGGATGTTATGCACTTTAATCAAGCCTTTATGCGCGCTTATCACCTCTTTAACCAAGGCAAGGCCGAGGCCAGTCCCCTTGGCTTTGGTGCTAAAAAATGGATCGAACATGCGCTGGGCGTTGGCGGTGTTGATGCCGGAGCCGCCATCGGTGATGCTGAAGCTGAGGAAGTTGGCATCGCTGCGCACAGCGACCGTTACCTTGGCGGCTGTTTTGGAGGCTTCGATGGCGTTGCGCACTACGTTCAGCAGGGCGCGCTCGAACTGGATGATATCACATTCGAGGGTGCGGGTTACAGCTTCGGGCTGGAGCTGTTTATCGATGCCGATGGTGCCGTCAATCAGGGCGATTTTATGCAGCATTCGGGTTACGAGTTCGTCAGCTTCGATTGGTCTAAAATCGGGATCGCGCGGGCGCGAGAACATGAGGAAGTCTTCGATGAGTTTATTCATGCGCTGAACTTCGTCGTTGATATACCCCACCATACGCACCTGAATTTCGGGGGTGGTGCGCTCTGGGCGCGCGAGGATATCCATGGAGCCTTTGATAACCGCGAGGGGGTTTTTAATTTCGTGGGCGACAATCATGGAGAACTTGCCCACCTCAGCAAGCACATGCTGGCGCGCCATGGCGGCGTTGGTGTGCTGTATTTCGCGCCGCCTCGCTTCGAGGGTTTCGAGCATTTCGTTGATGGCGTGGGCCAAGGTGCGGGTTTCGAGCAGGGTTCCCCCTTTGGCGCGGACATCCATGTTGCCGCGCCCGACTTGACGCGCGAGCTTCACCAACTGTTTGAGCGGGGCGTTGATGGCACGGGCGAGCATCCAGTACATGGCAACGGGCGCAAGGGAGAGCACGAGGGAAATCAGGGCGTATTTGTGCGCCAGCAGGCGTTGAAGCTCGTACAGGCCGCTGAGGGAGTAGCTGAGTTTAACTTCACCCAAGGGTTGCTCCGCTGCCGGGGTGTGGGAGAACAGCGCGGCTTCATCCATCACCTGAGATTTTATGGGGGCGACTGCGGTGCCATATTCTGCGCTGGGGGAAACCCCTTTACTGATTAGCTCTACGCCGCTGGCGTCAAAGATGGTGACGCTCTGCACATCTTTGACCAGCAGCATGCCGGCACTGATGCGTTCAAGCATTTCGGTATCGCCGATCATCACCCCGAGTTCGGCGTTGTTGGCCATGTAGCCAGCGAGCAGATTAAAGTGCTCGTGAAAACGCTGGCGCTCGAAGGAGGCGGTGAAGTGATAGCTGGTGATCCCCATGGTGACGCTGGTGCCGATGATAAACATGAATGCGATGGCAATCAATCGCCCCTGGATGGAGTGCAGACCGGTGCGGCGCGCGAGGTAGTGGCGCATCCGCCCCAGCTGCATAAGCAGGGGGCGGATGAAGGTATTTGAGGTAGGTAAGTTTTCTGTGACCTGAGACATATTCACACCTAAAACCTAGGGTTCACGCTTGGGGCTACGATACTGTTTGAGCGAGTTGTGCACAATTTCGTTGGTGCGGGTATTGAACTCCGGGGGCAGCTGTGCCGTGCAGCTACCGTTGGTGAGAGCGTGGGTTACCAAGGTGGCAGTCTGCTCCCCTACCCTGGTGTAATCGACCGAAAATACTGCGGCAGCACCGCTGGTATAAAAAAAACTATTGTAGCCGATTACGGGTACCCCGCGCGCAGCGGCTTGTTTGATAACGTGCTGGATCACCACTTTGGAGATGATGGATTTATCTGGGATGAACAGCAGGGCATCGAGGTGGTTAAAATCGCCGACGATGGAGATGCGGGCACCAACTTGGGTTACCTGGAGGGAGACAAGTTCGATGTTCAACTCTGCGGCGCTAACTTGGGCGTGGCGGAACCAATCTGCGTTGTTAGCTGGATCGAACAGCACCCCGAGGCTATGGAGCTGGGGCATGAGCTGTTTAATGGCTTGCAGGTGGACAGCGACGGGGATATTGAGGCTGACCCCGCAGGGCTGCGGATAGGCCGGATCGATGATGTTTTCTGGGTTTAACACCATGGCATACAAAAGCGGGATAGCACCGACATGGGGCTGCAGATAGCGCAGCGCCTCGGGCCCAACGGCGACGATGGCGCTATAGGCTTCGGGTTCGAGCCCAAGGCCGCTGGCGACGAGGCTGTAGGGGCGACCGCGTTCGTCGAGAAAAAAACGATTGACTTCGAGACTGCGCAGATTAGCTTCAAGCCCTTCAACCATGTCGATGTATGGGCTGATCTCGCGAGAAATAAGCACAGCGACACTATTACCCTGCATGGCGACAGCGTGGGACACGGGAAGGAGGAGGAGCATCAGGAGTAAGATTATACGCGCAGGGGCGGTTTTCATAGCGTTTCCGCGTTTTTTATCAGGCTAGGCAGGGTGGGCTGTGGAGTGAACAAGTGTGTAATGGGCGGTTATAGCATGGATTTATGTATAGGGGTAGTTTATCGCTGCGTGACCAAGGGCGACCCCCCTCAATCCCCCCTATTTTATAGGGGGGAAGGCAAGCGCAGCGAGCAGGGGGGTGGTTCGCATCCCACCACCGGCATAACCCCCCTCAATCCCCCCTATAAATAGGGGGAAGGCAAGATTACCAACCGATCCATGGTCGCAATTACAGCGCACGCAAGCGGCGCAACAGAGAGCGTAGACCTTGGGTGCGCCATAGGAGCAAGGCGCGGCGACTGGCGGGAAGAACGCCGCCATGGACGCGGATGCGTTTTCTGAGCGTAAGTGTTGGCAGTTGGGGGGTGGGGGTCGATTGCGCCTTCGACGCAGCGCGAGGGAGTTGTTGGAGTGCCTGACTGATGGTGCGATTATGATGCGGCTCTGCAAATCCCAAAGCTATCTGAACCGATGGCGCTAGAGGAGTTGTGGCGCGGCGCTGCTCTATTTTGGCGCTCATTCGAGCATAAACCTCTTGCTGCTGTGGGCTGAGGTTTGCCATAGCAACGGTGTTGCTAGCATCGGTTTTGAAGGCATAGTAACCGATGGTGGTATTGAGGAGGGAGAAGTCTGCGGGAAGTGCAGCGCAGACCTGCAGAAGCAAAGCGTAATCCTCTTCGATGGTGAGGCTGGTATCGATCTGGAGTAAACTTGGGGGGATGCGCTCCCTATCAAACATATAGCTGTGCAAGGGGCAGAAGTTATGGCGAAAAAGGTCGTGCAAGGTTTCACCTTGATACGGAATGGAGGCCAGATACCCGCGACTGTAGCAAAAGTCGCGATACACATCGACAACCATAGGCTGGACGGAAGCAAAGGCTATGGCTGCGTTATTGGCGCTGAGTTGCTGAGCCAGAAGTTGATATGCTTCGGGAAAAAGAACATCGTCGTAATCGAGAAAGGCTAGATAGCGCCCTGTGGCTATGCCGATACCGGCTTGCATCAGGTGCGCGCGGGCGTCTTGAGGTTCGGGCTGCTGACGATTATGTAGCTGTAGAGTTGGAGCGTTATCGCCCTGGAGTAAAGGTTGCAGCGCGTGGCGTAATTGCTGCTCCTGCTCTGGGGTAAAGCACTGAAGGAGGAGGATAATATTCAACGGGCGATAGGTTTGCCCCACGAGGGAGAAGATGCAACGCTTGAGTTCTAGCAGACGCGAAAAATCGTGGAAACGAACCAAAACATCAAGGTGTGGGCTGTTTTGCATATTTACACCTACCAACGGGGCTTGGCAAAACTAAATTGATGAGAAAAATCGGCATAGTGACGCATAGCGACGGGGACAGTTTCGACCTGTTGGGTCGGGGGTTCGTGCCCAAGGGCGCGGAGTTCGGCGCTTAGCCAAGATTCAAAATCAGGCGCGACCCACTTACGTGCAAGCAGGACGCCGGAGGTATATATCATTTTTACGGTTTGCGCACTATAGGGGCGGTTGGTTACTTCGTGCAGGAAGAGCGCGCGCGGGCACGTGAGCAAGGCAAAACCGTGGGCGCGAGCGCGCCAGGAAAGATCGACATCTTCGCAGTACATAAAAAACTGAGGGTCGAAGCCAGCGAGCTCAGTATAGGCGGCGCGGGGAATAGCCAAACACGCGCCGGAGACCCAAGGGGTGACGAAGGTGGTGGAGTCGTAGGGCTTTGGGTGTTCGGCTGGAAACTGCAGGGCCTCTATCAGGGCACGGTGCTGGTGCGCGTGCATCATTTGGGCTAAGGCAAACACTGTTTCTGGATGAAAGGCTCCATCGGGGTTAGCGGCGATGTAGATTTCAGCTCCAAGGTTAAAGGCGTGGGACATGAGTTGATTGTGGGCGGTGCCGAAGCCTGTATTCCCCTGCGTGGGCAGGTACTCCACCTTGGCGGATGAGGCTTGTGACAGGGTGGAGAGGTAAGCTGCGGTGTCAGCTGCGGTAGCGTGACCGTTATCGATTAGATATATGCGTCCGTGCTGCTCTAGGCCAGCATGTTCGAGGGCGATTAGCGCACTTTGAACTAGATTGTTAAGGGCGGGCTGAGGATTGTTGTAGGTGACAATGCCAATAGCGACGGGGTACTGGGGCGCAAGCTGGATGGTGGTTCCAAGGGCGCGACGCTGGAGGGCATGAATAAGAGCTGGCGCTGGGGCAGCGACGGGAGCAAGCGGAGAGCGGCGCGACAATGTTGTTGCAGCGGTGAGGCGAAAACCATGTTGAGCGAAAAAGTCCGGCAGTTGTGTTGCCGCCTGCAGTTGCTGAATTGCGGGGGTATGGGACAGCAGGTCGGGACGCGCGATTTTAAGCCACTGATAACCGGCAGATTCGCAGATATAGAAATAAAGACGCTCGATGGCGTGAGCCAGGGTAGCATCAATTTGCCCAGCCTCAATGGCGAAGTCATCTATATCAAGGGATGCGTCCAAAAGTGGCTGCAAGGCTGCGCTGCGCGCCCAGAACATGGAACCAGAAGGAAAATCGAGAACCTGATTGGGGCTTAGGTTGAAGCCTAGGCGTTCGGCCAACTGCTGCGCGCAGGGCAAGTTGCCACCCCAGTTGATCCAGTGACGCACGGGCTCAAAGTGCTGCGCGGCGATGATTCCGAGATCGGGCTGGTGCTCGAAGGCGGCAAAAACCGAACGGACTATGGCGGGAGAGCCGAGTAGGGTTTCGAGCAAATAACCGCGCCAGTGTTCTAACACCCCTGCGTGGCTGGAATGTTTGGAATGCAGGTGCAAAATGTAGGTATAACGCGGATAGACGTCGGCGAAGCCTATCAACTTAGGCGCGATGTCGCGCCCTCGGTTGGGCAGGACGCGAATTTCGAGGAGACCGGCGGTGAAGTCGCTAAAGGCGGCGGCGATTACTTGACGTTTAAAGGTGGTATCGGTGGAAATATACAGGTCGAAGGGATACGGTATATGGCTCAGATAATTCCGTATTTCACCAGCGAGGTCTGCGTGGAACAGATGACAAATTACAGCTATGGGGCCAGAGATAGGGCCAGCGGGTTCACATTCTGAGGCCTGCGGATCTGCGCCGAAGCATAGAAAGGGGACGGCAAGGCTGCTGTCGTCCTCAGGAGGACGCGCCACTTCTGCGGGTGGTGGCTTGAGTGGCGATTCAGAGGGTGAATCTTGAGGATGGCGCAGGCGGCGCAAAATTTGGCCGGTCAGCGTCCACCATACGAGTTCAAGGGTGCGGCGCGCGTAACGACGCAAGGCTGGAAATTTCTGGGAAATTCTACGGAGTGGATAGCTAAGCTTCCAGCAGGAGCTCTGGGCGATGGCGGCGTACTGCTGCAGAGCGAGATCGCGAGCATGGATGGCTTCTTGCAATTGAACTGTGGTTTCCTGCAGTTGGGCTGAAGCTTCCTGTGTGACTGCATCAATTTCGGCGTTTTTATGCTCTAGGTTCTGGTTGAGCTCGGCGATACTTGCGGCGCTGTTTTCCATAGCGCGGTTGAGCTCGTCAACATATGCGCCTCGCTCATCAAAACGCTGGGTGAGTTCGCCAAGGAGATAACTCTTATGCTGCTGGGTGCCAAGGGCAGCGAAATAAGTGCGTAGCTGCTGCTTTATCTCGGAGTTTGGCTGCAACCAAGGATATTGGTGCGACTGAACAGAGTGCCCCACCTGAAGCACACCTAGGCCGTTGGAGTGATAGAATTCAATGTTTTCGGGAAATTGCTGCTGCAATTCGTGCCAAAGCCGCCAGACGCCAAAACCGGGCTCTCTCACCATGGTGTCGTGAAATAACACCAGTGCGCCGGGGGCAAGCTTGGGGAGCCAAGCTTCAAAATCGTGCTTGGCTGCAGCGTAAGTGTGCAGACCGTCAATATGGAGAAGATCAATCGAAGCGGGAGAAAATGATTCCACCGCCGTCTCGAAGGTGGTACGCAGCAAGGTTGAAAAAGTAGAGTAATGCTCTTGATTATGTCGACTTACGTAGCTATAAACATCTTCACTGTAGTTACCAGCATGTTCGTCACCCTGCCAGGTATCTATCGCGTAGCAGCGGGTGGCGAGATTTGCCTGCTGTATCCCCTGACAAAAAGCAAAGTATGAGTTGCCCGCATGGGTGCCTAATTCCACCAAAATACGCGGACGCGAGGTTTGCACCAGCCAATACGCAAAGGGCATATGTCCTACCCAGGCCAGCGGTCGGGTAAGGGATAAGGGAGAAAAATGAGCTATGTTGAGTAAATATGCGAACTCACCGGGCATGGATTTTCCTCAATGCGAGAATTGAATAGCTTTAAATGTCGCGGGCACAACTGACATGCACGGCGAAGATTAGACTTTCAAGATCGTGCCCAGATCGGTTCAAAACACTCCATCGACATGACGCTGTAGCTGTTCTAAACTCGCGGCAACGGGATACGTCATGCCATGCGGGTACCGACTGAGCAGAGAAGCTGGACTAAATAGCGCGGCGTTACTCAGTAGTATTGAAATCTTACTAACACAGGGATTACTTTAAAGCTAGGTGGCTACCTTGCGAATACAGAAGATGTCATACCCCATCAAGCCCGCATCGGCAACAGACGCATAGTTTGAAAACACCAGACTCCAGTATTTTGCCAGTTTGCTTCTTTTGTCGGCATTATACGCTTGGGAGAATTGATATATGGGGCTGAATACACGCGGACCTATGCGTTTAAGCTCGAGAAGCTCCAGACCATTCTGCTGGAGCAGGCGTTCCATGGTGGCGACAGAGTAAAAAAAGTTGCCGCGTCGAAAACGGACTTTTGAGTTATCTTCGCAGGTGATATCTGCAATAATTCCTTTAGCCCCCGGCTTCAGAATGCGTGCCTGTTCTGCAACAAAGCTTGGAAGATCGTGGTAGTGAAAAGTAGATTCAATGCAGATGGAGAAATCAAAACTATCCGATGAAAACGGCATGGCAAGCGCGCTACCGTGGACGTGCTGAATGCGCTCGCCACAACCACAACTCTGCGCTCGGTTGCGGGCGTATTCTAGTTGATAAGGGGAAATATCCATGGCGACCATTGACACGGGATACTCTTGACATAGGCGAGTAGAGTTCCCTCCCATACCGCAACCTATCTCTAAGCCGCGCTCACCGGAGCTCAGCGGCACCAGCATTTGGGTAAAGATCTCAAATAGACGGCGTTGGGCAGCATACAGATTATGTATATCTGGATCCCAGCAGCCGAAGTTAAGTGTTCCACCAAAGCCGAGGTGCGGATCTGAGCTAAAATCAACCCAGTACTCGCGCGACCAGTTATAAAAATCATTTATTGTATCCACATTTGTGTCTTTCATGACATCTCAGAATTAGGCAAGTAACACATTCTTAAGCTGGTTAGCTTGGTACTCGAACAGGGAACTAGCCAACATAAGGATGTGAAAAAACCCCCATTAAGTCGTGAAACTCCTGCCGAGGGTAGTCAATATAAGCGTGTTCAAGTGCAGAAAACACATGCTGCGTAACCTGTGCATCAGATTGATGCTGAAGCGGTTCTACTGGGGCATGAAACGTAAGTTCATGCACTCGATGTTCCGCCACGTAGCAAATTGAGCAGGGAACTATAACAGATCGAGAGACGCGTGCCAACTTCGCAGGGCCAGTCTGAACCCACAGTGTGCCCCCATTAAACAATATCTCATGTTCTGTGGGGTATTGTTCATGTTCCCGAACATCGAGTGCGACCCCCAAGACTGAGCCTGTTCTCTTGAGCCAGTTCAGTATTTTTCGTGGAGTCTGATCGGTGTAAAAAATTTCAGTGCCATAATAGTCCGCCATTATTTTATGAATATGCTGCCAATACTCCGCTTCATCAGTGCCCATTAAAGGCAGATTTCGCCTAGACGCAATAACGGTATATGGGACATCAAACAGGTAGCGCATGGCTCCACCGATTAAAATCCAGCTGCCGTGATGGAGAAACCCCAGAACCACACTGCTTTGCTCTAGTGCGGGAAGAAGATTCTGCGCATACCCCCTGACGACCATGCGCCCACGTGCGTACGCGGGAGTGGCGCGCAGAAGCTCTTGCTTCATAAAATGTTGGTACTCAGCGGCGGTGTAATCAGGCTTGAGCTCGGGCGGGGCCGGTGCTATAAGGGCATTTAAACGGCGCTTAATCCGCGTGCCAAGGTTTCTACTGGAGATCAAGTCAGATGTTGGCATGCTCAACTCCAAGTATGTGCCAGGGACACCACCCCAAGCTCAAGGTTATTCTGCGTAATATGCAGGGTAGCTGACATGTTTACGCTGTCATAAACGTGGATGCCGTTCTCACACATCAGGTATACATCGAGCTGATAGGTGCCCCTAAGTAGAGCAAGCTTGGGGAAAAACACTTCTGCTTCACCGCCTTCAGGGGTTACAGCTGGGGAGCAATTATCCAGATGAGTGGCAGTACTCGCGACTATCTGCCCGTCTTGACGTACAATACATACGGCTACATGAGGCATGGGTAGTGTCGGAGCGCAGGAAAACGCGATATGCATCCTAACGTCGGCGGCGCAAGTCAGGAGGGTGAAATCCCGCCCAGGCTGGTCATCTACCCATACTGCTATCGCAGAGATGAAGGCTACGCCTGTTGGCGTGCTTTCTGGGACGGCTGACTGGGCTGAAACCTCTTCCGTAGCGGGCAGATCTGCACGAGCGCTTGGAGAGGAAAATGACTGCTCCAACCCAGGGCTGCTGACCGCGTTGCCACGATTAAGATAGTCGGTGTAAGACATGACGACATCTGAAGGGATACCGAACTGGGCAATCTGTCCGTCTTTTAGCCATAGGGCAATATCGCAGATGGCTTCGACTTGATACAGGGCATGGGAGCAGAACAAAATGGTCTTACCCGCTTTTTTCATCTCCATGATGCGTTCGAAAGATTTGCGCGAGAATGCGCCATCTCCGACAGCCAGGGCCTCATCGATAACAAGGATATCGGGGTCGACGTTGATGGCAACAGAGAATGCGAGACGCACGTACATGCCGCTGGAGTAGGTTTTTACCGGTTGGTCAATGAACTTGCTGATTCCAGAAAATTCTACGATTGAATCAAAGGCGGCGTCTATCTCTTTTTTGGACATCCCTGCGATGGTGGCACTGAGGTAGATATTTTCTCTGCCGGTAAACTCTGCATTGAAACCGGCACCAAGCTCCAGAAGTGCGGCTATCCGTCCGTTTACTTTGATCTGGCCGTGGGAGGGGGTAAGGGTGCCACACACCAATTGCAGCAGGGTCGATTTGCCAGCTCCATTGCTGCCAATTATTCCGACAACTTCCCCTGGCCTAATCTGAAGATTGACATCACGCAGGGCCCAGAATTCTTTGAAGTAACGCTTCCGTACGCGCGCAAACATCTGCAACAGGCGGTGATGCGGCTTTTGGTACACTTGGTAGCACTTGCTCACATCAATTAAGGATATAATGGGTTCAGCAGAAGTTTCAGAGAACATCGGCAAAACCTCTGCGGGTTTTTTGAAACCAGACAAGCCCGAGCCAAGCTGCCACAAGGGCGGTCGAGGTTAGTTTTATATAGCCAATCGGGTCAATGTGATTGCCGAAAATAAGAACACCCCGTCCCTGGTCCACCAGGAATGTGAGGGGGTTCAGATACAGGATGGTCTGGTATTTCTCAGGCACAGCCGTTACAGGGTAGAAAATAGGGGTCAAAAACATCAGTGCGGTAACCAAGACTGCAACTACCTGTGCAACATCACGTAAATAGACACCTAGGGATGCAAGCACCCAACTGCCAGCCAGGCATATGCTAAACAAAGGAACAAGGAGAAGCGGAAATTCAAACACAGTCACGGGTGGAATGCCGAATACAAAGATCGAAAACATCAGTAGAACTACTAAATTAATTAAGGTGTGGAAAAACGCTGCGCCCAAAACCACTAGCGGCAATATTTCGAGGGGAAACACAACCTTTTTTACATAGGTTGTGTTCTGCAAAATTAGGCTAGGAGCCCGATTGATGCACTCGGCAAACAGGTTGAATATCAGTAGGCCGGTAAATAGCAGCAACGCAAATTCAAACCTAGATTCACCCTGAATAACATTCCAGCGCGCCTTAAAGACGACACTAAAAACAAAGGTATACACCGCCAGCATAAACACAGGGTTAAAGAAAGACCATAGCACACCAAGAACAGATCCCTTGTAGCGGCCTACCACATCCTGCCTGATCAACGCAAATACAAGGGCCCTATAATCCCAGCACCGCAGAATTAATGCAAACGGGCTCAACGAAGTAGAGATCATAGCTGCGCTTGCCAGACCCTAACGCTAGTACCAAGGGCATAATCCAGTTCGCTTTGGGCTTGCTGCACGGTGCTGTAGGCGTGGGTCAATTTCAATTCCGCGCGAGTCAGGCGCAATTCGGCGTCCAGAAGGTCTTCGAGGGAGTACATCCCCATTTCAGCCGATTCGGTCGCGACATCATACGCTGCGCTGGCGTGCTCGATGGTCTTTTTCGCGTCTTTTATGCTTTCAAATCCCTGAATGAGGCGCTCAAAGCTGGTGTTGACTTCGGTCACAATGGTATTGCGCTGATTAGCCAACTGCTGGCGGTAGCGCTCCACAGCGATCCGTTGCTTGCGATATGCGGCGATGTTGCGCCCCCCCTGGAAGGGTCGCATGCTCAGGTTGAGGGTGAGGCTATAGTAGTCACGCTCGTCGCTGGTTCTTTTGCTATCGCTATAATCCCGCGTGTAATCGGTCCAAGCTGCGTCAATTTCGGCGCGGGGCAGATTACGCGCCAGGATTGACTGGGCATCTTGCTGGGCCATATCTATGCTGAGGCTGCTGAGCTGAACCTCGGGGCGCTGCTCAAGGGCAGTTAGAATGTAATACTTGAGATCCTCACGGGGGCGTTCTGGCAACGCATCAAGGGTTCCGCTGATATCGATATGTTCGCTCGGGTGGAGGGCGAGCCATTCGCGCAGCTGGGCGCGTGCTATAGCCTGATCTGAAAGGGCATTGGAGAGTTCATAGCGGGCGTTGGAGAGTTCGGCGGCGACTTCGTGAAGACGGAGCTGTGGCGCTAGCCGCTGCTCGACCCAAGCGGTGGCAATCTCTTGTTGTTCTTCAAGGCGCCCTACGGATTCTTGCCACTGCTCGATACGGCGCTGGGCGTATAACAAATCGTAGTAGCTGGAATTTATCTTACGGATCAGCCGATTTTTAATATAGAGCAGCTCGTTATCGCGATACTCTTTGTTGGCACGCGCATGTTTAAGCCCGGCAATACCAGAGAAACCGGTGAATAACGGTTGAGACAACCGGGTACTGAAGCTGTCGCTATTCTGGTTGAGGTAATCATTATCGCGCTCGTTATCGGCATTGTTACGCAGTTTATTGTAACTGTAATTAAGACTAAAGGTGGGAAGAAACGCGCCCCACGCTTCCTCGATACCCCGGTCGGCTTCCTCACTTGCGTACTGATAGGCGTTAATTTCGGGGTTGTAATCAAGCCCGCGCTGTACGCACTGTTCGAGGGTCATGGGGATAGCACCCCAACTCAATAACGGCACAAGCACGAAAAACATCAAGGTTGAAATTTTGGTTAAATGCATAGCTGAAACCTTAAATCCGTATTGTGAGTCACAAACAAGGCGATCTGAATTTACCGTGTTCGCAAAATATCTTTTTAGAGATAAGAAACTTACTCCCTAACCTCTCCGGCATGCATGTCCTACAGCATATGCGGTATTTAATTCTCGCGCAGGGCGCGGTCAAAGTTTTCTTTCAGCGGCTCGATGAGATAATCGAGCACGGTGCGCGGTTCGGTCTTAATAAACACCGCGGTGGGCATCCCCGCGCTGATGTACAGATTGTTGGCATGGAGTTGGTCTTTGTCGAGCTCCACGTGCACCAGGTAGGTGGGCTGCTCACCGTAGGGGGTTCTGTGCATGATGCGATCAGCGGAAATATATACCACTTTGCCAGCAATTTTGGGGGTGGTGCGCTGCTCGAAGGCAACTAACTGTACGTCGGCATCCTGCCCCTTGTATACGTGGGTGATATCTTGGACCTGGATGCTGCACTCAACAATAAGGGGGCTATCTTCGGGAACGATGTCGAGAATGGGATCGCCGGGACGGATTACCCCACCTATGGATTGCACTTGCATGGCGATTATTTCACCGCCGACTGGTGCGGTGATATTGAGGCGGTTGCTGGCATCTAGCAGAGGGAGCAACTGCTGTTGCATGTCATAGAAATACTGCTGATTTTCGTTAAGCTGCTCGATAGCTTTCTGGCGGTATTCACTTTTAAGGGAGCTGATGCGTAACCCGAGTTCGGCGATGCGTTCGCGCAGTTCAGCCCGGGAACCGTTGAGTTGAGCTAGGGTTCCTTCGCGCTCGGCGACATGGCGCCTAAGTTCGAGGATGCGGGTTTTATCGATATATTGGCGCTCGTATAGAACTTGTTTGGCGTCGAGCTCTTCTTTGAGGGCAGCGGCTATCTTCTCTTCGGCATCTATGCGACCCTGAAAGCTGATATCCTGCTGATCGAGCTGATCTATCTGTTTTTCTAGCAGGGAGGTTTGCTCCATCAATATGTGACGTCTGGATGAAAACACCTTTTGGGCTGATTCGAGTAATTCATTAAACTTATGCTGCTCTATTCCCACATCAGAGGTGGGCCAGACTATGCTTTCGCGCATGTCACGTTCTGCTTGCAGGCGAATATCTGCAAGACGCACGGCAGCAAGGCGCAGTTGCACTTGCTCGGTCTGCGAGGTGATGCGAGAGCTATCCAGGACAATAAGTGTCTGCCCTGCCTGCACTTTGTCACCATTGCGCACCAGAACTTGCTTTATGATGCCACCTTCAAGGTGCTGGATAGTTTTACGGTCGGTATCTACCCGAATTTCGCCAGAGGCGATAACCGCACCGCTTATCTGGGCAAAGGTGATCCAGGTGCCGCCGATGCCAAAGAACACGACAATGATAGCCATTCCGACCATGATAATGCGGCGGCTGTCGGCGAAGGTGACGTTTAGCTTCGGCGGCGGCGCGTTGGCGTCGGTAATTTGGGCATAGTCTTCGGCGGTGATGCGATTACGGGACAATCTCTTTTTCAGGCGCTCTTTTATATTTTTCAAATCTATCATTTGGCTAGGTACCTTATAGGCGTTTTGTTTAGGCGTTTTATTGAAAATGCGGTTAGTTCAAGAACATTTCGCGCCACACAAGCAAGGCGCTATTATGCTTGCATCTGACCTTTGGTTTCCATCAATTTTTTAAACACGGCATCGCGGGGGCCAAACATCACCTGCTGCCCCTCTTTGAGCATCAGTATTTTGTCTACACCGGAGAGAAGGGAGGGCTTGTGGGATACTACCACCAAGGTGGTGCCCTGTGCTTTGAGTAAGGGCCACGATGCTACCAGCGCGCGTTCACCTTCGTCATCAAGATTGGAGTTGGGCTCGTCAAGGATGATAAATTTTGGTTTGGCATACAGGGCGCGGGCGAGGCCGATACGCTGGCGTTGCCCCCCCGAGAGGACGACGTTCCCCTCCCCGATCCGCGCATCGTAGCCCTTGGGAAAGCTGAGGATAAGTTCGTGGACCCCGGCTTGTCTGGCAGCCTCAATGACGGCGTCAGAGTCAACTTCACCCATGCGCGCGATGTTTTCGGCAATAGAGACGGGGAAGAGCTCGATATCCTGGGGCAGATAGCCAATATAGGGGCCAAGCTTTTCTTTATCCCAAGTGAAAACATCAGCACCATCGAGGCGAACGGCGCCGGCGTTGGCGGGCCAGATACCTAGCAACAGACGGCACAGGGTGGACTTGCCCGCACCGGATGGGCCAATAAGGCCAAGTGACTCACCTGGTTCGAGGCTAAAGTTGATGCCGCGCAAAATGACGGATTGACCGATAGCGAAGCTGACCGCTTCGACCGCAAGGCTGCCGGTGGGAACCGGGAGATCCATCTGCTCTTTTTCTTCCGGCTGGGACAACAGAACGTCGAGACGCTTCCACGCACCGCGCGCCTCCACCATACTTTTCCACGAACCGATTCCCATCTGCACTGGCGCGAGGGCACGCCCCATGATGATGGAGGCAGCGATCATGCACCCGGCGGTGGATGACCCTTCGAGAGTAAGCCAAGCACCAACCCCGTAGATAAACACCTGCATGGATTGACGCAACCAACTGGAGAGGGATTGCACCAAACCAGCGCGACGGCTGGATTGGGTCTGAAGTTTAGTGACGGTGTCGTTGTATTCAGACCAGCGGCTAGCGACCCCTTCGAGCATCCCCATGGAGCGGATGGTGCGGGCGTTGCGGCGCGCGGTTTCAACATATTTCATGGAGAACCCGTTAACGGTGTTCGCTGCATCGAGGGGCTGGCGGGTTATTTTTTCGTTTATGATGGCGAGGATCACAAGTAAGACTGCGCCTGCGGTGGCGACCATCCCGAGCATCGGATGGAGGGCATAGATAACCGCGAGAAAGAGCGGGGTCCAGGGGATGTCAAACAGGGTGAAGATGGCGTTACCACCAAAGAAGTTCCGCACGAGATTTACATCGCGCAAGGTGGCTTGATCGGGCTTCATCCCCAACAGTGCGGACTGTTTGATTACGCTGTCAAGGACGGTGCGGCTCAGGGCATGGTCGATGGCAACCCCGCAGCGTACCAGCAGGCGCGAACGGGTAAACTCAAGCAGGGCCATAACAATCAGACAGATAACCGCTGCCAAGGTAAGGACGAATAAGGTCGGCATACTGTAGCTGGAAAGGACGCGGTCGTAGATCTGCAACATATAAATTGGGAAGGTGAGCTGCAGAACGTTGATAAACATACTGAAGAATGCGCCGTATGCGATGTAAGGGCGCCAGTTTTTGAAGAAGTTTTTCATAGGATCGTTTCTACTTGTTTGGAGGAAAGCAGCGGATTATCAAGCAGTTTGTCGCACCACCTAAGGGAAGAAGCGGATAAATAAAGTAATTGGGCATAGTGCGCTTGTTAGCAGCTGCAGTCAAGCCCTTATCTTTTAAAGCCTTTTGCGCGATTTTTCTTGTTTTGCCCCTTTAGCTCCATCACCTACCGATAGCACTCGGCATGTTTTAGGGTTGCCGCATTTTGATCTTTTACCGACAAGACTGGGCGGTCAAGCGCTGGCCATTTTATATTGAGCTCAGGATCATTCCAGAGCAGAGATTTTTCGTATTCGGGGGCGTAATAAGCGGTGGTTTTATAAAATACGTCTGCGCTGGGGCTTATCACCGCGAAGCCGTGGGCGAAACCTTCGGGGACCCAGAGTTGCAAGTGATTTTCTGCACTTAGGAATGCACCGACCCAAGTTCCAAACGTAGGTGAACCGAGGCGCAAGTCTACTGCGACATCGTAAATCTCACCCGCGAGACAGCGTACAAGCTTCCCCTGGGGCTGAGGCATCTGATAGTGTAGACCTCGCACAACTCCGTGCGCAGATCTGGAGTGATTATCCTGCACAAAAGTGCGCTCAAGTCCGGTTGCCTCAAGCCAGCGTTTAGAATTGAAGCTTTCCATAAAAAATCCGCGTTCATCTCCAAAAACCTGGGGCTTTATGAGGAGTACGTCGGGGATATTTGTGCTTATTATTTCCATATCAGACCATTTTAAGGTTGTGAGTTTTGACTATTTACTATCTAAAACCACCTCTAAATAGTCTCTGTAACTCGATTTAGGGGTGTCTTGGATGATCTGCTCGAAGCGGGGACGATCAATAAACCCTTTGCGGTACGCGATCTCTTCGAGGCAGCCTATCTTCAGCCCCTGACGGGCTTCCAAGGTGCCGATAAAATGACTCGCTTCGAGCAAGCTCATGTGGGTACCGGTATCGAGCCAGGCAATGCCACGCTCCAATCGCTCTACCCTTAATTCGCCACGGCTTAGATATGCGAGATTAACATCAGTAATCTCTAGCTCTCCGCGCGCTGAGGGCTGTATCTGCTTGGTAATTTCCACTACGTTGTTGTCGTACAAATAGAGACCGGGAACGGCATAGTTAGATTTCGGATTAAGGGGCTTTTCCTCGATACCTATCGCCTTCCCTTGCGCATCAAATTCAACCACCCCATAACGCTGCGGATCGGTTACCTGATAGCCGAACACCTTGGCACCTGAGCTAAACTCATTAATAATGCGCGTCAGCTCCATTTTACCGTAAAAAATATTGTCGCCCAGAATCAGACATACTGAATCTGTGCCGATGAAGTGTTCCCCGACTAAAAAGGCTTGGGCGATCCCCCTTGGCTCAGGCTGGACAACATAGGTAAAACGCACTCCAAAGCGGCTACCGTCGCCCAAAAGCTCTTCAAACCTGGGGGTATCTTCAGGGGTAGATATAATCAGGATATCGTTAATCCCAGCACGCATCAGGGTAGATATCGGGTAGTAAATCATAGGTTTGTCGTAGACGGGTTGTAATTGCTTACTTGCCACTAAAGTCAGAGGATAGAGGCGACTGCCAGCTCCACCAGCTAAGACAATTCCTTTTTTAATTCCAGACATGCTTCAACCTTTATGTATAGATAAGCGAGCTTAGCCAGATTCAGATTCTGCGAAAAAACAGTGTCTTGCGCTCAATCATCCGCGCTCTGATTGCGTTCGTCTAAATACTTCCTCAAACTCCACCTCCATGAGGGCACAACTATTCCGGTGGCCGCAACGATCTTATCTTTGGACAACACTGAATAAGCAGGGCGTTTAGCGGGAAGCGAATACTCCTCAGTGGCAATCGGTTTGACCTGTTTTACTTTCAGCTCATTATCGCGCTGCTGTAAGCATTCAACTATTTCACACGCAAATTCATACCAACTGCACTGCCCTGCGTTGCTGTAGTGGTACAGCCCGTAGTGATCAGTTTTCAATAGTGCCCAGATGACGCTGGCGAGATCACCAGTAAAGGTAGGCGTTCCTACCTGATCGGAAATTATGCTCAAAATCTCACGTTCGTGCGCCAAGCGGATAATGGTTTCGACAAAGTTTTTACCCCAAGGACCGTACAGCCAACTGGTACGCACGATAAAATAATCATGTAGGGGACTAGTTTCAACCCTGATTTCGCCCTGCCGTTTACTGGCTCCATAAATAGAGATGGGCTCAGGCGGATGGGTTTCGTCATAGGGAGCTAAGTCGAGAGTCGATCTGGTGCCGGAAAATACAAAATCAGTGGAGATGTGCATTAATGTAGCATCTATCTGGGCTGCAACCATGGCAAGATGCCCAGGACCGTCTGCATTCACGGCGTATGCCTGTTCAGGCCTAGATTCACACCCATCTACGTCTGTAACGGCGGCGCAATTGATGATGAAATCAGGCCGCATTAGGCTCAACTGTGCTGAAACTACGTCAAATTTGGCGATATCAAATTCGGGCAGAGTGCAGAGGATCAGCTCAACATTAGAAGGCGCAAGTGCCGCGACCATGCGCCCCAGCATACCATCGGCGCCAATTATGGCGACACGTGCACCATCACTTAGCTTGGTATGTGTGCCCATGAATCAACATTTCTCCCTGCTGATCTCGTCTTGATATGAGCCATCGAGGATAGATTCAACCCAAGCAGAGTTTTCGAGGCACCAAGTAACGGTCTTTTCTATCCCTTGAGCAAAATCCATGCGGGGACTCCATCCCAGAGCGGTAGCTATCTTAGTTGCATCTATGGCGTAGCGCCAATCATGTCCGGCGCGGTCAGCTACATAGCGGATCAGCGATGTCCTTTTCTGACCTGAGGTGAGTGGTGCCGCCATTGCATCAACCATATTGCAGATAGTGGTCACAACCTCAATGTTCTGCTTTTCACTGTTGCCCCCGATGTTGTACGTCTCCCCTACACTACCATTCTCCAATACGGTAGTGATTGCACGGCAATGATCTTCGACGTAAAGCCAGTCGCGCACGTTTTTGCCGTCACCGTAGACAGGAATCTCAATCCCAGTCAGGGCATGATTTATGGCAAGGGGGATAAGTTTTTCTGGGAACTGATAGGGACCGTAATTATTGGAGCAATTGGTGATAAGAGTGGGGAGACCGTATGTATGAAAATAGGCATTTACCAGGTGGTCTGACGCTGCCTTACTTGCTGAATAAGGTGAATGGGGATCGTAGGGCGTTTGCTCGGTAAACTGTCCGGTTTCACCCAGTGAGCCATAAACCTCATCGGTACTCACATGCAAGAAACGCTTACCACGTAAATCATCTGCACCCCAGTGCTTACGCGCCGCTTCAAGCAGGGCAAAGGTTCCATTTATGTTGGTGCGAATAAATTCCGCTGGACCGCTTATGCTGCGATCAACATGAGATTCAGCGGCAAAGTGCACAACGGTGTCGATCTGATAACGGGTAAAGAGTGCATCGACGGCGACAGCATCACAGATATCCGCTCGCACAAAAGTATAGGCGTCGCTAGCTGCTACGTCGGCAAGGTTGGCTGGATTGCCTGCGTAAGTGAGTTTATCCATATTGACTATGTGCCAGTGTGGATAACTATCCAGCACATGGCGGATAAAATTCGACCCAATGAATCCGCATCCACCCGTAACCAGAACATTTTTTCTACTTTTAACGTTGCTCATATTAAGCACTCCAGCAGGCCAAAACTGCCTGACGAATATCGCAAGCAATGTCATGGAAATGGACATAACAAAAAGGGGCTAAGCTAGAAAGCTTAACCCCTTATTTTTTATTGGTGCGCCGCAGAAGATTCGAACTCCTGGCCTTCTGATCCGTAGTCAGACGCTCTATCCAGCTGAGCTAGCGGCGCAAGGTGTGTGGTTATCGCTTATTTTTCGACGATTGTCAATATAATTTTTAAACAGTTCGAGTAAATGTGGTGAAGCGTTCTAAATGGCGGAGAGGGAGGGATTCGCCTACTCCCTCGCCTACATCACGTTGGCTCCTGCGTAGGCTCCCCTGCGCTCACTGACGCGGACATCGTGTCCGCTATTCTGACATTTAGTCAGCGTTTCGCTCCGCTTCGAATCCCATGAACGTTTCTGTATCTTTTAAATGGCGGAGAGGGAGGGATTCGAACCCTCGGTACCTTACGGTACACCCGCTTAGCAGGCGAGCGCCTTCAGCCTCTCGGCCACCTCTCCGCATTACTCTGTTCATTGTCTTGCGTATTACAAGTACGTTCCGCTTCGAATCGTACAAACTTTACTGCTATTTATACTGGCGGAGGAGGTAGGATTCGAACCCACGGTACTTGCGTACAACGGTTTTCAAGACCGCCGCCTTCAACCACTCGGCCACTCCTCCGCACTATATTCAATTATGTGTTTTACTCTTTACGCGCCTGCGGTTATCTGTTCCAGGCCACCCATATAGGGGCGCAGCGCTGCTGGAATTATCACGCTGCCATCTTCTTGCTGGTAATTCTCCAGCACTGCTAGCATGGTTCTCCCTACAGCCAAACCTGAGCCATTCAGGGTATTGACAAACACTGGCTTACCACCCTCTTCCGGTCGATAGCGAATACTGGCGCGACGTGCCTGAAAATCACCAAAGTCGGAGCAGGAGGAAATCTCGCGATACGCTTCCTGCGAGGGGAGCCAGACTTCTATATCATAGGTGCGGCGCGCAGAAAAGCCTATATCGGCAGTACATAAATCTACTATTCGATATGGCAACTCAAGCAGTTGCAGCACTTTTTCTGCGTGTCCCAGCAGCGTATTAAGTTCTTGCGTTGCTGTATCCGGGGTAACGAATTTTACCAGTTCAACCTTGTTGAACTGATGCTGACGTATCAAGCCCCGGGTGTCCCGACCATGTGATCCTGCTTCTTTGCGAAAACATGGCGTGTACGCGGTGTAACAAATTGGCAATTCCGCCGCGCTGAGTATTTCTTCCCGGTGAATATTGGTCACGGGCACCTCAGCGGTGGGGATCAGAAAAAAATCAGGGTCTTCGAGGTGGAAAAGATCATCCTCAAACTTGGGCAATTGACCCGTCCCCGTCATGGTGCACCTGTTTACCATAAAGGGCGGAAGCATTTCAACATATTTATGCTGCTCGGTGTGGAGGTCGAGCATAAAATTTGTCAGCGCGCGCTCAAGGCGGGCTCCGGCCCCTTTATACAGAACAAAACGTGAACCTGCAAGCTTGGTAGCGCGCTCAAAATCCAGAATATCCAGCGCTTCCCCGATATCCCAATGGGGCTTGGGGGTAAATGCAAACTCGCGGACCTGCCCCCAGGTGCGCAACTCAACGTTATCTTCTTCGCTGCGTCCGACAGGACACTCGGGCGCTGGCAGATTGGGTAGCGCCATGAGCAGGTTATCGAGCTCGGCGTTAAGCTGACGCAGAGTTTCATCTAACTCTTTAATGCGCGCAGAAACCTGCTTCATGCTGGCGATTTCAGCTTGCACCTGACTTTTATCTTTGGTAGCGCCGATGATGGCCGAAACCCGATTTTTTTCCGCTTTAAGGGTTTCGCTCTGCCCTAGTGCTTCGCGGCGTGAGGCATCCAGACGGCGAAAGTCGGACAAGTCGAGGTCTTCACCTCTGGTGGCCAGACGCTGTTCGGCGGTATCGAGATTGGCGCGCAGATATCGGATATCGAGCATGGGTGTACTAAATCCTTTTTGTGCACTTAAACTAAGTTTCGCACTCTATTTTTGCTTAGGCGTGGGGTACGTGGTCGTAGCATCACGGTGCGGCGAATACATCTAGCACTTCTGGGGGGTAGGGTCAACCGCTTTTCAAAAAAGCAGAGTGGTACTCGCCGCTATCTGAGCCCCACAACGCCTTGCAGCCCCTGTAGCCCCTGCAGCCTATAGTGTTGTCTTGGCGTTGATCCACCAATCGCTTTTACCATCAAACCACCACCGACTTGAATCGGTATCCCAGATGGTGGTGGCTAGCTCAAGCGCAAGGTCGGCACATAGGCGTTTACGCGCAATAGAATACCATTCTTCCGCGTAACGGTTCCCCAGATCTTTGTATTCTTTTAAGGAAAGAATCAACTCCAGTTGATCAGCATCATGGGCCAGTTGTGCTTCGAGGCTGGCGTTTTCTTTAAGTTCGGCCAGGGCTTCGGAATACTCCGCGCCAAATGGGAGGGTGGCGGCCAGATCGCGTATGGCTTTTTCTTCATCGGCGTGCACATATTTTTTATTTACGTAGTTAAGATCGCCGGTGCGGGCTTCAGGCAAGTCATGAAATAGGCACATCATAACGACTTTGGCGGTGTCAGCCTCGGGGGTAAGGTGCGCCAGAGTGTAGCCTATCATGGCGGCGCGGTAGGAATGCTCTGCGACCGATTCGGCCCCGGAGCCGAGAAATTGGAATCCACTACGGGGAGTTTTTTTAAGCATACCTACTTCGAAAAAGAAATTGGCAAGGGCTCTTTTAGATGGCATTGCAATTCTCCATTTTTAGCATAGTCAGACGCAAGACACGCTATCTAGGAGTTCCGGCCCAAGTACCTGACGCTGCCAGTGGCGCATCCCTATAATTGTACTAAGGTCGGCATCAGTTCGCGGCACCTGGTGGGCTATCTGGGTGAGAATATTGTTATTGATCAAAATACCGGGATCAAGTTCGAGCTCCTTAGCTTTGCCGCTGCGCCACTGCTTGAGCTGCTTAAAGCGCTCTTCTGCGGCAGGATCAACCTCGCGGCGCTGGCGTTGCGGCGCCACGGGTAGCTCCTCCTGCGGACGTGCACCGGCTGCCGCCACACATTCCAAGATGGCAGGGGCGAAACGCTGACGCAGTTTGGCCGGAATAGCATCGACCTTATCGAGCTCGGCCTCAGTTTGCGGCATGGTAGCGGCGAGCGCTAGCAACGCGTGGTTGGGGAGAATCTTGTACACCGGATAATCACGTTTGCACGCCTGAACACCCCGCCATTGCAGAAGTTGCTCTAGGGTTTCGAGCTGACGTGGTTGCAGAACCGCCGCTCCCTTGACATGCAGGCAGGCTGGCCCCGTGGGGGGGGAGAAACGTACCTGTTCGAGCTGGCGAAATTCTTCCTCTGCCCACCACAGGCGGTCTTTGTCCTGGAGTTGCTCGCGCAGAATATCCATCAGCTCCTTGAGATGGCGGGTATCTTCGGCGGCGTAGTGAAGCATGGCGGCGGAGAGTGGACGTGCAGACCAGTCAGCGCGCTGATATTTTTTGTCCAATTCAAGGCCGAAATACTTGCTCAGAATATCTCCCAGCCCCACCTTGGGCTCTCCCAAAAGCTGCGCCGCAGTCATGGTGTCAAACAGGCCAATAATCTGAATATCGAAATCGCGCGCGAGGCAGCGAATATCGTAATCGGCGGCGTGAAAAATCTTGCAGATGTGTGGATCGGCAAGCGGGCCCTTCAACACGTTGATGTCAGCACCTGCGAGAGGATCGACCAGAGCGGTTTCGCCGCCCCAGCTAAACTGGAGCAGGCATACCTTCTCTTGATAGGAGTGCATGGAGTCGCCTTCGAGATCGACGGCTATTATTTTATGCTGACTGAGGGCATGGCCAAGATCGGCCACTGCATCGGTAGTGGTTAAAAGAGGTGCTTGAGACATGGTGTTGAGACTTTCTACCTGAATGAAATGCTTGATATTATTGAGTTTATTTATTTTATCCCCAGAATCTTGAGCACCGCCGTCATTTGTTCTTGGGTGCCGATAGATATCCGTACCCCATGGCGCAGATTGGGGGCGCTGAAATAGCGTACCAAAATCTGGTGCTGTTGGAGCAAAGAGTAGACTCGCTCTCCATCGCCATCCGGGGCGGAAGCAAACACGAAGTTCGCCTGCGAGGGGATCACATGATAGCCGCTACCTTCAAGCGCGGCGGTGAAAGAAGCGCGGGTGGCGCAGATCAACTCTATGTGCTGACGCAACCAGGCTTGGTCCTGCAGGGCAGCTTCTGCAGCTACTAGGGCGAGACGGTCGAGGTGGTAATGATCGCGTATTTTATCCAGCGCGGCTATCACCTGCGGGTGCGCTACCGCAAGCCCCAAGCGCATTCCGGCGAGGGCATAGCTTTTGGAGAAGGTGCGCGTAACCACCAGGTTGGGATATTCGCGCACCATGTCCATAGCGCTGGTGGCGGCAAAATCGGCGTAGGCCTCATCCACCACCAGCATACCGCTGCAACGGGTAGCTAGATCGGCAATGGTGGCGCGACTGAAGGAAAACCCCAGAGGTGCGTTAGGGCTGGTGAGGAAAAATATTTTACCGCTGTAGGTGGCAGGAAAACCTACCAGGTCAAAGTTGGTATCCAGCCCAAAAGCGCGCGGCGTCGACCCTTGAATCTCTACCAGGGTGGAATAATAGGTGTAGGAAGGCTCGACAAAAGCCACTTCATCGCCGGGGTCGGCAAAGGCGCGAATCAGGTTGTTGAGCAGCTCATCGGAACCGTTGGCCATAATTACCCACTCAGGCGGATAGCCATAGAGTTCGGCGGCAAGGGCACGCGCACGTACGCTGCCAGCATCGGGGTAGAAGCGCAAATTGGCGCCTGCATTTTCCAGTTCGGCGCTTATCGCTTTGGCCACCTGCGGTGAGGGCGGATACGGATTTTCGTTGGTATTGAGCTTGATCCATTCATGCGCGTTTGGAGGTTGCATCCCCGGGACATACCCAGCCATAGCGGCAATATTGGAGCGCAACGGTAATTTTGGTTCAGACATCAGGCTGTGTTCCTTTTTGCGTCTTTATAGGTATGAAGTCGTAAGGTTAGCGTTAGAATTATAGCGTGCAGGTAAATGGTGCAATCCATCCGCTTGGTTTAAGGTCAGAATCTAAGGCAAGATTGTGGGTAAAGTCAAAGTTTATGTCCTTACTACTCCAATCTCGATACGATCAATCCCGGATTTTTCCGCCAATCCAGAACTGCGTACACACGCACAATGCCAGCCTCAACTTTATAATAGACTGCAAAAGGGAAGCGCTTAGAAAGCAATCTGAAATAACCGAAATGCCTAGAATGTATGCCAGCATAAATTTGTAGCGCCTGGATATCTGCCCACAAGGTGTCTAAAAAATAATCTCCTAGACCATCCGCCTGTCGCTGATAAAACCTAAATCCGGCAGCTAAATCCGCAACCGCTTCATCAAGAACCAAAACCTTCATTTTATCAGTTCACGCACCATCTGTTTGGCGGCAGCTATCTCCACAAAATCAGCTTCCCCTGCAGTGATGCGCAACTCCCTCGTGCGGAGAATATCGGCATGCCACTCCGGCGAAGAAATTGCACTGGAAGCGCCAGCCAGATCATTCCATATTTCTTCCATAGCTTGGAGCTTTTCGGCGAGACTCATATCATTCAAAGGCAAATAACTAGACATGATACTCCTCTTTTCAGTTTAAGGGATTGACGCGTAAGTGGCTTGTACCGAGTGATAAGTAGACGTAACTTTAGCATGGGGCGAGAGCCACGAACAATGGCGTTCAAACAACAGCAGATAAACCTTGTTCTTTTCATCCTCGGTACGCGGGAATCCACGTCCCGTAGAGACGTTGCATGCAACGTCTCCGCCATCATTCCAAATATCCCTCCGCAAGCTCCCCTTCGCTTCAGTAACGCTCCAGCACCTGATATCCGGTAGTACGGCGCACGGGGATAAAACCAGCGCTGCGAATCAGGTGGATGATTTCGGTTTGCGACATGCGAAACGATACTCCGGCGGCAGCGACGACGTTTTCTTCGAGCATGGTACCACCCATGTCGTTGGCGCCGAAACGCAGCGCGCCGGCAGGACAGACCCTTTGTTCTCAGGAAAACATTTGTTAAACCTCAGGAGCATTTGTATACTGCAATGCTCAACCGCTAAATTTTTCAAACGCGCTAATTTAAGTTTGTAATGGAGCAATATTTGCTATGCCAACGTGCTGGATCATCGCAGGACCAAATGGTGCAGGCAAAACTACTTTTGCCATGGAATACTTGCCGAAAGTGGAATGCACCTACTTCATCAATGCGGACTTAATCGCCGCGGGACTTTCTCCTTTTGCACCAAATCGGGAACTTCTTTCCGCTAGCCGGATCTTTCTCAAAGAAATTGAGGAGCGCATCACAAAGCGTCAAAACTTCGCCTTTGAAACAACCCTTGCTGGTCGCAGTTATTTACGCCTAATCGACAAGTTAAAAAGTTCAGGTTGGGCTGTGGAACTTATTTATCTGGCGCTGCCCAGTGTCGAAATGTCAAAACTGCGAGTCGCAGAAAGAGTCGGGCACGGAGGCCACAATATTTCCACCCATGACATTGAAAGGCGCTTCCCGCGCAGCCTGTCAAACCTACTAAATGAATTCAGCCACAGAGTAGATCGCTGCCTGTGCTTTATGAATGACGGAGAAGCACCAATACTTGTTTTTGAGCAAAATGGCACAACTCGTGATATATTTCATCACGGTGACTATCAACTCTTGCTAGAGGCGACTACATGAGCGACTACTTGACAGAATCATTTAAAAAAACTCCCTCCAAAGAAGGTCAGATCATTTTGGAGTCGCTGCAAAAAGCTGTGTCTGATGCACTGGATAAAAAACGTCGTTTAGGGCAATACGCAGTGATATGGAAAAATGGTGCCCCTTTCATGACCAACGAAGAAGGCCACAACTCCACAAACGAACAGTAACCGCAAGGGCACGGCATGACGAGCCCCTACCCGCCCAACAATCAACAGTGCATTTTTCACCTGCATACCTCCGCACATCGCCCTTAAAACGCTCACCATGATCGCACTTGCGCCCAAACTCCCTCGTGCAGCAACTGTATGGGAGATTCACGTATCGCCCATACAGTTTTCGCCAAACCGCTCGCACCATCCCCCTCTTCGCTTCAGTAACGCTCCAACACCTGATATCCGGTGGTACGGCGTACGGGGGTAAAACCGGCGCTACGAATCAGGTGAATAATTTCGGCTTGCGACATGCGAAACGATACTCCGGCGGCGGCGACG
>Ga0265295_1001559_pt1 | contig 39963 bp, 29 predicted proteins | sample Munlansysbiofilm_FD_192503 | JGI IMG/M metagenome (GOLD analysis project Ga0265295, IMG submission 192503) | Leachate microbial communities from a municipal landfill in Southern Ontario, Canada - Methane capture system biofilm | ecosystem: Engineered > Solid waste > Landfill > Unclassified ... | reverse complement strand
ACAAATGCAACAATTGATGCTATTCGCGTAGCTACAACATGGGAAGAAGCCGTAAAAGCAGACGAACCTTCAGCTCCAGTTATTACCGCTCCATGGAGTACCAATTTTGCGGATAACGCTATTCCCGAAGGTTGGGGAAATTTTGATGTTGATGGAGATGGATACTTCTGGGAAACTACAGAAATAAATGCAGGCGTATATGCTTTAATTTCAGAAACATTCCGTTATGACATTTATGATGCTTTAACTCCCGATAATTATATAACAACAGCTAAAGTAAACCTTTCAGCCTTAACAAGCCCAGTTATGAATTGGAAAGTTATGGCGATTAGTGATTTTGACTACGCTGAACATTATTCAGTTTACGTTTCTACCACAGGGAATACAGTTGCTGATTTTACCGATGCTGCTGTTTTCAGTGAAACCCTTGCTGTAGGAGGTACGCAATTAGAAAGATCCATTAGCTTAGCCGGTTATGGTAATGAAGTATATATTGCTTTTAGACATCATGATTGTACTAATCAATTCTTTATGGCAATTCCCGAATTGGCATTTCAAGAAGAGCCTATTGCAGACACAGAAGCTCCTGTAGCCACTTTCGTTCCAGAGAACGGTGCTACCGGTATTGCTGTTGATGTTATCCCTTCAATCACATTCGACGAAGCAATCCTTTCTATCGCTGGTACTGAAATTGTGAATGCCGATCTAGCTTCTCTTATCACATTGGTTGACCAAGATGCAAGTGTAATTGGATTTGACGCAACGATCAACGTAGCAAAAACAGTTATAACAGTAACTCCATCGATCACTTTAGCTGAAAATACCACCTATACATTATCTGTAGGAGTAGTTGAAGACGCAGCCGGAAACGAAAGTGTAACACAAATGGCTAGCTTTACAACATTAAGTACAGCCCCTTCTATAGCCATCACAAACCCCACAAATGGATCTACAATGGCAGGACAAACTGCAACCATTGAGATGTTGGTTTCGCACTTTGCAGTAGGACAATCTGGAACTGGAATTGATGGTCATATTAAAACCACACTAGATGGCGGAACAGCCACCATGGTTTATACCACCAACCCCATAGTTCTTGAAGGACTTTCTTACGGTTCACACACATTTGAAATTGAACTCGTTGATAATAATGATGTGTCATTAAATCCACAAGCTGTGGCTTCGGTTACTTTTACACTAACAGATCAACCAGCTGGCGAACTTTTCATTAGTGAGTATGTTGAAGGAAGTGCAAGTAACAAGGCGATTGAAATATATAACCCAAATCCTTTCTCAGTTGACCTAACAGGTTATTCTCTAAAACTCTTCGCCAATGGCGCAACAGAGCCAACGAACCCCGTTGATCTTTCTGGAACATTAGATGCTAACAGCGTTTACGTTGTTGCCAACGCTTCTGCTGTTCCTGAAATTTTAAACATTGCCAACATCACTTCAAATGTTACGTTTTTCAATGGTAACGATGCCATTGGATTCTACAAAAACGATGTCTTAATTGATGTTTTTGGTTTAATTGGAGATAATCCTGGCACTTCATGGGAAGCAGCTGGTGTTACAGGTGCTACGATTGACCACACTTTGGTACGTAAATCTCATATCTCACAAGGAAATACAAACTGGGCTGAACAAGCTGGAACCAACGCTGATGATAGTGAATGGATTGTTTATCCAAAAGACACGTTCAGCTATCTTGGTGCACACCAATTTGGACTTAGTGACGAGACAGATGTTCTTGCCTTTAGCCTGCCAAATCAAACTGGCACCGCAACCATTAACGCAACAGCACACACAGTGGCCATTGAAGTTATCTACGGTTCAGATGTTACCACACTTGTTCCTACATTTAGTCTTTCAGGAGGAGCTACCGCTAAAATAGGTGAAACAGCACAAATATCAGGGGTATCAGTTGTAGACTTTACAAACCCCGTAATCTATACCGTTGTTGCCCAAAATGCTACAAACACTCAGGACTGGACAGTAACTGTAACTATTTCAACAAGTCAAAGTTCAGAAGCTGAAATTTTAACATTTGCTATTCCCGAACAAGTTGGAAATACAGTTATCAACTCCACCGCTGGAACAGTACAATTAACTGTACAGCAAGGCACTAGCTTAACTGCTCTTGTTCCAACAATCGCTCTAAGCAATGGTGCAACCATAAATCCAGCATCAGGAACAGCACAGGACTTCACAAACGCCGTAACATATACCGTAACAGCGCAAGACGCAACTACAAAAATATGGACAGCGACCGTTACTCTAGAGAGTATGACAACCATTTATGACATTCAGTACACAACAAATCCAGATGGAAATTCACCATATATGGATCAAGTTGTAACTACTTCAGGTATCGTTACTGCCGTTGTACCTGATAAAGGATTCTATCTGCAAGATGGGGCTGGTTTATGGAATGGTATATATGTTTTCAAAGAAGCACAGCAAATTACATTGCCAGCTGTAGGAGACGAAGTTGTTGTTCGTGCAAAAGTGATTGAATATTTCAACTTAACTGAAATGAAAAACATTGAAACTCTCAATGTAGTTTCAAGTAACAACACACTTCCAGAAGCACATCCAGTTGTGGCAAACGAAATGACTGAAGGTGTTGAAGGCGTATTAGTATCGGCAACTAATTTCATATGTGTACACGATGGTAGTGGCCTTTACTGGAATTCAAGATATGTAACTACAGCTGCACCAACAGACACTCTATTAGTTTATCGTCAGCTGTATACCGACTTCTTACCAATCGTTGGAAAAACATATTCATTCACTGGTATTGCAACATACGATTTTAGTGAATTTAAAATTGCACCACGTAATGCAAACGACGTAATTGAAAGTCAAGAAAACATGGCTCCAGCAATTACAGACATTGCAATCTATCCTGAAGTACCAGAGGTAGGAAAAGAATCTTTCGTGCAGTCAACAATCACCGATGATGGTGGTCAAGCAGGATTAGTGAAAAAATTCTTCTACGGATTTGACGAAGAGGCGATAACAAACGAACTACCTTTAACCGATGTTGGACTATCAGGCACTCGTTTCCTAGCTACTATTCCACCAATGGACGCTGCAACTCCAATCTATTTCCGTATCACTGCAAACGATGGCGAATTAGAAACTGAATACATTGGAAGTTTCGATATCATTTTAGGAATTAATGACGCTGTTTCCACTTCATTTATGATGTATCCAAACCCAGCAAGCGACAAATTAATTGTTGAAAATGCACAATCGGGTAGATATATTGTAATGAGTATTTCAGGTCAAGTAGTTCAAGAAGGTCAGATTGCTTCAGGACAAAACGAAATCAATATCGACAACATGTCAAATGGTCTTTACATTATTAACATTGTAAATACTAACGGACAGTCAAATGCGCAAACGTTTATTAAAAAATAAGCTAAGCACATAATATCAAATAAAAAAGGCAGCCATTTGGCTGCCTTTTTTTTATTTCAACTGTGATTAACCGGGACTTAACCCGAATTATTCACCACAAATTCAGAAAAGCATCGATATATTTCTAATAAACATCCACTTAATACGTATTTCCCTGAGAAAAAACATAACCCATTTTTGGGTGTTGTTTGTCATTATCTTTGCACATCTGCTTCGTTACTAAACCCTTGAAATAGTTTATATATCTACAGGTTCAGATGCCTTGCATATGCACAAAGCTAATGACATGAATAATCCGGGTTAATATGTTTATAAATTTCAATTTAAAGGCACATAAAACTTATACTTTTAAAATTTGAAAATTAAGAAAGGAATTTATCTTGTTTTAATTTCCCAACACATCGAGTAAGGCTTGCTTACGACGAGTAGAAACAGGAATTGAAACCTCAGAACGAAGAATAATGGCTCCCCCATCGGCTTTATCGAAACGGATCATATGATTCAGATTTACCAAATAACGCTGATGCGACCTGAAAAAATGATAGACGGAAAGCATCTGTTCGTACTCCTTAATGCCTTTTGAAACAACAATTTTGCGTCCACCGACAAGAAAAAAAGTGGTATAACTGTTATCGCTTTCACAATACATAATATCCTGAATATCAATCAGGAAAATAGATACTTGAGTACGTAAAATTATTTTTTTATTTACGTTATTTTGGTTCACTTGATCGAGCAGATTCTCAACCTGAATTTCCACATTACGGCGTTCATAAGTAGCAATAGCCTCTTCAATGGCTTGTACAAATTCGGTCTCGTTTATGGGTTTTAGAATATAATCTAAAGCACTGAATTTTATTGCTTTAATGGCAAACGTGTCAAATGCTGTAATAAAAATTACCATAAAATTATAGGGACGAACCTTTTGCAAAATATGAAACCCTGTTCCGCCTTTAATTTCCACATCGAGTAGAACTAAATCGGGTTTTTCATTCTTCAATACATTAATCCCATCTTCCACATTATCGGCCTCTCCTACGATTTCAATATCTGGGAAGTTACTGGTCAATAAAAATTTATTGGCATTCCGAATTTCAGGTTGATCTTCAATTATGACAGCTCTTAGCATGATATTTAATTTACAATTATGGGCAAATATACAACAACTCGGGTTCCTGTTTTATTTTCTTCTGATAAGGATTGAAAAACTATTTCAGGTAATCCTTTATAGCGCTTACGCAACATTTGCAAACGCTTTTGAACAATTTCCATAGCACGAGACCGATGAGACGTGTTTTCTTTTCGCGTAAAATCGATTCCATGCCCATTATCCTGTACAATAATTTTAACAAATTTGCCCAAATCTTCCACAATGAGGGTAATTTTTCCTTGACGATCTAAATCTTTAACACCATGTTTTATGGCATTTTCAACGAAAGGCTGAATCAGTAGTGGTGGAATAAAAATAAAATCAAGTTCCAAATCTTTGTGGTAATCAATGCAGTATTCAAACGATGTCCCTAAGCGTAACTGCTCAATTTCCAGATAATTACGAAGCATAGTCAGCTCTTCGTCGAGGGATACTTTTTCGACCATGGAATGTTCGAGTACGGCACGGTTTAATCCGGCAAACTTACCCAGAAAACGAGCTGCCGATGCTCCATCGTTGGCATACATGTAGGTTTGAATACTGGCAAGGGCGTTATAGACAAAATGAGGATTCATTTGAACGCGCGAAAGCTTTTGTTGCAACTCCGATTCCATCAACTTGGACCGTCGGCGTTTCTGAATATACAGCACCACAACGAATCCCAATAAGGCAATGATAAAAATTAGTATAACAATTCCCAAACGCAGTCGTTGATTTTTGATGGTATTTACAGCCAACAGTAGCTCAATTTGCTGCTCCTTTTTTTTGGTTTCGTATTTGGTAATCAGCTCGTTGGTATTGGCTTCGCGCTCAAGATTAAATAGCGAATCGTGCAAGCGAATGTATTGTTTGTAGTATTGAAGCGCCATGGCATGGTTTCCCGATAATTCGGCGATTTCGGCCAAATAATTATTTGCATTGCGCTCCTCGTTCGTGTATTGATGTTTTTGTGCAAGATTTAGCGATTTCTGCGTGTAAAAAGCCGCACTGTCGAGTAATCCAAGTTTTTGAAAAATTATGCCTATGTAGGCGTATTCTTCAATAATTCCAACCATATCTTCTATTTCGAAAGACATTGCCAATACTTGTTTTCGTTGAGTCAACGATTTATGATAATCGCCCTGCGCAAAATATGTTTCGGCCAAATTTCCCAGTGCCACCACCATTCCATGTTTCCAGCCCCCAAGTTCAGCATAATCGTAGGTTTTTTGGTAATGATACAGCATACTATCCACATTTCCATCGTCGTTATAAAAACCACCTATGATATTATGTAGAATGGCATATTGACTATAATCGGTGCTTTTATTGTTAAGTAAAAACTGTCGGCATTTCTCTAAGTATCTGTATTTATTCACATTGTCGCCCAAACTTGAATATATAATGGACAAACCAACATAATTATTAAATAACCTGGACAGGTTTAGTTTTTCTCGAATTTCAATGGATTTAAGTTGATAAATAACAGCACTATCGTACATTGATCGCTCTTCATATACTTTGGCAATATTCTCATATGAATTGGAAACCGACTCAGAATCTTTTTGAGCCATGTTTATTTCAAGCGCTTTTTTAAACCAATGTAGAGCATCTGAATTTTTTCCTCGAATACTGTTTGCTATCCCCAAAGAATTAAAGGCTTCGGCCAAAACCTCAAAGTTGTCATATTTTTCTCCAATTTCAATCAAAAGCTGGCTAATTGAATCGTATTTCTGCCATTGTGAAGTGTTTTTGTAAAGCCCGTCGAGCTCATAGAGTATTCGAATATGCTCTTTAATGTTACCTTCGGTAACTGCTATTGCGCTTAAACTTGCAAGGCTGTCTTCAACTGAACTTTGGCTAAATCCTTTAATACAAAACATTAACAGAAAGGAGATAACAAAAAAAGTATAATGAAAATGTTTTTTGTGTTCAGAATTTTTCTGTTTAAAGGCACATGGAACACGCAAGTCATTATCGTCCTGTATGTCGAAGCGTTTAAGCACAGATCGTTTCATAATGCTAAAAAAAAAGGAAAAATATCCCCAAAAGTAGAAACAATCATGGAATAAAAAAAATCCCACCATAGGGGATTAATCCTATGGTGAGATTGAAAAAGTGTTTAAAAAAAATTTTTTAGCAACTTGTTTCGAAAAACAAGTTTTTATTGTAAGCCTTTCTACAATAATACTTATGCCAAAATTATTTTTTCGCGTTAGTTTACGATTATCCGATATGTCCTAGAGGTTTGATTTGAAATAATTTGGATGAAAACCAAACCTTTATATGGACTCAAATCGATTGTAGTATCCAAAGAATGACAAACAGTCTCCGTTAAAAGAGCTCCAGATGTATTGTACACTGTAATTCGATTATTGGCGGATGAATTCACAAATTGCACATACAATAAACCCGAAGTAGGATTGGGATATAGGAGAATATCTTTCAAAGTACCCTCTTCAATTAAACTATGATTTAGAGCGATATTTACGGTAACATCATCATTTTCTACCGTTACAGGACCGCTGTAGGTTTCAAAATCGTTGTGTGAAACAGTAAAACTGTATGTTCCTGCATCGAGCGCAATTTGAGCTTGTCCTGCGATATCGGTTGTTAATGTTTCCTCAGCAATACTGATAGTTGCCCCTTCAACCGGTTGTTCGCTGTGCGAAACAGTAAATGTAACCTGACCACCCGATTGGATTGCAGCCGTGCCTATGCTTCCCCAACGGGAATTGGCTTTCATATAAACTGTTCCGTTTTTGCCCAAAGCAAAACGTGAATTCACAGATTTATCTTGCACATAGTGAATAAATCGATCATTTTCAGGATTAAAACAGAAAATTCCGGGCCCGGTAGAGTAGCTTTCGCCCACAAACCAAATGCGTCCTAAGGCATCGGTTTTCATTCTTTGCACGTTAATACTGCTTACATCGTAGTATTCCGAAAAATGGGTATAACTTTTAAACTCGCTGGTATTTGGGTTATAGGATGTGATGCCATAAGTTACATTTCCCATATAAAAAACATCGCCGGAAGCCGTCATGCTGAAAACGTTGTCGAACGGCGTATTCCATGCCTGTGGAAATACCGAATCGTAGGTGTTCAATTCCAGCAAACCATATTCCAACCCGGCAAAAAAATCGCCGTTTGCATTGGCTGCCAACGCTCTTACGTTTCGAGTGGGAGCTTGAGCACTGGTCGATGTAGGGTGATAATTTGAATAGAGTTTTACATTGGGAACAGTATCCCAAAAATCAGCACTCTTTGTGACAACACCCAAGTTGGTGGCAATGTATAAAACCTCGCTGTGCCAATACAATCGGTTGGGTGATTTTTCAAACCCAAGGTCTGACAATAGGGTGGCATTCCATTGGTTATCAGTATAATTGAACACATAACCATCTTCGGTTACAAAATAAAGATTTTGGTTTCCATCGAGCATAAAATCTTTGATGGTTTTATCGGTAAAGTCAATGCCGGCAGGATCTTCAAAGGTTTCGTATGTCGAAACGTCGTTGGCATCGATATGGTATATTTTACCGGCGTACGGATCAACTGCCCACAAATAACTGTCAACGGTATCGACCGCCATATACAAAATATTGTTGTTGTAAAGCGGGTGGTCGTTGCTGAAGAGTTCTACAAATTCGGACTCAACTACGGTGGCATTCCAAGTTTTAATGAACGATTTTTCGGGCAGATTCTCGTCGTAAGCAACCAGCTTTAGTTCGTATTCGCCGGGAGTTGCTACGTCGAAAGTATAATCGGGCGTTGTTGCAACCTCGTTATTGTCAACCAACCAACGAATTACAAACGACTCGCTGTCAAAAGTTACCGAAAAATCTTTCGAATTGCCGGCATCAACTGTAAAATCAGTCTTATCGCTTAAAGTGAGCTCTGTGGCTACAATGGCCGAATTGTCGAACGAAAATAGCATAATCTCAGCATCATAATCGGGTGTGTAACAGCCTATTGCGTCGAAATGACGCGCATAGAAACTATTGCCAAGACAACGAATTAAATCCAAATCAGGGGTATAAAGAATTTGTCCTAAATTTTTATTACTATCATCATAACCAAGCACCTTTTGGGTTTTAAATGTGAGGTCGGAGTTTAAATAAATGAATCGTTCGGTATAGGAACCACCCCAGCCATCGACGTAAAGCGATTGCCCATTATAGTGTGTTCCCTGCTCATCGTCGCGGTTAATGATCCATGAGGTATTGAAAACCACATTCCCTACGTTATCGACCACGGGTATATTATGTAAAATATCTCCGGCCGAGAAACGTCCCTCGTTGAGCACATTGCTGAGTGTGCCATCGAATTGGTCGATGCACGATAGATTGTCAGAATCGCGGTAAACGCGGTAATACGTATTGTCGATATGGTTTTTTACAATTGCTAAGGTGGTAGTTCCCTGCTCCGTGTGAAGCTCAAAGGTCGAAGCGCCATTGTTAAACGTTTCGATAAGTAGCTTTTCGTGCTGATAATAATTAATAGGCTGTAATAATTTAAGCACCAACATGTTTTCCGGGCTTCTTACCACAACCAACCCTTGAACATCGTTGGCATCTTCGGGTGCTACGTCAAAAGCTGCTGAAAGATTTGCATTGGAAATATACGATCCGTCTTCGCTGCTGATTCGAATCAAACGGTGGCTTTTGGTGTATCCTTCAACACATTCAATGGTTTGTGTTTCGGGATCCCAATTGCTAAAATAAAATTCTTGGGAGCCAGATAGCTCTATAGGAATGACAACATTGCCATCGCCATCGAAACCAATACTATTTTGTGCTCCCACCATGACCATGTTGAACTGTCGTGACCACAGATATTGGCCTTCGTTGGAAAATTTTGCTACTATGTGTTGAAATACTCCTTCGTTAATAACCCGATTAAACTGGTGTCCTCCGAAAGTAACCTGCTCAAGGTCTCCACTTAAAAACATAAAAAAGTAAACATTTCCCATGGCATCGATAATGTAATCATAAATGCCTATTCCGTCATCGCCCACATGGTTCGACTCGTAAAGAAACCACTCAAGTGAGTTTTGACTGTTGAGTTTCATAAAGCCATGTGTATCAAAGGCATCATCGGTACGGTGTGGAAAGGTTTGCCCATCGATGGTAAACATCGACCTTTTTCCGTTGTCGAGTTGGCCATAAGTAACATGAGCAAACAAATTACCGTTGTGCTCTCTCGGGGAGTACAGGAATTGCGTTCCCGTTCCGCCAATAGCCTTGCTGTCGAAGCACATTTGTGCCCGGGAAACCCAAGGTGTGGCAAAGAGAACCAGGGTTAGTATTGTGATTGATATTTTTTTCATTTTAATAGTATTAGAATTTTTTACTGTATTATGGGATCGGGTTATTAACGGGAACAAGTTATGGACTAAAGTCCATTTAAACGGCATCTTTATAACCCCAGGCTTAAGCCTGGGGTTATTGAACTCTTATTATTACCGGGTTTAGCCCTGATAAACTACGCACGCTGTTTTAAACAAAACAAACCTCTTCAAAATTGGTTTTTTCAGAGATTTGCTGTAAAGTTTCATTAACGTTTAATCAGTCGGGTGGTAGCGTAGTTTCCGTTTGCAAACTGAACTTTCGCCACATAAATTCCCGATTCAAGATTATCGGTATCGATGGTTTGTAATCCGTTTCCGGTTTGTTGCAACACTACGTGTCCGGCCATGTTTACAAACATTACGCTCACTACATTTTCAGTTCCAAGAATAGAAATTGTCGATGTAAACGGATTGGGAGCAAAGGAGACATGAACCATTGGCTGAACTATACCTGAAGTGGCATCGGGGCGCAATGACGGATATCCGTTATTTTCATTAGCATCAATAATCCAAACCGATTCAAAATCCCAATCGACAAATGTGCTTTCAATTTTCAATTCAGCAGTAGTTTTGCCTTCGCCGGCTGCACTTGTACTCATGCCCGATGCGTCTGTATCCCAATAGCTTGCTGTAACTGTTCCGCCATCGGTAAATCCGATAAGTCCGCCCAACTCCGTTGTTCCGGAAACCATTCCGATAGCATAACAATTTTGGATAGTTCCATTTGACAGGTATCCTGCAAATCCTCCCACATTGATTTCTCCTTCTACCGTGCCAGTGGAGTAGCAGTTTCTGATGGTTCCATTTACCATGCCGGCAAACCCACCAGTTTCGTAACTCTCTGTGGCTGTAACACTTCCTGTGCTGTAGCTGGTTTCGATGGTTCCCACATTTATACGACCAACGAAACCTCCAAATCCTGAATAACCAGTTTCTCCTTGACGATTTACATCGGCTGCACTACTACAGAATGTAACATTGCCGGTTTCCATTTCGCCAATCAATCCGCCCACAAATTCTTCTCCGTCAACAGCTCCAATGCTGCTGCAATGTTTCATGCTACCGCTGCTAAAATGGCCAACCAAGCCTCCGGCACGTGTTTGCCCGGAAACTACCGCGTTGCTCGAACAGTTTTTCAAGGTCGATGTCCAGCCATATTTGCCAATTAGGCCACCCACAAAAGTAGATCCCTGAACAACACCCGAAACTTCGCAATTGGTAACATTTGTCCACCAAATATACCCGGCTAGCGCACCCACGTTGGTTCCGCCAACTACGTATGCATCGGTTAAATTTACATTTTGAATAGTACCATTGTTGGTTTCTACGTATCCGAACAATCCCACATGCTCCTGGTCGGGACGGTTGATGAATAATCCGTCGATGGAGTAGTTTTGCCCGTTATAACTTCCTGTGAAATAACCTTTTGAATAGCTGCCAATGGGACTGAATCCGGCACCGTCGTTAAGTGTCGATATGCTTTCAGGAAAGGAAATGTGGCCTGTTTGCACAAAGTGCTTGCTCCATTCCGACGCATTTTCACTTACCCACACTAAATTGTGCCATGTGGCCATTTGGTAAGGATTTTGGGCCGTGCCATCGCCTTGCGGTTCGAATACGATGAAAGCCGGGTAGCCGCCATTGAATCCTGACGAAATCATCCAAATGGATTCAAAATCCCAGTCTGTGTAAGTTGATTGTTGCTGCATTTCGGCAGTGGTTTTGCCTTCGCCACCTGCACTGACGGTTTGTCCTGAAGTTTCTGTGTTCCAGTACGAACTGGTAACGGTCGATTCGTAATCGCGTGCAACCAATCCTCCGGCAGTATATTCGGCACTTGCAGCTCCAATGCTGTAGCAATTTTCTATGGTTGAATAGTAGGTCATCCCGATGAGTCCGCCCACATCGCTGCTTCCAGCAATGGTTCCGGTTGCATAGCAGTTTTCGATGGTATTGCCTTGCCCTGGGTCATTATTTTGTCCGGGATACGATGCACCAATCAATCCACCTAAATAAGACACACCATTAATATTGGCTTCCGATGCCGATTGTGTAATGATACTATATTTCAAATATCCTACAATACCGGCAACATATTGATTGCCGGTGATTTCACCCGAAGAGAAGCATTTTGTAATGACGGCGCCTCCAAAATTGCTACTGGCATCGTTCTTACAAAATCCTACCAGCGGAGATGTATAGTCGTTTCCTGTAATATCTGCATCGACAATACGAATGTCTGTCAATGTAGCGCCCCATGTACGACCTATGAATGCAACATAATCCTCATTGGGTCTGTTAATGAATAAATTACGAATCTGGTAACCATTGCCATTGAAGTGTCCAAAAAAATGGTCGCTCTCGTTTTGTGCAATGGGAGTCCAGCCCTTACCGCCATCCCATGTGGCAATTGCCGGAGTAGCATTGGCAAAATCGATATCAGCAGTTTGAACGTAGTATTTGTCCCACTGATTGGAGTTTTGCGATATCCAGTACAAATGTTGCCATGTACTAACTAAGTAGGGACTCTGCTGAGTTCCAATCCCATCGGGCCATACACCTGTCTGTGCCCTTAAAACATTTAGGCCTAAAAATGCAAAAGTTAAAATGAGTAGTGATCTCTTCATGATTTCAGTTTTTAAGTATTTTTACGATACAAAAAAAAGGAATGTAAATGAATTATCTCATCAACTTTTGAATGTGCAGGGGTTTAATTTGAAAACGTATTTAAAAAATCTCTTTACATTTTCAGTACAAAAAAACGTTCCAAAATTTACTGAAGATTTTGGAACATTTTAAAAAGAAAGTTTGCTTTTGCTATTTATTCTACATTCATATCCTCAAGAATTGCTTCAATTCGCTTATCGAGTCGTGTAACGGTTCTTGTGTAATTTGACGGTGATGTAAGATTTGCACGTGTTCCAACATAGAATTTTATCTTTGGCTCTGTGCCCGATGGTCGGATGGATACGATAGAATCATCCTCAAGAATAAATTGCAGCACATTTGATTTTGGTAAATCTATCTTGCTTTTCACACCTGTCAAGACATCAACACTCTCCTGTTTTTGATAATCCTTGATACAAACTAACTTACTTTTGTTAATCTTGGCGGGCGGATTAGTTCGAAAACGAACCATAAGCTGTTCAATGGCATCAGCTCCCGATTTTCCTTTCTTAGTAATACTAATCAGGCGTTCATAGAACATTCCATACTCAACATAAATATCAACAAGCATCTCGAACACACTCTTTCCTTGATCTTTTGCCCATGCAGCAGCCTCTGCAATTAAAGCACAAGCCATAATGGCATCTTTATCGCGAACAAATTCGCCGGCTAAATACCCATAGCTCTCCTCGCCACCTCCTATAAACTTCTTAGTTCCTTCGTTTTTACCAATAATATCGGCAATATATTTAAAGCCGGTTAAAACATCGAAAATTTCTACATTGAACGATTTAGCCAATAACGGCAAAATCTCTGTTGTAACTATGGTTTTCACCAGATATTCGTTTCCGGTCAACAGTCCTTTCTCTTTCCAACTTTTCAGAAGGTAATAGATCAAAAATGTAGCGGTCTGATTTCCATTAAACAGCACAAACTCGTTTTTAAAGTTTTTAACGGCAATGCCTACTCTATCAGCATCCGGATCGGTTGCCATAATCAGATCTGCATCAACTTCAATTCCCTTTTTCAAGGCAAGGGCGAGCGCTGCGGGTTCTTCAGGATTGGGCGATTTCACGGTTGGGAAATTACCATCCACCACATCTTGTTCGGGAACGTTAAAAACATTTTTAAATCCAAACGCTTTCAATGCACGCGGAGCCAATTTCACACCTGTTCCATGAATGGGTGTATAAACAATTTTCATTTCCGACTGACGTTCAATAACCTCGGGTTGTAGCGACAACGATTGTAAAGCCTCAATATATGCTTGGTCAATTTCCTCTCCAATGGTTTCCATCAAATCGGGATTACCCTTCATGTTTATATCATCAACCGAGGTGATTTTTAACACTTCGTTAATAATGTTTTTATCATGAGGTGCAATAATCTGTGCGCCATCTTCCCAATAAGCTTTGTAGCCATTATACTCTTTTGGGTTATGTGAAGCCGTAATTACAATTCCACTTTGGCATCGTAAATATCGGATTGCAAACGATAGTTCCGGCGTTGGTCGTATACTATCAAACAGATACACTTTTACTCCGTTTGCAGTAAAGATATCGGCAACGGTTTGGCAAAACAACTTTCCATTGTTTCTATTATCGTAAGCTATGGCCACTGAAATTTGATTACGATCAGCAAACTCTGTTTTCAAATAGTTGCAAAGGCCTTGGGTTGCCATGGCTATAGTATAAACATTTATTCGGTTGGATCCCACACCCATAATCCCACGCAAACCTCCGGTACCAAATTCAAGGGTACGATAAAAAGAGTCAATTAACGCATCGCCTTTCTCGTTAATCATTCGCTCAATTTCGGATTTTGTCTGAGCGTCAACATTATGCATAGCCAACCATTTATTGGCTGTCTCGGTTACCTGTTGTAATAGTTGCTGATCCATGCTTCTCCTTTATTTATAGTTTATACTTATATCTTAGTTGGCCAACTTGTGCTTAATTACCTGCTCCAAGCTATCTTCCCAATGTGGAATTTTAATTCCAAGTTTTGCTTTAATTTTAGTTTTATCTAAAACACTAAAGTTAGGTCGCTGTGCGGGCAAGGGATATTCAGTGGCATGAATGGGGTTTACAATAGCCGGCAATTTAGCAATTTTCATAATGCGAACCGCAAAATCGTACCAAGAACATACTCCTTCATTCGAAAAGTGATACGTACCTGTAATCTCTTTTTTATCTGCCAACGTCATATATGTCATTGTAAGAATAGCGTTCGCTAAATCGGGCGCAGCAGTTGGTGTTCCAACCTGATCAAAAACAACATTTAGATGAGACTTCTCAGCCCCCAACTTCATCATTGTATTTAGAAAGTTTGCATTGCCGGCCGAATAAAGCCAAGATGTACGCACAATAGCATAACGTGTTTGACTATTTATTAGTGCCTGCTCCCCTTTCCACTTAGTTGTGCCATAAACACTCTTGGGATCGGGCAAATCGGTTTCAATATAGGGAATTGACGACTTTCCATCGAATACAAAGTCAGTTGAAACATGCAATAAATAGGCATTTATATTTTTAGCAGCAATGGCTAAATTCTCGATGCCAACCACATTAATTTTCTCCGCAACACTCTGATTCTCTTCTGCTTTATCAACGGCCGTATAAGCAGCACAGTTAATGATTGCTTGTGGATTTACGGTGGAAATAAATTGAACAGTAGCTTCTTTATTTGTGATATCCAGATCCTGAACGTCGGTGTAGATAAATTCAAAATTGGGGTAATTGTTAGCAAGTTCTTGAATCGCATTCCCAAGTTGACCATTGGCTCCTGTTACTACAATTTTACATTTCATCGGTATATAATTTCGTTACTGATTGACTTCCTACATATTAACCCCCCTCGGGTTGATCAAAAACGACCTTGTCGAATAATAATTCACTTTTATTTTACTTTATTAATCGGGGCGTTTCATCAATTTATAATCCCGAGAACCCACATCAAGATTGATTCGAAAACGGTTCTCGCAAATTATCTTCGTCCTCGTCCCAACTACCTATGAATCGCGGTTCGTTTCATAATTTTTTTATCCTTCATATTCGAAATCATGCACAGCAACATCAAGCATTGGCCAAATTCTATCTTTTGGCGAAATTATTGCCTTTTCATGTGGTATTTTCCAATCGATATCCAGTTTTGGGTCGAACAAATTCACTCCTGCTTCAGCATGTGGTGCATAATAGCTATCGCATTTGTACTGTACAATGCAAATATCGCTTAGAACCGAATATCCATGGGCAAAGCCCTTTGGAACAAACAGTTGCAAGAAATTCTCTGCGGTTAATTCCACACTAAAATATCGTCCAAAAGTGGGCGAACCTTTCCGCAAATCAACAACCACATCCAGAATAGCCCCTTCTACAACCCGCAACAGTTTGGTTTGTGCAAAAGGAGGCAGTTGATAGTGCAATCCACGGATAACTCCAACACTTGATTTTGCTTGATTGTCTTGACAAAAAACAGTGTCAATTCCATTTTCCGAAAAAGTTTTATGACTATAGGATTCAAAAAAATACCCACGATCGTCTTTAAACACCTTTGGTTCAACAACCACTAAATCGGGAAACCCAGTTTCTATAATTTTCATATGTATTTTAAAGTTTATTCCGCTAGGGTTAAAAGATATTGACCATACTCATTATTTTTCAATTCTTCCGCTAATTTAAGTAACTGTTCGCGATTAATAAATCCTTTTGTATAGGCAATTTCCTCAATACAAGCGACTTTTAAGCCTTGGCGTTGTTCAATAGTAGCCACATAGTTTGAAGCATTCAACAAACTTTCGTGTGTACCTGTGTCGAGCCAAGCAAATCCGCGCCCTAGCAATTCGACACGCAAATTATCCTCTTCAAGATAGAGTCGATTCAATCGGTAATCTCAAGTTCGCCACGTTTACTTGGCTTTAAACTCTTAGCTTTTGCGACAACATCGCCCCCATAAAAATAGAGTCCAGTAACAGCATAATTACTTTTTGGGTTTTCAGGTTTCTCTTCCAGAGAAATCACTTTCCCTGAACTATCAAATTCAGCGACTCCATAGCGTTGAGGATCGTTCACTCGATATCCGAAAACAACTGCCCCACTGGTGGTTTTCGCAGCCTCTTCGAGTCGTTTTGAGAAACCATAACCGTAGAAAATATTATCGCCCAGAACCAAACATGCAGAATCGCCTGCAAGAAATTCTTCACCAATCAAAAATGCTTGTGCAAGTCCATCGGGTGATGGTTGTATGGCATATTCTATTTTCATTCCTATCTGACTGCCATCACTTAACAAGTCGCTGTATAAATGAATATCTTTTGGAGTACTAATTATTAGAACTTCTCGAATGCCGGCAAGCATTAAAACCGACAATGGGTAATAAATCATTGGTTTGTCATAAACCGGAATAATTTGTTTTGAAATACTTTTGGTGATAGGATATAACCTAGTTCCAGATCCACCGGCTAAAATAATTCCTTTCATAGTACCGTTCTATTTTTTGATTTACAATATAATTTAACTTCGGTATTTCCATTCACTCAGTGATGTTGTTTTCAACAAATCATCGAAATAAGCAATGGTTTTAATTAATCCTTGTTCTAATTTAACGTTTGGCTCCCAGCCCGATAAAACTTCTTTTGCCTTTGAGATATCCGGTTTTCGCTGTGTTGGATCGTCGGACGATGGAGGCAAATAGATGATTTTTGATGCGCTATTGGTTAGTTTAACAATCTGTTCGGCCAACTCTTTTATGGTAAATTCGTCTGGATTGCCCACATTAACAGGACCAATTACAGAGTCATCGGTTCTCATCATGCGAATCATACCTTCCACTAAATCATCGATATACTGGAAACTTCGGGTTTGATTTCCTGTTCCATAAATAGTAATATCGCGACCTTGAAGTGCCTGAATAATGAAATTACTTACCACCCGACCATCGCTCGGATGCATTCGGGGACCATAGGTATTAAAGATTCTGATTATTTTTATGCGAACCTTATTTTGTCGATGATAATCCATGAAAAGGGTTTCGGCACACCGTTTTCCCTCGTCGTAGCAGGAGCGGATGCCAATTGGATTCACATTCCCCCAATATCCCTCAACCTGTGGATGCACCTCAGGATCGCCATACACTTCGGAAGTTGACGCTTGCAAAACTTTTGCTTTAATTCGTTTAGCCAAACCCAACATATTTATCGCACCCATAACCGATGTTTTTATCGTTTTAATGGGGTTATATTGATAATGTACCGGAGAAGCTGGGCAAGCCAGATTATAAATCTCGTCAACCTCAATAAAATAAGGATGTGTAATATCGTGTCGGATTAATTCGAAATAGGGGTTTTTCAACAGGTGAATTACATTTCGTTTGTCGCCTGTAAAAAAATTATCAAGAGCCACAACCTCGTGATTTTCAGCCAATAACCGCTCGCAAAGATGCGACCCTACAAATCCTGCACCACCAGTAACTAATACGCGTTTCATGCTTTCTATGTGCTAAATACAATTCTCACTATAACTTCACAAATCTACTCATTTTTTCGGTTTGTGCCAAAATCAATTCCGTATAAATAGGAACGTAAAACAAAACAAAAATCGTCAAAAAACACACTATCCACAACAATAGCCAAACAAATCTGAGAAATAGAGTGTGGAGGATAACACGGATACTATCCATAAAAACATGTTTCACATATTTCATGTTTAAAAGAAAATAAAGCCCCCTGTGCTTTCATGGTCGCACAAAACAAAAAAAAGGACTGTTCTCCTATTGAACAGTCCTTTTTAAATTCTATCATAATCCCTATTTCTGGGGTTTCATTTTTTGTGGCTTAATCATATTCTCAGGAGCCAACGCATTGTCGAGTTCCTCTTTCGACATCAATTTATGCTCTAATACCAAGTCATATACTGATCGGTTGTTGGTTAACGCTTCTTTTGCCAATTTTGTTGATGCCTTGTATCCAATTATTGGATTTAAGGCTGTTACTAAACCAATACTGTTGAGTACCATCTGTCGGCAATGATCAACATTAGCTGTAATTCCCTCAATACATCGATAACGAAGTGTCTCCATACCATTTTTAAGCATCTCCATGTTTTCAACCAAACTTTGGACAATAACAGGCTCCATAACATTAAGTTCGAGCTGTCCAGCCTCAGAGGCCATGGTAACCGTAAGATCGTTTCCAATTACCTTAAAGGCGATTTGGTTCACTACTTCAGGGATCACCGGATTTACTTTGCCTGGCATAATTGAAGAACCTGGCTGCATTGGTGGCAAATTGATTTCATTTAAACCGGTACGAGGTCCGCTTGACAACAATCGAAGATCATTACAGATTTTAGAAAGTTTCACTGCCAATCGTTTAATAGCCGAAGAGTAGGTTACAAACGAACCTGTATCTTGGGTGGCCTCAATTAAGTTTTTCGATAAAACTAAATCGAATCCTGTAATTTCACGTAAATGCTTTACAGCTAATCCACTATATGCTGGATCAGAGTTGATTCCAGTTCCAATTGCGGTAGCTCCCATATTTATCTCGTAAAATAGGGTAGCGCTTTTATTCAATTGATCAATTTCCGATTCTAACGTCGTGGCATAGGCCTCAAAAGCCTGTCCCAAAGTCATAGGAACTGCATCTTGCAACTGAGTTCGTCCCATTTTTATGACATCTTTGAACTCTACTGCTTTTGCACGAATTGAATCAATTAATTCCTTTAACACTTCAATAAACTTAATATTGCTATAAAGCAACGATATTTGAATTGCTGTTGGATAAGCGTCGTTTGTACTTTGGCTTAAATTCACATGATCGTTGGGGCTACAATATTGATATTCACCTTTTTTATGTCCAAGAATCTCAATGGCTCGGTTTGCAATTACTTCGTTGGCATTCATGTTTGTAGAAGTTCCTGCACCGCCCTGCAACATATCAACAATAAAGTGACGATGATGCTTTCCTTTCATTATTTCGTCACAGGCAGTCACAATAGCATCAGTCACTTCTTTAGACATTAAGCCTAATTCGAAATTGGCACGTGCTGCACCCATCTTAACAATGGCTAGCCCTTGGATTAAAACGGGATAGAATTGTAAGGTTACTCCTGTTATATTAAAGTTTTCAATTGCTCTGAGGGTTTGCACTCCGTAATAAGCATGATCAGGCACATCGCGCGATCCCAACAAGTCTGTTTCAACACGTGTTCTACCGGATGTATATTGAGCACCCGAATTCACTAACTGAGCGTTTGCATTATGCATACGTTTCTGAACAACAGAAGAGAGACTCTTATAAATATTAATTGCAATATTTGGATTTTTCACAAAAATCGGTTCAAAATCCTTTCGCGTTATTACCAATGCGATAACGTCCTCCATAGCACGGGCGTTTGTGCAATGAGGAGAATTGTCTAAAAGAGATCCCTCACCCAGAAAATCGTATCGGTCGAAGTATGCAATACGCTTTTCTTCTCCCTGTGGCATTCGTAAATACAACTCTACCTCACCAGAGAATATTACATATACCGATTCTCTATTGGTATTTTGCTTAAAAAGGTGTGTTCCTTTTTTATACGTTTTCACCTGAAAAGCTCCACTAAAAATGGACAATTCATTTTCGGACAACTCATTAAATAGTTGAATGTCACGAATAAATTCTATAATTTGTATATCTGTCATAATACTGTTATTAAATTTCCATAAAAGTACTAATTTTCAATGTTCTTTGCAAATGCAAATCACTTGCCGAAAAGCAACAATTGATCGGTGAAATGTTTCACCGATCAATTGGATTTTATTTTACTCTGCATCTGCGTTATTGCTCGTTTTGGACTACAAGTTTACTCTGAAACACATCCGAAACGGTTTCAACTCGAATAAAGTAAACCCCTTGATTTGTAATTCCCAAAGTATTTAATGTAAATGTAAGCATGTCTGAATTTAAGTCTTGTTCCGAGAGTTTATGACCCGACACAGAATAGACCGCCATTCGAGCATGCGAAACACCTCCCGGCAACTGAATAGTAACCGTCGATTTTGCTGGATTTGGATATATGGTGAGATCCTTTAGGTCTGCTCCGAAAATCCCTCCAAGATAATCAATGGTGACAGGAATGGTAATAACACTGTCGGCAACGTCAATTTCAACATTGGCAACATATGCACCGATATCATCAATATTAAAATTATAATTTAGTTCTATTTGACTCGATTGATTATTTGTTAACGCTCCGGTTGTATTTGCCAATCCTAGCCAGCTTATTTGAGATGCATTTTCAATCGTTGCTGTATAATTGAGTGTTCCTTGTCCAATATTTTTGATTAAAACGTTTACTGTTCCTTGACCATCAGCAGTTGGGAAGTCAACGTTTCGTGGTGACACAAACGGAATTGCATTCTCATTGGAAGTTTGAGGAACAGCTATAAAATCAACCCAAACCGCATCACTTCCACCACCTACAGAGACATCGCGACTATACTCCCACTTTAATGTATGCTCTCCTTCGGTAAGGTCAAATGCATATTCCGTCCAATCAATTTGACCACTCCAAGTTCCTTTAAGGGAATTGTCGATATAAAACTTAAATTTATCATAGTTTGCCTCCGTTGACACTTTAGCATAAAACACGATTTGGCCTGCACTAGAGGCTTCAAAAGTATATGTCATAACCGTTGACTGGTTGTGAGTAATTGCTCCCGACTTCAACGATTTTGTGCCATCATATGCTTCTCCTGATACAACGGACCAGTTTTGATTACCACTAAAAACAAACCCTTCAGGAATCTCTCCATCTTCAAACGAAAAGCCATTAAACAGATCCATTACTACGCATAAAGGATCCATGGAAGAGGCAACAGTAATTGAGATCGTTTTAGAAAAGAATCCATCTTTCACAAAAAACACATCATAGTCCCCTTCCATTATATCGGCAATGAAAAATTCGCCTTGAGCGTTTGTCAATACAGGATCCAAAGGTGTTCCTAATAAAGTGATCGACACCTCATCGAGTGGCAAACCGTTTTGAGCATTGATCACTAATCCGCCCACAGAGACAACATTAGCCTGCTGTAAAACAACATCAAGAGTGGTTGCCTGATCCGCAATAACAGTTGCGGCAATGGTTTGAGGAATATATCCATATGCTTCAAATTTAAAGTTGTACGTTCCAGGCAATAACATCCGATAGTAATCTCCATTGGCAGGATTTGTAATTGCATGAGAGTTGTCTTTATCATGGTCAACAATAGTCACTGTCGCATTTAAAGGTTCTCCGGCGGAGTTGGTAATCAGCCCTCGCACTCCTGAATATACATTTTCGATAAAGGTCAGTATTGACTCCTGATTATATCCCCAATATGCAGGAAGGAGATCAGTGCTTAACAACTTGGTATTAGACACTTCAATGGTAACCTCTTTACAATGGTGCCAATAGTTCATGTAATCCTGACGTCCTCCAACAGCTGGATACCAATCGGCACCATGCGTAATTCCATTATTTTGGGCTGTCATATATCCCGCTGGGCTGTTTGATTGTGCTAAACTAGCGTATTGGCGACTTATGGTAGCAAACCAATCATTGTCAGCATGTGTGTTTTGAGCACTGTACCAAGTATCCCAAGGATAGTTGACCAATTCGATTCCACCATGAAAATTTGCGCCTAAAATAAAATGATGTGCCGAGGCATAACTCATCATAGCCTGTGTTTCTGCAGCATATGGAGTATTCATTCCCATACGTGGATCTGGATAATCGCGATTTAAGTCTACACCATTATAGTTGGACCGACGAGAACCCGAAACAGTTCCATTTCCGCTATAATAAGTTCCATCGGGATTGGTGTTTGGAGAAATATGCAGGGCAATATTATTAACCATATTTGTAGCTCTATCAATTACACCATAATTGACTAACAAATAATCAATTAACCGCATCATGAAAATCATTCCTGTAGTTTCGTCTCCATGCATTGTACTGGTATAAAGCACTTGTGGTTCTGCCTCATCGACGGTTACATTATCGGAAATTTTCAATGCCAATAACATTCTATTTCGTTCGCTGTATCCTATTGTATCAAGTTTGCAGATTTCAGGATAATTTGCAGCCCAATTTTGCATCATCTGAACGTAAACTTCGTAGGTCGGGTACCGATCCCAGTTTGCCATTTGTTCAACTGTAGTAGCCATTATTATAGCTTTCTCGGATTGCGTCGAAGGATGCTCAAGCTCAACAAATAAAAACGAACTCTTCTTCAAGCCCGCTAACTCATTGTCGTTAGCATAAGCCATTATGGTATTTCCTTCAACACCATCGATCGAAACCATTGTTGTTAACTCATAGAGATCGGACTTTTCATTAATTGTAATTTGCAAATAGTGCTCCTCTGATTGAGAAAACACCATCCCGAAAATCAGCATTGCCGCCAAGGTTGTAAAGAAACTTTTCATTGAGGTTAGATTAAAAGATTAGTAATTTACTGGTAATGAATCATTAACGATTATCATTGTACTATTTAAAATAGTTTTAACAGAGATTGTAAAAATAACAAATAACCATAACTTTAAACACTAAAATGAAATAATCCTTTAACGGCAACAATATTAACGCCAAAGACCGACATAGCGGATAAAAAAATATTCCCGTTTAGAAAAATAATAGACTATACTTATATCCAAAAAAATGTTTACATTTATGGGTCATTAAAAAAAAGGATGGTATGGAAAACATGATCAGAAAAATTAAAACGTTAGCCGAAAAATACAAAGATTATACTGCACTAAATTTATCGAAACTGGTAAAAATAAAATCATTAAGTCTCGGCGAAAAAGAGGTGGCATTAGAACTAAAACGCCAAATGGAAGAAGCTGGATTTGACGAAGTAATAATCGACAAACTAGGCAACTGTATTGGAAGAATTGGAAATGGCTCTCGCATTCTAGCTATCGATGGACATATCGACACCGTTGACATTGGTCAACTATCGAACTGGGAATTTGATCCCATGGGTGGTGAAATTAAGGATGGATACGTTCATGGTCGAGGAACGGTTGACCAAAAAGGGGGCGTTGCTGCATTTGTAACGGCAGGAAAAATATTAAAAGATTTGAATTTCGATCGCGACCTAACGGTCTATTTTGTAGGAAGTATTATTGAAGAAGATTGCGATGGACTATGTTGGAAATACATTATTGAAGAGCATGGTTTAAAACCACACTATGTTATCAGTACAGAACCAACAAACTGTAATATATATAGAGGACATCGTGGACGTATGGAAATTCACGTACACTTTTACGGAGTTTCGTCGCACGGATCGGCGCCTGAACGGGGAAAAAATGCCATTTATTCAGCGGCAAAAGCGGCTTTAGAAATTGAAAAACTCCACGAACGTTTAAAACACGACGATTTCTTAGGAAAAGGCTCTGTTACAATATCGGAAATAATATCAGGAAGCCCCTCACTCTGTGCGGTTGCAGACTATGCTCGCATTCACCTCGACAGACGTTTAACCTGGGGTGAGACTAAAGAGTCGGCCGTGGCAGAGATAGAAGCCATTGTAAAAGATTTGAACGCTAAAATCGAAATCCTCAACTACGAAGAGACCTCTTATACCGGATTACGCTATGGCATGGAAAAATACTATCCAACATGGAAAATTGAAGAAAGTGCACCCATTGTCCAAACGGGGGTTAAAGCGTACACCTCCTTATTCGGGAAAGCTCCCTTTATCGACAAGTGGACGTTTTCAACCAACGGAATAGCCACCAACGGGCTCCACGGCATTCCAACAATCGGCTTTGGTCCTGGGAATGAAGTACTGGCACATGCTCCAAACGAAAAAATATTAATAAGTCAACTCGTTGAAGCATCTGCTTTTTATGCTGCTTTTGCAATGATTATGGAATAATCTTAACACTGATTGAACTATGGAATTAATAAAACGAATTAGTCTGCTACAAGAACTAAATGTTAAGTTACACCGCAAGGATTTCTTATTAACATGGGAAAAATCATACGATGAATTAGTTACCGTACTTGAAGTAGCAGAAATCTTGAGAGAAATGCGTGAGCAAAATATTTCTCCTCGAATTTTCGACTCCGGTTTGGGAGTCTCCATTTTTCGCGATAACTCCACACGCACTCGTTTTTCATATGCATCGGCATGTAATTTACTGGGGTGTGCAGTTCAAGATATGGACGAACAGAAATCGCAAATAGCACATGGAGAAACCGTTCGCGAAACAGCACAAATGATATCATTCCTAACCGAATTTATTGGAATTCGAGACGACATGTACCTAGGCGAAGGAAATAAATATATGCGTCAAGTAGCTGCTTCTCTCGACGAAGGATATGAGAATGGAATCCTACCAAATCGGCCAGCAGTTGTCAATCTACAATGCGATTTAGATCATCCAACACAGTCGATGGCAGATCTTCTCCACCTAATTAACCATTTTGGATCCATCGAAAAACTAAAAGGAAAAAAAATCACAATGAGTTGGGCACATTCCCCAAGTTATGGCAAGCCTCTTTCCGTTCCGCAAGGGGTTATTGCGTTAATGTCGCGCTTTGGGATGGATATCACCCTTGCTCATCCCGAAGGATACGACCTAATCCCTGAAATAGTAGAGCTTTCGAAAAAGAATGCTGCCGAAAGTGGGGGAAGTTTTAAAATGACCAATTCGATGGAAGAATCTATGGTTGATGCTGACATTGTATATCCAAAAAGTTGGGCTCCATATACAATTATGCAACAACGCACCACCTTATTGCAAAACGCTGACAAACAAGGCTTGGTTGAACTTGAGAAACAGTGTTTAATTGAGAACTCAAAGCATATCGACTGGGAATACAATGAAAAAATGGCCAATCTAACGAAAAACCAAAACGCACTTTATATGCACTGCCTACCTGCCGATATTTCAGATGTTTCGTGCAAAAATGGCGAAGTAGCTGCCGACACATTTGAAAAATATCGTCTTGACACCTACCACCAAGCAGGATATAAACCCTATATAATTGCTTCAATGCTTATGACTACGCGTTTTGAAAAACCACTTCAAATTTTATCGGATCTAATTTTCAGTGCAAACCAACGAGTAAAAGAGTAGTTTTAAAATAACAACCCACTAAAAATGGCACAAAACAAATTGTTTTGTGCCATTTCTCAGTTTAATATTTCAATTAAAATAGATTTTAAAAGATGCTAAAAACAGCTTTTCGATTAGCAATCTGCAATAGGTGAAAACTTTTGAGGGTTTTTCAACTCAACATCTCTACAACTCAACAAACACCTCAAATTTCTCTGTATATTATCGTTTTACAATCCGCATCAAAAGAAAGTTTTCGCCGATGTCCAATATTAATTCCCCATTTCAGAGATAAATTTAATGCGCATCAAACGAATTTCATCCTCCGTATAATCGTCTCCCAACTCTCTGCAAGCTATTTCTAGCGATTCCGACTCAGCCTCTGTTCTGAAATATTCGTAAATCTCCTCCTGCTGGTCCTCCTCCACCACTTGATTAATATAATAATCAATATTTATTTTGGTGCCAGAGTTAACAATAACCTCAATTTCAGAAAGCAATTCGTGTAGATCAATTCCCTTGGAATTTGAAATCTCGTCGAGCGGGACCTGTCTATCAATACTTTGAATAATAAACACTTTTAATCCCGATTTATTAACAATCGATTTAATGACTAAATCTAGGGGCCGTTCAATATCATTATCTTCAACGTATTGCTTTATCAATGTAACAAATGGAGCTCCATATCTTTTTGCTTTACCTTGACCTACTCCAGAAATGTTTTGCATCTCTTCTAATGTCACCGGATAATGGGTTGCCATATCTTCGAGCGATGGGTCTTGAAAAATAACCCAAGGCATTAGGTTTTTCTCCTTGGCAATTTTCTTTCTCAATCCCTTCAACATATCAAACAATGCACTATCTAAAGCTCCCGCTCCACTTTCCATTGTAATTTGTTCTGAATCTTCCTCGTAATTGTGTTCCTTTGAAAGGGTTATACTCGTTGGATTTTTCAAAAAGTCATACCCTTTTGGGGTTAAAAAGACGGTTCCATAATTGACGATGTCTTTTTCTATCAGGTTATGAATCAGGGCGTGACGAATTACACCGTGCCAGAATCGAGGATCATAATCTTTACCTGACCCAAACACTTCAAGCTCATAGTGCCGAAACGACTTTACGGCTGCAGTATGAATACCCGCCAACACATTTGAGATGTGCTCGGCTTTAAACTCTTGACGAACGGCAACAATAGCATTCAATGCCTCAACAATAAGTTCTTTCCCTTCGAATTGTTCCTTTGGATTCAAACAGTTGTCGCAATTTCCACAGGGTTCGTCCAATTTTTCTCCAAAATAGTTCAATAATTGAACAACTCGACAAACCGAAGACTCAGCATAACTAACCACATCGGCCAATAGCTGCTTTCCAATTTCTTGTTCGCTAACCGGTTTGCCTTGCATAAACTTTTCAAGTTTCACAATATCCTTGTAACTATAAAAAGTAATACACTTCCCTTCGCCACCATCTCGACCTGCACGGCCTGTCTCTTGGTAATATCCCTCCAAACTTTTAGGAATGTCGTAGTGAATCACATATCGCACATCGGGTTTATCGATTCCCATTCCAAAAGCAATGGTCGCCACAATAACATCGGCATCTTCCTGAAGGAACATGTCTTGATTTTTAGATCGTTTGGCAGCATCCATTCCAGCGTGATAGGCAAGTGCTTTAATTCCATTCACTTGTAAAACCTCGGCCAGTTCTTCAACCTTACGACGGCTCAAACAATATATAATTCCTGATTTTCCCGTATTTTGTTTTATATATTTAATAATTTCCCTATCGATATTTACTTTAGGGCGCACCTCATAATAGAGGTTGTCTCTTCTAAATGACGACTTGTACTCCGTGGAGTCGGGTATTCCAAGGTTTTTCTGAATATCGTGCTGCACTTTTGGTGTCGCTGTTGCAGTAAGTGCTATTATGGGCGCTCGTCCTATTTTCTCAATTATAGGTCTTATCCGGCGGTACTCGGGTCTAAAATCGTGTCCCCACTCCGAAATACAGTGTGCCTCATCGATTGCATAAAAACTAACTTTCGACTTTCGTAGAAACTCAACATTTTCTTCTTTTGTCAACGATTCAGGAGCCACATACAACATTTTGGTTCTTCCGGCGGTAATATCATCACGTACTTTCTGAATCTCAACTTTTGTAAGCGAGGAGTTAAGAAAATGAGCAATCCCGTCATCCTCACTAAAACCACGCATTGCATCAACCTGATTCTTCATAAGCGCGATTAATGGAGAGATTATTACAGCTGTTCCTTCCATCAACAATGCTGTCAATTGGTAGCAAAGTGATTTTCCGCCACCCGTAGGCATCAACACAAAAGTATCGTTTAGATTTAGAACATTTCGTATAATTTCTTCTTGATTCCCTTTGAAGGAGTCAAATCCAAAATGTTCTTTCAAATAAAATGTCAGAGATTTATCTAATGTAACCATAACTATAATATCTTCCTTGATCAAGTCATTCGTCAACTTGAAAACAAGAATTTCAGACTAATATACATAAAAACATTACCTTTGTATCAAAAATTGTGCACAATTTAATTTTTAGTTCCAAAATGGATAATAAAGACCTTTCATTTCAAGAGATTAAAAGCATTGCCGTCGAAACAATTAATGCTGAAGCTAGATCAATTCAACAACTTGGGGAATACATAGACGACGATTTTGCAAAATCAGTTCAGCTCATAATTAAGTCATTAGGTCGCGTAATTGTTACCGGAATTGGGAAAAGCGCAAACATTGCCGGGAAAATTGTCGCGACATTAAACAGCACGGGAACCCCTGCAATTTTTATGCACGCAGCGGATGCTATTCATGGCGATTTAGGAATTATTCAACCCAATGACATCGTTATTTGCATTAGCAAAAGCGGAAATACTCCCGAAATCAAAGTTTTGGTTCCCCTTATTAAACGATTTGGCAACAAATTAATTGCTTTGGTTTCGAGCACCGATTCCTTCTTAGCCAAACAAGCCGATTTAGTATTAAAAGCAACGGTTGAAAAAGAAGCGTGTCCAAACAATCTAGCGCCAACATCTAGCACTACGGCTCAATTGGTTCTGGGCGACGCCCTTGCAATATGCTTGCTACGTTACCGAGGATTTGGGTCTTCCGATTTTGCTAAATATCACCCTGGCGGGGCACTGGGCAAAAAGTTATATATGCGTGTCGAAGACATTTACAAAAATAATCCTTCGCCCAAAGTATTTGAGGATGCGCTTCTGAATGAGGTTATTGTTGAGATTTCATCAAACAGACTCGGTGCAACAGCAGTAGTTACCAATCAAAACAAATTATCCGGAGTAATAACCGATGGCGACCTCCGTAGAATGCTCCAAACAGGAAAAGATTTAAAAACCATAAGCGCAAAAGAGTTTATGTCAAAAAATCCTAAAACAATTGATGAGAGCGAAATGGCAATAAATGCGTTTCATATTATGGAGAAAAACAGCATTACACAACTGATTGTCACCAAGGGCTTAAATTATGCTGGCATAATACACATACATGACATTATACGTGAGGGTATTGTATAAACATTAAACTCTTAAAAAACCATATAATGAAAGATAACTACTTTGTCGATTTAAAAGGGACATACACAAACCATATTAAACAACTTGCGTTAATCAAAAAAGTTGACAGAGCAAAAATCGTTACCCTAAACGATTTCTCAAACGAACCACTTATAGAAATCTCGGATATCATAAAAAAAGCAACCAATGTTGTGTTTTTTGGTCATGAAACACTATCTACCGAATCAATTAAGGAGTTATACAACTTGGCACAAGAGAGTCGCGCCGTAGTTTTGTTTTACAATGAATATGGAGGAACAATTCCCGATATTCACAACGCAACAACCGAACCCCCATATCATACAGAAATCGTTATTCATACTATCAAACCCGAGATTAAACTCATACGAACGGTCATTGAATTTGCCCTTTACGCAGAGAAAACCGATTTAGCCACTCCCATACTGGCAAATGCGATTACCTCCAACGATAACGAAATAAACGCACTGAATTTTCGTTTGTCATTTCAAAATGGTTCAACCGTAAATGCAACCATCCAAAAAAGCAGACATGAAGATTTAATTATTAACTTTGCCAATTCGAATGGCAGTTTTCACAAAACAATTAACAAACGTGATTTATGGTGGTTATTTTCGCCCATGGAAACAACAAAGTATATTAAGGAAAATCAATTAACACCCATTCTTAAAGAACTGTCAATTAGAAACATAACTGAAGGAATAGAACAAAAAATCAGCAACCGAATTGCAATTCAATAAAGACACAAAACGATTATGCACAAATCCACTTTAATAATACTCTGCTTTATTATTGCTCTCTTTTTGACACAAAGCTGCGAAACTTTTGATCCCAAGGAAGATATACCCGCCTACATTAAAATAGACACTCTGATGCACCCTGGACTCTATCCCACAGGGTATTCATGTGCCTACGTGTATGTTAACTATTCTCTTGTTGGAGTATTTGAAGTGCCACGAACAATTCCCGTATTGGTGTCCGATTCAGCCATCGTAACCATCCGACCTGGAATAAATAAAAATGGTGCCAACTACACACGAACATATTATGAAATGGCTGAACCTTATCAAACAAAAGTTTTTTTAGAACCAACCAAAACAGTCACCATCAATCCAACAACAGTTAACAAGGCAATGATAGAAACCCCTTGGTTTGAGGATTTCGAGACCTCCGCCATTTCCATGCAAGCGAAAGACTCCCTTTCCCCCCAATTACAAGTTGTCAGGCAAACTCGTCCTGGACATACTGGCTATATTGGTGAAATAAAAATCAGCCCCTCCGATACATTAACAAATAAGTATGAATATGAATATTACGACTCCATGCTTATCTATTTTCAAGGGGTCCCTTCCTATCTTGAATTATCGTACAAAAGCACGCAACCATTCGAAGTGAGATTGAACGCCTACCTTATACGAAACAACCAGTTACATGACAAATCAGTAATGCACATATTTGCCTCGCCTGACCAATGGAAACGAATACACATCGACTTCTCATCCATTGTTACCGATTTGGGACCTGGTGTATTTTACAAGCCTTACATCCGATTATACAGAAACGACAATACAGGAGAACAAGACACTATAAAAGTTTGTCTTGACGACCTCAGAATTGTGTACGAAAAAAGATAGATGAGCTATGCTAAAGAACAAGTCGCAAACCCTAAAGTACATTATATCAGACTACATAGCAGCTATGCTTGCGTGGATATTATTTTACTACTATCGAAAATATATCATTGAATACCCCATATTTGGGGAAATTGATTTTGGATTAAACATCCGCTTATTAATTGGAGCAGCCGTAATTCCTCTTTTATGGATACTATTCTACTATCTTTCAGGGCAATATAGAGACCCTTATTATAGATCCAGACTTCAAGAACTCGGACAAACCATTACTACAACCTTAATTGGATCAACAATCCTATTTTTTGTCGTAATCCTTGACGATTATATTGGTTCCTATAAAGATTACTACACATCGTATTTCATACTAATTTCGATCCATTTTACAGCAACTTATTTTCCAAGACTCTTTATTACCGCCAATATGATAAAGCGTCTAAGAAGTGGGAAAATTGGCTTTAACACGATTTTTATTGGAGGAGGAACAAAAACCCTCGATTTTTATAATACGATAACTTCAAAGTATAGATCAAGTGGACATATCATAAAAGGATTTGTAGCCATTCATGAGAACTCAACATACCAAGCGGTTGAAAAACTCCAAAAACTAGGATACCTCAAAGATATAAGAAAAATAATTATTGATAATAACATTCATGAAGTTATTATTGCAAGCGAGTCGAGGGAACAACAAAGTATTGAACAGATTATTGCAAAAGTTGAGTTTATGGATGTTAAAATTCGATTAATTCCCGACATGTATAATATTTTAACCGGAAGACATGTTACATCAAGCTTGTATGGCAGTCCACTACTAGAAATATCCCACGAATTACTCCCCGCTTGGCAAGAGAACACAAAGCGATTTATTGATGTTGCTGGATCGCTGATTGCCATAGTTGTTGGAATACCGCTCTATATCTGTATGGCAATTGGCGTCAAATTATCGTCCAAAGGTCCCATTTTATACAGCCATGAACGGATCGGGAAATTCGGAAAACCATTTAAAATCTATAAATTCAGATCAATGGTAGTGGATGCTGAAAAAAACGGACCCGCCCTCTCTTCGGAAACAGACACACGGGTAACTCCGTTTGGACGATTTATGCGCAAAAGCAGACTGGACGAAATTCCCCAATTCTTTAATGTTCTTGTAGGCGACATGTCGCTTGTTGGCCCGCGTCCGGAAAGACAATTTTTCATCGAACAAATTGTTCTTAAAGCGCCATTGTATAAACATCTTTTACGTGTTCGTCCTGGTATAACATCATGGGGACAAGTAAAATACGGATATGCTGAAAATGTAGATCAAATGGTTGAACGCCTAAGATATGATTTAATTTATATTGAAAGTATGTCCATCTATTTTGACATAAAAATCATGATTTATACGATTAAAACCGTATTTGAGGGAAGCGGAAAATAAAACCATCACCCATTATTGTTGTGAAGATACAACTCGGCTAGAGCAACATCGAGAGGGTTTGTTATTTTTATATTCTTTGGGTCACCCTCGACCAAACAGATACCCACACCGTAATTCTCAACAACCGACGCATCATCGGTAAAACGGGGATCAAAACCAGTTTGGTAGGCTTTCATTATTAAATCGAATTTAAAAACTTGGGGCGTTTGAACTAAAAACACTTTTTCCCTATCCAGCATAGAACTCTTATCATACGCCCCAAATCGAATCGATTCCACGGGCGATACAACTGGAATAACGGCAAGTTTATCAACAACCCGGGAAAAGCATCGCGTTATCAAATCAAAGCCAACAATAGGGCGAACGCCATCGTGAATGGCAACATAATCGCACTCCGCCAAACCAAGTAACCCATTTTTAACACTGAAAAATCGCTCCCGTCCACCAATAACAACTGTGTGAGCCACTTTAAATTTATATTCGATGCAAAGTTTCTCCCAAAACTCAATATCATTGGATGGCAAAACCAATACAATTTGCATTTCAGGATCATAGAATCTAAAACGTTCAAGAGTATGCATTAAAATGGGTCGCCCTTGGAGCAATAAAAATTGCTTTGGAATATCGCTTCCCATACGTTTCCCAGCGCCCCCCGCAACAATAACAACTGATTTTTTCAACATCCGTATATAAATTCGTTTTCAACACCAAATATGTGGCAATTTAAGAAATCGTTCTTACTTTCGTTGAATTATAACTCAAACAAAATAATTTTCATATGCAAATTTCGTTTGAACTAATTAAATCACACAGTAATGGACATTTATAACAAACGACGCCGATGGAAATTAATTATACTCTCTCTGGCTACAACAATAAGTCTTTTTTCTGTTTATTATACAAACTATATAGTAAGCGAGTTGAAAATTGAAGAGCGTAAAAAAATGGAGCTTTATGCTTATGCGCTGAAAAAACTGGCCGAAATTAATGATCTTGAAGCCGACATGAGTTTGGTAACGGAGATTCTCACGCATAATACAACGGTTCCGTTAATATTGACGAATAAAAACGATAGCATCCTGGCATATGTCAATTTCAATGAAAGCAAAGCCAAAAATAAACTTTTCATGAAACAAGAGCTCCTTAAAATTAAAGAATCCAGAGAGCCTATTATTATCTACCTAACCAATCACGAAGAACAAAGAGTATATTATAAAGATTCAACGGTTTTAACCTACCTATTTTGGTATCCAATAGTACAAATTTTCGTTTTTGCACTGTTCGTCTTTGTAGCCTATATAGCCTTTAGCAACTCTCGCAAAGCAGAACAGAACCGGGTTTGGATAGGAATGTCAAAAGAGACCGCGCATCAATTAGGAACGCCAATCTCTTCACTTTTAGCGTGGGTTGAACTCCTTAAAAGTTATCCCGAAATTGAAAAGGTTGTCCCCGAAATTGAAAAAGATATTGAGCGACTCGACACCATAGCCCGTCGATTTTCAAAAATAGGATCAACTCCGGAATTAAAAAAAGAGCCCATTGCTGCTATCCTTAAAAATGCAGTAAATTACATGCGATATCGCACATCGGCAAAAATCATATTCACCCTCAATGTTGAAATAAATGAAGACCTAACAGCGATGATAAACAAAAGTCTATTCGAATGGGTTATAGAAAACATTATTCGTAATGCTGTAGATGCAATGCATGGGCAAGGCGAAATTGAAATAAATGCAAATACTTTGGGAGAAAAAGTTATAATCGACTTCAGCGATACAGGTAAAGGAATCCCAAAACGGAAACAAAAAACAATATTTGCACCAGGATTCACGACAAAACAAAGAGGATGGGGTTTAGGACTCTCCTTATCGAAACGAATTATCGAAAATTACCATGCTGGAAAAATATATGTTAAAAATTCGGAACTCAATAAAGGCTCCACAATACGCATAGTAATTCAAACATAAACGCCTGTAAAATAGCACTTTGAATAACCCATATGCTGGAATTCAAAATGAAAACCACACCTTAAAAATCAAAATAAATAAAATTGATTTGGTTTCATCCCTATTATTAAGGATAGTTTTATTAATTTTGCACGAATTTTGGCTACAAAACTAAACTATTAATTGATTGCAATTTAACTGTACAACAAAATAGTTGGTCAAAAAGGAATATATTAAAAACGGAAGACTCGTCGTGATAAAAGTAAAAAGCATACTTCAAAAATATTCAATCCCAATAGCGGGGTTGTCTTCGGGTACGTATGCATATAGCTTTGTTCTTGACAATGAAATATTTGAATTTTACGATCATCCAGACGTAAAAAACGGCACAATAAAAATAGAATTAACGCTCATAAAAAGGTCGAACGTTTTTGAAATAGACATTAAAGCGCAAGGAATACTTGAGGTTCAATGCGACCGATGTCTCGATTTATTTGATTATCCAATTGAAACTACAGAACATATAATTTGTACAATTGGACAACAAGAAGGATATACAGCTGAGAACATTATCGTTTTAAACAAAGGAGAAACCAGTATAGAGCTGGGACAAGAGTTTTATGAAATTGTAGTAACAGAAATTCCGATACAAAAACTACATCCCCTTGACGAAAACCAAGAGAGCACCTGTAATCCAGAAATGATGAAATTGTTAAACCAATATACAATTAGGGAAGACAAAACCTCCCCGATGCAAACATTAGGTGACATAATATAATAAAAACAGAGAACGATGGCACATCCAAAACACAAGATCTCGAAAACTCGTAGAGACAAGAGAAGAACACACTACAAAGCTACTGAACCACAATTGTCGAAATGCACAAACTGTGGAGCTACACATCGATACCATAGAGTATGTCCAGAATGTGGATTTTACAGAGGACGACTTGTTAACGAAAATGCTGTATCAGTATAAATTGAGTAATTGAAAAAAAATACAGCCCGCTTGAAGTCTTATAGACATCAAAACGGGTTGTTTTTATTTTTATTTAATCCAAAAATCATGAGAATAGGAATCGACGTAATGGGAGGCGATAACGCTCCATTAGAAATCATAAAAGGAGCTGCATTGGTCCTTGAAAATATCGACACAAATATAAAAATTGTTTTATTTGGCGATAATACTCAAATAAAAACCATTTGCAAAGAAAATTCCATCGACAGTTCTCAGTTTGACATTGTCCACACAACAGAAATCATAGAAATGCACGAGCATCCTGCAAAAGCATTTCAAGGAAAACCTGACTCAAGCATAACAAAGGGGTTCGAATATCTTGCTCATGAAAAAATAGACGCATTTGCAAGTGTCGGAAATACAGGAGCAATGCTTGTAGGTGCAATGATGGTTATTAAACCATTAGAAGGCGTAATTCGACCCTGTCTTGCAACGGTTCTCCCTAAAACGGATGGTAAAGATGCCATACTACTAGACGTAGGCATTAATCCCGATTGCAAACCCGAAGTACTATTACAATATGGTATACTTGGATCAATTTATGCATCGGAAGTATATGGTATTAAAAACCCTAAAGTAGGACTACTAAACATTGGATCCGAAGAGGGAAAAGGAAATCAATTGGCAAGATCAACGTATGATTTAATGAAAGATACAAAAGCGTTCAATTTCATAGGAAACATTGAAGGCTCAGATCTTTTCCGCTCGGATGTTGCCGACGTTGTAGTTACCGATGGCTTCACAGGGAACATTGTTTTAAAACAATCCGAATCCATTTATAGATTAACAAAGAAAAGAAACATAGACGATGAGTATTTCAATCGTTTTAATTTCGAATTATACGGAGGAACACCTGTATTAGGAATTAATCGAACGGTAGTAATTGGACACGGAGTATCAAAAGCTATGGCTATAAAAAACATGATACTGCACACAATAGATATTGAAAAGGCAAAAATGGGACGCAAAATAGCCGAACGTTTGAAAGAAAATAAATAACCATTTGCCAGATGATCAATTTTTACTACTTTTACCCCCTCGATGAAAAATAAAATATACTAAAGATTTTATCGGATGAATAAAATTATTGCCACAATATCAGGAGTTGCGGCGGCATTGCCCGACTACATCCTCACAAATGAGGAGTTAAGTACGATGGTTGACACAACGGACGAATGGATAATGACAAGAATTGGCATTAAAGAGCGTCATATTCTGCGAGAACCAGGAACAGGAAGTTCTGATGTTGGAGCAAAAGCAGTCCTAAGCCTTCTTGAAAAAACAGGAACAAAGGTAGAAGAGATTGATTTAGTAATATGTGCAACTGTAACACCAGACATGCAATTCCCAGCTACGGCAAACATTATTTGCGATAAGGTGGGAATTAAAGATGCCTTTGCCTTTGATCTTAATGCTGGATGCAGTGGTTTTCTATATGCACTTTCTACCGGATGTAAATTTATTGAAGGTGGTCGATACAAAAAAGTGATCGTTGTGGGTGCTGAAAAGATGAGTAGCATTGTTGATTATCAAGATCGAGCTACATGCCCAATCTTTGGAGATGGATCAGGTGCTGTTCTTTTAGAACCATCGAAAGATGAAAATGGAATAATTGACGAGCTACTTCAATCGGATGGTGTTGGAAGAGTTCATCTTCACCAAAAAGCAGGCGGATCAGTAAAACCAGCTTCTCATGAAACGGTTGACGCAAGAGAACACTTTATATACCAAGAGGGACAACCCGTTTTCAAATGGGCAGTTTCTAAAATGGCAGATGTTGCCGTAGAAGTAATGAAACGGAACAATATCACCCCCGAAAATTTAAACTGGTTAGTTCCGCATCAAGCGAACATGCGAATTATTGAAGCGGTTGCAAAACGAATGGGAATTAGTCCCAGCCAAGTTATGATTAACATCCAAAAATACGGAAACACAACCTCAGCTACTCTACCACTGTGCCTTTGGGAATGGGAGCCTCTTCTTAAAAAAGGAGATAATCTTATCTTAGCCACCTTTGGAGCCGGATTCACATGGGGAGCAATATATATTAAATGGGGATACGATGGAAACAAAACAAACAACTAGCATCATGGCAAAATCAACAATCACAGATCCCAACTCCATAAACATTATATGTGAAGGGACATCAATTACAGGCGATATTATAACGGATGGTGAAATCAGAATAGATGGGACTTTAACAGGAATTCTACAAGCAAAGGGTAAAGTTGTTATTGGAGTTACCGGAAAACTTTCCGGAGAATTAAGTTGTAAAAATGCCGACATTCAAGGAAAAGTAGATGGCAAAATCACGGTTTTAGAGCTTCTTACATTTAAGAAAACCTGTGTGTTTAAAGGGGACTTGAGCACAAAACAACTCGCCATAGAACCTGGAGCAACATTCAATGGCACTTGTCAAATGAGCAGTACTGCACCCAGCACAAGCGATATGAAAAAATAATAAAAAAGATGGGAATTTTATTTCCATCTTTTTTTTCAGACTTTCACGCTAGCTATTTCCAAACACAATACAATTTACAGGGAAAGTAAATCGATACAACTTCCTTATTTACTAGCAACTATATAATAAAACACGCTTCGTGAATTAAAAGATTTCATTTTCCCCTGCATTTTTGAGCCTTGATATGGCATATTTTGTATCTTTATGTCACATTTAGTAGTTTTTCATTATAAGTAGAAAAGATGAAACAATACATCTTCAAAATATTAGCAATTAGCATATTATCTCTAATAATTGGCTTCAGTCTTCATTTTGCGCAGATCAAGAATTTCAATATTAATCTTTACATCCTGATTCTTGTATTTTATAACGTAATATACGGCGCCACTCACTATCGACTATGCAAACAATTGACATCAAAAAAATTCAGTTTAACATTTTTATCATTTTCAGTTCTCAAGTTATTAATTTTCATGTCTTTAATGGGCACAATGCTCTTCCTTAACAGAGAAAATGTATTATTCATTGCTGTAACAATATTATCACACTATTTAGTATTCTCGATTAACGACATCATTTCTATTATGGCCAAAATAAAAGGTCAGAAACAAAATCAGGGAGACTTGAAACATGAATGAACATAACCACATAAAAAATCGATTGCTATTTACCGCAATATTAATTTCCCTTTTTTTTATTGGACAAGGCTCATCATATGCCAATTCCACCAAGGAAAAACTAAATCCGGGAGTTCTTATAATAAATCACATCTCCAATTCCCATGAATGGCATATACTTACAACCCCATCAGGAAAACACATCTCTATTCCACTCCCAATAATTGTTTACAGCAATTATTCAGGAATGCATGTTTTCATGTCTTCAAAATTTGAACACGGCCACACTAAGTATAAAAACCTAGAACTTGCCACGACCGGAGAAAACAAAGGAAAAATAGTTGAATACGATGAAGAGGGGCGACTCTTAAACTCAAAACCCTACGACTTTAGTCTTACAAAAAATGTTGTTGGATTACTTTTGGCGCTTACCTTAACATTCGTTGTATTTTACAAAGCTGCAAACATTTCGACCAAACGTCGAGGCTTAGCTCCTAAAGGATTATTATCGGTCATTGAACCACTAGTTGTATTTGTTAGAGACGATATTGCCAAACCATCAATTGGTTCAAAAACAGAAAAGTTCCTCCCCTTTTTACTCTCCATATTTTTTATGGTTCTGGTTACCAATTTATCAGGATTAATACCAATAGTTCCCTTTGGGGCGAATGTTACAGGAAACTTATCGGTCACATTAGGATTGGCATTATTCACCTTCTTGACTATAAACATCAATGCCAACCGAAACTATTGGAAACATATTTACAATACACCTGGGGTTCCTTGGTTTATGAAATTCCCAATTCCAATCATGCCCCTGGTTGAATTCCTTGGAGTATTTATAAAACCCCTAGTTCTTGCAATTCGACTATTTGCAAATATAATGGCTGGTCATATCATTGTTTTGGCTTTCTTATGTTTAATTTTTATATTCTCGCAATTATCAATTATAGCAGGAGCCGTAGCAAGCCCTTTCGCAATAACATTTGTAGTTTTCATATCCGTACTTGAACTCCTTGTAGCCTTTATTCAAGCCTTTGTTTTTACTCTATTATCGGCAATTTTTGTTGGAATGGCCGTTGCAGAGCATCATTAATCTATAAAAAACACTATTATGGTAAGTTTATTAATTTTAGGTCAAATTGCAGGTGCAGCATTTGCAAACTTCGGAGCGGCAATGGCTGCTAGTTTAGTAGTAATCGGAGCATCTTTTGGAATCGGAAAAATCGGTTCTACAGCAATGGAAGCTATTGCACGTCAACCAGAAGCAGCTGGAGACATTCGTTCAGGAATGATTGTTGCCGCAGCACTTATCGAAGGAGTTGCCTTCTTTGCACTGGCTGTATGTTTTTTGATTTTGTTCGTATAACAAGATCTATGGGATTTTCACTTAGCGGTTGGCTAAGTGAAAATTCTTATTTGCCAAAATAGGGTTAACATCGTTAAAGAAACAATAAAAGCATTTATAATATGGAACTCTTTACCCCCGACTTAGGTTTGTTCTTTTGGACAGTTCTTGCGTTTGCAATATTCCTGTTCGCAATGAAAAAGTTTGCTTGGAAACCCCTTTTAACAATGCTTCACGAACGAGAGCATTCCATTGAAGAAGCACTCTCCGTTGCCGA
>Ga0265295_1001557_pt1 | contig 40015 bp, 41 predicted proteins | sample Munlansysbiofilm_FD_192503 | JGI IMG/M metagenome (GOLD analysis project Ga0265295, IMG submission 192503) | Leachate microbial communities from a municipal landfill in Southern Ontario, Canada - Methane capture system biofilm | ecosystem: Engineered > Solid waste > Landfill > Unclassified ... | reverse complement strand
TATACCAACCTCGGCATGGGCGGTGTCGTCGATCAGCTGTTGCGGGAGGCTGGCCGTGAATTCATGACCGAGACCGATGCCATCATCCACTCCTACCACCAGCGCGGCGCGGACGAACTGGTGCACAGGGCATTCAAGGATTTCGGCTTCGAGGAGTTGCCGTTCCAACGATTCGTGCCCAACGCAGCCTTCTATTACACCATGCTCCTCGGCTTCTTCCTGTTTGAAGCGTTCAAGGAAGATGTGAGTGAGCCGGTGGTTCCGGTCAAGGCCTTCCCAACGACGCTGCGTCGCCGCTTGGTGGACGTAGCCGCCAAAGTGGTGTCCCATGCTGGCAAAACCGTACTCAAGGTCACGGCAATAGCCATGGACTCATTGCGTTTCAAAGAACTGTGGGAGCGCTGCCTGAGCGTTCCAAAATTCGTCTGGACCTGATCAGAACGCCCCGCTCCATGTCCAGCAACGGGAGAGGTGCGTCCAACTTCCTGAAAAATCCGGTTTCACAACCGAAACGAGCAGCATTATCACGCTTCAGCGATCAAGCTGTCCCCATCGCACCATTTTTGGAGTCAATCTTCTCCCGGTTTCTGCCGAGGAAGGCTTCAATGGGCCCCCTCCGCTCGATTTAGGTCGAAAATTTTCTCTGCCTTTTCACCTTTCACACGTGGAGGCTTCCCGGCCCAAATGTATGTCCGCATGTTAACCACTTCTCCCGACTCGACCTCCGCGTGTGCGGCACAGAGGATCAGATATTCTTTCCCATACATGGAAGGGTGAACCAACGCAGAGACCCCGGGAGTAACCGTTTCGAGCGGCCCTTCATTAATCCCCACGCTGGAAAGCCCTTCACGAAGAATCGGTTCAAGCGTTCCGAACAGATCGAGCGGAAAGTTTTCAACATATTTGGTTTTGTCGCCGATGATGCCCAATCGGGAATTATTTCCGACATCAACGATCGCGCCGTTAAAATGATCGGTGTTCCGCCCACCAATGCCCATCCCGGCACAGCCCGAGAGCATAGAGACAGCCACCAGAAGCGAAAACAGAGCAAAATTTTTCCCCAATTGAGTTCTCCTTCTTTTTTCAGGGCGGCGGCAACGCCTGCTCCTGTCTAAATTGTTTTGGCTATCTCCTTCGCCAGGGCGTTCTTCACCTGTTCCGCACACTCATCCCAAGTCAAGCTCACCTTCTTGGCAATGACCATGACGCGGGTGTGGTATCGCATGTAGTTCTCGCCCTGGATCTCGCGCTCTTGGTTGATGACCGAGGACGTACCGGAACGAATGGCCGAGGCCACCGAAGTCCGCACCGGTTCGTCTACCTTTTGCTTCAAGAGTACGTCCGCCCGGACCTTGAGCGTCCCGAGCTTCACCCAGGAATTCACCGTCAGGTCAGCCAGCGCCCCGGTAGTCGCCCCCGCCGCAGTGGCGATGGCGATATCCTGCAAGTTCCCGCCGGACTGGAGCCCGGCCGCCGCTCCCGCTGCGCCTCCCCAGACGTGGCTCTGCTCCGGAGTGCCTTGGACTTGGCGGGCAGCTTTCTCATCGATTTGTCCGTCGTTGACGCGCACAACCATCACAAAGTCGGCCGAAGCTTCAGTCTGGGCGATCTGGTAGCCACGCTCCACCAGGTCGGCCTCGATGCGTTTCCGCACATCCGTCAACTCGGGCAACGGGTTGTCCAGGGACACATAGACCAGCTTGCCCTTCGCTCCTTCAATGAAAACCGTCTCCTCGGTGTAGGCCTTCACATCCAGGTCGGAATGCTCCATATAAGTCTGCATCCCGGAACAACCGGCAAGTAGAAAAAGAAAAAAAACAGCAAAATTCAGCCGACTCATTCTTACCCCCTAAAATTTTATTTTAGTTTATTTAATCAAGCAGTCATTCCTTATTTATAAAAAATTTTCATCAAGCAATGAACCGGAACAACATAACAAAATCCATATTTTCCCCTGCTTTTTATTTTATTTGCTTTTACTTTACCACTCTTTATCATTCGCAACATTGTGCTCCGCGAGCATCCAAAATTTTCAGCGGCTTGCTCGACTGACATTTTATACTTCCGCAATGTTTCAGTCGAAATACCCAGCTGATTACTATAATAGCTCAAATTCATTTATTATACTCCTCATTAGCCCATTCTGCTCACCCAATAACTATGCAAATATGATCGACTTACATTAATTTGGTGATAATGTTGAAGGTACTCTGCTATTTTTCCAAATCCAAGCCCATCTTCTGTTTTTAATTTTACCACAACGAACCAGTGCTTAGCAAGTTTCTCTCGTTTTCTCGCTTTCTTTTTTTGCAACAAACCGTGTGCTTTTGTTTTTCTTTCAACATTTAAATGCTCATAATCTTTTTCTATAAATGCTCGTTGAGATCGCAACTTTGTACTCGCAAGCCACGGCTCCTTACAGGCAAGAAGAATAGCGCAATAATCAAGCACCTGGCCCATGCCGTATATTTTATGCTTTTTCTCCAGTGACTTAAATACAAGATACTTTTTTTTCAGCAATTCAATTCTTCTCTCCTCGCTCTGCCTGCTGAACCAGGCCAGAACCCGCTGTCGTTCGACAATCGAGAGACTGGTTATCAGCGTAATATCAAGAGACTCCATCATTTCAAATAAACCTCTGTAATGTCAGGCCGATTATGGGATAGTTCGTAGCTCACGATTTGTTTGGCTTGCGCATCAGAAAAACCACGCTTCCCGGCGGCATCATAACGAGCCTGCGCATAACAATGCCGCAAGGCATGGCTTCCCCGGCCCTTGGCGGCCTGGCCCGAGGCCTTCATAGCTGCGTTGATTGAGGCCAAATAAGATTGATATTTCGAGGCGAGCCCGCCATGCGCCTTGATATGCGCCAGAACCTCATTTTTCAGTTGAACAGAGCAATAATGGAACGCGACCTTCCCGCCCTTCTCCTTGGTCCAGAATTTGGCCACATCCTTGCCTGTTACGGGGTCTTTGACGATCCCTAATTCCTTGCCCGTCTTGGGATCCTGAAAATTCGCCTCGCGCATGGGGTTCGCCAGGCGCTTCGGCGCTCCCGCGCCTTCGGCCCGGATTCCGGCTTCCAACTGGAGCCGGGCCTGGAGCTTGTGGGTGGGGTTCTGAATCGCCTGAACCACTGCTTGGGGGTTTTTAACGGCCCGGTCTCGATAGGGGTTTGTTTGCCGGGCCAAGCTTTCCGAGGCCAGCTTGGAAAACTCCTGGCGCACATCCTTGAAGTTATACTCATTCGCGCTTTGGCCCCAGCGCTGCGCCGAGTACACGGTCAGGGCTTGCTCCAGCTTTGCCAGGGCGGAAAGCTCGGCCTGAAAGGTTTTTAATGCATTTTCAGCTTTAATATGATGTTCTAGACGTTTTTCTAGGTGTTGGCGCATGACCTCTCCATTGATGCGCTCCAAATCTCTGATTTTAATTTCTTTTAGCGACTCCTGGAGAGGCATGATGCGCTCGATAACTACACGCGTCGTACTGATTGAATGCAAGCCGACATTGCCATCGGCCTTGGCTTCGTGGCGGCTCTCTCCAATGCGAGTAATGCCCTTTATTACTGTCAAAATTTGATATTTTATCGAGCCACGCATGGCACAGCCACCTTTATACTCTCCAACAATAAGAAAAGAATGAAAATTGAATTGGGCCTGAAAAAGAACGGAGAAGTTACTCTTTCGCGGCCCGAGCTTTCATCTTTTCCATGGCGCGAAGATAGATGTTCCGTACACTCGCGCCGGTGGAAAGAGGCTTGCCCGTGACTGACGAAATATGGTCGGCAATCAACGGCACGACTTCAGCGTATTCGTACCCTTGGCTGACTGCCACGACCACTGTTCGCTCCAGATCGTCCAGACACTCCATGACTTCTTGCAACAGTATACGGCTTTCGTCGTCAAGCTCTCCATCAACAGAAGGAGGCTGAACTAATACACCTAGATCCTGAACTTGGATTTCAATCTTGGGCCTGTAGTCATCACACTTGTTCTTTAATACACGGTAATGAGTCTTGAAAGATTTGCCCAGGTTCTCCCCGGCTGCTGATGCGTCCAGAAGTCGTTCATACATGAGACTTGCTGTTTCGGCCTGAGTGAGCGTGACAAAATGTCTTGATACCGCCATTTTCTTAATGAATGAGTTCACCCGCTCCTTAGCTGCCGTCATGCCTTCGATCAGCAAGTCCACCTTGGAACGGACCAACAGTCGATGACGGCTGATGAAATCATGGAGTCCTTGGAAAAAAAGGAAGGTAGGCCTCAAATCGAAAAATTCTTCAACGCTTTCGACTTGGAAATATGTATGTTTCTTTTCTGTTTTGAAGAACTGCGCCCATTTGTCTTTTGCACGGTGAATAGAAAAAATATACCGGTTCAAGGCATTTTGAAATTGAGCATCCCACAGCTGCATGACTTCGCGCTTGAGAGGCGGATAAAATTTACGCTGGCAGTACCGAAGAAGATCGATATAACAAACTTTGTATTTATCCTTGACCCTTCCAGCCCCTCTGATCTCCGATGAAATACGGCCAGTCCTTCTTAAATACTGAACCGAGTTCAGGGAAATCCGATTTTTTGCCCTGGCTGGAAGCGCACCCCAGGCCTCCGGAATCGGCAAAAAAAATGAAGTTCCATGTTCCTTGTGAAAATTCAAAATCAGCTCAAACGAAGTCACGTTCTTCCCCCCAAAAAGCTCTCTTTTAGTTTGGAAAAATAATAAATTTGTATACTACTGATTCAGTAACTATTTTAAATAACGTGCTGTTAAAACTGGCTTCCATATCCAAGTATCAAACTTTATTATTTTCAAGCAATTGTATCGCGCCTTGAGAAACAGTCCATGACATCTTCAATATAAACTAAATAGCGGAAACCAAATTTTCCACGACTTGGCTCTTTTAAAAAACGAATAGCGCCTGCATTCACTCGTTTTCGCAGCCCTTGAGGACTCACTTGAAAAAACGTCGCCGCCAACGCAATTGACATATATTTATGCCGTTCTTGTTTTTTTCCCATGGTTACTTATCCTCACTCGAATTGTATTGGTACTCCTCGCCCTGGTAGTAGTCATTGGGGTCACGGTTGGTGTTCACTACGCCTTCTGTAAAACGGTCCAGGGCCTTCTGCACCTTTTCGTTGGGGTCGAAGTTGCCTTGGCGCACCAAATCTTCGGCATATGCGCTGAAATCTATCCGCGAGAAGTCTATTTTTGCGAACTCATCCGCCTGGAATCCACGACAATTTGGACTTTTACCTGATCCCCACCCCATGTTGATCTGTGGTCTTCCGCCTTCGTGGACCAGCAGTGCAAGCTTTGAGTTGAAACAGCAGTATTGCTTTGATGATTGAAGGCACATGCCGAAGACTTTCATTTTGCATCTATCGCCTACATATCTGCAAACGCCCTTGGCAATTTTGCAACCTAATATTTTTTCTCCTGCGGTGCATTTGCTCATCTGTTGGAATGTATTATATATACTGTAAATTGTGTACGCGTAGGAAACAAAATTGAACGATGTTAAAAGCGATGATGCCAGATGATCTGTAAGCATCGACTTTCCAGCAAAATCAAGCGCATCTTTTATCCCACTTTTTTGCAGAACAGTGGCTACATTTTGTGCTTCTGAGCTGCCAAAAAGACTCATCATCGTTGGCATGACGGCATCAACCGCACCTGTTGAAATATAACTATTCACTATTTCAGCAGCCATGTAGTCACACAACTGTTCCTTGCCCAAAGAATACCCAAGGCTAACAGCGGTCATCGCCAGGTCATCCAAGCCAAATTCACTCGCCATGTTGCTGAACGAGCAGGCCGAGGACGCCTGGGGTTCTGATTTGCAACAGTTATTGAAAGCCGTCATCGCACCCGATTTTCGACATTCCTGCCGTTCGCCTGGAAAGAAATAAATTTGACCGTTGCAGGCCAACGGGTTGCTCTTGTTCTCCTGCTCATCAAGCTTGCAAAGCCCCTGGGATGTGCAGGTGCAGTGCCCAGTGCCCCAGATCGCTTCGCAGGCCGCGAGGGTGTAGAATCCCGTGGCCGGACGCTGGTAAAAACAGGCCTTTGATCCGTCATCCAGCTCCGTGCAGGCGCAAAACGCTTGGCCATAGCGTTTCACGCAATCAACCGGATCCATGAGCACGGAATGTCCCAGCAAGACATTTTTCTCGGCCGGCGTGTACCCTTTTCCCGTGGAGGAGATGGGTACGCCGTTTTCATCAACTTGAATGCTGGCATAGACTGCGGGGCGCAAGACCAGGTCCAGGATGAAGATGGAGAGAAAGGCGAGGATAAAGGCTGGACGAAGGTTCATGTCTGCCTCTTTGTCACTGCATTGGCGGGATGGAGTTGGCTAACTTCCATTTTATTTTGTCTGTTAGTACTATGCCGCACCGCATCGCAACATCAAAAGTAATATCACCACCATGCTTCATTCCAGATGGCATCGGCGCTCCGCTGAAAACAACCGGCTTTCCCATTGCAATGGCAATAATTTCAGCGCGGATCATCGCGGCGGCATCCCGGATTTCCTCGTTCAGCTGCTCCATGGACTTGGACTTACCGGTTTTTACAGAGTCAAATATATTGGAAGTTGCGGAAGAAATCAGTTTGTCGTAGTCACAGGTTAAAAAAATACCTTCGTCTCCGACGTTGGATGAAGAGAATGCGATTCTGAAGATGAAGATGGACGCGACTACAGCAAAAACGGCACAGAGTACATACTTTTTCATACAAAACTCCGATGTAAAGTAACATAACATTTCTGATGCTATCTTCGTGGCCTGCTGTAAGATTGAGCTTTTTTTAAAGAGGTCGCTTTTCCTCTATAACTACTTGGAATTTTGACAGGGTTCCAAGCGCTATCCCTGCGACCTGCTTGTTGAGGAGCTGCAGGTCAATGCTCCCGTTGGCTTTAGAGTGTTTTTTTTGCTTTTCCTTCATTGACCATCCATGTTCTTGCGTTTGACGATTTTACCCATGGGGAAAATCGCCTTGCAATGCCAGATGGCCTCCAGAACAACAAAAAATCATCCTTTGCCAACCGCGCCTCGTCTCCAGACTCGTAAGCCGAAGAATTACGGGCACTTGCGATCCAATGTAACCCTGTGAAGATCGGCGATCCGCGGCCCCTCGTGAGGGGCTACCGGAGGACGTATCCAAACCGGTAAAAGCCAATACATTCAATTGATTACAATCCATCGCCAGGGGCTCCCTTCCGCCCTCGTGAGGGCAGAAAGTTGAATGTAACCGAGCACTTGAAGCGAAGTGCGCGGACGTTCGCCGGGCGGCGAACGTAACTAATGGAATAATGAGACATTGGATAAAAAATATAGAACGACAAGGCAGAAGTCAACGATTTTTCTGCCAACACGGTGCCGTTTTGGTCTTTAAGACCAAAACGGCACCGTGTGCCGTAGAAAATGCATAAGATTAAAGAGAGATAGCAGAATAAAAAGTCAAAAGAAAAAAGACAAATTCAAGACAATAAGTGGACAGTAAAAAGGACACTTTGCATTAAAAAGGATCGTTTAAAAATAAAAAAAATATTTTTATTTTTTTGCCTTTGGTCTTTTTTTGGGGTCGTTCTCGGGCCCTAAAGGTAGGAGCCTGGAAAAAAAATAGAGGGAAAACGCCAGGCGTAAACTTAGCTCGGAGGTTATTATTAAATGAATTTCACAGTTTATGCTTTCAACGACGGTTATTCCCTGGCGAGTTACCTCAATGGCCTCATTCATTTTTTTGGAGGCGACGATTGGGGGGGACTGGTCTTTCTCGTTGTTTCCCTTGGTATGGCAGGTGGGCTTTTCATGGCAGTCTCAGCGAGCAGCCCCGTGAACTTCATTCGTTCCATGTTTTGGCCTGCGGTCATGTATGCGGCTGTTTTCGGCCCTCCCTGCCAGCTCAACATTCAGGACGAATTCTCGAATGAGGTTTACACGGTTTCACAGGTGCCTTTTGGCATCGGTTTAGCTCTTTCCACCACCACTGCCATGGAAAAAGCCGTAATAGATTTATGCGAGGATTATATCGAACCTGTAAACGCCGTGAAGTTCAAAGAATTTGACTTCTTCGGTCAAGTTCGAGCTATAAGCGAAATCCTTGTCTCTGATTTGGGTAAAAATGAACCATTGAAACAAACAGTTTCGCAATATTTCGATGATTGCGTTCTGCATGGCTTCGCGGACGCCAGCATCAACCAGTGGAATTTTCTTACGAGTTCTGACCTCATGGTGGCGATGGAGACTCCATACAATGTCTTCTTCACAACAGTTTACAACTCAGATGGAACGACTACGGTCAAAACCTGCGCCGACGCCTACTACAACGTCATTTCGCCTCGGGTTATGGGAATGGGTTTATCCAACTCAAATGACAGCTCATTGGCTAAGGTGGCCAGCGTCTTCGGCCGCCGGGCTTCGGATCTGGCTGGAATCCGCAGTTCCTTGAATAACCTCGCCAGCGTCTACTTTTCAGGGCACCAGGACACTGCGGACATCCTTTTCAGACAAAATTTCATGATGACGGCCCTACGATCAAACCTGGCCCAGAACAACCCCCAGGCTTTGGGCGCGCTGACTGAGGCGGAATTGAAACAAAAAACGGGCATGGCCTCGGCTGCGGCCGTGTACATCAAGCAGCTTCCGAACCTTCGGGCCATGTTCAAACTCGTCATTTTAGGATTGCTTCCGTTGACTGGAGCCTTTTTCTTCATTGGATGGGGCAAGCCCTTGCTTCATTGGTTTGCCGCCTTGCTTTGGGTCAGTCTGTTTCTGCCCATCGAGGCCATCATCCACGCCGCCTATATGACCCATTCTGTCAATGAATTGAGAGGGCTGATAGATGTTTATGGCGGCTTCACCTGGAACAACCAAATTGAAATTTTGACCTGGGTTTCGGACACGGCGACCATCGCCGGAACGCTCATGTTTATGATCCCGTCGCTGACGGGCATGGTGCTCACCTGGGTCGCACCGAAAGCCGGCATGGCCATCTCCTCCATGCTGGCCGGCTCCCGAGCGCATGACAGGCTTGTGATGTCCGGCGGCCAAGGAGCGCTGGAAGGAGCCGAGCAGCGCGGCCTGGCTCGCGACCAGGACCAAATGAACCAGATGATGATGGAGGCCGGGGACAGGTACGCGGGAATCCAGAATTTTATGAACCGCAGAATCGGGGAGCATACCAACGTCGCCGTCGGGCGAAGCTTCGGTCAAAATCCATTGACTCACGAAAGCTCGGGAAACCTTCTGAACCAGGCCCTGGGTACAACTATGCTAAATTCTGGGGATTCCGCCAGTCATGCCCGGGCAGCGAGCGACACGGTGAGTTTGCGAGAAGCGCAGGGCGTCGCGGCCACCGCTGGCGCAATGAAAATCGCGGTTCAAGGTCGAGATCTAGGCCAAGTCACGAGCCAAGTCGCAGAGGTGCTGAAAAGCAGCGATCAAAGCGTGCAAGACGCTTTCAGCAAGGATCAACAACGAGTGCTGGAGGAAATGCAATCCCAAAATTTAGATAAAAATTTGACGGCAACACAGCGCAACGAAGTTGCCACGGCTCTCACCGCTGCTGCCTGGGCTTCAGGTAAGGTTTCTGGCGGATTGAGCACTGGATTTTTAGGTAATCTTGGCATCAAGGGGGAGATCGGCGGGGAAGGAGGCGCCAGGATTGATGGAAACGCAAGAGCCACGTCGGGGACCGGGACCACAGATGCAGTAGCAGTGAGGAACGCTTTCAGCCAGGGGCTGAAAGGATCCGTGGCAACGTCCATCAGTCACCGAGTTGCCCAGGCAACGACGGAGGCCACGAAAAACGCCGATTCCAGGGCCTTCGTCGAGCGCGTCAACAAGTCCACCAACTTTCAAGATGCTCTAGGCTTGGTAAAAAGTAGCACCGCCGAGATCGCCCGGGCGCGCCAGGAAAGCGAAAGTTATCAGTCATTGCAGCAGGTTGGAACAAATTACCAGATTGATGTTGGCCAGCAGATTTTCGGCCAAATGGATGCGAACTCTCTTTACTCCCTGTCGAATGAGCGGGGCTTTAGCCAGCTGCATTCCGTCGTCAACCAAGGTGGAGGGATAGACCGGATGCGGGAGGCGGCGTATTACGACTGGCGCGATACTAACACCCAAAATCGGGCTGAGGGCCTGGAAACCATCGCCAAGTTGGACAAAAGTCATGTGGGCCACTTGGCGGGTGTGGGGGCCGCCATCCTTCAGGTGCGCGGTGAATATGCTTACTCCTCTGAGGGAGGGAAGCTGGGCGATGGGGCGATGATTACTAATCAGGCCCAGGGCGTCATCGCCGCGCAGGGGGAAGCCGTGCAAAAATCCGAAGGTATGCCCGAGCCCAAGGCTCTGCGAGCCACTCATTTGGTGCAGCCCGTTCACAGCGACCTCAAAAATCGATATAATGATACGAACGATAAGTTGAAGCAGCAGTACGCCGAGCAGGATCACCCAGAATGGCGCGCGCAAGTCAGCGAGCACAGCCCCCTGCGCGCCGGGGAAGGGGCAGTGAAATCGGCTGGCAGAGGTTTTGGAAATGTTGTTAATGAAATGAAAGATGGTATCCGCGCATTGAAAGAAAATATGCCTGAGGCTTTGGACTAAAAAAGAAAGGAGTGCCAACGTGGAATATATTCTCCTTTTTTTTGTGATCGTGGTATTCGCTTTGATTCCATTTCTCAAGAAGGCTGGATCGACTATTAAAAATGCAGTTTCATTCAGAGATGGACGGCCGCACAGGAGCAACACGTCTTTTCAACCCCATGAATCTTACATGAGTTTAACAAATAACGGATTGGACAGCTACAATTACGACCGGTGGGATCGCATAAAAGAATACACAGAAGGCAAGTAGACTACTCATCTTTTGCTTTCAACAATTTATCGGGCCGCAGTTGATGAACTGCGGCCCTTGTTGCGTCTGGGATCAGGTGCGCATAGCGAAGCGTCATCGCCAGAGTCTTGTGTCGCATTAACTCCTTAATTTTGAGGATATCAATCCCAGACAAAGCCAACCATGAGGCAAAAGTGTGTCGAAGGCTGTGGAACACCAAGCGAAGCCGCCGGTCCACAACTCCATCATTAAGTCCAAGCTCATCTACCAGCTTAGCAAACGAATGAGAAAGATTTTCACGCTTATCGCCCCATAAAGGAGAAAAGACCAACTCCGCGTCCTCCTTCCGGCGTTTAAGCCTGGCCTCAAACACGTCCACCACGTCCTGATTCAAGGGAACCTTGCCCCCAGGTTTCCTCTTGTCCGCTTCGCGAACAGTCAGAATTTCGTGCCGCAGGTCCACATCCGCCCAGGCCAAGCGCATCAACTCCCCCATCCGCAACCCCGTGTTCAACGAGAGAATAATGGCATCGTGAAGATCCGGGGACCGCCTGCTGGCCGCCGCCTCGATAAGCCGATCGGCTTCTTCGTAGCTGAAAAAGCGGTCCCGGGAATTGAAGATTTTTGGCACTTCCAGACCATCCGCCGGACTCTTTTCCAGGAGGGGAATGCCCTCCTGACTTGTTTGCCGCGCCACATTGCAAAGGCGGCGGATAAGCGCTCGATATTGCCCCACTGTCGCGGGAGCCAAGCCGGCTTCGACCAGGCCATTAAGGAAGGCCTGGATCATTTCTCGGGTAAGCCCCCGAAGCGGGACATCTCCCAAGGCGGCATTGATGCGGCAATTAAATCGATTTTGGTCACCGTACCAGGAGGCTTTTTTCTTTTTTGCAATCGGAAGATAGTGTTCCCGGAAGAAGTTCCCCAGGGTCAACATCTCAGCCGACTCCAGGCGCTCCCGAGCCGCCTGTTCCTCTCGAGCTGCTTGGTTTTGGGCGCGAATGGCCGCGAGCGTTTGCGGCCCTCCGCCGGTGCGCTGGGCCTCTTTTAGCTGGGCCATCACGGCGGCCACTTTTTTAACGGTCCAGCCGGCCGAGGCCCAGCCCAAGGCTTCCTCATACCTTTTCCCATCGACATAGTGCCGAAGCACGTAGTACACGTCAGGGCGGCCGCTCGGTCCCTTGCGCGTGGGATGCTCCCGACACCTGACGCCGGGGAGGTTAGGCACCTTTTTCCAGTCCATTTTGTCCCCCATCTGTCCCCCTATTGTCCCCTGTTTGTGGGTTGTCAAGGGACGCCAAGGGACGAAGCAAAATCACAACTCATTGATTTTGTTCGTCCAGGGACGCAGAGGGACGCAGCCAAAAGCCTCCTGAGCGGACTTAAAATCCCTAACTCCGCGAGGGGTGTGCGGGTTCGACTCCCGCCCTGGGCACCAAGTTGTCAGCAGCCGCATGGACTTGACGGAACGCGCGGTCTGGTCTACCCCAGTCTTGTGCCGCGCGGGACATGTGACCGCCGCGGCGCTTTTTTGTAACCCCCCGAAATTGGATCAGGTGTGGACATGGAAAGCATCCCGATTTCCGTGGAAGGCTTCGAATTGCTCAAAAAGGAACTGGAGCGGCTCAAGAAGGAGCGCCCGGCGGTCATCCAGGCCATCAAGGAAGCGCGCGAGGAAGGCGACCTGCGGGAAAACGCGGGTTACGACGCCGCCCGTGAGCGCCAGGGCATGCTGGAGGCCAAGATCAATTACATCGAGTCGCGCATGGCGCGCTTCACGGTCATCGACCTGAAGAGCCTGGGCGGCAGCAAGATCAGCTACGGCGCCACGGTGGAAATCGAGGAAGTCGAGACCGGTGAGCGCCGCCGCTACACCCTGCTTGGCCCGGACGAGACCGCTTTCGTGCCGGGCAGCATCTCCGTGCTCTCGCCCATGGGACGGGCCCTGCTGGGCAAGGAGGAAGGGGACGACGCGGTGGTGGACGCCCCGCGCGGCAAGGTCGAATACGAGATACTCAGCGTCCACTTCGCGGAAGTGAGCATCGGCTCCTGAACGAAGACGACGATTTCCCGCAATGAAAAAGGCCGACGGTCGCACCGTCGGCCTTTTTTTCTCGGCGACCGTTCATTCCGGGCCGTAGCAATGGTAGCCGCGCCCAGGCCAGTGGGCCACCTCCCGTTCCACGTAGTCGTCGAACCAGAGTGCCTCGGGGTTGCCGCGAAAAACCATGAAACCGCTCTCGCGCTGGGGATCGGCCGCGCGGTGGTAGCGGAAGAAAATCTGATCCTCGGTGCGCCCCGCCACTTCGATCTTTCCAGACGAGTGCGACATGACGAGCTTGGCCCGCTTGGCCAGACCCGAACAGTCCATTATGGCCCGCTGGAAGAGGTCGTAGGCACGCTCCACGGGCACGGTGAAACGCAGGTTTCCGGCCGTGGGGCGGCAAATGAAGACGTAATAGGGCGCGGCCCCGGCGAAGGACAGCTTGCGGAACAGCTCGGTGAGCACGGCCGAGTCGTCGTTGATCCCGCGCAGGATGGGCGTCTGATTGGCCACCACGACTCCGGCCCGTCCCAGCAGATCGATGGCGGCCACGGCCTGTTCGGTGAGTTCGCGCGGATGATTGAAATGGCTCATGACGTACATCTTGCGGCCTGGACGGCTGTAGCGGCTGAACATCTCCAGCAGCGACGGGTCTCCGAGCACCCGATAGGGATTGTAGGCCAGCATCTTGCTGCCGATGCGCAGGATCTTCACATGGGGAATCTCGCGCAGTCTCCGCACCAGCGATTCCAGACGAGGCGTGGGCAGGAAAAGAGGGTCGCCGCCGGTGAGCAATACGTTGGTCAGTTCGGGGTGCGTGCGCACATATTCCACGGCCGCGTCCAGGTCGCGCCCCTTGCCGGGGTCACGTTTCATGAACCCGCGCTTGCGGAAGCAGAAACGACAAATCGCCCCGCAGACTTCGCTGGCCAGGAGCAGGGCCGTCTCGCCGTACTTGTGCTGCAACCCCGGGACCAGGGTGTAGCGATGCTCTTCCGAGGCGTCGAGGTCGCCCCACTCTTCCAACTCGTCCGGGTGGGGCACCACGATGCGTCGTATGGGGTCTTCTGGATCATCCCAGTCGATGAGGGAGAGGTAATAATCGTTGGCGCGGAAGGGATACTTGTCGGCGACGTCCCGCAAGGCGTCACGCTCCCCCGGCGCCAGCCAGTCAAGATGCTCGATTTTTGTGATGAAACGAGGATAGGCTTGCATCGGCAGCTCCTTGGATAGTTGTTTGCGGTGGGCGGGTGAACGACGGCTGAAGACCGATGGGCCTCGACGGGCCCGATCAGCGGCTTTTCCCTATCTGGCAGTATGCACGAAAAAGGCCCGCCGGGTCAAGCGAGGCGGCCCTGTCGGCCGGGAAACGGCCGGTCGGCGAGGAAAATCAGACGGTCAGGGCTTGGGTGGCTTGTTCTTGAACGATTCCCGGGGATACTTGGCTTCGTTGCGGGCCATCTTGGCCCAGGCCGCGCGCGTCAGGTCCACATCCAGTTCGTCGGCCAGCCGCAGCAGATAGATGAACACGTCGGCCATCTCGGACTCCACGGCCGCCCGTTTCTCTCCGGCCAGGAAGCGGCTCTCCTCCTGCTCCAACCATTGGAACTGCTCCACCAGCTCACCGCATTCAGCGGCCAGGGCCATGACCAAATTCTTGGGCGTCTGGAAACGCTGCCAGCCACGTTCGACCACGAACGTCCGCAGGCGCTCCCTGACCATTTCGATGGTTGCTGATTCAACTTCATGCATGTCGTGAACACTCCTCCGACGCAGGAAAAATTCACTTGCCGAGGCCCAGAACCCGCTTGCTCACCACAACCATGACCCGGGCCTGGGACTTGAGCCGGCCGGCCACGAACTCACCCCGTTCGTCCGAACCGCAGAAGAGGTCCACCCGGGTCTGCTTGATGGCGCCGCCCGTGTCCTGGGCCAGCATGAGGCCCCGGAAGCGTTCCTCGCCCCCGGTGGGAACGGGCAACCGGGTATCCAGGGCGAAGACCGCCCCCAGGGGCATCACGCCCCGATCCACGGCGGCCGAGACGAAGGGGGTCAGCACTTGGCCCGCCGAGCCGTAGGGACCGTCGTCGGCCAAGCGGAAAAAGACGTAGCTCGGGTTGGTGTCCAGCAGTTCCCGCCGCAGATCCGGCCGCTCGGCCAAAAGGCTCCGGATGGCGGGCATGCTGGCCGCCTCGCGGGGCAACAGCCCCCGCTGATCCATGATCTTGGCCAGGGAGACATATTCCCGACCGTTCTTTCCGGCGTAGAGCACGTGCTTGACCCGGCCGTCCGGGAGCACGAGCCTGCCGGAGCCCTGGATCTGGAGAAAGAACACGTCCACGGGATCACGGGTCCAGGCGATCTCGAGTCCTCGCCCGTTCAACGCGCCTCGTCCGTCGATGGCCGCGCGATCGTGATACGGCTCCACGCGGCCGTTCACCAATCGGTAGGTCAGCTGCTGTCCCTGCCACTTGGGATGGAAACGTCCCAGGTCGACCACCTGAAGGTCGTCGGGAGGGCCATACAGCGGCACGGGATAGCCGGGCGCCGGGGTCAGAGAGGCCTTCAGCCAGGGCTCATAGTAGCCGCTGAGCAGCGTCTCGGGAGCCAGTTGGAACCAGGCGAACTCCCGGGCCAGGACCGCCGGGTCGCGGTCCAGTTCGGGCAACAGGCGCAACAGGTCTTCCAGGGTGGCGCGCAGATCCGCCCAGGTCAGGCGCAGGCCGGGACGGTCCACGGCCGTCGCCTCGGCGGGTCGGGAGGAGACGTAGGCCAGACTGCGGCGCAGCCCGGGCGCCAGCTCACGCCAGGAGGATAAGCCCTGGGCCGAGGGCGTCAGGCCGAGGGACAAAGAAGCGGCCTCGCTGCTGGGCAGTGGCTGGTAGCCTGGGGCTTCCAGCACGGGCGCGGGGAGCGCGGGCGGGCCCGAGGGGACTTTGGGGGCGCGCGGGGCGCAGCCGAAGATGATGACGAGCAGCGCCAGAGCCAGCGCCGCGCACGAAAGAGGCGCACGGTGAAGCTGTCGCAAATCAGGACTCCGAATCGGATGAGGGGGGCTGACAGTTGCAGCGGTCGGAAAGCATGTCGCGGTACTCCTCGCCGTAGATGCGCAGCATGACCATCACGAAGGTCAACGTCAACGGGCCGTAGAGAATGCCCGCGATGCCGAAGGCCGAGATGCCGCCGAGCACGGCCAGGAAGACGAAGAAGGTCGAAACCTGGGACGCCTCGCGCAGCAGCAGCGGTCGGAGCACCGTGTCCACGCTGGTGACCAGGACGCCGCACCAGAGGGCCAGGAAGACGGCCCAACCGGTCTGCCCCTGGATAAGCAGCCAGCCTGCCGCAGGAACCCAGACGAGGCCGGTGCCGACCACCGGCACCAAGGCCGCCAGAGCCATGACCCCGCCCCAGAACAGGGCCGGGAGCCCCACGATGGCCAGGCCGATGCCGCCGAGGAGGCCCTGCAGCGCGGCGATGAAGAGCGTGCCCACCAGCACGGAACGGGCCACACGCTGGATGTTCTCGATGATCAGATCCTCCTGCTCCGTGCGGAGCGGGCAGAGATAGCGCAGCTTCTCGACCATGTCCCGCCCGTCGCGCAGGAAATAGAAAACGATGAAGACGAGGAGCAGGAGGTGAAAGATGAGCCGGGCCGTGTTGGTGAACAGTTGGCGCCCGGCCTCCACGGCGATCTGGCCGAGGTTGCGGGAGAACTCCAGAAGCCGGGCCTGGATGTCCGAGGCGTCGAGCTGCACGAAGGGCAGCTGCTCACGCAGCCAGACGAGGTGCTGGTCCAGTTGATGGGCGTCCAGGAGCTTGGCGAAATCGGTCTCGCGGGCCCAAACGTTCAGGGCCTGGAAGGTGTCGCGGGCCTGAATCACCAGCCCGAAGGTCAGGAAGAACAGCGGCAGGCCGATGCAGACCACGATGATCAGTACCGTGATCAGGGCCGCGAGCGTGCGCCTCCCTCCGGTTCGGCGCTGGATGCGGTTGAACAGGGGTGAAAAGATGAGTGAGACGACCCCGGAAAAGACGATGGTGTGCAGAAACGGCCCGGCGATGACGTAGGTCAGGTAAAGGGCGAACAGAAGCATCGTCAGGAGGAAGTAGATGTATATCTTGTCCGTACGCGTGGGACCGCTCATGCCGTGTCTCCGGAATGTTGCGCCGGGCGTTTCCCGGCAAGGGTGTTCAGAAGAACGCCCTCCAGGCGATCGATGTCCACGGGTTTGGCCACATAGGCGTCCATGCCCGCGTCCAGGCACCACTGCTCGTCCCCGGCCAGGGCGTGCGCCGTGAGCGCGACGATGGGCAGGGCCGGGTCCACCCCGGGCAGCCCCGCCCTGATGCGCCGCGTGGCCTCGATGCCGTCCAGCACGGGCATCTGCACGTCCATGATCACGAGATCGCAGGGCGTTCCGGCCAGGAGATCCAGGAGTTCCCGGCCGTTCTCCACGGCCGTGACCCGGCAGCCCCGACGTTCCAGGCCGCGAATCACGAACCGGCGGTTGACCAAGTTGTCCTCGGCCATGACCACGTGCCGCCCCTGGAGGGAGCCCGTGGCGGGCCTGGCCTGGTCGGTTGCCGGTTGCGGCCGCGCGCTGCCGTCCGGGCGCAGGAGAAAAGGAGCCGTGAAATGGAAAGAGCTGCCCCGCCCGACCACGCTCTCGGCCCACATGGCCCCGCCCATGAGGGCCACCAGCTTGCGGCAGGTGGCCAGACCCAGGCCCAGACCGCCATGGCGGCGGGTCATGTAGTCCTCTACCTGGGTAAAGCTTTCGAAAATGTCCCCCAGGCGGTCGGCCGGGATGCCGGGGCCGGTGTCGGAAACCGTGAAATGCAGCCGGGCCCGCTCCCGCCCGGTTTCTGGGCAGCGCTCCGAAGCCGAGGCGTCACACAGCGCAGCCTTCACGAGCACACGTCCCTCGGCGGTGTAGCGCACGGCGTTATGCAGCAAATGTCCCAATATCTGGCGCAGGCGGCCGTGATCCCCACGCAAGGCGTGGGGCACGCCATCGTCGATCTCCACCGAGAGGCTCAATCCCTTGCGGCCGGCCGGCAGCCGATGGGGCGCGACCACGGAGTCGAGCACGTCCGACAGTTCGAAATCGCCTTCCCGCAGTTCCAGAATTCGGGCCTCGATCTTGGAGTAGTCCAGAATCTGGTTGATGACCGTGAGCAGGGAGAGGGCCGAATCCTTGATGAGTTCCAGGTTCTCCTGGTGCTCCTCCGGCAGCCCGGAGAGGAGCATGAGGTCGGTCATGCCGAGGATGCCGTTGAGCGGGGTGCGCAGTTCGTGGCTGATGGTGGCCAGGAAGGAGGTCTTGGCCTCGTTGGCGGCCTCGGCGGCGCGCATGGCCCGCAGCAGCTCCCGCTCCATGCGCGACTTGTACAGGGCCAGCTCGATGGCGGTCTGGAGATCCCTATCCTCATACGGTTTCACCAGAAAAGCGTAGGGCCCGGACTGTTTGGCCCGGGCCACGGTGTCCTCGTCCCAAAAGGCCGTGAGGAAGATGATCGGGGTGTGGAACTGGCGGCTGATGTTCTCGGCGGCCTCGACTCCGTCCATCCGCCCCTTGAGCCGAACATCCATGAGTACGAGGTCGGGCCGCTTTTCGCCGCATAGTCGAACCGCGTCCTCTCCGTTGTCGGCCAGCCCCGCCGAGGAATAGCCGAGCCGCGCAAGGGAAGCCGCCAGGGCCATGCCGATGACGCGCTCGTCGTCCACGACGAGAATGCTGGGGGGGCGTCCGCCGCCGTTCTGGGCCATGCCGTCGCGTTCCACGCCTGGTGATTCCTTCGTGCGGGTCAAATACAGGAATATTCCATTCTTACGCCCCAACCTCCGCGCAGGTCAAGACACGGCGGCTTCCCCGGAGGGGAAAAGCTTGCCACTTCAAGGCGCGGATAGTTGACGCTTCCCGCGTCTTGGTTGTAGTGGAAGGTCTTCACCGCCACAAGACCGGGAACCTTATCCAAAGTTTTCCAACCGCGATATGGAGGACGCCATGCTGAAAAAACTTTGCCTGCCTTTGCTCTTTGCGTTGCTTGCCCTGTCCCTGGCCGCCTGTGAGCAGAAGGCCGAGCAGAAGCCCGCCGCCGAGCAGAAGCCCGCCGCCGCCGAGGCCGCTCCCAAGAAGCTCATCGTCTTCGCCTCGGACTGCACCTGGCCTCCCATGGAGATGGTCGACGAGGCCACCAAGCAGTGCAAGGGCTTCGGCCCCGACCTGGTCGCCGCCATCGCCAAGGCCGGCGGCTTCGACGTGAAGGTCGAGAACACCGCCTGGGACGGCATCTTCGCCGGTCTGGCCGCGGGCAAGTACCAGGCCATTTCCTCCTCGGTGTCCATCACCGACGAGCGCAAGAAGACCATGGATTTCACCGATCCCTACTTCGAGGTCCAGCAGGGTGTCGTGGTGCCCAAGACGGCCACCGTGACGAGTCTGGCCGACCTGAAGGGCAAGACCATCGGCGCGCAGATCAACACCACCGGCCACTTCACCGCCAAGAAGGTTGAGGGCGCCAAGGAAGTGAAGGGCTACGACGAAGTGGGTCTGGCCATGAAGGACCTGGTCAACGGCCGCCTCGACGCCGTCATCTGCGACGACGCCGTGGCCACCGACTACGCCCTGAGCAATCCCGACTACTCCAAGACCCTGACCGTGGGCTTCCTGGTCAAGCCGGATTCTCCCGAATACCTGGGCTTCGCCGTCCAGAAGGGCGACAAGGCGACCCTGGACCTGATCAACAAGGGCCTCGCGGCCGTCAAGGCCAGCGGCGAGTACGACAAGATCTACGCCAAGTGGTTCAAGAAGTAGGCCCCATCGGCAGTCAATCCCGGGGGCCCGGGCGATCCCGGGCCCCCTTTTTCATGACCTTCAACCAGCACTAGCCATGAGCACAACTCCCCTCTCCCTAGACGTCAGCGACGGCGCGGCCATTCCTCGCAAGAAAGACCGAGGGCTCTTCTCGGCCTGGTGGCTGTCCTTCATCGGCGCGCTGGCCATCACGGCCTTTCTCTGCATCACCCGGCCGGACCCCTATCTGCGCATCCTGGCCTTCGTCCCGGACGGCATCCTGGTGACCTTCCAGGTGACCACCCTGTCCATTCTCCTGGCCCTGGTCCTGGGACTGATCACGGGGCTCGGGCGCATCTCGCGCAACCGGGCCCTGAACCTCATCGCCTCCACCTATGTGGAGGTGATCCGCGGCATCCCCCTGTTGGTGCAGCTTTTCTACATCTACTACGCCCTGGCCGCCATTCCCTATGTAAGCAAGCTGCCCCCTCTGGCTTCGGCCGTCATCGCCATGGGCTTCTGCTACGGCGCCTACATGGGCGAAGTCTTCCGGGCGGGCATCGAGTCCATCGACAAGGGCCAGACCGAAGCGGCCCGCTCGCTGGGCTTCAACCGCCGCCAGACCATGCTGCTGGTCATCCTGCCCCAGGCCTGGCGCACCATCCTGCCGCCGGTGGGCAACGAATTCATCGCCCTGCTCAAGGACAGCTCCCTGGTCTCCATTCTGGCCGTGGCCGACCTGCTGCGCCGGGGACGGGAGTTCGCCGGAGAGACCTTCTTCTACTTCGAGGCCTACACCATCGTGGCCCTGGTCTATCTGGTCATCACGCTGGTTCTGTCCAAGGGCGTCAGCCACATGGAATCAAGGCTCAACTACTATGACCGACATTAGCCCCATCATCGACATCAGGAACGTCAGCAAGCTTTTCGGCAGCCTGCGCGCCCTGAACAACGTCTCCCTGTCCATCCGCCCCAGCGAGAAGGTGGTCATCATCGGCCCCTCGGGCTCGGGCAAGAGCACGCTCCTGCGCACCATCAACCAGTTGGAGCAGGTGGACCAGGGCACGATCCTCGTGGACGGCCAGGAAGTCACCTCGCCCGACACCGACATCAACAAGGTGCGCATGGAACTGGGCATGGTCTTCCAGTCCTTCAACCTGTTCCCGCACAAGACCGTGCTGGAAAACCTGACCATGGCCCCGATCAAGCTCAAGAACGTGCCCAAGCTGGAGGCCGAGAGCCGGGCCATGGGCCTGCTCAAGAAGGTCGGCATCCAGGAGAAGGCCCACGTCTACCCCACCATGCTCTCCGGCGGCCAGCAGCAGCGCGTGGCCATCGCCCGGGCCCTGGCCATGCAGCCCAAGATCATGCTCTTCGACGAGCCCACCAGCGCCCTGGACCCGGAGATGATCGGCGAGGTTCTGGACGTCATGGTCAAGCTGGCCCGCGAGGGCATGACCATGGTGGTTGTCACTCACGAGATGGGTTTCGCCCGGGAAGTGGCCGACCGCGTGGTCTTCATGGACGCGGGCACGATCATCGAGGAAGGCACCCCGGAGCACTTCTTCACCGCGCCCCGGCACGACCGGGCCAAGCTCTTCCTCAGCCAGATCCTTTAGCGCCGAAAAGAAGAGCGGCGGGACATCGCGCCCCGCCGCTCTTCTTTCATTCTCCCGACGAACTCAAAGCACCGCGTTCCAGGCGTGCCCCGCCAGGGGCGCGTAGCCCTGTTCGCGGGCCAACACCTCCAGGGGCAGCATGGCCAGGGCGGCCATGTCCGGTTCCGGGACGTCCACCAACTCCCCCGTGTCCAGGCACAGGCAATAGGTCTTGCAGGACCGGCAGACGTCCACCCGCTCGAAGGGGCGCTCGGCCACATGCAAATGGAACAACTGATCCGGTTCCTCGACGCCGCAGGCCGGGCAGAAGACCCGCTTGCAACGCCACTGGGTCGAACAGGTGGCGCAACGCATCCAGCGCTGGCCGCCGTGGGCCTGGATGAAATCCGACTCGTCACGCACCCGCACGAGTTGAGAATAGTTCGGCGCGCCGCCGCAGATCGGGCACGAACCGCGCAGCCAGGGCAATCCCTTGATCCGCTCGGCCAGATCCCGCGCCTGGCGCTCCACGAACGGTTTGGCGATCTGGGCGGCGGCGAAGCCCAAGACATCCTCCGAAACTCCCGCCGGGGGCTGAACCTTGGCCTCGAACGCCAGGGCGAACAACGCGTCCGGCGGCATTGAGCCGTCGGCCAGACTCCGGCGCAATATCGCCAATTCTCCCGCCAGGGCGGGAAAAGCCCGCTCCATGACCGGCAGGAGCGTCGCGGCGGCCCCGCCCAGCGCGGGACCAGGATTCTGGAATCCCGAATCCGCCAGAAGCCAGACTCCCTGGCCGAACCGCGCGAGGTCCGGCTCCGGCGTCGCGCCGCGCCACCCCGGAGCCTGTTCACGAATCTCGGCCTGGGCGGCCAGAACCGGACCGAAGGCCGAAAACAGGGTCTCCAGGGCCGGGGCCTGACTCGCGAACCGCCGCGCATCGTTCAGAATGCGCCGTCCTTCCTCGGTCGTCTGCTCACCGCCGTGCATCTGCTGTCTCCTCATTGTGATCGAAGTGGGCGAGGCCGCCCGCGCCAGGGCGGGGCGGCCTCGCGACAACCGGGAACCGGAGGTGCCCCCGGGTTCAGCCTTGAATGCTTCCCGCAATGCGCTTGAACGGCGCGAACACCCCCGCCAGGAGCTGTCCCCTGGTCAGAAGCTGCGGTCCCTGCGCCACGGCGAACTTATGATACAGCGCCGGATCCTCGGCCACCAAGTAGATCACCGCCACATCCTTCGGATTCAACAACTGGGCCTTGGGCGAGTCCTTCTTGACCACCGCCAGCCGGGCCTCGGCCTTCTTCAGGATCTCATCCCGCTCGCCGAAGCTCATGGCCCCCATGGCGCAGGTCTTCACGCACATGGGCAGCAGGTTGGCCCGCACCCGGTCGATGCACATGTCGCACTTGACGATCTGCTTGGTTTGCGGATTCTGCCGCGGAATGTCGTAGGGACAGGCCCCGCGGATGACGTCGAAGTCCTCCTGGGCGGTCTTCTCCGTGTAGATCACGGCGCCGGTGGCCGCATCCTGAAGAATGGCGCCCTCCACGCTGGAGGCCTGCTTGCAGGGGGCCTCCAGGCAATGGCGGCACTGGTCCGGGAAGAAGTTCCAGAACACCTTGCCGCTCTTGTCCATGTGCTCACTGAAGCGCACGAGTTTCAGGTTGTAGGGAGTCAGGTCCGGGGGATTCTGGTGTGTGCCCGTCTGCTTGGTGGGCACGGCCGGCATCCCCTTCCACTCCTTGCAGGCCACCTGGCAACCCCGGCAGGCCGTACAGCGCGTGGTGTCGACGAGAAACGCCTTGGGCATGAGAGTGCTCCTTGCATCTTCGGGCGGGCGCGGCGTACCGCCCCCGCCCGGTTACGCCTACAGTTCGGTCACCTTGTCGGCCTTGCGGATGTTCACCAGGCTGGCCTTGTATTCCGGGATGGTGGTGTTGGGGTCGCCCACCGCCGCCGTCAGCCTATTCACCGCATCACCGCATTTGGGTGTGGTCCAACCGAAACAGAAGGGCATGCCGATCTCATGCACGGTTTTGCCCTGAACACGCAAGGGGCGCATGCGGACCGTGACCATGGCCACGGCCTGCACCTGACCCCGGGCGCTCTCGACAATGACCACGTCGCCGTTCTTGATGCCCTTCTCCTTGGCCAGCTGCGGGCTCATCTCCACGTACTGCTGGGGCTCGGCCTCCAGCAGCGGCGGGGTGTTGCGGGTTTCGCCGCCGCCGCACCAGTGCTCGGTCATGGAGTAGGTGGTGAGCACGATGGGGAAGCGCGGATCGGCCGGAGCCGCCAGCACGTCCTTGTCGCTGTCCACCCGCTTGTAGCAGGGGCTGTTGAGCTGCTTGGAGAAGCCGTGGGCCTTCACCGGCGTCTCGGCGGGCTCGTAGTGTTCGGGGAGCGGTCCGTCCTCGCGGCCGGGACCGTAGAGCTGGGCATGCCCCTCGGTGTGCATGATGAAGGGGTACTTGCCCTTGCCCGAGGACATCGGCGGCCAGCCGCCGTCGGGCACGTCGCCCACCCACTTGCCGTCCTCCCAGGCGATGACCGCCTTGGCGGGGTTGTAGGGCTTGCCGTCCTTGTCCACCGAGGCCCGGTTGTACAGGATGCGCCGGTTGACCGGCCAGGCCCAGGAGAACTTGGGGTAGAGGTTGATGGCCGCCTGCATGGGCGTCTGGGAGAGATCCCGGCGCTTGGCGAGGTTGCCTTCGGCCTCGGTGTAGCCGCCGCAGTAGAGCCAGTTCAGGCTGCTGGTGGAGCCGTCGGCCTGGAGATTGGGGAAGCCCGGCACGAGCTGGCCCTTCTTGTACTCCTTGTCGCCGATCTTCACGTCCTTGGTGAAGAAACCGTTGATCCTCTTGGCCACGTTCTCGGGATCGTAGGTCGCGGGCCAGTCCATCTTGAGCACGGGTTCGGTGAAGGCGCCGCCCTCGGCCTGGTAGAGCTTGCGCACGGCGTTCATGATCTCCACCACCATGCCGCCCATGGGCTTGCACTGGCCGAGGGGTTCCGCGGCCTTGTAGTGCCACATGTGCCAGCGGCCGGAGTTGGAGACGGTGCCGTCCTTTTCGCCGCGTTGCGCCGAAGGCAGGAGGAAGACCTCCGTCTTCACCTTCGCGGGGTCGGTTCCCGGCTGGTGCCAGAAGTCGCTCGTCTCGGTGTGGTGCAGTTCCCCCACGACCAGCCAGTCGAGGTTCTCCATGGCCCTGCGCACCTTGTGGGTGTTCGGGGCGCTCTGGGCCGGATTGGTGCCGAAGATGAAGCCGCCCTTGATGGCTCCCTTGTACATGCGGTCGAAGAGGAAGATGTACGAGTAGTCCTCCCCGGGCTCGATCTTGGGCAGCCAGTCATAGCCGAAGCCGTTCTGCTCCGTGCCGTTGTCGCCGAACCAGGCCTTGAGCAGGCTGACCACGTACTTGGGCCGGTTCTGCCACCAGTTGGCGCTCAGCGGATCCTTGGACACCGGGGTGTTGGCCTTCTGATACTCCTCCAACGTGGGCCATCCGGCGTGCGGCATGGGCAGATAGCCGGGCAGGATGTGGTAGAGGATGCAATGGTCCGTGGAGCCCTGCACGTTGGGTTCGCCGCGCAGGGCGTTGATGCCGCCGCCCGCCACGCCGATGTTGCCGAGCAGGAGCTGGATGATCGCCGACAGGCGGATGTTCTGCACGCCCACGGTGTGCTGGGTCCAGCCCAGGGCGTACATGACGGTCCCGGCCTTGTCCGGCTTGCCGGTGGCCGCGAAGGCCTTGTAGACCTTGAGCAGATCGTCCTTGGACACGCCCGTGATGTCGGAGACCTTGTTCAGGTCATAGCGGGAGTAGTGCGCCTTGAGCAGCTGGAACACGCAACGAGGATGCTTGAACGACGGATCCCGCTTGGGCACGCCGTTCTCGTCCTTCTCGAAGGCCCACTGGCTCTTGTCGTACTTCCGCTTGGCCGGGTCGTAGCCCGCGAACAGACCATCCTTGAACGAGTATTTCTCGCCGACGATGAATGCCGAGTTGGTGTACTCGGCCACGTACTCCTTGAAATACAAGTTGTTGTCCAGGATGTATTTGACCATGCCGCCCATGAAGGCGATGTCCGTTCCCGAGCGCAACGGCACATGGAACGTGCTCCGGGCCGAAGTCCTGGAGAACTTGGGATCCACATGGATGACCGGCGCACCCTTGTCCTTGGCGCGCAGCACCCACTTGAAGGAAATGGGGTGATGCTCCGCAGCGTTGGAGCCCATGATCAGCACCGCGTCGGCATTGCCGATGTCGGTGTAGTGATTCGTCATCGCACCGCGTCCGAACGACTCTCCCAGAGCCGCTACAGTGGCGCTGTGTCAGATACGGGCCTGATGGTCCATGTGGACCACGCCCAGGCCGCGAAGCATCTGGTGCGAGAGTGCGCACTCCTCGTTGTCCATCTGGGAGGTGCCCAGTTGGAACATGGATTCGAGACGGTTCACCCGGCGTCCCTGGGAGTCCGTGACGATGAAGTCGCGGTCACGGGTCGTCTTGACGTGGCGGGCGATGCGATCCAGCGTCCAGGCCCAGTCCTTTTCCTCCCATTTGTCGCCGCCGGGAGCGCGGTACAGGGGCTTGGTCAGCCGGTGGTCGTTGACGTGCATGGACAGCAGGGCCGCGCCCTTGGCGCACAGGCCGCCCTCGCTCACCGGGTAGTCCGGGTCGCCTTCCACGCTGATGATCTTGCCGTCCTTGACGCTGAAGATGGTGTTGCAGCAGCAGGAGCAGAACGGACAGATGGAGATGACCTCCTTCGCCCCCTCGATCTTCAGCCCGGCCGCGTAGGCACGGACCGGCCCGAGATCGAGCCCGAAACGGCCCAGGGTCAGGCCCGCCAGGCCCGCCCCCGCAGCCTTCATGAACGTTCGCCGTGTAATGGCCATGCGCACTCTCCTTGAACGTTGTCTGCCCGGCCCGGGAGCCGCAAGGGACCGGAGTGATCAGAAGACGCGGCTCCTTTTCAGCCCCGATCCTGGCATGTCACGCGAGGGAGGGTCAACGCGAAAAGCTAAAAAATACAGCGAGTTATTAATATTATTTTTAACATATAATCATTTTGGCACCGAGCTCGGAAACACAAAAAAGAGCGAGGCCGTCCCTGACGAAACGGCCTCGCCTGAATACATCGAACGCGCGGGGACTCAGCCCCGCAGTGTGCGAGCCGCGCGCCGCAACGGCGACGCCAGCCCGGCCAGCACCTGCTTGCGGGTCAGAAGCTGTGGTCCTTCGGCCACGGCGAACGCGTGGTACTTCTTGGGTTCGTCGGCCACCAAAAAGATGACCGCCACGTCGTCTGGGTTGCACAACTGGGCCTTGGGGAACCTCTTCCTGACCGAGGCCAGACGGTCGGCGGCCATCTTGAGCATGTCCGCGCGCTCGCCGAAGTTCATGGCCCCCATGGCGCAGGACTTCACGCACATGGGCAGGAGATTGGCGCGCACCCGGTCGATGCACATGTCGCACTTGACGATCTGCTTGGTGGCCGGGTTCAGCCGGGGGATGTCATAGGGGCAGGCCCCGTGAATCACCTCGAAGTCCTCCTGGGCCGTCTTCTCGGTGTAGATCACCGCCCCCGTGGCCTCGTCGTGAAGGATGGAGCCCTCCACGCTGGAGGCCTGTTTGCAGGGGGCCTCCAGGCAATGACGGCATTGGTCCGGAAAAAAGTACCAGGAAACCACCCCGTTCTTGTCCATGTGTTCGCTGAAGCGCACGAGCTTCAGATTGAAGGGGTTCAGGTCCGGGGGATTCTGGTGCGTGCCGGTCTGCTTCGTGGGCACGGCCGGCAGATTCTTCCATTCCTTGCAGCCCACCTGGCAGCCCCGGCAGGCCGTGCATTTGGTGGTGTCGATGAAAAACGCCTTGGGCATGGTCGTCACTCCTTTGACCTAGAGTTCAGTCACCTTGTCGGCCTTGCGCAGGTTCACCAGACAGGCCTTGTATTCCGGGATGGTGGTGTTGGGATCGCCGATGGACACCGTGACCCGATTGGTGGAATCGCCGCACTTGGGTTTGCTCCAGCCGAAGCAGAACGGCATTCCCACCAGGTGCACGGTCTTGCCGGCCACCTTGAAGGGCTTGATGCGCACCGTGACCATGGCCACGGCCTCGGTCTTGCCGCGCAGGCTTTCCACGATGACCACGTCGCCATTCTTGAGGCCTTTCTCCTGAGCCAATTGCGGACTCATCTCCACATATTGCTGGGGCTCGGCCTCCAGAAGCGGCGGGGAGTTGCGGGTCTCCGAGCCGGAGCACCAGTGTTCGGTGAGGCTGTAGGTGGTCAGCACGATGGGGAAGCGCGGGTCGCCGTTCTTGGCCAGCACATCCACGTCACTCTGGATGACCTTCATGCAGGGGTTGTGCATCTGCTTGGAGAACGGGTTGACCACCAACGGGGTTTCGGCCGGTTCGTAGTGCTCGGGGAAGGGTCCGTCCTCGCGCCCCGGGCCGAAGAGCTGGGAGTGGCCCTCGGTGGTCATGATGAAGGGGTACTTGCCGCCCTCCATGCTCATGGGCGGGTAGCCGCCGTCGGGCACATCGCCCACCCACTTGCCGTCCTGCCAGACGATGACCGTCCTGTCCGGGTTGAAGGGCGTGCCGTTCTTGTCCACCGAGGCGCGGTTGTAGAGCACCCGGCGGTTCATGGGCCAGGCCCAGGCGAAGCCCGGGTACAGGCCGATCTTGGCCTGCATCGGGGTCTGGGTCAGGTCGCGACGCTTGGACAGGTTGCCTTCGGCCTCGGTGTAGCCGCCGCAGTAGAGCCAGTTCAGACTGGTGGTGGAGCCGTCGTCCTTGAGACTGGGGAAGCCGGGCACCAGTTGGCCCTTCTTGTGCTCCTTGTCGCCGACCTTCACGTCACGAGTGAAGAAGCCGTTGATCCGCCGGGCCTCGGCCTCGGCGTCGAACTTGGCAGGGTAGTCGGATTTGGTGATGGGCTCGGGGAAGGCCCCGCCTTCCTTGGCGTACAGGGCGCGCACCCGGTTCATGATCTCCACGAACATCTCGCCCATGTTGCGGCTCTGGCCCAGGGGCTCCACGGCCTTGTAGTGCCACATGTGCCAGCGACCGGAGTTGGAGATGGTCCCGTCCTTCTCGGCGCGGTAAACCGAGGGCAGCAGGAAGACCTCAGTCTTGACCGTCTTGGGGTCCACGCCGGGCCGACGCCAGTTGTCCGTGGTCTCGTTGTGGAAGACGTCGCCGATGACGACCCAGTCCAGCTTGTCCCAGGCCTTGCGGACCTTGTGGATGTTCGGAATGCTCTGGCAGGGGTTGTGGGCGAAGCACAGGCCGCCCTTGATCCCGCCCTTGTACATGCGGTCGAAGATGTACAGGTGGGAGTAGTCCACGCCCGGGTCCATCTTGGGCACCCAGGAATAGCCGTAGTCATTCTCCTTGGTGGCGTTGTCCCCGTACCAGGCCTTGAGCAGACTGACCACGTACTTGGGCCGGTTGCTCCACCAGTTCACGCTCATGGGGTCCTTGGTCACCGGGGTGTAGGCCTTGAGGTACTCGTCCAGGGTCTGGTAGGTGGCCGTGGGCGTGGAATGGTAGCCGGGCAGATAACCATAGAGCAGCGCGTGGTCCGTGGTGCCCTGGACATTGGGCTCGCCGCGCAGGGCGTTGATGCCGCCGCCGGCGATGCCGATGTTGCCGAGGAGCTGCTGCACCAGGCCCGAGAGCCGGATGTTCTGCACGCCCACGCTGTGCTGGGTCCAGCCCAGGGCGTAGACGATGGTCCCGGCCTTGTCCGGACGCCCGGTGGCGGTGTAGGCCTCATAGACCCGCAACAGGTCCTGCTTGCTCACACCGGTGACCGAGGAAACCCGGTCCAGATCGTAGCGACTGTAGTGAGCCTTCATCAGGTTCATGACGCAACGCGGATGCTTGAACGTGGGGTCGCGTTTGACCTTGCCGTCGGCGTCCTTTTCAAAGGCCCAGGCGCTCTTGTCGTACTTCTTCTTCTCCGGATCGAAGCCCGAGAACATGCCATCCTTGAAGGAGTACTTCTCGCCCACGAGAAAACTGGCGTTGGTGTAGTCCAGGACGTAGTCCGCGAAGTACTTCTTCTTCTCCAGGATGTACTTGATCATGCCGCCCAGGAAGGCGATGTCCGTGCCCGAGCGGATCGGCACATGGAAATCGCTGCGGGCCGAGGTGCGCGAGAACTTGGGGTCCACGTGCATGATCACCGCGCCGCGGGCCTGAGCCTTGAGGGCCCACTTGAAGGTCATGGGATGGTGCTCGGCCGCGTTGGAGCCCATGATCAAAATGGCGTCGGCGTTCTGGATGTCGTTGTAATGGTTGGTCATGGCGCCGCGGCCGAAGCACTCGGCCAGGGCCGGCACCGAGGGACTGTGGCAGATGCGCGCCTGATGGTCGAAGTGCACGATGCCGAAGGCCCGGACCATCTGGTGGAGCACCGCCGCCTCCTCGTTGGATACCTGCGAGGAGCCGAGGTGAAACAGGGTCTCCACCCGGTTCACGGTCTGGCCCGCGGCGTTCTTCTGCAGGAAATCCTTGTCGCGCTGGTCCTTGATGCGCCGGGCGACGCGCTCCATCATCCAGTTCCAGTCCTTCTCCTCCCACTTGTCGCTGCCGGGCGCCCGATACAGCGGTTTGGTCAGCCGCTCCGGGCTGATGTGCAGGGACTTGAGCGAGGCGCCCTTGGCGCAGAGGCCACCGCCGCTGATGGGGAAGTCCGGATCGCCCTCGATGTTGATGATCTTGCCGTCCTTGACGTGCACCAGCGTGTTGCAGCCGCAGGAGCAGAACGGACAGATGGAGATGACCTCCTTGGCCCCCTCGATCTTCAATCCAGCCGCGTAGGCCCGAACCGGGCCGAGGTCCAGCCCCAACCGCCCCAGGGCCAAACCCGCCAGACCCGCCCCGGTCGCCTTGATGAACGTTCGCCTCGTGATGCTCATGCGCATGCCTCCTTGCACCCTGCCTGCCCGGTCCAAGAGCCGCCGAACGACCGGAGGGATGAACATGACCGCGGCTCTATGTATTGATATTATCTTTCACAATACATAGGCACGGTCAATTCAATGAGGCGAAAAACGCAATGATTTTAAAATATTACTTCAAACATAATGGAGGTCTGGCACCGGGCGGCGCCAAATGGAATGGATCAACGAAGAGGCGATTCGCCCCCGTCGTCCTGGAAACGACGCGCCGGGAAAGGAAATACTTCGGAAGCCGCATCCACGGCAGCGGACTCCACACGTTCGAACCAGCGTTGGAACCATTCGGCCATGGCCCGCCCTTCCGGGGTGAGCACGATGCCCTGGCGGCGGCTGCCCCTCGACTCCACCAGCTTGAAGCCCAGAGCCTTTTCACTCCGCTGGATCTTGCCCCAGGCGGCCCGATAGGACATGCCCAGGCTCTCGGCGGCCTTCTTCAACGAACCGAGGCGTTCGACCTGGAACAGGAGTTGGGCGCGGCCCGCGCCGAAACACATGTCGCCGTCCCGCTCCAGCCATAAGTGCAGCCGCACGGTGGGGCTGGATGCGGACGCGGAGAGGCCCGCCATCGGCCGGGCAGCGTGCTCCGCCTTCCTGGCCTTCTCGCGCCTGCCGCGCTCTTCCGGCTCCCGGGCCATACCCTCGTCCATGTCCACTCCCTTCGGCGCACGGGCTCCCGTACGCTCGACACGATGCGGACATGTTATGTCAAAAATGACAGAACGGCAGAAAAAGGGGATATGCGCCGATTTTGACACCAGATCACTTGTTCCCAAGCAACCGGGCCACGCGGAAAAACAGTTACTTCTTTCGTTCGCGGAGATTCTTGAAGGAAATGCCCGCCAGACAGCCCACCAGCGCGCCGAGGAGAAGCCCGCGCTCCAGGCTCATGATGCCGGTCCAGCCCGCCAGCAAGCCCAGGGAGCCGCCCACGAGAATGCCCTTGGCCAGGGCTTCGAGCCAGAGTTCCAGGTTCTTGTCGCGGTCGTCGGACATCTCGTCTCCTAGCGGGTAGTCGCGCGCGCGGACTGGAGCCACACGGGCGCGGAGTCTTCGAATGCCACGCCGATTCCCGGCAACCGTCGCGAAACGCCCCAGGGTCGAAACCAGCGCACCACGCACCGCACCGGGCCGCCCTGGTCCGGCGAATTCTCCTCGGGGAAGAGCAACCACAGTTTCTGCCCGACCTCGAACACGCCGAAGGCCACCATGAAACAACCCGTGGCCGAGACATTGGTGGTGACGGCGCGCTCCCCTTGTTCTGATGCCTGATCGGGGCCGCGCAGAATCAGGACACTGTGGCTCACGTCATGGCGGTCGCTCATGCGCAGCGGCCGGGGGTGGAAGCCGACGCATTCCTTGAGCAGGAAACCGTCCATGTCCCGAGCCTGGCGTACCGTGGCGCCCAGGGACACTCCCCGGATGCCTCCCTGCTCCTGATTGTGCAGCAGCCGCAGCACTGGAAAATGCTCCAGCACGGCCTGAAGATTTTCCCGGTCACGGGCCGGGCAGCGGATCCAGGTGGGCAAGTCCAGCAGAATGCCGTTGTAAATCCGGCCCTCGGCACCAGCAGGCCGGCCGCCGGGACCGTCGATGGCGTCGAAGGTCACGCCGAGACGCGCCAGCTCCTGTTCATAGGCGGAACGGGCGTCGCCGGGTTCAGCGACGAGAAGAACCCGGAGGCTGGCGATATCCGGCGGGCGTCTCATGCGCGTTTCTTCTCGCACAGAATACGGACGGAAACAAGGCGGCCTGGGAAACTCCGCCGGGACGAGCATATTCCGAGGACAATTTCTTCATTTTTCAACTTGACAATGAAATTCATTATCATTAAATCCTGACTCGCCGGGGACACCCGGAAAGGATGAAAGACCCATGCTGGAAAACATCGTCGTCATCGTCATCGTGGCCGCAGCCCTGGTTTACGTCGTCAGCCGCTTCGTCCGCACGGGCAAGCCCGGCTCAGGGTGCGGCTGCTGCTCCAGCCGGGGCTCCTGCCCTTCAGCCGACCGACGCGGCCCTGGTAACGACTGCTGAACCGAGGAGAGACATGAGTACGCACTTCTGTTTGAGACAGGCCCAGGTGAATCAGCGGCTGCGCATCCGCACCATCACGGCCAAGGGCGAGTTGGGCCGGCGCATCCGCGACATGGGACTGATCCCCAACACCGAAATCCGGGTCATCGGCAAGGCCCCCCTGCATGATCCGGTGGCCTTGCGCCTGTTGGACTTCACCCTGACCCTGCGCAACAGCGAGGCCGACCACATCACCGTCGAGCCCCTGGCCGAGGAGGAAACCGTCCATGAGTAAAGGCGAAGCCCGCGTGCTCCAGATGCCCGCCCAAAGCAGCGGCGAGCAGCCCATCCACACCGGAAAGACCGACATGGTCATCGCCCTGGCCGGAAACCCCAACTGCGGCAAGACCACCATGTTCAACGCCCTCACCGGTGCGCGGCAGCACGTGGGCAACTGGCCCGGCGTGACCGTGGAGAAGAAAACCGGCGTGACCCATCTGGGCGATGCGGCCATGACCGTGGTGGATTTGCCCGGCACATACTCGCTCACTGCCTACAGCGAGGAAGAGGTGGTCGCCCGCAACTTCCTGGTGAATGAGCGCCCCGACGTGGTGGTGGACGTGCTCAACGCCGGGGCCCTGGAGCGCAACCTCTATCTCGCCGTGCAGTTCCTGGAGCTGGGGGTGCCGGTAGTCCTGGCCCTGAACATGATGGACGAGGTGCGCAAGGAGGGCAGGGAAATCGACGTGGCCCTTCTGGAAAAGCTCACCGGCTGTCCGGCGGTGGAGACCGTGGCCCGCGCGGCCCAGGGCACACGGGAACTGCTGACGGCCGCCCGCGCCCTCTCCTCCTCCCGCAAGGGGGAGGCCTGGAACCATCCCCTGCGCATCACCTACGGCTCCGACCTGGACCCCGTGCTCGGCGAGATGGAATGCCTCGTGGAGCGCAAGGGCCTGTTCGCGGGCAAGCTCCCGGCCCGTTGGGTGGCGCTCAAGTATTTGGAGGGCGACAGCCAGCTCGTGGCCATGGGCCGCGCCGCCAACCCCGCCCTGTCCGAGCGCCTGGAGGGCATGGTGACCAAGGTGGCCGATCACCTTCAGAAAACGCTCGACGCCACCCCCGACGCCATCATCGCCGACTACCGTTACGGTTGGATCGCGGGCATCGTGCGTCAGGCCGTGCGTCGCCCCGGAGTGGACGCCCAGCGCCTGTCCATCTCGGACCAGATGGACCGCGTCCTGACCCACCGGCTGGCCGGACCACTCATCATGATCGGCATCGTCTACCTCATCTACACCATCACCTTCACCCTGGGCGAGGTGCCCATGGGCTGGGTGGAGAACTTCTTCGGCTGGCTGGGCGACACGGCCACGGCCATCCTGCCCGAGGGCCTGCTGCGTTCACTGGTGGTCTCCGGCGTCATCGACGGCGTGGGCGGCGTCATGGGCTTCGTGCCGCTCATCCTGATCATGTTCCTGCTCATCTCGGCCCTGGAGGACTCCGGCTACATCGCGCGCATGGCCTACATGCTCGACCGCGTCTTCCGCATCTTCGGCCTGCACGGCACATCGGTGCTGCCCTTCATCGTCTCCGGCGGCATCGCGGGCGGCTGCGCCGTGCCCGGCGTCATGGCCACGCGCACCCTGCGCAGTCCCAAGGAAAAGCTGGCCACCCTGCTGGTCTCCCCGTTCATGACCTGCGGCGCGAAGATCCCGGTCTTCCTCATGCTGGCCGCAGCCTTCTTCCCCGGCGCCGAGGCCGACGTCATGTTCGCCATCACTCTCGCGGCCTGGGCCTCGGCCCTGCTCGTGGCCCGGCTCCTGCGCTCGACCATCATCAAGGGCGAGGCCACGCCCTTCGTCATGGAACTGCCCCCCTACCGCATCCCGACCCTGCGCGGCGTGCTCATCCACACCTTCGAGCGCACCTACGAATACATCCGCAAGGCGGGCACGGTGATCCTGGCCATCTCCATCCTGCTATGGGCGGGCATGACCTTCCCCGCTTTGCCCGAGGAGACCGCGGCCGTCTTCCAGGACCGCCAGGCAGTCCTGGAGCAGCGCCTGGCCGAGGCCAAGACCGCGGGAGCCGCCGAGGAACAGGTGGCCGCCCTGGAGCAGGAAAAGACCGCCGTGGCCGCCGCTGAAGCCGAAGCCGCCCTGGAGCACACCCTGGCCGGACGCCTGGGGCATGCCCTGGAGCCGATCTCCCAGCTGGCGGGCTTCAACTGGCGCGTGAACATCTCCCTGGTGGGCGGCTTCGCGGCCAAGGAAGTCATCGTTTCCACCCTGGGCACGGCCTACTCCCTGGGCGAGGTGGACGCCGAGGAGGCGACCCCGCTTTCCGAGAGCCTGGCCAACGACCCGGACTTCTCCAAGGCTTCCGCCATCGCGCTCATGGCCTTCACCCTGCTCTACGCCCCCTGCTTCGTGACCGTGGTGGCCATGGCCCGGGAATCGAGCTGGAAGTGGGCCGGATTCAGCATGGTCTTCAACACCTTGCTGGCCTTCGTGGTGGCCGTGGGGCTCTATCAGGCCTCCCGACTGGCTTTCTGATCCATTCCCGTCGTCCAGGCCGGGACCGGCGTTGCCGTTCCCGGCCTTTTTTTCCGCCCACGGCGCGGCTTCCCTTTCCGCGTGAAAATCCCTATGGTGCCCGCTGCCTGGAGGATTCACCGATCATGAGCCGTGCCGCCGCCATCCTAACCGCCCTGCGCGACGTTCTGCGCAGCGGCGTCCGTCTGAGTCTCGATCTCTTCAAGATCATGATCCCGATCATCGTGGGTGTGAAGATCCTCAAGGAACTCGGACTGATCGCCTACCTGGCCTGGCCCCTGAAGCCGGTCATGGCCCTGGTGGGGCTCCCCGCCGAGATGGGCCTGGTCTGGGCCACGGCCATGTTCAACAACATCTACTCCGCCTTCATCGTGCTCGCCTCCCTGGCCGAAGGCGTGCCGTTGAACCAAGCCCAGGTCACGGTGTTGGCCTGCCTCATGCTCGTGGCCCACAACCTGCCCATCGAGCTGACCATCGTGCGCAAGTCGGGCCCGCGCCTGCCCTTCCAGTTCTTCACCCGGGTTCTGGGCGCCCTGGCCTTCGGCATGATCCTGAACCTCACCTATACGGCCACCGGCGCGCTCCAGGGGCCGGCCACGATCCTCTTCCAGGCGGCCGCTGGGCCGGAGCCCCTCTGGCGATGGGCCCTCGGCGAAATCCGCAATCTGGCCTCCATCTTCTGCATCATCACGAGCCTCATCGGACTCATGCGCCTGCTTCAGGCGCTGCGCCTGCTGGATCTCTGCAACGCGCTGCTGCGCCCCGTGCTGCGGATCATGGGCATCGGCCCCCGGGCGGCCACCATCACCATCGTCGGTTTGGTCATGGGGCTGGCGTACGGCGGCGGGCTCATCATCCACGAAGCCCGCGAAGGCCAGGTCGAAGGCCGGGACGTCTTCGCCTCCCTGACCCTCATGGGCCTGTGCCACAGCCTCATCGAGGACACCCTGCTCATGCTGCTCATCGGCGCGCACCTGTCCGGCATCCTCTGGGGCCGACTGCTCTTTTCCCTGGTCGCCACGGCCCTGCTCGTACGTATCGGCGCGCGGCTCTCCAACACCGCGCAGAACCGCTACCTCTGGGCCGAGGCCCGCTGACACGGAGGAAAACGATGGACGAGATCACGGTCATCCACACCGACAAGGCCCCGGCCGCCCTGGGACCATACTCCCAGGCCCTGGCCTGGAACGGACTGCTCGTCCTGAGCGGCCAGACCGGCCTGGACCCGGTCACGGGCGAACTCGTTTCCGATTTCGCCGGGCAGGCCCGGCAGGTGCTGGACAACCTCGGCGCGGTCCTGTCCCAGGCAGGGGCGGGCTTCGCCGACGTGCTGGCGGCGGATGTCTTCCTCACGGACATGGGCCGCTTCGCGGAGTTCAACGCCATCTACGCCGAGTATTTCCGGGAGCACAAACCGGCCCGGACCACGGTGGCGGTCAGCGCCCTGCCAAAAAACGGGCAGGTCGAGATCAAATTCCTGGCTCGGCTGCCCCGATCCTGATCCGCGCCGCCGCTTGACAAGGGAGCCTCGAGAGGCGTAAGCGCTTGCTCATGCAGACCCGGACCGACAGCCGCTTCTTTTTCTTCTTTTTCTTTAGCAGCGCCTGTGGTCTGGGGGTGCGCGAGTAAGGTCGAAAACGAACACGAAACGCTCCCGAAGGCCGCAGGCATACCGCCCGCGGCCTTCGTCGTTTCGGTCGCGGCGGATTCGGGACAATCCCCTGGGAGGCCGACATGCAACTGGGCAAATCCATCCGCATCGAGCGCATCATCAACCGCAACAACGGACGGACCATCATCGTCCCCCTGGACCACGGCGTCACCGTGGGCCCGCTGTACGGACTCGTGGACCTTCGAGCCACCGTGGACCAGATCGCCGACGGCGGGGCCAACGCCGTGCTCATGCACAAGGGGCTGCCACGCTGCTCCCATCGCGGACGCGGCCGCGACGTGGGCCTCATCATCCACCTCTCGGCCAGCACCACCCTCTCGCCCCATCCCAACGCCAAGGCCCTGGTTGGCACGGTGGAGGACGCACTGAAGCTCGGCGCGGACGGCGTCTCCGTGCATATCAACATGGGCGACGAAACCGAGGGCCGCATGCTGGCCGACCTGGGCCAGATGGCGGCCAAGGCCAACGAATGGGGAATGCCGCTCCTGGCCATGATGTACGCGCGCGGACCGGCCATCAAGAACCCCTACGACCCGGATCTGGTGGCCCACTGCGCCCGGGTGGCCCTGGAACTGGGCGCGGACATCGTCAAGGTGCCCTACACCGGCGACCCCGAAAGTTTCGAACGCGTGGTTGAGGCCTGCTGCGTACCGGTGGTCATCGCCGGAGGGCCCAAGATGGACGACACGCGCAGCCTGGTCCAGATGGTCCACGACTCGGTGCGGGCCGGAGGCGCCGGGCTTTCCGTGGGCCGCAACATCTTCCAGCACGAGCAGCCCGCCCGCCTGCTGGCGGCCCTGGGCAAGGTGGTGCATGAGGATTGGAGCGTGGATCAGGCCATGGCGCTGCTGGCCTGACGCTGTTCAGCGGGCGGCGGCTCGCTGGGAATTCCCGCAGTCGCCGCCCCTGAGCCCTTGGCCTGGGCCGGTTTGATTTTTTTCTCCCGGCGGATTGTCTTTCCAGCGGGAAATATGTATCCATCCCCGAGGATTGCCGTTCAATCAGGGCGATGGCGCTGGACCACGCCAGCAGGGAGGGAGCCGATGCCTTACGACAAAAACATGCGCATCCTGGTGGTGGACGACTTCTCCACCATGCGCAAGATCATCAAGAACATCCTGCGCCAGCTGGAACTGACCAACGTGGTCGAAGCCGACGACGGCACCACGGCCTGGGAGGTTCTCAACCGGGACAACATCGATTTCATCGTCTCGGACTGGAACATGCCCAAGATGAGCGGCATCGAACTGCTGCGCAAGGTCCGGGCCAGCGAGGAATACGCGGCCACGCCATTCCTCATGGTCACGGCCGAGGCCCAGCAGGAGAACATCATCGAGGCTGTCCAAGCCAAGGTTTCCAACTACATCGTCAAACCCTTCACCCCCGAGACCCTGGCCCAGAAGATCGACAAGATTTTCGGCAAATAGAAAAGGCGGGGCCGCACGGCCCCGCCTTCATTTCATATTCCGTCCCGCCGCCGTGTTCAGGTGTATTCCACCCGGACGGCATCCAAATATTCCCGCAGCCGCCGCGCCAGTTCCCGGGCAGCCGAGGCCTCGCCGCGTCCGGCTGCGGTTTCCAATTCCCCGCCGAGGTCGCGCAGGCCCAAGAAGCCGTATGCGGCTCCGGCGCCTTTGGCGCTGTGTCCGATGCGCCGGGCGGTATCCAGGTCGTCCGCGTCCAGGGCCCGCTCCAGCGCCTCCTGGTCCCGCCGGGAACATTCCAGAAACCGGTCCACCAACTCGGCCAGATCCGCGTCGATGCGTTCCACCACGTCCCTGCCCATGGTCGCTCCTTCGCTTTCGTCAGCATAGTCCCATCCCGACGGAAAATGAAGCGGCCGCGAATGGAGGCCCCGATCCGGGCGGCGACGAAAAAAACCGGCCGGGATACCCGGCCGGTTCGCGTCCTGTCGTCCCGGAATGATCAGCCTTGGCGGGAAATGAAGCGATTGGAGACCGGAGGAGCCACCCTCGAACCGTCCTTGTAGGCGGAAAAACGCTGGTTCTCGAGACGGACCCGCTGGAGGTCGGCTTTGAGGGCCGCATGCAGACGCCGGGCTTCCTGGGTGATCTGCCCCTGGAGAGCCTTCAGCTGGGTCAGCTTGTCGAGTACGCTGTCCAGATCCACGCGCTTTCCGTTTTCGATGGAGGCGGTGAGGCGTCCACGGTCCTGAGCCAGCTGTTCGGCTTCGAACACGTCCCCGGCGATGAGAAAGCCCAGTTCCTTGTGGCCCATCTCGATGGCCTGGTCGAGCAGCGTCACCATGTCGGACATGATCTTACTCCTTGCGCGCCAAGCGAATGTCCTCGCGCAGTTCGGCGATGACCTTCTTCCAGCGGTCCACGGCCGGAAGGAACTCATACTCCAGCAGATCGGAAAGCAGAATCCAGTCCTCGTTCTCCAGCACCTCGGACATCTCGCCGAAAAGATCGTTGAATTCGTCGGCGGCGGCGCGGAAGGTGTCGTGGTCCTTGAGCGAAAATTCGTCGCGCAGGCTGCCGATCATGCCCAGGAAGTCCCGGGTCACGTCCAGAAGATCCTGATAGAGATCCAGCGCCTCGGCGTCGTCGGCCTGACGGAAGAGTCCGGCCACGCGGGATCCGCCCTCGCCCATCAGGTTGACCACCTTGTAGAGCTCACGGGTGATGTCCACGGCCATTTCCTTGACCGGCACGGACTTGATCTCCACGCTCTCTATGTTGCCGGTCTCGATGTCCTCGGCCTGGTGCGGGTATATCTCGGTGAAGGGCTCGTTGTTCACGAGCACGTCGGTGACAACGCGGTCGGTGAAGACGCCGTCTTCCATGACCTTGTTGAAAATCTGCTCCAGGTTCTCGAAATTCTTCACGGCCAGATCGCTGCGCCGTCCGTCGATGACGATCATGAAAACGAACCTCCTGCTGCGGCTGAAATTTCCGGGTTAGGGTCCTCGATCGACCGCATTCAAGAAACATGCCGACTAGCGAAAGAGGATCAGGAAGGCGTCGCAGAGCTGATGGTGGCGGGCGATGAGCGCGCGCAGGAAGGCCAAGTCACGGGCGGCCTCCTGGGACTGGAAGCGCCAGAGCCCGCCGAGCACGCTCAATCGGGGGTCTTCGGCCAGAATCGTTTGCAGTCGCTCGCAATTGGCCAGGAACTTGGTCTTCAGCGTAGGCCTGGGATCGCGGGGCAGCAGCGCGGCCTGTTGACCCAGCAGATGCAGAAGTCCCGAAGCGCTCTCCAGTGATTGGCGGGTGGCGTGGGCACCCTCCCGGTCGTCCCAGGACAGCGGCCGCTCTCCGACGGCCGGATCCTCGCCGTCAAGAAATCGACGATACACGCGCCGCAGGGCCGCCAGCCAGCGGGCCCGGTCGGAATCCCCGTGGCCGGTAAGCGATTCCATATCCAAAAAACCGTCCGCGCCCATGTTTGTGCGCCAGATGCGGACTCCGGACGGCGCGCCGGGGTCCATTCCGGGCTCCAACAGCGCACGGACGCAGGCCAGGACGGCCTCCGGGCTCACGACCCG
>Ga0265295_1001556_pt1 | contig 40037 bp, 30 predicted proteins | sample Munlansysbiofilm_FD_192503 | JGI IMG/M metagenome (GOLD analysis project Ga0265295, IMG submission 192503) | Leachate microbial communities from a municipal landfill in Southern Ontario, Canada - Methane capture system biofilm | ecosystem: Engineered > Solid waste > Landfill > Unclassified ... | reverse complement strand
TTACTTTTTTTCAGCAAATCAATAAGTTGCAGATATATGCGGTCGTATCGACCAAATTTTTTAGGAGAATCCATGCTACAATTACACTTTTAAATTGGCTACAAAATTAAGCATTGTAAGCTTGCCATTGAAAGACTAAATTTCGCTTGAGCAGGCTTTTACAAATTACTTAAAAAGAATTTTTCTTTAAGTAAATCATTTCCCGAAACCGTTTGTTTTTCTTTATAAGAATAACAGCTTTTGATATAAGTAATTATATATCAACACATCAGCCTTGTTTGCGTAAAAGTCGGTTTATCCTTTACCAGATTTTCTGTCTAAGTTTGTAAAAAATTCAATGAAATAACATTGATTATCGTTTAACTAACCACCTATAAATTATGAGTATTAAGAAGCAATTTCTCAAAACAAAGGCAAGTGCCAAAATAAGTTTTAAAGTAAGTAAAGTACAAGCTGCCGGCGCTCAACATATTGCCATTGTTGGTGATTTCAACGACTGGAATCCTAAGGCAGACATAATGAAAACCCTTAAAGACGGTTCATTTAGCCACAGCATCGAATTGCCTGTTGGCGCCAATTACGAGTTTCGTTACCTGGCCGACAACAATCGCTGGTTTAACGACGAAGAAGCTGATGCACTGGCCGAAACCTCCTTTATTGATGCGCAAAACAGTGTGATTGTGCTTTAATTTAATTGTCGAATAATTTTTATATCGTCCCTATTTTTGTGCCAAACAGCATAAAAATAGGGACGAAACTTATCATGCATTTGAACATTAATCGATTCATTTTACCGGGCAAGAGGTAAATTTGATAATACTGCCCAATTCGTAGCAATTGATTTATATCTGATTTGATGTTTATTGACCCAAACCGGATTAACAATCCTTTCCAAATTTTATGAAGATAAAAATCTTATTTTTGTTTATTCTTAGTGGCCTGATGTTTAAATTCTAAAAATAGACATGCTAAGACGTATTAAAAAATAAAGCTATGAAACAGTTTACGTACAAAATATTATTAAATAAAGAACCTGAAGGCGGCTACACAGTGATAGTACCGACTTTGCCGGGTTGTATTACTTATGGCGAAACAATTGATGATGCCATTGTGATGGCTAAAGAAGCTATCGAGCTTTATGTTGAAAGTCTTGTGGCACACAACGAACCTATACCAGATGAATCGAACATGCTTGAATATGCTATAACATTAGATGCTGCTGTATGAGCAATACACCTTCTTTAAGCCCTAAAGAACTTATAAAAATTCTGAAGCAAAAAGGTTTTATTTTAGACCTAGCCGTGGAAGTCATCAGATTTGGCTGAACTCAGCATCTCGTAAACGTGTTGTTGTACCAATGCACACTAAAGATATTCCTACCGGAACTCTGTATTCCATTCTGAAGCAGGCCGGTATTGAAAAAGATGAACTATAACAATAAAAAGCCCGGAAAACATTGGTTTTCCGGGCTTTTTTTATTCATCAAAACCAGATTTTACCGTTCAGCACGATAAATCCACTACATCTTGATTTTGATTTATTCAGCTTAAATTTTCTCCAGTTCCACTGTGAAGTGGCGCATAATAGGTGCTTCGCGTGTAATTTTATAACCAGTGGTGATACTGTTACGCCGTTCCCAAACATTAATTATAGAAGCAGCCACATAAGCCATGTGATTATTGGTATAGGTTCTTCTTGGAATGGCAAGTCTCACCAGCTCCAGCTTTGGATAGCGGTTTTCGCGTGTTACAGGGTCGCGGTCGGCCAAAATGGCTCCAATTTCTACGGTACGCACACCACCTTCGAGGTATAATTCAATAGCCAGCGTTTGAGCGGCGAATTGCTCTTTAGGCAAGTGAGGCAAGAAACGTTTGGCATCTACGAAAATAGCATGACCACCAAAAGGCATTTGCAGCGGTACTCCGGCTTCCTGCAGCAAGCTTCCTAAATAAGCCACTTGCTTGATGCGGGTGTCGAGGGTGTCGTATTCGGTGCCTTCATAAAGCCCTTGTGCCACGGCGTTCATATCGCGGCCCGACATTCCACCGTAGGTGATATATCCTTCAAACATAATATTAAAGGTGCTGGCTTCACGGAAAATTGCTTCATCGCGCAAGGCGATAAATCCGCCCATATTCACGATAGCGTCTTTTTTACTGCTCATCGTCATGCCATCGCCATAAGAGAACATTTCCAAAACGATTTCACGAATAGTTTTTTCCTGATAGCCGTCTTCACGAATTTTGATGAAATAGGCATTCTCGGCAAAGCGTGCTGAATCAAAAATTACTCTAACACCATATTTATGAGCCATTTCGCTAACCGCTTTGATGTTGGCCATCGAAACAGGCTGTCCGCCAGAGGTGTTACAAGTAACGGTGATAATCACCATCGGGATGCGCTCTTTTGGGTTTTCTTTAAACACCTTTTCGAGTTTCTGCAAGTCGATATTTCCTTTGAAAGGATGCTCATGCACGGTGTCGGATGCCTCGTCGATGGTGCAATCAACCGCGCTAGCTTTGCGCCATTCGATATGGCCTTTGGTGGTGTCGAAATGCGCATTGCCCGGCACTATGTCGCCACTTTTGACAAGGGTAGAGAACAACACGTTTTCGGCTGCCCGTCCCTGATGTGTTGGCAAAAAATAGGGGAAGCCGGTAATGGTATTGATGGCTTTTTTGAGTTTATAATAGGAGGTTGCGCCTGCATAAGACTCATCGCCGAGCATCATCTCCGACCACTGACGGTCGCTCATGGCGCCGGTTCCGGAGTCGGTGAGCAAATCAACGAAAACCTGTTCGCTCTTGAGGTTAAACAAATTGTATTTCGCGTCCTTAATCCAGGTTTCGCGTTCTGAACGGCTACTTTTGCGCAGCGGTTCAACCATTTTTATTCTGTATGATTCTGCAAATGGAAGTTCCATGATTCTCTTTTATTAAATTATTATGGTGAAAAAAACTAAAATTGCCCGGGCGGGCAGCCAAGAGAAAGGATTCAGAAAGCGTCGCGCTCTTTGATATTGAGAAAGTTACGTTTTGAAGTGCTTTGATAAATCATTTACAGTAATTTATTTTACAAAAATAGGTTAAGACGGTGAAAAAAACAAGTCCTCTGAAACTATACCTATTTTATAAGGTCTATTTATTTTGAGTTCAAACAGATTCATTTTTTCATTCCTGAATTCTGTACTGCCGTTTCCTGATTGACATTTAAAATCCAAAGCTAATTTTCTATATTTACCGGCTCATTTAAGAAATCAAAATCCACGTTTATGAAAAACATTATAAGCACATTTTTAAGCCTGATTTTTAGCATTAGCCTTATGGCACAAGTAAATCCGGGCGATCCCTGGTTTGGCGAAAGTTGTACCAGTATTATGGCCGGTAAGTCTGCTACCGTTGACGGTTCAGTAATTACGGCTCACACCTGTGATGGCAATTACCGCACCTGGCTGCGCATGGAAAAAGCTGCCGCACATGCCGATACCGCTGTCTATAAGGTTTACAAAGGCACGCTGCACACCGAAACGCCCTGGGATATGCGCAATGTGGAGCTGGCCGGTGAAATTCCGCAGGTGGCGAAAACCTTCGCTTACCTCAATACGGCTTATCCAAGCATGAACGAAAAACAACTGGCGATGGGCGAAACCACTTTCGTGGGACCCGATACGCTGGTGAATAAAAAAGGCATGTTTTTGATTGAAGAGCTACAACGTATCGCGCTACAGCGCTGCGACAACGCCCGCGATGCCATCACATTGATTGGCGGGTTGGTAACAACTTATGGCTATGGCGACTGGGGCGAATGTATCACCATCGCTGACAAACATGAGGTGTGGCAGATGGAAATTTTGGGCGCAGGCCCCGATGAAGTTAGCGGGGTATGGGCAGCACAGCGTATTCCCGACGACCATGTGGGTGTTTCGGCCAATATCAGCCGCATAGGCGTGATCGACCGCAAAAACAAAGATTATTTTATGGCTTCAGATAATGTGGAAAAAGTAGCCAAAAAGTATGGGCTGTGGGACGGAAAAGGCGAGTTTAAGTTTTGGAAAGCTTATGCAAACCAAGATAAACCTTTTAAGATCAGAGAGTTTTATATTCTTAGCACGCTGGCACCTTCGCTGGAGCTGAACATGGATATGGAAGAGCTGCCTTTTTCTGTGAAACCAGACGAGAAAGTGAGTCTGCAAACCATTTCTGCTTTATACAGAGCTACTTACGAAGGCACACCTTACGATATGACCCAAAATATCAAAATGGTGAAAAAGCGCTACGAAGACCGCAAAGTGGTTGGCGAAGACACCATCATCAGCCCGATAGCGCATCCCTGGCCTACCGGTGATTTCAGAAATACCATAAACCTTCTGCAGGAAGATGCGATAGAATTTCAACGCACGGTAGCTGTTTCCTGGTGCTCCTATTCGCATATTATTCAGCTGCGCGACTGGCTTCCTGATGAAGTAGGCGGAGTGGCCTGGTTTTCGTTTGACAACCCAGCCGAAAGCCCACGCGTGCCTATCTTTGCCGGAGCTTCTGCCCTGCCCGAGAGCTTTAACTATTGCGGACAAAAACGCTACCGTGCGGATGCAGCCATTTGGGACTACCGCAAAGCCAATAAGCTGGCCACGGTAGGCTGGGGAAAAACCAAAGAAAGCGTTGAAGAATCAGTGCTTTGGTTTGAGGAAAAAGCTGCCGAAGAGCTGCCAATGGTAGAAAACAAAGCCGAAGAACTGCTTCAGGAAGGCAAAAAAGAAGAAGCCGCTGAATACCTCACAAACTACCTCCGCGATTTTGAAGCAGCCACCAAAAATAAGTGGGAACTGCTGGAAACAAAGTTCTGGGAAATGTTTGGAAGGGGCTTTTAAGGCTAGAAATATTATCGATTTTTATATATTTTTCTTAAACCCCAAAGGTTTTGGAAACCTTTGGGGTTTAATCTCAGAAGCTTAGAAGTTTTTAAAAATACTAGTTGTGGGATGAATAATTGTTGATTTATTCATTGGATATTTTTAAGCTGCTTCTTCAATGCTTTTGAAGAAACGGAATCTATAAAGAAAGCATAAATCTGAAGTTGTATTTTTATCGGACATTTATTGAAAATGTTTTATACCTTTAGTTTGCTTTCTTCTAAAAAATCAGCAAAATGGCAACAGTTAATAAATTAAGAAATGGACTGATTGACAAAATCCTTTCCATTAAAAACAAAGAATTTTTAGAAGCACTTGATAAACTAATCTCTTCAAGTGCGTCTGAATCCGAAATTGTAGAATTAACAGATGAACAGAAAATAATGCTGGAAATGAGTGAGCAGGATATAAAAAGCGGAAAACTTATTTCTCAGGAAGCAATGGATAGAAGAAACCTTGAATGGATAGACGCTAAGTAGTTTGCAAAACCAATATCTTGTAATTATCTTTTCGTTAAATAACAACCCACGCTCCACGAATCAACGTTAATTAATGGAGCGTGGTTTCAAAATTTACATATTTCCCGAAGCTATTAAAGTTTGGTTTTGCAGGGTTGAACTGGTTTAAAAGAATCTTTTAAACCAATTTCTTCGCAAACTATTCCAAGCCATAATAATTTGTTAATGAAGTCTATACCATTAAAAAATCTTGGAAATTCTCCCGGTTAATGGTTTCAAAGTTCGCATCGGGATAAGCCTTTTTAAATGCTGTAGGTATCCGTGCCATTTTGTTTCCCCATTTAAACTCAAAGGCCGAAATTTCGCCATCAGTCACTTCCAGCAGGTCGATCTCCTGTTGATCGTAAGTTCTCCAGAAATAAAAATCGGAGAAGGTGTTTTGGTATTGTTGTTTCTTAATTCTCTCCGACACACAATAGTTTTCCCACAACATGCCAATATCATCGCGGAGCTCGATAGGTTTGAAATTTGAAATAACCACATTTCGGATACCATTATCCCAAAAATAATAACGCGGCGATTTAGTGATTTCCTTTCTCAGATTTCGTCTAAAGCCATTCAGCCTGAATAAGATAAAAGTTTTTTCAAGAATTTCGAGATACCGCTTTACTGTTTTTGATGAGGTGCCAAGTTGAGACGCCAATTCATTGAAGCTAACCTCATTTCCAATCTGATAAGCAACCAGCCTGAGCAGGTTCATCACAAACAGACTATCTTTCAGGTTTTCAAGCACAAGGATATCTTTCAGCAAGTATCCATTTTTAATATTATCGAGCAAGCTACGTTTTTCTTTTTCGTTTTCCGCCAATAAAACCTGGGGATAAGTGCCATAAATCAATAATTGCGGGATAAGTTTTATCCCTTGCAGATAATCGGTTGCGAGTTCGGCAAACGAAAATGGATAGAGTGTGAAAAACGTGGATCGGCCAGTGAGCGGCTCACCAATCTGATTTCTCAGATCGAATGAAGCCGACCCGGTTACAAGAACCGTAATCTCCGGTTGTGTATCTACTAAAAGTTTTAGGTTCTGACCAATCCGCGGAACGCTTTGCGCCTCATCTACAAATAGATAATCGTATCCTTTTACCAGGTTGGCCAATATTTCCTGCCTTGACGACGACAACAATTGTGCGGTATCCAGGTCCTCGCCTTGTAGCTTCAGAATTTTTTTGCCCTGAAGCTCTTGCGCTATCATGTTGAGAATAGTTGTTTTTCCAGTCCTACGCGCACCATACAAAGCGGTTACTTTGCCTTTTTGCAGACTATTTATCAGCTTTTCTGTAAGGATTCGTGTAATCATTTTGATCAGTTTTAGATTACAAATATACAAAATAATCACCCACGCTCCACGAATTAACGTTAATTCGTGGAGCGTGGTCTCAAAATTTACATGTTTTTGGGTGTGTTTTAGCTGGAAACGATTCTTTGTAACCAATCAGCGTGTTGAAGAGCAATAATGATAAGGGTTGCGATCAATCTTTTTTAACCTTTGTGCAACTTTGTGCTTCTCTGCGCAACTTTCTGTAACAGCTGTTTCACAAAGAGTCTCAAAGAAGACACTAAGTTTCACAGAGTAATGTTGAAGTTTATAATACATTTTAACATTGATAAATTACGATTCCTCTTCTATCCAAATAACTCCTGGAACAACTGATTCACACTAGCAACAGCCACAATTTCCAGCTTATATTTCGCGCTGTCGAGGCCTTTACTATTGTATTTGGAGATAAAGATGCGCTCGAAGCCCAGCTTGTCGGCTTCGGCAATGCGGGCTTCGATACGGTTTACAGCCCTGATTTCGCCGGAAAGACCCACTTCAGCAGCGAAACAGATTTTGGAGTTGATGGGAATATCTTCGCTGGACGACAGTATGCTAGCAATCACAGACAAGTCGATGGCTGGATCGTCCACACGGATTCCGCCGGCAATATTCAGGAAGACGTCTTTGGCCGAAAGGCGGAAACCTGCGCGTTTTTCGAGCACAGCCAATAACATATTCAAACGGCGCATATCGAAGCCCGTTCCAGAACGCTGAGGTGTTCCATAAGCAGCCGTGCTCACCAGCGCCTGAGTTTCAATCAACATGGGACGCAAACCCTCTACCATAGCGGCAATGGCTACGCCACTAACGTCTTCTTCACGCTGCTGAAGTAGAATCTCGCTGGGATTGGTCACTTCGCGCAGGCCGTTGGCGTGCATCTCGAAAATACCCAGCTCGGCAGCCGAACCAAAACGGTTTTTGATGGTACGCAAAATGCGGAAACCATAGTGGCGGTCGCCTTCAAACTGAATCACCGTGTCAACCATGTGTTCCAGGATTTTTGGCCCGGCGATGCTGCCATCTTTGGTGATATGCCCGATTAAAAATATCGGCACCTGGAAACTTTTGGCCAGCTTATTCATCTCGGCTGCTGTTTCACGGATTTGCGAAATACTTCCTGCCGTGGCTTCAATAGTCGGCGATTGCAGGGTTTGTATAGAGTCGATGACCACGATATCGGGCTGCATGGTTTTGAAGTGGCGCACAATTTCCTGGGTGTCTGTTTCGGTGAGGATAAAACAGTTTTGGTTGCGGTAGCCGATGCGGTCAGCACGCATTTTAAGCTGTTGCTGACTTTCTTCCCCGCTGACATAAAGCACTTTAGTACTTTCAAGCTGCAAAGCCACCTGCAACATCAGCGTAGATTTCCCGATGCCCGGCTCGCCACCGATAAGCACCAACGAGCCCGGTACCAAGCCACCACCCAGCACCCTGTTGAGTTCGACATAACCCAAATCCATGCGGTCGATTTTGGAATTGCTGATATCCTGCACGGCGATAGGTGTTGCTGTTCCGGGCAGTGAGATACTGCTTTTGAGGGTGTTGCTCTTTTTCCCTGTTACCAAAGTTTCTTCCACGTAGGTGTTCCACTCGCCACAGCCCGGGCATTTTCCAATCCATTTGGGCGATTCGTTGCCGCAGTTTTTACAGAAAAAAGTCGTCCTTGTTTTTGCCATCAGATTTTAGATATTACGCTTGTAAGGCCTGATAATCAATCGCAAAGCACTGTTGAAGTTGAGGTAATTATTGAACCACTGCAAGAGTGTTGCGAGGCGGTTTTTGAAGCCGACTATCGACATCAAATGTACGAAAAGCCATACAAACCAGGCAAAAGTACCACTAAAATACAGCCCGGATATATCCACCACAGCTTTTTTGCGGCCAATGGTAGCCATGCTTCCTTTGTCGCGATATTTAAACGGCTTCAGCGGTTTTCCCAGCAGTAAATTTTTGAAGTTTTGGGCCAGCAATTCAGCTTGTTGAATGGCTGCTGGAGCTACTTGGGGGTGGCCTCTGGGGTAGTCGGCATCATCCTCAACAAGTGCCACATCGCCCAGGGCGAAACAGGAATCAAAGCCTTTCACCTGACTGAAAGCATTGGTAAGCAAACGTCCCGAAGGCTGATGCACGGCGGCTTCCAGGCCGGGAACGGGAGCAGCTTTCACGCCCGCTGCCCAAATCACGTTGTTTGAGGGGATAGAACTGGCATTTTCAAGATCGACTTTAGTGCCATCATAATCGTTGATACGGCTATTGAGCATCACTTTAACGCCCAATCCCGTCAACATTGCAAGCGTTTGCCGGGAAGCCTTTTCTGACATGCCACCCAGAAGCTTTGGTGCACCTTCAATCAAAATCACCTGCATATCTGACATTTTCAGGTCGTGGTATTCTTGTCTAAAAACAAATTTCTTCAGCTCGGCCAAAGCACCAGCTAATTCAACGCCGGTGGGGCCACCACCAACAATCACGAAATTCATCAGTGCCTGTCGTTTTGTGGGATCCAGGGTTACAATCGCTTTTTCAAGGTTTTGCAAAATCAAGCTACGCAGGTTGAGTGCTTCGGGTATGCTTTTCATGCCAACGGTGAATTTCTCGAGTTGGCTGTTACCGAAAAAGTTGGTACGTGCACCGGTGGCTACCACCGCGTAATCGTAGCTGAGGTCACCTTCCGATGTATAGAGAATCTTTTGTTCCGGGTCAATCTTTTCTACATCGGCCAGCCGAAAAAACAGCTTTCCGAAACGTTTTACATATTTGCGTAGCGGATAGGCGATGGAATCAGGCTCCAGGCCACCCGTAGCTACTTGATAGAGCAGTGGTTGAAAGGAGTGATAGTTGTTGCGGTCTATCACCACGATTTGAAAATCACGGTCAGAAACTTCTTTTATAAGCCTGATACCAGCGAATCCGCCGCCGATAACGACTAGTCTGGGTAGTTCTGAGTCGGGTATATTGAGGCTCTTTTGATAGTGCATGATAAAGTTTAAGAGTAGAACAATCTTTTATCAATGATGTTTAATCACAGCTTAAAAACATCACACAAAAGAGTCAATAAACCCGTATTTTATTCTTTTATTTTTAGCGCGTGAAGAAAAACAGACAGCCTACAAACAATCATTAACGCTCAACAAGCAGTTTCTGCCAATGCCATTGCCGGCCGTCAAAAAGCCTTATTGAATACATTCCTGCCGGCAATTTATCGGTTTCTATTGTTACCAGATGCGCGCTGGGCGTGAAGCCCATCAGTTTTTGTCCCGAAGTGCTATATACCTCTATAACAGCAGTTGAAGGCAGGATGTTTTTCGGTAATTGTAAACTCACTTCGGCTGCGGCTGGATTGGGATACAGCTTAAATGTCTCACTGTTAGCTTCAAACTCAGGTTTACCTACCAGGTTTAAAATATAAAACAAATAGGTTCCCGTACTTTTAAATTCAGCATAACCAAACATCATGCTGTTGTCTTCAAAAATAAGATAGATTTCAAAGGTCGGCTCTGAAGTCGCAGGTAATTCAAACGTATAAGAAAACGGATTGTCATACGAATAATCCCCCCTATACACCCCATCAATCCAGAGTTTAGCCATGCTACAGCACTGTGTAGTATTCCAGCCGGTGAGGCGCATTTCGACCGTATTTTCACTAACTACTTCAAATGAAACATCCTGAAATCCAAAGACTTTGTCAATAATATAGGTGCTATCCGGCGTTTGGATATGAATGGCATAGATAGGCGGATATTCCGGGTCAAAAGTGCCGGTATCCGTATAAGTATAAGATGAATCAGCCGAAACAAGCATTTCAGATGTGAGCAATTCGAATTCGTCATTATAGGTTGTTTTTTTATAAAGATAGCATCCCTCTATCTCTAATTGATCGCTGTATGCATCCCAGGAAATGGTTACGCCATCGGGCGTTCCGACGGCAAAAGCATGAGAGCTTTGAAGCTGTGCAAAAAGTTGGTTTCCAACTATACTAATCGCGATGACTAAGAGTAATTTTTTCATGACCGGTGTTTTCTATTCAAAATAATTGACTCTTTATACTAAAATTGCAAGCCATCTCACCCGCCCGCACCAATTTCTATCCCGCGCCTCTTTCTGTAATATTTTGGTTAGCTGTGTTATAGCTCGTCTATTTACAGCTCAAAAATACAAAATATTTCAGGTGAAATCAAGAAAAACAAACTGATGAAATTATCAAATTAGCCACTTTCATTTTGCATTACCCAATTATAGGCTGTTGGCGGCTTATTTAGAATGGTTTTATTTTAGTCTGAAGTCCTTAAACCTCTTACCTCATCATAACGGATAACCAGAATATATAAACCTCCAATGCTTTCAATATCAATTTGTTTGTAGCAAATTCCTTGCGAATACTATTGCTTTAATTTTTCAATTTGAACCTCACTAACCTGATTGGAATTTTGCTATTGTCAGCTGCCAAGGTTTGCACGGCAATGACATCGCCTTCGAAGAAAACGAACTTTGAATTACTAAAATTAAGGTTATAAACGTCTGATTCAAAGGAAGATTGACCAGCTTTATTCCCCTAGGTTATCATAAGTGTGAAATACGAATTTGTTTCCAGTGCTTTCCTTGGTAAAAGCGAAAACCAATGAAAAGGAATATGGTCAATTATCCAAAATCCATGAAAAGGAAAATAAGCTTGCTTGGTTTTGTCAAAAGGCTGGCTTGGATTTTATATCAAAATCAAGTTAATAAACACGCTTTACCGTGTAATATTAAACTTTAAGTTTAAATTTGCACGGTAAAATAACTTTTAACACTATGTACTTTTCAAGAAAAATAGAATCTTCAGTTGTAAAAGCATTGCAAAATAATCCGGTGGTCGCGATAATAGGACCGCGTCAATGTGGGAAAACCACACTTGTTAAACACCTGCTCAATCAAACCCAAAACAGTATCTATCTTGATTTGGAAAGGCCGTCAGATTTACAAAAACTGGATAATCCTGAATGGTTTCTTTCTTCGCAAAAAGGAAAGCTGATTTGCATCGACGAGATTCAACGTAAACCAGATTTATTTCCATTGATTAGAAGTTTGGTAGATGAGTGGAATTCAGTCGGGATTTTTTTAATACTTGGTTCAGCTTCACGCGAATTATTGATGCAAAGTTCGGAATCGCTTGCCGGCAGAATCAGTTATAACAGATTGACGCCCTTTCTATGGGATGAAATTATCGGCAATAATTCTCTTGAAGAATATTTTTCAAGAGGTGCTTTCCCACGGAGTTTGTTGTCGGCAGATAGTGCGTCTTCTTTTTTATGGCGAAAAGACTTCATTTCAACTTTTTTAGAAAGAGATTTACTTTTCTGGAAAAATTTCACTCCGACAACTATGCGCAGGGTATGGCAGATGCTGGCTCACCTCAACGGACAAACTGCCGATTACTCTACATTGGCCAGATCATTGAACGTATCATCTGTTATGGTGAAAAATTATATTGATTTATTAGAGAGTACTTTTATGATAGAGGTACTTCCTGCCTACCATTCAAACATGGGAAAACGACTGATTAAAGCACCGAAAATTTATATCGCTGATTCAGGAACTACAGCTGCATTGCTTGGTTTAAAAAGTTTTGCAGCCATTTCGGGACATCCGGCCATTGGCGCAATATGGGAACAAATTGTACTTTCAAATCTGAAAGGTTCCTTTCCCGATGCTACTTTCTATTTTTACAGGACGGCTCATGGTGCTGAAATAGATATAGTGATGCATTATAAAAACTTGGTTTTCGCGCTTGAGTGTAAGAATACCATGACTCCCTCACTCTCAAAAGGTAATTATAATGCCATAGATGATATTCAACCAAAACACACTTTTGTTGTTACGCCAAATGAGGTAGGTTGGTCAATGAAGCATGGCATAGACGTTGTTTCAATTGATGAATTAATTTCAAAATTACAGACTGATTTTTGAAGTATTTTAGCCTTTAGATGTTACCGGCGTTCAATGTTGCAAAAAACCGTTTTGATAGTGAATATCCGTAATTATTACCTTATCCAAAACAAATACTAAAAGCTTTTTTGTAGCCGGCATTTCCGCTATACGCAAAAAGTCAGCCGATTATATAATTAATTGCCTTTCCGGAAATAAGGTTGCGGCTAAAGTTTTATTTACTCTGTACCCTTACTACTTCACCAGAACTACCATTAAACGTCAATAAACGATTCAAAATTATCGTGGTTTATCAGTAAAGTCCGGTTATTAGGATAAGCTTTAAGAAAGGAATCCGGGAAGCGTATATTTTTATCTTTCCATTTAAATTCATAGGCATTCAGCACACCATCCTGCTCTTCAATATAATCAATTTCTGCCTGATCGTGGGTACGCCAGAAATAGGTGTTTGGGGTGTTTTCTTCATAGTGATTTAGCTTCATGCGCTCGGCGAGTAAGAAGTTTTCCCACAAAGCTCCTTTGTCAAATCGCATTTCAACCGGTGAGTAATTGCTGATGAGCACATTCCGTATTCCATTGTCATAGAAATAATACTTTTTCCCTTTTTTAATTTCATTGCGCATATTCCTGCTCAGGGCTGGTAGTTTATAAATTACATAGGTTTTTTCAAGCAGATCAAGGTATTTTTCAACGGTACTACTGTCAATATTTCCAATGGTTCTTGAAAGCTCATGATAACTTACCTCATTGCCAACCTGAAAAGCTAATGCCTGTAGTAGCTTCTCAAGATGGCTTGACTTTCTGATTCCGTCCATTTGAAGAATGTCTTTATACAGATAACTCTGTGCAATTTCAATCAGCACATTTTTCTCTTTGCCGGGATTATTAATTACTTCAGGATATGAGCCAAAGATTAGCCGTGAATCCAGCGTGCGCTTGGCCTCCAGCCTGTCAGCCCTGGCAACCAACTCAGAGTAACTAATCGGATAAAGGTAAAAAGTACGTTTTCTTCCTGTCAATGGCTCGTTGGTACGATTAAGCAAATCGAAAGAAGAAGATCCGGTGGCAATAATTTGCAAGGCAGGCTTGGTGTCGTACAACAGCTTCAATTTTAATCCGATGCCAGCAATTTGTTGGGCCTCATCTATGATTGCTAATTTGGTTTCGGGGCCAATAAGTTGCAGCAATCGCGTGCTGGTATTGGCCGCAGTTAATTCATTATAGATATCTGCTTCATCGGCATTTAACCATTTGGTTTCTACTTTAAGCGTTTCTACAAGTTTTTTCAGTAAAGTGGTTTTCCCCACTTGCCGCGCACCCAGCAACAGAATTACTTTATTATTGAAGCATTGGCTTGCTATCTTATCCAATAAAACCCTTTGAATCATTGTATTTTTATTTTGACCAAAGGTAAGATCAAATTAGAGCAATTCCAAATTTTAGGCCTAATTTTCGGATTATAATCCGAATATTCGGCGTGATTTTAGGAATACGATCGGGAAATTCGGTCTGATTGAATAAGTTATTTGTCAAGATGGGGAGTCCTTTTCTGTGAATTAATGAGATTGGATTTCGCGATAGTATTTGCAAAAAAAACAAAAACTCAAAAAACCAACTTTGAAAAGTAAAGTCACAGCGATTACGTTAAAAGGCAACCGATTATAAATCAGTTGCCTTTTTTTGAAAAAACATACAGCTTAAACTTTTATTTTATCACCGTCATTTCATCTATCAGGTGGCCGGCACCGGCGAATTTATCAATGATAAACAGCACATAACGGATGTCAACGGATATATTGCGGCTCATGGCCGGATCATACATCAGGTCGCTCATGGTACCTTCCCAACAGCGGTCGAAGTTGATACCAATCATCTGTCCGTCAGCATTTAACACCGGGCTTCCCGAGTTTCCACCGGTGGTATGGTTCGATGCCGCGAAAGCTACCGGCATTTCGCCAAGCTCATTGCCGTAAGGTCCGAAATCCTGCTGCTGATAAAGTGTTTTCAGCTTGTCTTCAACTACATAGTCGTAAATATTCGGGTCTTCTTTTTCCATAATACCAGTGAGGGTGGTGTAATGGTTATAATAAACCGCGTCGGCAGGATGGAAGCCGTCCACATTGCCATAAGTAACGCGCAGCGAGAAGTTGGCATCGGGATAAAAGCGTTTGTCGGGCTGCATCTGCATTTGTGCTAACATATACAGACGTTGCAGGCTGTCGTTTTGAGCCATAAGCTGCTGCATGGGCTGACTGAGTTGTTGTTCAAAAAAACTGAGAATGCTGCTGTAAGCCTCGAAAGCCGGGTCGCGCAGTATTTTTTTTGCATCTTTATAGCCGAAGTTTTGAAGCAGTTTGCTTACTGCTTCTTCTGAAGTAAAAATCGATTTCCCAAAAAGCTGCTGCACATACTTTTTTGTGTCGCCCTTATACTTTTTATCTATTTCGTTCAAAAATTCAGGACGAAAGTCAGCCGGCTGCTCAGCGCGATAAATATCCAACAAAGCCACCGCAACCTCTTGATCAATAGGTTGATAATAATCTTTAAAGAAACTTTCGCTGGCACTTTGAGCCGATGCTATCAGGCTTTGTAATTTATCATCAGGAGTGGTTTTATCCACTTCCGAAAGGCCTCTAAAGCGTGCAGCAAACGACAGCAACTCGGTGCCCAGACCAGCTTCACGCACATAATCAGCAGCCAAGTTGTATTTTTCGAGCTGGGAATAGCTTTGTTCAAAAGCAGGAATCAGCCCGCTATAGCTGTTGTTTTCCTGTTTGGCCCAGCTCATAAATTCCTTTTCAAAAACCTGCTTACGTTCTATGCCATGAAAGCGCCGGACTCCTTTGCTCTCGCCAATCATTTTTTTCCAATAATTACCAACACCGGCATGCTTTGAAGCATACTGGATGCGTACTTTGGGGTCAGCATTGGCGTATTTGCTAAAGATGTCGAGACGGGTTTCGCGTAGTTTAATCTTGGGCGGGTTTGTCACTTCTGCAACCATGTTTATGGCATAAGAAGGCAGGTATTCGCTGGTGCGGGCAGGGTAGCCAAACACGAAAGTAAAATCGCCCTCTTTAGCGCCATTTAGCGAAATGGGCAAGTGGTAATCAGGCTTAAAAGGCACATTGTCAGCACTATATTCGGCGGGTTTGCCGTCTTTGTCCACGTAAATCCTGAAAACAGAGAAATCGCCGGTATGCCGTGGCCACATCCAGTTGTCGGTATCACCACCAAATTTCCCGATATTTGAAGGCGGCGCGCCCACCAGGCGGATGTCTTTATACACCTCATTATAAATCATATAATACTGGTTATCTATAAAGAAATCCTTAATCGTAACCTGGTATCCACTTTCTTTTTCGGCAGCATCAATAAGTGCTTTGCTGTTATCCTTGATTTTTTCTCCACGTTCTTTCATGCTCATACCATCATTAACGCCTTCAAGTACCTGAGCTGTAACCTCTTCCATTTTTTTCATCATGGTAACGGTAAGTCCGGGATTGGGCAGCTCCTCTTCGCGACTCATGGCCCAAAAGCCATTGGTGAGGTAGTCGTTTTCAAGACTGCTATGCTGTTGTATCTGGCCATAGCCACAATGGTGATTGGTAAGCAGCAGGCCTTGGTCACTTACAATTTCGCCGGTACATCCCCGGCCAAAAAGCACGATAGCATCTTTGAGGCTCGACTGGTTGACTGAATAAATATCCTCGGCGGTGATGCGCATGCCCATCGCCTTCATTTCCTTTTCGTTAAGCTGTTTGAGCAGCATCGGAATCCACATGCCCTCGCCGGCTACAAGTCCATAGTAAGGCAGCATAAACACTGCCAATAAAATCATTAATTTCTTCATAGATACAATTTTGGGATAAAATTAAGAAAATTCGCCCGAATACCGCCCATCGTTGCGGAGGATTGTAGGTCATTTTCAGTTTGCGGCAGGATTTGAAACATGCACCAACCTCATATCATCTTCGTCAACGCCTTCGCCTTGCGGGCATAAAACAGCGCGGCTGCCAGGCAAATCAATGAAGCCAGCATGGTGGTATGTGGCACACCAATCTGCTCTGAAATCAAACCTAAAAACAGACTCCCGACAGGTGTGAAACCAAGAAACGACATGCTGTAGAGTGCCAAAACCCGTCCGCGTTTGTCCTCGGCCACAATACTTTGAAGCAGGGTGTTGGTGCCGGCAAAACTCACGATCATGCCGAATCCGGTGGCCACCAGTAAAATCAACGAAAGTGCCGTGTGAGTTGAAAAGCTAAAGCTGAAAAGTCCTACTGCAAAAAGCAGGGAAGCATTCCTTATCATGATGGGGATAGTGACAATGGTGTTGCGCGAGGCCAGAAAGAAAGCACCCGACAAAGCGCCTGCACCCAATGCTCCGGTCAAAAAGCCCAGCAGACGGGAGTCGCCTTGCAGAATATCTCCGGCATAAAGCGGCATAAACGATTGAAATGGGAGGCCAAACAAACTCATCACGATGACCAGGCTGATAAGGTGGCGGGCTGGCGGGAAATTCCAGGCATAATGCATGCCATCGCGTAGCTCTCTAAAGATTGGTTTCCGGTTGGACGGCCTCACAAATTTTGGCACTCGCATCATCAGGAGAGCAATGATGACACCACTAAAGCTAATCCCGTTTATCAAAAAACAGACTCCTTCGCCAAACATGGCAATCAGAAAACCGCCCAGGCTGGGACCAATAAAACGCGCAGAGTTAAAAAGCGAGGAGTTGAGGGCGACTGCGTTGGCAATCAACCTCTTATCGCCAAGCATTTCGAGCAGAAAGGCATGACGGAAAGGCGTATCGAAAGCGATGGCTGTGCCGTTGATGACCACAATGATGATAAGCAGCGAAACCTGAATTCGCCCTGTAAACGACAAAAACGCCAGAATAAAGGCCAAAATCATGGGCACGGTCTGGGTAACGAGCAGCATTCGTCGGCGGTTGCTACGATCAGCAAAAACGCCCGCAATCGGCGTAAGCAATAAGGCAGGAATTTGCCCAGCAAATCCTACCAAACCTAAATAAAAAGCGGAACCTGTAAGTTTGTAAACCAGCCAACCTATGGCAATATTTTGAATCCAGACACCCATGAGGGACACCATTCCACCAAAGAAAAACAGCCTGAAGTTGCGGTTTTCCAGTGCCCTGAAGGCAAAGCCAACTTTAACTAAGTATGAGCGTATGTCGAGGTAGCGGTACAAAAGTTAGGGTGATTTCGAGTTTGTATTGTATGCATTGAAAAACAGCAATCAGCAGGTGTTAAAGCCTATTGCCTGCTAATTGCTGCATTATATAAAATATCTAAGTATTAAAAACTATCCTTCTAAAATAGCTTTCACGCCGGGAAGCTCTTTGCCTTCAATATATTCGAGCATGGCGCCGCCGCCTGTGGAGACGTAGCTCACCCTATCGGCCAGGTCGTATTTATTTATAGCCGCAACGGAATCGCCGCCGCCTACCAGCGAATAGCTTCCGGCAGCAGTAGCTTTGGCAATGGCCAGGGCAATGGTACTGGTTCCGCTAGCAAAGCTGGCAAACTCAAACACACCCATTGGGCCATTCCAGAGGATGGTTTTTGATGCCAAAATCACATCTATAAAATCATTGATGGTTTTGGGTCCGATATCCAGGCCCATCCAGCCGTCAGGAATCTCACCGGCTGCACAGGTCTTTTTCTGAGCATCATTTTTAAACGCATCGGCGGCAACGGTATCCACTGGAATCAAAAGATTTACGCCTTTAGCTTTGGCCTTTTCAATGGCTTTGCCTGCTGTCTCAATAAGGTCTTCTTCTACCAGCGAGTTGCCCACTTTTCCGCCCATCGCTTTAATAAAAGTAAACATCATGCCGCCACCAATTATTAGGTTGTCCACCTTGTCAATCAGCGTGTTGATAATTTCTATCTTACCGGAGACCTTAGCACCGCCAAGCACAGCAGTGAAAGGACGTTCGGGATTTTTTGTCACCTTTTCAAGGTTCGAGACCTCATCCTGCATCAGGTAGCCAAAAAGGCTGGCTCCGGGGAAAAACTTTACGATGATAGCGGTAGAAGCATGCGCACGGTGAGCCGTTCCGAAAGCATCATTCACATAAACGTCAGCAAGCAGTGCCAACTTTTTGGCAAAAACCTCATCGCCTTTGGTTTCTTCCTTGTAGAAACGGAGGTTTTCGAGCAGTAAAACCTGTCCCGGCTTCAGGGCAGCAGCTTTTTCAACGGCTTCTTTTCCAATGCAATCGTTGGCAAACAGCGGTTTTTGACCCAGATTCTTTTCCAAAACAGGAAGCAGGTGTCTGAGCGAGAAACGGTCTTCAGGTCCTTCTTTGGGGCGACCCAGATGCGACATCAAAATCACTGCACCTCCTGCTGCCAATATTTTCTCTACGGTAGGCATCGCAGCCCTGATTCTTGTGTCGTCCGTAACCTGGAATTTGTCGTTCAGCGGCACATTAAAATCTACGCGCACCAGCACTTTTTTGCCTTTCAGGTTAAATTGATCAATATTCTTCTTCATGTTTTCAGTTTTTAATGGGTATGAAATTATTGTATTCTATTAAACTAATTTTCAAATCGTTAAAGCAAAGATACTGCTTCGCAGGATTCCAAAGGTAAGCCTTGATTCTTTTATTTTCAAGTGAAATCGCAGGTAAATTCAACATCAGGTGAACAGAAGCACTTTCGGCCAGGCCGGAATCAAAAAAAGCATTCAACGAAAAGCTGTCATAAAAATGATAGCCTTGATCGCCTGAAATATCCAGCACCACCGTGAGACCAGGATTTGCAGTTTCTGCCAATATCTGTGCGCCAAACGCCAAGGCAAGTCCTCCTTCTGGATTTTGAACGAAAAGGCTATCAACCAGGGTCATATATTCTTGATTTTCCGAAAGGCATTCTTGCAATGAGTTTTTGGCAACCAAACTTTTAAAGTCATTTTGCTCTTTCGCGATAAGTAAATGCTGTTGCGGCATCAGGCATAATTCCTCAAAAGAAAGCGCTTGACCAGCAGCTTGTTTTTTATAGAGGCCGATTTTGCCATTATCAGCTATGGGAAGCAATCGGGTAGCCAGTTCGGGATAATTTCGCAACACATCGCTGGCCAGAAACCGGTTTTGAATCACCACCCAATCCAGCTCATGCAGCATGGCTTTTTTAAGGTTTTCGGTGCTGGTATTAATCACGGTATAACCTTTTCGCGCAAGCAAAATGAGCGGCGCGTTAGTGGTATAGGCGTCTAGCACCAGTATTTTCGCATCGGGTGGAACCCCAGCGGTATCCAGCAATTTGTCGCCACCCTCAAAGTTGAGGCGTGTAATTTCTGTCCGGTCCCAGCTTTTAAAAGCATAGCGTTGTTGTTGATTTTGGTGGGCACTATGCAGCATCCACACACTAATTGCAGCGGAAACAAACACGACAGACCATTTTTGCCAACTTTTGTCTATCCTGATTTTTGAGAAGCCCAGGGCCGAAAGTAATAGTAAAGGCACAAAAAAGCTGTCCAGAAAATAATAATCGTGCGCCGGAAACTGCTTTGCCATCGCCAACAGATAAGCCAGTGAAGCCAGCAGCCACAGTAGCGCGATCATCAGCAATTGGCTGAACCAGGAGGCTTTGACTTTTGCCAAGAAAATGGGTAAGAATAGCAGTCCGGCAGCCAGCACAATCCATTGAGAAAGACTGAAATAATCCAGCTTCCAGTTGCTCCAAGTATGTGCAATCAGGCCTTGGGCAGCGGTCAGCGAAGCAGCAGGCATCAGTTCTCCGATAAACAGCGAACCATAATGGAAGCTGAGGTATTTATTATAAGTATGATAACTGCCAATGATCACTAAAGCAATTAAAAAGCCCAACAATTCCACACGAAGCTTGTCTTTTTGCTGCCAGCGAAACCAGATACTGCTGAACATTACTGCCAGCAAAGCCATCACAAAAGGCTTGCGAACCAGCGCTGCCAAAGTGAACAGACCAAGGCTGATAAAAAAGTATTTTCGGCCTTTGTTGCGCAGGTAACGAAGCAACTGCCAGAATGCCACGAAAACGAGTGAAACTGCTGTCACACTTGGGATAAAGCCGTTGAGGTAATAGCTGAAAACCGGTGCGGCAAAAGCTAATATCATAAATAAAATAGCGATGGGATAAGCCATATTGGCCAAGCGCAAAAAGCGCAAAAAGCTAAATAAACCCGCTAGCCCAATCAGCAACATCAGCGTTCGAAAAATAAAGGGCGACGGGCTACCATTGAACCACATCAAGGTGGCAGCAAGGTATTCTACAATCGGAAAATCAACGCTGGTGATGCCATGCGGATTTTGCAGTGGAATGGCTGCTTCAAACTTGGGCTGCAAGTTGAGTGTAGCGGGATGAAAAAAGTCGAAATTGTTTTCTAAAAAGCCGATTGCCAGGGCATAGCGGTCGCTTTGTGTCCAGGCATGGACGTGAGCAGGAAAGTCGTTTTGACTTGCACGAAAAAACAATAGTGCCATCAACAACAATATTGCGGCAGGAAACAGATACTCTTTCCGAAAATTCGCGCGGCTTTGTAGCATAGTAGCTGACAAAATTAAGCAAAAGGGCTGTGACAATCGCGCAGTTCAAAACTTTATGATCAGTGAAAAAATACAATCGGTTGCGGGGGAAGGATTCGAAGATTCAAAAATTCAAGAAATTCAAAGATTCAATCCTGTGTCGGCATTTCTTATTTGAAAATTTGAGTTCCTACTCTGCGTACCTCACTTTCATGGTTGTGGAACCAAAGGTGATCGATCCGAGAATATCAAAAAATGAGAATTTGGTAATGGGCTGGAGATTGGGGTAGCAATCTCGTCCTCGAAAGACGAGACTGCAAGATAATTCCACGGAGTCCCGCCCAAATGCGGGGCTCCGCTGAACGGGCAAAACAACCTACCAATATCGCTAAATGACAAAAGCACTTCATCATCAAAAAAAATTAATCCTGAACCAAGGTAGTAGGTTTCATCTGAATCCGTAAATTAGCGGATATTTTTTACTATGTTCAGTCTGGAAGGATATATCGTTATTGCCGTCCTCATCTTTTTGGTGGTCTCGCTCTATTTCAACAAGGTAGGTCCCGGGTTTACCTTTATGATCGGTATTGCTATCTTGGGAATGTTTCGCATCATTACTCCAGCAGAAATTCTGGCAGGCTTTGCCAATGAGCAAATTGCGGTGGTAGTGATGATGCTGCTACTGGGCGACATCATACGAAAAAGTGGGGTGCTCGACCGGCTATTTGAGCGCACTTTTGCCGGCTCCCGTTCTTACCGCAGCTTTTTGGCCCGCATGATGCTGGTGGTTTCTGGCTTTTCGGCTTTTCTCAACAATACACCGCTGGTAGCCATTATGATGCCTTACGTGAGTAGCTGGAGCAAAAAACACAATATCGCTCCTTCCAAACTACTGATTCCACTGTCTTATGCAGCTATCTTGGGCGGAAGTGCCACGCTTATAGGCACCTCAACGAACTTGGTGGTTGCAGGTATGGTAACAGATCAGTTTATGGTTGAAGGACTTGAGCCGCTGGAAATTTTCGACTTTACCCTGGTAGGTTTTACGATGATTATCCTTGGTTTTATTTATATGATGCTTGTTGGCCATCGCCTGCTGCCCGACAGAAAACATGCCATCGAGGCCATGGAAAATCAAAATCGTGAATATATTGCCGAAGTGCGGATCGTAAATAGCAACGATTATGAAGGCAAAACAGCAGAAGAATCGGGACTACTGACAATGAAGGGCCTCTACCTGATGGAAATTTTGCGCAAAGGACAGTCCATCCGGCCGATAACGCCTTCTACCCTACTTCAGAAAGAAGACATTCTGCTTTTTGCCGGCGAAACGGAGGTTATCACAGAAATGGTCGCATCGCGCAGTGGCCTCCAACTGGCGCAGCTTGGCATGTATGCCAAAAAAGCACTCACCAATGTGATTGAGGTGGTGGTGAGCTACAATTCTACGCTGATATCTAAAACAGCGCGTGAGTCAAATTTTAGGGCTAAGTTCGATGCGGCCATTATCGCCATACATCGCAATGGCGAACATATTTCGGGTAAGTTGGGCGACGTGAAGCTGGCCGCTGGCGATGCCCTGCTGTTAGTTGCCGGACAGGATTTTACCCAACACGCTATTGACTCGCACGATTTTTATATCATTAGTAAAATCAGAGAGCTCAAAAAACAGCCTTTCTACAAGCAGTTTGTGCTGATCGGCGGAACGCTAATCGCCATTATTACAGCAGCTTTGGGCTTCGTGAAACTATTTACGGCGGTGCTGGCCTTAGTATTGTTGGTAACGCTCATCAAAATGGTATCGCCAAAAGATATCGCCAAAAGTGTCGACTTCAACCTACTGCTAATTATCGCACTTTCGCTGGCATTGGGTATAGCCATGATAAAATCGGGCGTGGCTGCCGTGTTTGCTGACTTCGCCTTTGGAATTTTCAGGCCATTTGGTATTGTAGGTATTTTGGTAGGCATCTTTGCCATCACCAATATTATGGGTTCTTTTATCACCAATAAAGCCGCCGTAGCACTTGTTTTCCCTATCGCGGTGAGTATGGCGTTGGAGCTGGGTATCAACCCAAAACCGTTTATTCTGACAGTAGCTTTTGCCGGAGCAGCAAGCTTTCTGACGCCCGTTGGCTACCAAACAAACCTGATGGTTTATGGCCCGGGAGGCTATAACTTCAAAGATTTCTTCAAGATTGGCCTGCCTCTCACGATAATTTATATGATTGTTACCGTGCTGGGACTGGTTTATCAGTATGATATAAGTCTGTATTAGGATTTGAGGATGTGAGGATGTAAGGATGTAAGGATGTGGTGATGTGGTGATGTGAGGATTTAAAAAAGAAATTTAGCCTCTGACCTTATTTAAACAAATCACTATGACTGCCTGTTCGAGTGAGCCAAATTTCATTTTTATCCGCAATAACACTCCAAACAATTAGCCAGTCAGGTTTTAAATGGGCTTCGTAAAACCCACTAAAATTTCCAGATAATCTACGTAGTCTATATTTTGGGCCTAAAGTTCCCTGTTCTTCCAAGATTTTTATTGCATCTTTTAAAAGCTCCATTTGAAGACCTCGACGCTGCATTAGTTTTACGTCTTTCTTGAACTTATTGGCATAAACTAACTGAAACATCAGATACTAAGTTGCTCGAAAAGTTCGTTGGAATCTTTTACCTGCTTCCCTTTTCTTTTCGCAACATCAAGCATTGCGCTCAAGGTTTCTTCATTAGGTGTTGGCTCATTAACCAGCCTGGCTTCAATATTAAGCTTTTGGAATAGCTTTGTTAAGAAATCCAATTCCTCAGCTGATTTGGGATTGATTACTATTGTTGTCATCGTGAATGGTGTTTATGCAAAAGTAATGAAATAAAGAAGATTCAAAGATTCAAGAGATTCAAAGATTCAAAGATTCAAGAGATTCAAAGATTCAAAGATTCAAAGATTCAAGAGATTCAAAGATTCAAAGATTCAAGAGATTCAAAGATTCAAAGATTCAAAGATTCAAAGATTCAAGAGATTCAAAGATTCAAGAGATTCAAAGATTCAAAGACCTACCTTCCTGCGGTCGGCAGGCAGGTTTGAGGATTTGAGTTCCTGCACGACATGCCTCACTTTCATGTTTGTAGAATTATGAGTGATGGAGTCGAGAGTGCCGGAAATGAGAATATTGTGGATGGGCTGGCGATTTCGTAAGCAGTCTCGTCTTTCGAGGACGAGACTGCAGGGATAATTCCACAGAGCAGATGCTCCGCGGAACGGGATACAAAGCTTATCGGTCAATTGTTACTATGCTTTTCTTGCAAAGCCTATAAATCCCTAAAGTCCTTCTTCTTATTCAGTTTGAGGTCTTGCAGCACCGAGGCTTTCACGTTGATGCTAAAGTTCCAGCTTTGGCGTGCGCCAAGGGGAATCCAACTAAAACGCATCTCCCAGCAGTGCAGGTCGCGATAAATATTCACGGAGGTGTAAGAAAGGTCGTTGGCTTCAAAGTCCCAGCCGGTGCGGAAGGTAAATTTCCATTTGGGCGTTACGTTCACTTCACCTGAAACGTTCAGCGTTTGCACAATTTTGCGTTCGTCATTTGGAATAAAATTGAGGTAGCTGATGTTATTGTCATAGCGCAAGGTGTAGTTGAGGGCCAGCGACCAAGGAACCGACCAATCCACATAATCATCAGGATTAGCATTGATTTGCGCCAGTTCTTCTTCAGATCCAAAGCGCGAATCACGTGGCTGGTTTTCTTCAGCTGGCGGCTTTTTCGTATCCTTTTTCTTAGCAAAATCCGACTGGCGAAGATTATAATTGAGACCAAAACTCCAGCTGGATCTCGTTTTGCGCAGCAGCCTTTTATTTTCATTCCATTCAAAGCGATTAATCTGCTTTCCGGCAGCATCAAGCACGTAAGGATCCCAACTGCTCGAATATTGAACATTCAGTTTTTTAAATAGCATGGTACGTCCGCTTAGCGTGATATACGACAGGTTAAGCGAGTCACGCGCCAAGTCATAACTTCCTGAAATAGTTAAATTTTCGATTAAAATAACTTTTTTCAATCCGCTGATGGTATCTTTTTTTGAAGGCACCTTAATCTCCAGGTTATTGCTCAGGCTAAAATTCAGGTTACCTGATTTATCCTTGGGCGGCGACCCATAAATGGCACCATCGAATTTACTGTATAACTGCTCCTCTCCCATTCCATCAATATAGCTGTCGTAATATCCCCAGTAAGGATCACCAAAATTAGGCGTATAACTGAATCCAACATTGGGTGTAAGCACATGGCGAATGGCGCGAATAGGCCCTTTTCGGAAGTTGAGCTGTCCGTATAATTTGGTTGACAGAGAAGTGGAAAGGCTAAAATCGAGTACATTATTAAATCCCTGGATGGTGTCGGTTTTTACATAACCCACGATGGTGTCGTTACCATTAAATAAGGTGTCGTTTGACCAACTCTTTCTTTTTGAATCGAAATACATGCGATCGGTAATCTTTACTGAGTTGGTTAACGTAAAGTATTTCAGCACTTTAAGCGGTAGATTTATGGGTAAATTATGCTGTATTCCATTTTGCATTTTCGACAATGAATTGGGCTTAAAAAGCAAACTATCGGGCAGGCTGATGCTGTTCCGCGCATTCATATTGTAGTTCACATTCAGATCTTCATACCATTTAGGCCGGCCTGTACTGTTTTTCTTTTTCAAGGGATAGAGTCGGTTTACCGAAAAGGTAAGTTCGGGAAGCGTAACATCTACCACTTTCGTTTTGGTATTTTGGCGGTGACTGGCATTCAGCGTCAAAAAGTATTTGTTGTCCCAGTTGGTTTGGTAGGCAATACTGGATTTGAACTCGTTGCTGAGGTAATTCTCAGTCGTAACAGGGTTAAAGGTGTTAAAGTTAGAGCTCACAATAAATACGTCGGCACTAAAACGTCCGGCAGGGCGTGCTTTGGCATCCTGGCGGTGTGTCCAGCGAACACGGAAATCGCGACTTTTGGCATAATCAGCAGCGCCTTCAGAGCCGGTGATATTGATAGCATAACTGGTATTGAAATTGCCACTATACTTGTAGCGCTTGGTATAGCGCAGCGTCGGCTTCACGGCCCAGCTTCCTCTGGTATAAATGTCGCCGAGGATATCCAAATCCATATAATCATTGATGGCCCAGTAATAACCACCGTTTTCAAAATAAAAACCCCGGTTGCGCGACTCGCCATAGGTGGGAATGCGGATGCCAGAACGCTGACCCGAATTATTGGGAAACAGCCCAAAAGGCACAGCAATAGGCGTTGGCACACCTTCGATGGCCAGGTAAGCCGGCCCTGTAACAATTTTATTTTCCGGAATTACTTTGGATTTCCTGAACTTAAACTCAAAATGCGGATGTTCTTTATTGTTGCAAGTGGTGTAGGATCCCGACTGAATATTGATGTTATCATCATCCATTTTTTTCACCAGTTTTCCATGAATAAAACCCTGTCCGTCTTCCGTAAAAACCGTGTTGATAATTCCTTTTTTAGTGCTGAAATTATAGGTCATTGATTTGGCTTCGAAAGTTTGCCCACCTTCCGTGAATAGGGGCGTTCCTACAATTTTTCCGGTTGAATCGGGCATGCCTTTGGCAAACACCTCATTACGGCCAAAATCCACTTCAATATAGGCTGCCTCCAGTTTTATATCACCATAAATAACTACGGCATCACCAAATAAATAAACTTTCCGGTTTTTAAGATCTTGTATGATTGAATCTTTAGCGGTGCGTTCCAACTTAAAATCAAGACTGGTTTTTTTGGCGGGAGGCTTTTTTTTAAGGCTGTCGGGTCGTGCTATGCTGTCATTTACAGTCATATCCGGCAAAACTGCTTTTCGCCGAAGGCTGTCAGCAAGGGGCAAAGCAAGACTGTCGGTTCTAAAAAGCGTATCAGATAACACGGTGTTTTTCAAGGGTTCAGCAGGATTCAAAGTGTCGGGATATACGAAACGGCCAGCATTAACGTTAACTTTTGGCAGACTTCCGGCATGCAGCAGTTGCGCGATATTTAGCAGGGCAACCAGCAACATCAGCAGCTTACGCCGGCAGTTATTCATGTAATAAAGATGTGAAATACGTATTGACAATGTCTGAATCTGCTTAATTTTGCCCAATGGACTACAGCATGCAAATATACTTTCAAAAAGCTTTCGTTCAACTTTCAAAGCTTGAACGCCTGCAATGGCTTTTTGTTGTTGCCTTGTTGATATTTAGCCTTCCGGCTGAAACTTCAGCCCAGCGCGGCTCCAAAATTCGCACGGTGGTTATCGATGCCGGCCATGGCGGCAAAGACCCCGGTGCTATTGGCAGACGTGTGAAAGAGAAAGACATAGTGCTGGATGTAGCGCTGCTTACCGGCGAATATATCAAGCAAAACCTGCCTGATGTAAAGGTTATTTACACGCGCACAAAAGACGAATTTATTGAGTTGCACCGTCGTGCGGCCATTGCCAACGAAAACAATGCCGATGTGTTTATCTCTATCCATTGCAATAGCGTTGGCAATCCATCTGTGTCTGGTGCCGAAACCTTTGTGATGGGCGACCACCGTAGCAAAGCCAACCTGGAAGTGGCCAAACTGGAAAATGCTGCCATCCTGCTCGAAGAAAATGCCGATGACCAATATGGCGGCTTCGATCCCAATAGCACCGCGGCATACATCGCTTTATCGCTTTACCAAAGCACCTACAAAAGCCAAAGCATTATGCTGGCGCAAAAAATTCAGGAACAGTTTACAAAGCGCGTAGGTCGTAAAGACCGCAGCGTGCAGCAGGCCGGATTTCTGGTGCTTTACAAAACCACTATGCCAAGTGTTTTGGTCGAGCTGGGGTTCATCTCGCATGCCAATGAAGAAGGATTTTTGATGTCGGAAGAAGGCAAAGCCTATATGGCATCAGCAGTTTACAGGGCTTTTAAGGATTATAAAGTAGAGTACGAGCGGGAAAACGCCTTGCCACCGCAACTTACCGAAGAACAAAAGGCGATCTTAGTGCCGGATATTGTAAAACAGGAGCAGACAGCGCAACGAACTAAAAAGGAAGAAGTTGTGTTGGAAAAGCCTGTGCCTGCCACCGGATCGTTGGTTTTTAAAGTACAATTTATGACCAGCCCGCGTAAAATTGAGCTCTCGGACAAGCGGTTTAGTAAAGTACAAACAGTGGAAATGTATGAGCACAATGGCTTGTTTAAATATACTTCGGGCAAGTTTTCAACAGCAAATGCAGCACAAAAACACCAGCAGCAACTGAAACAGCAAGGCTATTCAGATGCTTTTGTGGTAGCTTTTGAAAACAACAAAAGAATTAGCATGGATGAGGTGCGTAAACGCTGAAATCCATGCTAGTGGAGCTATGGCATCAATTGGTTTTCAAGGTCAATAAGAGTTGTAAGCCACAGTAAATAATCAAAGTATTGAAAATAATTAGTGTATATTTGTCTATTTTAGAGGTATAAATTTCTTTGCAAGAAAAATCCAAGGTGATGAAAAGAAGAACATTTGATATTATTGTAATTCTGCTGATTGCAATTGTTTTAACAATTTTAAATCAGCTGGATTTGCTTGAAAAATTAGCCGGATATTTATTTATCCCTTTATTGATAATGTATTTTATCGGTCAGTATGCAGCATGTAAATTTTCAAAATAAAAAATCATATTTAGACTTATTTGAAATTTTAAATAACTTTGGACAAAATAAATCAACTTGTAAATTTAAAGCAATAATCAAGACAGATTCAATTAGTCAGCTGTATATTTTAAAAGAAAGACACCCTTCTTGTTGAAAAACAAATGACTCTTGAAAGCTGTAGTTCTTAAATTTTAAGCGAATTTACCCATTAAAAAAAGACCTATTTTGAAAACCAAACGACCTTATATTGTTGCGATTTCCTTTATTGCTGCCCTGTTATTATTTATGTGGGGTTTTAATTTTCTGAAAGGCAAAGACATCTTTATGAATGAACGGGTTTTTTATGCCCGTTATGCCCAGGTTAATGGCCTCATCAAGTCGAATCCTGTTGTCATCAACGGATTTAGGGTAGGTCAGGTAGGCGATATTTATTTTGACCCAGCTATGAATGGCAATATCATCGTAGAGATTTCGCTGCACAACGATTTTCCTATCCCCACCGATAGCGAAGCCCGCATTTTCAGCAACGACCTGATGGGCTCTAAAGCCATTGATTTGCGCTTAGGCTACTCTTCCAAAATACTCAAAAACGGTGATACCCTTGCCAGCTCGATTGAAGCAAGCCTGATGGAAGAAGTAAATGCGCAGGTGGCTCCACTGAAAAAAAAGGCCGAAGGACTGCTTTCGTCTCTTGATTCGATAGCTGTTGTGCTGCAAACCATGCTCAACGAAAACACCAAGGACAATATCACCGCCAGCCTCCAAAACATTAGTAATACCTTTAAAAACCTGGAGAGTACTACTGCAAATATTGATAGTATGGTGATAGACGAACGTAACCGTATCGCTGCCATCCTATACAATATTGATATGATTACTCAAAATTTGGAAGAAAATGGTGGCGAGATTAACCGCATCATTGACAATATGGCTGTTTTCAGCGACTCACTCGCCGTAATAGATGTTTCGGGTACAGTGCGCCAGGCAGAAGCTGCTCTTGCAGAGGTAAATAGCATCATGCGCAGTGTGAATGAAGGACAGGGTACATTGGGCAAATTGATGAGCAACGACTCTCTCTATACTGAGCTACTGCACTCAGCAGATGCACTCAACAAGCTGCTGGAAGATGTCAAAGCAAACCCCAAACGCTATGTAAAGTTTAGTTTGTTTTAGTAAAAGATAAACTCAACTATTCAAAACAGAAAGTTGATAGTTGAAAACACTATTGCCTGATTTTAGCCTGGCATAAACACTGTTTTTAGCGATAAAACATTCTCATACACAGACTGTTTTGTTCCAAAAATCCATTTATGATTAACTTTTGCACACTAAATGTCATCACTTAGATTCACATTCCATTATTGTTCAAGACGTGAAGCCTACATTATCTACCCAAAGCCCTCCAATACAATCTTTTCTACTAAATTGCGTTATAACTTTAACCATAAAATTTCGCTCCAAAATATATTTTTATCCCATTGTAATTAGCAGCATAAAACAGCAGTAATTTTGCAGCGAAAATAATCCTAAACCTCTACAAACATGAAACGTATCCTAATTTTTTCAGTGCTGCTTTCAGCAGTTCTTTTTCTAAATTCTTGTAATGACAAATATAAAAAGGAAATCGCGCGCCTTGAGGCCACCAGCGATAGCCTTATTGCCGTGAGCCAAGAAAAAGACGATTTTACTATGCAGTATGTGCGCAGTTTTAATGCTATCCAAACCAACCTCGATTCTATCAAGACGATGGAAAAGATTATCAGCGAACAGTCTGCCAGCAACGAAGTATCTAATTCGCTAGAAACTAACATCAACCGCGATATTGACGCGATTTATCAACTATTACTCAAAAATAAACAACTTGTTGACCGTCTCAAATCCCAGCTCAATTCCAGTGGCCGCCAAAGCAAAGAGCTTGAGCTGATGGTGAATACGCTGAGCGAACAAATCGCCACCAAAGATGCTGAGATCACCCAGCTAAAAATTGATCTTTCGCAAAAAAACCTGCACATTATGGATTTGGAAGCTAACCTGGAAGAAATGGCGTCATTAAATCTACAGCGTGCACAAGAGATTAAATCAAAAATCGATGAGTTGAATGCAGTATATTATGTCATTGGAACAAAAAATACACTCATTGAGCAGGGTATTATTGTTAACGAAGGTGGCTTCTTAGGCCTTGGCCGCACACAAAAAATGGCCGACAATTTCAACCTTAGTCTGTTTACCAAAGCCGACCTTAGACAAGTCCAAACACTACCGGTTTTCAGTAAAAAGGCGCAGCTCATAAGTGCACATCCACTCGAAAGCTATACCTTTATCAATGGCGAAGCCAAACAAATCGATAGCCTCAAAATTTTACATGCCGATGATTTTTGGAGCGCTACTAATACCCTTGTTCTACTTATTGATTAGCTGATGCTCAACTATCCACCAAAAATACTACTTGCTTTTAGTCAAACTTTTAAAGACGATCAGCAACAGTTTTTTAAGTGGCTGCTTGAAAACGGTTATCCTGAATTAGCTGCGCTAAGCAGCGCCATCAGAGGTAGCGAAGAGGCAGTAAATTGGTTGATGAAACACAACTTTTCTCACCTGGCAGCCCTGGATGGTGCTATCGACAAACAGCAAAAAGCCAGAGATTGGCTGCTAAAGTTTGATTTCGTTTTGCTGGTTCGGCTTGCAGATGCTGTAAACGAAAGCCCGGAAGCCATTGCTTGGTTTGGCCAAAACGAGCTTCATGTATTTTTAGTAATTGCACAACAAATCAGTGATTTCAGAAACCGCCAAACCTTTGACCACCATAAAAAACAGTCCTGATAACACTGAGAGAATTCATAAAAAAAGTAGCAGTTTTGTCTTATCAAAACTCCTGCTTTTTTTAGATAATTTCAGTCAGAAGACTATTCTTTTTTTTATCCTTTCTTTCAAAAACTAACTGCATTTGCTGTAGCCACAAGTATTGCAGGTGAGACAACCATCCTGATAAATCAAGCCGTCGCTAGAACCGCATTCAGGGCAGCTGCTTCCTTCGGCCTTTGTGCCATCAGGGATATAACGTTTCAAACCCCTTACAACACCATTTTTCCAGGTGTTGATGCTATCCTCGTTTAGCGTGAGATTTTGCACCAGCTCAATCACATAAGGCAGCGGCATGCCATGGCGCAAAATACCTGAAATAAGCTTGGCATAGTTCCAATACTCTTCATCAAAAGAACGTGAGAGCCCTTCAAAAGTTACATTATATCCTTGCTTATCAACGAATTGAAAATCGTAACGGGCTTTTTCATTTTTCAGCTTTTCACGAATCACGGTTCCTTGTTCTACCCAAGGAGGCAAAAAGAAATCGTCAGCTTTTCCGGTAAAAATTTCATACGGCTTACCATTTAATTTACCAACCACGGCGATCCATTTCTCGTAATTATTTTGAAACCTCAGCACATCGGCCTCCATCCGTTTTGGGCGTGGCGGTGCAGTAGTTTCATGGAATTCTTCATTGTTGGCATCTTTCGATTTTTTCTCGTCAGGGCTAAGGAGTACACCTGAGCGGGAACCATCACGGTAAATTGTCATTCCCTTGCAGCCACTTTCCCAGGCTGTTTTATAGATTTCGCTAATCAACTGCACATCAGCTTCCTGCGGCACATTCACCGTAACACTGATTGAGTGATCTACCCATTTCTGGATATCGCCCTGCATTTTCACTTTACTCAACCAATTGATATCGTTAGAAGTAGCTTTGTAATAGGGCGAAATTTTAATAACCTCTTGCAGCTGGGCGTCGTCGTAGGCTTTCACCTCTTCTACATTGAAATTGTTAACGCTAAGCCAGGTTTCAAATTTAGGGTGAAACACATTGTATTCTTCCCAAGAATCGCCTACCTCATCCACAAAGTCAACCTTGGTATTGCGCTCGTTAGGGTTTACTTTACGACGTCTTTTATACGCCACCATAAACACGGGCTCTATTCCAGAAGTCGTTTGTGTGCAAATACTTACACTTCCTGTTGGCGCTATGGTGAGCATGGCAATATTACGACGGCCAACCCTTTTCATCTTTTCATATAGATCAGGATCATTTTCGCGAATGCGGCCAATAAACGGATTGTTTTCTTCTCTTTTTGCATCGAATACTTCAAAAGCACCGCGCTCTTCAGCCATATCAACAGACGAACGATATACTTCCAAGGCCAACATTTTATGCACCTCTTTTGAAAAACTAATAGCATCATCAGAGCCATAAGTTTCGCCTAGCGATGCCAGCATATCACCTTCGGCAGTGATACCAATACCAGTTCGCCGGCCTTGCAATGCCTTTTTACGAATGTTTTTCCAAAGATTTATCTCTACTTGTTTCACCTCTATGGCTTCAGGATCGGAATTTATTTTCGCCAATATGGCATCAACTTTTTCTATTTCCAGATCCACAATGTCGTCCATAATACGCTGAGCTACACGGGCATGTTTGCTAAATAGTTCAGCATTAAAACTAGCTTGAGGCGTAAAAGGCTCATCTACGTAGCTATATAAATTAAGTGCCAGCAAGCGGCAGCTATCGTAGGCACACAAAGGGATTTCGCCACAAGGGTTGGTCGAAAGGGTTTTGAAGCCAAGATCGGCATAAGAATCAGGAATTGACTCCTTAATAATAGTATCCCAAAACAACACACCCGGCTCTGCAGATGTCCATGCGTTATGTATAATTTTGTCCCACAGCTTTTTAGCGTCAGATTCGACAACATAAGTTGGGTTTGGAGAGTCGATGGGATATTGCTGCACAAATGGTTTGCCTTCTACCACGGCACGCATAAAATCGTCAGTAATTCGCACGGAAACATTGGCGCCTGTAACTTTGCCCAACTCCATTTTGGCGTCAATAAACTTTTCTGCATCAGGATGTTTTACGCTGATGCTCAACATCAAGGCACCACGGCGACCATCCTGGGCTACTTCGCGGGTAGAGTTCGAATAGCGTTCCATAAAAGGTACGACGCCGGTAGAAGTGAGGGCACTATTTTTCACAGGACTACCTTTTGGCCTGATGTGAGAAAGGTCGTGACCAACTCCGCCACGTCTTTTCATCAGCTGAACCTGCTCCTGGTCAATCTTCATAATGCCGCCATAAGAATCTGAGTTGCCTTCGTTGCCAATTACAAAGCAATTTGACAGTGAAGAAACCTGAAAATTATTTCCAATGCCAGCCATCGGACTTCCCTGCGGGACGATATATTTAAAGTCTTTTAAAACCTCATAAACTTCTTCTTCTAATAAGGGATTAGGATATTTCTGCTCGACGCGCGTAATTTCGTACGCCAGCCTTCTGTGCATATCATCGGGCGTAAGCTCATAAATATTTCCCTGACTGTCCTTTAACGCGTATTTATTCATCCACACATTAGCCGCAAGTGTATCACCTTTAAAATAAGCAGTGGAAGCTTTTAAAACCTCATCGTGTTCATATTTTTTTGTAGGGGTGGCAATAGGTGGTAATTCAATCTTTTCTTGAAAAGCAACTTGTTCCTCATTTTGGCTCATATCCTGTATTTCCGGTCTTGTTCTGGTTTCCAAAATTTTTTCGTAAAAATCATTTTTAACTTCCTCTTTAATAGGCACTTCAAGATTAGCAAACAGGTTGTTTTCCATTTTTATAATTCCTTAAAATAATTCTGATTTTATGATAAGCCCCTCTTTTACAGCGAAATTTCCTTGTTGTTCATAGCTGTAAAAGGGTTTGCAATATACAACCAAATTCAGATTCAAACCCCACTGTTAGCTTGCTATTTTTATCAACTTTGGACTGTTAATAAGTCAGCAATCGGAAGCCTACCAAGCCTTATTGATCGTTATTAACCAATTGTTGATTACTTTATTTTAGAATGTGGAGAATTTGGCATAGCTGCTTTTCGATCCACTATTTCACCCATAACATTCTGATTGCTATAAATATAAGTACAAATGCAAAGACTTTGCGCAAGGTATCAACCGGGATGGACACCGCAAAGCGCGAACCAAAATATCCGCCCACAAAAAAAGCGGCAGCAATAATAAAAGCATAGTTGAGATTAAGGGCGCCGACTTTGTAATAGTTGTAAGCGGCGAGCAGGCCAATGGGCGGCAGCATGACGGCCAAGCTGGTTCCCTGTGCCGAATACTGATCCATGTGCAACAGAAAAATTAGCCCCGGGATGATAACCAGTGCGCCACCAATACCTATCAGTCCACTAAAAATTCCGGCCAGAAGGCCAATTAAAATCAGTATAAGTATAGTTGTAATCGTCATTTTCATGTTTTTAAAGTTTTTGAAATCACTTTTTATCCTTTTAAAAATCTAAACTTAGTGAAAGGTAAAAAACCGGCTTATCAATCCTCTTATCCTCAACGCCCCAGGCCACATCAGCCCTAATAAAATAGCCTAAAAGCGTGGTTCGTGCACCCAATCCCATACCGCCCACCCAAGGGTCTTTTTGTATTTCGACAGAAATATTTAGCGGTCCGTTTTTGATATAGGAAGTATAGAGTGAATTCGCCGGATCATAAGGATTCCAGCCCGTCCAGGCAGTACCTATATCGCCAAAGGCTATCAGCTGAAAATGTCGGACAAAATCGGAGCTGATCGGGTTTTGAAACAGATAGCTAAACACAGGAAAACGCAACTCGGTGTTCACCACGACAAAACTGTTGCCGTTGCGGATATTTTGGTTGAAGCCACGCATATTGGTAGCCAGCGTTTGGTAGGCATAATTTTGTTTGAAGTCGATGGGCGTTTCCCTGTCAAAGCTTGGGAAAAGCCAGTTATCCACGCCGCCCATATAATATATGAGCTTGTCTGTGCCAAAAGAAGTGCTTCCGGCGACCCTATTGGCCCAGATAAAATTGCGATGGATGCGCTGATAATGCCGCCAATCAAAACCCAGCACTACAAAATTCCGGGCGGCCACGTCAACAAGCTGAAAATACTCTGCAAACACTTTGGCCCGCATACCGGTATGCAAATTCATACCAATCTGACGGCTGTTGTCGTAAACCAGCGAGGCACGCAGCCCGCCCCAGTTTTCGTAGTCGTTAGGCTTTTTTAGGTTGAGCTGATCGGTGGACAAAAACACCTTCATATCGTTGCGGTAAATAGCCGTTCCGCGCAGACTCAGCACCTCATTAAATGGCCAGCTGAGCATATAAAATGCTTCGTGCGTATAGGTGCGGCTGATAAAGGTGTTTTGGTAATCTTCCACACTTTGCCGGTGTATGATAATGTGCTTATCGAGTCGCTTTTTTAGGTTGCTGAAACTGGCTGCATACTCATTGTTCCGCAGGCTGGTGTTGAGTCTTACGCCGCCGCTTATGCGAAAATCTTCGAGCAAGTCGGTGAGATTAACACCCAAAAAAACATTAAAGCCAGGATTTAGATAGATGGGCGAACCGCCGCCGGCAAATGGCTGATAGCTGTAGTTGGTATAAGTGAAATCAACCTGTGTTACCAGTTCGTCATAGAAGTATTCTACATAATAGTTTCGGCGTTTTGGCGCGGGTTTCAGGCTGTCTTCGTACAATTCCTTCAGGCTGTAATCAAGCCGCAGATTGGTACGCTGATCGCCTAAAATACCAAAAGCACCCTGCCTTTGTGGCAAGGGAACCCGTTGTAAACTATCTGTCCGCTGCACTTCGCGGTAAAGCATACGGAAACGCTTGCTCGTTTTGGCTGTACTATCGGCCTGCTCCAACTGTTCATTTTTTTGCCTGGCTGCCACGCGTTCGCGGGCGAATCTGGTCATTGATGTCTCCACAAAACCACCTCCCAGCAATTCAGCCTCATCAATGCTGAAAAGCTTTTGTTTATTCTCAGAACGCATCAACGCAATCATTCTCTGCTCAACAGGATTCCAGCTATAGTCGTAAATATTCGTCGTAAAATCAGTGAGCATACGTGTTTGTGAGAAATACCTGTAATGGATAGTGGTGTCGATAAAACTGATGGTGCTGTCAAAACGGGCTTCATAAAGATTGAATATCCCATTTTGGTCACTCAAATAACGGATCACGCCTTTACCACCGTCTGTAGGTTTTACTTCGTTGGCCTCTGCGTTTTCTGTAACGCGCTGCAATACAGCCGACTTTTGAGCATAATCATAACTAAATAGCTGTAGCTGTGACTTTTGTCCCGGCTTAGGTTTTTCATCCGATTTCAAGGTGTCAGAAAGCCTGTTTGAGCTAAAGATAATTCGCCTGTCGCCATCGGCAAACACTGGATTTAGATCGGTATCATAGTCGTTGGTTATGCGCTCAAATGTATTGGTAGGAATATTAAAAACATACACATCTGGTTTGCCTTGACGTACAGCAGCCATCGCCAGTTTGCGGCCATCAGCAGAATAGGAAATCGAAGTGATTTTTTGATAATCAAGTATGTTTCTAGAATCCAAGCTACGCTCATCCACATGGTAAAAATGCAACCAGATTTTTCCTTTAGCTTCGGTAACAAAAGCCAGCAGCTCGCTCCCTGGATGCCAGGTCACTAGTGGATAGCTTTCGTCGGGTGTGTCATCAGAGCGATAACCAGTATTGAAAAGCTTGCGTTTTTTACCTGTTGTCAGATCTCTAAGCCAAAACCTGATTTTGCCTTCGTCGCGGCTTACATAAGCCAGATAGCGGCCGTCGGGACTTAATTCCGGACGCTCAAAGCTACGATAGGTGCGGTATTTTAGCGACAATTCGTTCTCCGGGATACGCTCTTCCATATTGCTGTAGAGGGCGCTGTAATGGGCATACCAGTTTTTTACCAGCTCTTTAAATTTCAATCCGGTAACATATAAAAACCCCTGCTGCACATTGCGGTTCATCTGCGTAATGTGCACAATATCGGGCAGGGCTGAGGGACCGTATTGATCAATGATATAGCGCCAAAGTGAGTTTCCGGCCACGCGTGCATCCTCGCCGACAAGCCTGTTAAGTTTTTCAAATCTTCCGGAAATAATACCTTCGCGAAGGCGATCGTCCAACACCGTATTCCAGTCCTCGGAAACATACGAAAGGATGCCCATTTTGTACCAGTCGGGCAGGTTAAAAATGGCTGTATTCCTGATTTGTGAGCCGATACTCCCGCCGAACATCAGTTGATTTAACAACATTTCGGTGAGGCCTGCCCTAATTTGCTGCTCAAAGTTCAGGTAATTTCCATCAAAATAAAGGATGACTTTTGTGCCTAATATCTGGGTAATTCCGCCCGTATTGTATTGCTGCTCAGAAGCCAGGCCGATATTACTCTGCTTCATATCGCTGAGGCTGTTAAACACGATAAACTGTATTTTTTCGGTCAGGCTGCTTTGAAGTTTACGCTCCAAAATCGGGATCTGATCGTAGGCATACTCCGCAGCATAAAGTGCCAACTCATTGCCGTTGAGGTAAAAATAGGTGTCAAAATCATCATAACGGTAATAGGTCCAGATTGTATTGTCCCACTGCACCCTGTTTTTACCGAACGTCATGTTAGAACCATTGTAAAACTGGGCTTTGAGCGGTAAAGCAAGCCCAACAAAGCAAATTATCCATGCGAAAAAAATCAACTTTTTCACAAACGGATAACTAAATACATTTAAAACTTTGTGTTTCGTGATTGCCATACACTCCTTGGTTCGGAGGTGCTAAAGTACTATTTTTTTGAGGTAAAAATCTATTCTGGTAAATCGGACACTTCTAAAACCCCTATCGGTTGCGAAGGCCAAAACAGCTTTTCTATTTTTGCTATTGACCAGTATGGCGTTAACCTTCTCTGATATCCAAAAAAATCAGCTGGAATTACAGCTCTGAAATTTGATGTATTTTTGTCCTCAATAAACAAACATTGAAGTCTCAGCTATGATTCAGATAAAAAAATTTGTATTCAATCCTTTCCAGGTCAACACCTATATTTTGTTTGACGAAACCAAAGAATGCGTCATCATTGATGCTGCCTGTTCTGACGAAGAGGAGGAAGCCCGGCTCAGCAATTTTATTGACGAGATGGGACTGAAACCCGTGCTATTGTTGTGCACCCACGCGCATATCGACCATGTTTTAGGAAACACTTTTGTGGCCAAGCACTACAATCTAAAACTTTCAGCCCACGAAGACGGCAAGATGTATCTGGCCGATGCTCCCGCTTATGCTGCTTCATTTGGCTTAACACTCAACGAGGTGCTACAACCCACACACTTCCTCCATGATAACGACTTGATTCAATTTGGTAATAGCAGCCTCAAAGTGCTTTTTGCACCTGGCCACGCCAATGGAAGCCTTTGTTTTTACAGCAAAGCGGATAGTTTTGTGGTATCCGGCGATGTGCTTTTTTACCAAAGTATTGGCCGCACCGATCTTCCGGGAGGAGATTATGACGTATTGAAAAATAGTATTTGGGGTAAACTCTTTGTGCTACCCGATGATACGATTGTTTATCCCGGACACGGGCCGGAAACTACCGTCGGAAGCGAAAAAGTTAGTAATCCTTTTGTTGCAATCGGTTAAGAGTCTATATTTTTTCAGCAAAAGACTGAAAAAAAGACCCCTTTGTGGGTACATCCCATCAGGCAAAACAAACAACTTCATATTACCTTCAAAGAAAAAATTAATCATCGAATTGTACGGATTATACCGCATATGCGGTATCAATTCGTACAATTAGTTTAATTCGCCTGCCCCGTAGCGTAGCGTACTGGGGTGAAATTACAAAGTAATATTTCATCAGGAGCATATTTAAAAGGAAACAACCCCAGTTGTATAAAAAATCCAACGGGGGGATTAAAAAAATACGAATGACAAGAAAAAATTGAATTCAAGAAAAAAACATAAACAACATGTTGGTTAGTTTTTTAACCTAAGAGCCTATTCCGGAATAGATCCTAAGCTGTTCCAGCGATTCAGCAATTAGTGCCGGATCCAGATCATTCATGCATTTAAAATGTTTTTTGGGGCAACGGTCGTAACCAATTTTACTACATGGCCGGCAGCTCAGGTTTTTGTTTTCGATGATAATCGACAGCTCAGGATTTTTGGGTAGGTAAGGATACATGCCAAACTCAGGAACTGTGCTTCCCCAAACGGAAACAATAGGTTTTTTAAATGCTGCGGCAATATGCATCAAGCCGGTATCATTGGTGAGCACGACTTTAGCCTTTTTGAGCAATGAAGCCGACTGATCCAGGCTA
>Ga0265295_1001555_pt1 | contig 40050 bp, 33 predicted proteins | sample Munlansysbiofilm_FD_192503 | JGI IMG/M metagenome (GOLD analysis project Ga0265295, IMG submission 192503) | Leachate microbial communities from a municipal landfill in Southern Ontario, Canada - Methane capture system biofilm | ecosystem: Engineered > Solid waste > Landfill > Unclassified ... | reverse complement strand
TAAATTTTTATTTTTATCTTTGCTCATGTCGATTTTTATTTTTTGCAAAACAAATTTACGACATTAGGGCGAGACCTTATGGGAGTAGCCCTACTTTTATTAAAATTTTAATCGGTCAGTACTGATATTTAATATTATTTTACAACCGACTGTTAATAACTTGTTGCATTTTTTTATTTTTTATTTTTAAGTTCCATTAATTTTATTTAAATTTGCAATGTTTTTGTAAGCCCTTGATTATTTTCTCAAAATAGGCTTTTAAATCAAGTTTTAATGTTCAATAAAAATTCACTCTAAAAAATATGTATGATATATTAGAATTAACTTCAAAGTTATTGCCAGAGTTAAAAGAAATCGCTAAAACTCTTGGTGTACATAAGGTTGACTCGTTTCGCAAAAAAGAATTAGTATATAAGATTCTTGATTTACAAGCGATAAAAGCTTCAAATGAGCAATCAAAATCCGATAAATTTCAGCAAAAACGTCCTCGCACCCGAACTAAGGTTCTAAAAGCATATAGTACCGCTGGTAATAAGGCGGTTGATAAAAAGCCTGAAATTGAAAATGCTGATCAGCAGACAGATCTTTTTAGTGATCCAAAACCTAAAGCTGAGCAAAATAAAGATAAGGATATAGTTGTTGAGGCTGAAAAAAAAGCAAAAGCCCCGAAGCAAAAAAAAGAGCCTAAAACTCCAGCTATTTCTGTTTTGGCAGATACAAAAATGGAGAATAATATACCAGTAGAAAAAGTTATTCCCAAGGAAGTTCAACCAAAATCCAATGTTAAAGTTGAAAAAGAAACTTCTGGAAAAAAAATAGCAGATAAAAAATTGGTGTTGCGTAAACCTCAAGCTGGTGATACTGTTAAAAATGATGATCAAAATAAGGATGTTTTTGCAAATAATCATAAAAACGGGAATAATTTAGACCGTAAATACGAGAAAGAAAATCAAAAGAAGGAAGATCTATACGATTTTTCTGGCATTATAACTGTTACAGGAGTACTTGAAATAATACAGGATGGCTACGGATTTTTAAGATCTTCTGATTATCATTATTTGAATTCACCTGATGATGTGTATGTTTCTCAATCTCAAATAAAACTTTTTGGATTAAGAACTGGCGATACTGTTGAAGGAAGCATTAGACCACCTAAAGAGGGTGAAAAATATTTCCCTCTTATCAAAGTTATTAAAATAAACGGAATTGATCCTGCAATTATGCGTGATAGAATCCCGTTCGACCACTTAACACCCCTATTCCCTGACAAAAAGTTTAATATTACTGGCAACGGAAAAGCAACAATCTCAACTAGAATTGTTGATTTATTTGCACCAATTGGAAAAGGGCAAAGAGGTTTAATTGTCGCCCAACCCAAAACAGGTAAAACTGTCTTGTTACAAGAAATTGCAAATGCAATTGCTGCAAATCATCCAGAAGTTTATCTTATGATATTACTTATAGATGAAAGGCCCGAAGAGGTTACTGATATGGCTCGAAATGTAAATGCAGAGGTTATCGCATCAACTTTTGATGAGCCTGCCGAACGTCATGTTAAAGTTTCAAGTATTGTTTTGGAACGTGCAAAACGAATGGTGGAGTGTGGACACGATGTAGTTATTTTATTAGACTCAATTACACGCCTTGCACGAGCTTACAATACAGTAGCACCCGCCTCTGGTAGAGTACTCTCAGGGGGTGTCGATTCAAACGCATTGCATAAACCCAAACGATTTTTTGGAGCAGCACGAAACATAGAAAATGGTGGCTCACTTACAATTTTAGCAACTGCTCTAACAGAGACTGGAAGCAAAATGGATGAAGTTATCTTTGAAGAATTTAAAGGTACTGGTAATATGGAGCTACAATTAGATAGAAAATTATCTAACCGCAGAATATATCCTGCTGTTGATATTGTGGCCTCAAGTACACGTCGCGAAGATCTATTGCTCGATGGAGACTTGATTAATAGAATGTGGATACTTAGAGGATTCCTAGCCGATATGAACTCAATTGAAGCAATGGATTTTATGAGAACTAGATTGATGCAAGTGCCTACAAATAAAGAGTTCTTGTTAACAATGGATAAAGGATTATAAGAAAAAGATTCTTTTTTTATTAAATCAATATTTAAAAGTCTGTATTTTGCCTTACAAAGTAAAATACAGACTTTTACATAAATTAAAACTTATAGTTTTTTGACAATGTAATTTAGAACCATTCTAATGTTGTTAAAGGTTTTGTAAAACACATAAAAATCAGAGCTTTAATTAATTTAAAATATTAATTTAGCAATTCTTAAAAAGTAACTTAACTAATGTATTAGTTTTATTTAAAAATATCGAATATGGCAAAGACAAAAAAATTTATTACATGCGATGGTAACTATGCGGCATCTCACGTGGCGTATATGTTTAGTGATATGGCATGTATTTATCCGATTACACCATCTTCAGACATGGCGGAGAATGTAGACCAATGGGCTGCTCAAGGCAGAAAAAACATTTTTGGACAAACAGTCAGAGTTGAAGAAATGCAATCCGAGGCTGGAGCAGCAGGTGCAGTTCATGGTTCACTTCAAGCAGGAGCATTAACTTCTACATATACTGCTTCACAGGGGCTTTTATTAATGATCCCGAACATGTATAAAATTTCAGGCGAATTATTGCCAGCAGTTTTTCATGTTAGTGCAAGAAGTCTTGCAGCACAAGCTCTCTCAATTTTTGGAGACCACTCTGACGTGATGAGTGCTAGACAAACTGGTTTTGCAATGTTAGCAACTGGTTCGGTTCAACAAGTAATGGATTTAGCACCAATAGCTCATTTAACTGCTATAAAATCTCGAGTCCCATTTTTACATTTCTTTGATGGTTTTAGAACATCTCAAGAGATACAAAAAATAGAATGTCTCGACATGGAAGATTTGGAGAAACTTCTTGATTGGGAAGCAGTAGAGAGATTCCGTAGTAATGCACTTAATCCTCTTAATCCTGTTACTAAAGGTACTGCTCAAAACCCAGATGTCTATTTCCAATCACGCGAAGCTGCTAATAAATTTTATGAAAATATCCCAGATGTAGTTGATGACTACATGCAAGAAATTACAAAACTTACTGGCAGAACTTATCATCCATTTACTTATCATGGTGCTAAAGATGCTGAAAATATCGTTATTGCAATGGGTTCAATAACTGACACCCTTGTAGAAACTGTAGATTATCTTAACGACCAAGGTAAAAACGTTGGTTTAATTTCTGTACATTTATATCGCCCATTCTCAGAAAAATATTTTAGAAAAGTACTTCCAAAATCAGTAAAAAGAATTGCTGTTCTTGATAGAACTAAAGAAATTGGTGCTAATGGAGAACCATTGTATCTTGATGTTAAGGATATCTTTTATAATGATGAGAACAGACCATTAATAATTGGTGGAAGATTTGGACTTTCTTCAAAAGACACTACACCTGCTATGATGATTTCAGTTTTTGAAAATCTTGCAGCAGCAAAACCTAAAAATCGTTTTACTGTTGGTATAAATGATGACGTAACACATTTATCATTACCTCTTAAAGAAAACGTTTCTATTCTTTGTAAAGGAACAGTTGAGTGTAAATTTTATGGTCTTGGTTCTGACGGTACTGTTGGTGCTAACAAAAACTCAATTAAAATTATTGGCGAAACTACAGATAAATATTGTCAAGCATACTTTGCTTATGACTCAAAGAAATCTGGTGGTTTTACTGCTTCTAACTTACGTTTTGGAGATAAACAAATTAGGGCTCCATACTTAGTAACTACTCCTGATTTTGTAGCATGTCATGTTCCTGCTTACCTTGAACTTTACGATGTGTTAGAAGGAATTAAAACTAACGGAAGTTTCTTGCTTAACTCTATTTGGGATGTTGAAGAAACAAAGAACCGCCTACCAGATCACATGAAGAAAACGCTTGCACAAAAAAACATTAAATTCTATATTATTAATGCTACAGACATTGCTGAAGAAATAGGCCTTGGTAATAGAATTAATACTATTATGCAATCGGCTTTCTTTAAAATTTCTGAAGTAATTCCTTACGATCTCGCTGTTAAAGAAATGAAACAAATGATTATTAAATCATTTGGCAAAAAAGGCGAAAAAGTAATTAACATGAATAATAAAGCTGTTGATGCAGGTGGAAATGTTACAAAAATTGAAATCCCTGCAGAATGGGCTAATATTAAGGCTGACAAATTTAAAGTTGTTAGAACACGTGAAGTTCCAGAATTTGTTTCATCAGTTGCTGATGTTATGTATTCTCAAAATGGAGATAAACTTCCAGTTTCTACTTTTAATGGACGTGAAGATGGGACTTTCCCGAACGCTGGCACCAAATACGAAAAACGAGGTGTAGCTGCTAATGTTCCAGAATGGATACCTGAGAATTGCATCCAATGTAACCAATGTTCTACTGTTTGTCCTCATGCGGCAATTCGTCCGTTCTTATTAACAGATGACGAAGTTAAAAATGCACCAGCTAACACAAAAACAGTTCAAGGTGTTGGTGGAACTAAAGAATACAAATTTAAAATTCAAGTTAGCGTACTCGACTGTACTGGTTGTGGTAACTGTGTGGATGTATGTCCTGCAAAAAATAAAGCTTTAGAAATGAAACCACTCGGTACTCAAATGGATGAGGTTAATCGTTGGTATTATATGGACGAAATTGTTGGCTATAAAGATACTGTTTTAGAAAAATCTAAATCTGTAAAAAACTCACAATTTGCTCAACCTTTATTTGAATTCTCAGGTGCATGTGCTGGTTGTGGTGAAACACCTTATATAAAAACAATTACACAATTGTTTGGTGAAAGAATGATTATTGCAAATGCAACAGGATGTTCGTCAATATATGGAGGTTCTGCTCCATCTACACCATATTGTAAATCATATAATAGCAATAAAGGACCAGCTTGGGCTAATTCGCTTTTTGAAGATAACGCAGAATATGGTTATGGTATGATGGCAGCAACTGAAAAAATGAGAGAAAAAGTTGCAATGTTGTTAGAAGAAGCAAAATGGACAGGCGAAGCTGCTGATGCTGCTAAAGAATGGCTTGAAAGGAGAGATAATGCCGAAGCATCAGATAAAGCAACTGACAGATTAATAGCTGCTATCGAAAAACTTAATGATCCTATCGCAAAAGAAGTAATGGCTAAAAAACATTATTTACCAAAACGTTCGGTTTGGGTATTTGGTGGTGACGGATGGGCTTACGATATCGGTTTTGGCGGACTTGACCATGTTATCGCATCTGGTAAAGACATAAATATTCTTGTAATGGATACCGAAGTTTATTCAAATACAGGAGGTCAGGCTTCTAAAGCTACTCCAGCTGCTGCAGTCGCAAAATTTGCTGCTTCTGGAATGAAAACCCGTAAAAAAGACTTAGGTGCAATGGCTATGACTTATGGATATGTTTATGTTGCACAAGTTGCAATGGGAGCAAGCCAAAGTCAGTATTTTAAAACTATAAAAGAGGCTGAAGCGTATCCAGGTCCATCATTAATTATTGCTTATTCTCCTTGTATTAACCACGGCTTAAAAGCTGGTATGGGTAAAACACAAGATGAAGAAAAACGTGCAGTAGAATGTGGATATTGGGCTAACTATCGTTTTAATCCACTTCTCGAAAAAGAAGGTAAAAATCCATTTACTCTTGATAGCAAAGAACCAGATTGGAGCAAATTCCAAGAATTCTTAGATGGTGAAGTAAGATACACAGCACTTAAAAAAGATTTCCCAGAGAATGCAGATGTATTATATGCTGCTGCTCTCGAAAATGCAAAATGGAGATACAATTACTACAAAAGACTTGCTGATATGTAATAGCAAGATGTTATATTAAAAAAAACTCTCAGTCAATTGGCTGAGAGTTTTTTTGTAAATAAGTTATGAGATTACAAATATAATATCTCTAGAATGTTATATTCTTTAGAAAGTTTTCCGCTTTATGTAACATTTCATACATTACAATATCGTTTTCTACAATTGGAACAACTTGTCTAAATTTTTCAACATAATTTTGCAATTTAGGAGATGTTTTATCTGATTTACGAAAACTCAAGGCTTGGCTTGCAGCAAAAAGCTCAATTCCAAGTACTCTTTCGGTATTAGCAACAACTCGTAACAGTTTTGTTGCAGCATTAGCTCCCATGCTTACGTGATCTTCTTGTTCGTTTGATGAGGAAATAGAGTCAACACTTGCAGGCGTACAAAGCTGTTTACTTTGACTTACTATCGAAGCTGCTGTGTATTGAGGAATCATAAAACCGTTATTAAGTCCAGGATTAGCAACTAAAAATGGTGGAAGTTCACGTTCTCCACTAATTAGACGGTAAACTCTGCGTTCCGAAATATTGCCAATTTCTGCTAATGCAATAGCAAGAAAATCTAAAACTAAAGCTAAAGGTTGTCCATGAAAGTTCCCACCACTCAGAATTAAATCTTCGTCAGGAAAAACTGTCGGATTATCTGTAACTGAGTTCATCTCGGTTTCAACAACAGAGGCTACATAATTTAAAGCATCTTTTGATGCACCATGAACTTGTGGAATACAGCGGAATGAATATGGATCTTGAACATGTTCTTTTTCTTTATTACAGATTTCTGAATCTTTAAGGTAAGAACGAATATTACTAGCAGTTTCTATTTGTCCATTATGAGGGCGTATCGTATGTAGATTTTCGTTAAATGGATCTATTCTCCCTAAATAAGAATCGATTGATAGTGCAGCGATAATATCAGATTTCTGCATAATGTTCTGAGCTCTCCAAACTGCAGTTACCGCATGAGCAAGCATAAATTGTGTTCCATTCATCAAAGCTAAGCCTTCTTTTGATTTTAGCTTTATAGGTTCAATATTAAGTTGTTTTAATAAATCTGAAGTTTTTCGTTTTTCATTTTTATAATACACCTCTCCCATTCCAATAAGAGGTAAAATTATATGTGCCAAGGGAGCAAGGTCGCCCGATGCACCTAAAGAACCTTGCTGATATACAATAGGAATTATATCGTTATTATAAAAGTAAATAAGTTGTTCAACTGTATCAAGACAAATTGCTGATTTACCATAAGATAATGCCTGAATTTTAAGAAACATCATCAACTTTACAATTGAACTATCAACCTCATCGCCCATACCGCAAGCATGTGATTTTACAAGGTTTTCTTGGAGTTTTTCTAAATCATTATCCGAAATAGAAGTGCTACATAACGAACCAAAGCCTGTGTTAATCCCATATATTGGCTTATCGTGGGTCTTAATTTTGTTATCTAAATATTGACGACAATGTGTAATACGTTTTATTGCATCCTCTGACAATGCAATTTTTAAACTATTGCTTACTATTTGTTCTAATTCACTTAAACTTAGTTTGGCACTATTAATATAATGTACTGGCATGATTAAAATAATTAAATTCAACAAACAAGGGAAATTCTCAAGACTGCATTATTTTATTACAAATAATGCCTTTCTGTTAAGTAATATAAGATAAGAAATAATCCAGAGCATTTTTTTTTGCAAAAATAGATAATTTTCGTCTCAAAAAAAAGGATATAATAAAAAAGAGCCTAAAGTTTAACACTATGAGCACATCTGTGTAAACCTTAGGCTCTAAAACCAAAAACCACTAAAACAAATTCTTATTTTTTTATTCCAAAAACATCTTCAAAGGCACGAATAAAGCCATCTTTTGGTATTGCTCCTGCAGCCATTTGCGGTTGAGCATCCATAGGAATAAACAGCAACGAAGGTATGCTTCTTATTCCAAATACAGCTGATAACTCTTGCTGGTCTTCGGTATTGATTTTATAAACATCAATTAAACCTTTGTATTCTTCACTTAACTCCTCAATAACAGGAGCGACCATTTTGCAAGGCTGACACCAATCTGCATAAAAATCAATAATTGCAGGTCTTTCGCCTTTATATTTCCACTCTTTTTCTTTCTCGAAATCAAAAATCTTGTCGATAAAAGTTTCTTTTGTTAGATGTTCTGTCATTTTAAAATTCTTTTAATATATTTTTAATATTTTTGTAAGATTATTTGAAATAACAAACCTTTATAAAAATTGTTCAATTGGACCATATAAACTTAAATAAAAAATCCTTTTTAAATCACGCTGTTTTCAAAGAAATTGCAGAACTTGCTAAACAAGAAAATACCGAAGCTTATGTTATTGGAGGATATGTTCGAGATAAATTATTAGGACGCTCCGACAAAAAAGATATTGATATAGTTGTTCAGGGGAATGGAATTGATTTTGCCCGTAAGTTATCGGAAAAACTTGGAGTTAGTAATCTAAGTATTTTTAAAACTTATGGAACTGCGATGTTTAACTTTCAGGACACAGAATTGGAGTTTGTTGGTGCAAGGCGTGAGTCTTACAGTAAAGATTCGCGAAATCCTGTTGTAGAATCAGGCAGTATCGAGGATGACCAGCGTAGAAGAGATTTTACAATTAATGCCTTAGCAATAAGTCTAAATATTGATAATTATGGAGAGCTTATCGATCCATTTAATGGTTTGAGTGATCTCGAAAATAAAGTTATAAGAACACCTTTAGACCCTGATATTACTTTTTCGGACGATCCTTTGAGAATGATGCGTGCCATTAGGTTTGCAACACAACTTAATTTTGACATCGAAGAAGGAAGTTTTGATGCAATAATGACAAACAAAGAAAGAATTGGTATTATTACGGCAGAACGTATTCATACAGAATTGAACAAGATAATTATGGCGGATAAGCCTTCAAAAGGATTCAAGTTACTGTTCAAAAGTGGTTTATTAGAAATTATATTTCCAGAACTTTTTCAATTGTCTGGTGTCGAAAAACATGGTCTTGTTAGTCATAAAGATAATTTTTTGCATACAATTCAAGTTTTAGATAATCTTGCTAAATATAGCGATGATCTTTGGTTGAGATGGGCGGCTTTATTACATGATATTGCCAAACCAAGAACAAAAAAGTTTATTGAAGGTATTGGCTGGACATTTCATGCACATAATTTTATCGGTGCTAAGATGGTACCCAATATTTTTTTAAGATTGAAACTACCATTAAATGAAAAAATGAAATTTGTTCAAAAAATGGTTGATCTGCACATGCGACCTATTGCTCTTGTCGAAGATGTTGTAACCGATTCGGCAATTCGTCGGTTAATTGTAGATGCAGGTGAAGATATTGATGCACTTATGACTTTGTGCGAAGCTGATATCACGTCAAAAAATGAAAAGAAAGTTGAGCAATATATTGAGAATTTTAAAAATGTTCGCAAAAAAATTGTCGAAGTCGAAGAACGAGATTCTTTACGAAACTTTCAACCTCCCGTAAGTGGTGAGGAGATTATGGCGTTTTTTGGTATTCCTGGCTCAAGAACGGTTGGAGATATAAAAGGTGCTATTAAAGAGGCAATTCTTCAAGGAATTATTCCCAATGAATATGAAGCGGCAAAAAAACATATGATAAAAATTGGTGAGGAAATGGGCTTAAGTCAGTCAAATAAATAGGTTGGTTTGTTTTATTGCAATATTTTCAAGCTTATTATATTCCGATAATAATATTTCTACTGAGCGTTTCCCTTCTGCTCCTAAATCAATGGAATAGTCATTAACATAAAGCTCAACATGTTGTTTGATAATTTGCTCATCAAGTTCAACAGCGTTTTGCTTCATAAATTGCATTGAGGCCTCAGGATTTGAAAACGCAAACTCAACTGATGAACGTAATATGTTATTAATATCAGATTTTACTTTATTTGGTAAATTTCTGCGTATGGCAATGCCACCAAGGGGAATAGGTAAATGAAATTGGTTTTCCCATAAGTTTCCCAAATCGCTTATTAATTTTAATCCTCTATTTTTATAAGTAAATCGGGTTTCGTGGATAACAAGGCCTGCATCACATTCATTGTCGAGTACTACAGTTTCTATGTCAGAAAAAAGATAAACATGCTTATTTACAGCATTAGGATAAAATATTTTCATTAATAAATTCGCAGTAGTGTTAGTTCCTGGAATAGCAATTTTGCAATCGACAAGCTCGTCAAGAAATATTTTCCGCTTACTTATTATTAATGGCCCGCAGTTTTTACCAAGTGCCGAACCTGAGTTTAATAATTGGTAATTATCAATTATTTTAAAAAAAGAATGATAACTTATTTTTGTAATATCGGTTTCGTTTTTAAATGCTAACCCGTTAAGTTTTTCAATATCAGTTATATGTAATTCAAATTCGTATTGTCCGACATCAATTCTTTTGTTGATTATGGCATCAAACATAAATGTATCATTTGGGCAGCTTGAGATTGCAAGTTTAAATTTCATTGCTTATTTTTTTCGATGAATTCAATAATATATTCACTATAATTTTTGATAGGTGTATTCATATCCCAATCTTTTCTTTGTGTGTAACCTATTATATTTGAGATACCGCGTATTTGGATAAACACTTTTTTATAATGTTTGCACACAAGCATAAATGCAGCTCCTTCCATTGTTTCGACATCCGTTTGGGGATATAACATTGCCTCGGGCAGATTTACACTTACACCTTTGCATTTTGGCAATGCATGAAAAAATGCAGGGAAATCTGATGTATTTAAAATCTGTCCGTTGTTTATTAGATTTTTGAATTTATCGTTAAACTCAGTTTTAAAAACCGAGAGAAAACCATTTTTAGAATTAATGCCAATATCTCCAAAGCTATCGGAACTTACATTAAGAATATCTCCTATTTTTGCGTTTTTGTTAAAACTCCCAGCTACACCTATATTTATTAATAGGTCATATTTTCGGATATCAACATCGGTAAACATCGAAAATAATGTAGCAGGGATTCCAATGCCTGTAAGCAAAAGATCAGTTTTATGTGTGCTTGATGAGTAAAGAGATGGTTTGATTTGTTTCATTCCCAAATCTTTAATAATAATATCTGCCTCATGCTTTGTAGCACTAATTAGAAGTAAATTCATATTAGATGTTTTAGCAAAAATAAGCTTAATTTGAGGAATTTTTGTTTAATTTGCATAAAATTTATGTAAATGGAATTTTCATTAAACAATAAAGGGGCAGGAGGATATGTCAAGACCGAGAAATTTGACAAGACCAAAACAGACGAAATAGCCTCACATTATTTAGAAATTATTCGCTTACTTGGCGAAGATGTGGAACGAGAGGGCTTGATTAAAACACCTCTGCGAGTTGCAAAAGCAATGCAGTTTTTAACACAAGGATATAATATGGAGCCCGAAGCAATACTGAAGTCAGCAATGTTTAAAGAAGATTATCGGCAGATGGTAATTGTGAAAGACATTGAGCTTTACAGTATGTGTGAGCATCATATATTGCCTTTTTACGGCAAAGCACATGTTGCTTACATTCCTAACCATTATATAACAGGATTGAGCAAAATTGCCAGAGTTGTTGATGTGTTTGCACGTCGTTTACAAGTTCAGGAGCGATTGACGACTCAAATTAAAGAGTGCATTCAGAACACTTTAAATCCTTTAGGTGTTGCAGTTGTTATTGAAGCTCATCACATGTGTATGCAAATGAGAGGAGTGCAAAAACAAAACTCAATTACTACAACCTCCGATTTTACTGGAGCATTTCTTAAAGATGCAACTCGAAAAGAATTTTTATCACTTATTAATAGAGATAGACCTTAGTATTTGAATAATAATAAACAAATAAACTATTATATTATGAAAGCTTATGTTTTTCCGGGACAAGGTTCCCAATTTGTTGGAATGGGTAAAAATCTGTATTATTCAAATTCAAAAGCAAAAGAACTTTTTGATAAAGCCAACGAAATTATTGGTTTTAATATTACCGATATTATGTTTAACGGCACAGACGAGGAGTTAAAGCAGACAAAAGTCACTCAGCCGTCAATTTTTTTACATTCGGTAATAACCTATATGTGTCTTGATGGAGATATTCGGCCTGGTATGGTTGCTGGGCACTCGCTTGGTGAGTTTTCGGCTCTTGTAGCTGCTGGTGCATTAAGTTTTGAGGACGGCTTAAGATTGGTTTATAAAAGAGCCTTGGCTATGCAAAAAGCTTGCGAAGTAAATCCTTCGAGCATGGCAGCAATATTGAATCTTGAAGCCGATATAATTGATGAAATTTGTGCTGATATAGACGAAGTTGTTGTTGCTGCAAATTATAATTCTCCGCAACAAGTTGTTATTTCGGGTTCTGATAAGGGTATCGAAATTGCAATGAAAAAAATGCTAAATGCAGGAGCAAAACGAGCAATAAAATTGCCAGTTGGTGGGGCCTTTCACTCTCCTTTTATGGAGCCAGCGAGAGAAGAACTAAGTGTCGCTATTAATGAAACTCATTTTATAACTCCTGTTTGCCCAATTTTTCAAAATTTTGACGGAAAACTTAATAGAAGTCCCGAAACAATTCGAGAAAATTTGATAAAACAACTTACACATCCTGTAAAATGGACTCTATCGATTCAAAATATGATTGCTTATGGTGCCAAAGAGTTTGTAGAAGTGGGACCAGGTAATGTTTTACAAGGTCTGATAAACAAAATTGACCGAAATGTTACGACAGAAGGTGTAAATTGATTGTTATTATTGGACAATCCCTAAACTAAAATATCAAACTCATCAGCATCATAAAGAGCAGTAAACGAATTGCGGAATTTATTTTGCTTGTCAATATCAATTTCGGCATAAATAACTTCTTGTTTGTTATTTTTTGCTTCAGCTAAAGGAAAACCTTTGGAATCAATTATACATGATCCTCCATTATATACAAGGTCTTTACCATCAACACCAATTCTGTTTGCTGCAATAACATACGAAAGGTTCTCTATCGCTCGTGCTTTTATTAAAGTGTCGTGTGCATGCCGCCTTGTTATCGGCCAACTTGAAACGTAAATAATTGCGTCATAGTCATTTCTATTTCTGCTCCAAACAGGAAAACGAAGATCATAACAAACTAATAATAAAAATCGCACTCCTTTATAATTATATACAACACGGCTTTTACCCGGAGTAAACATATCTGTTTCGCCACCCATTCTAAATAAATGTCGTTTATCGTATCTCATAATATCGCCATCGGGTTTTATAAACAAAAATGAATTATAAAATTTGTTATGGTCAGATAAAATTATGCTAGTACAAATTGCTGCATTTTTTTCTTTTGCGATATTCTTCAAAGTGTTTATCGTATTGCCATTTATATCCTCCGACATATCATTAATATTATTGCTAAACCCAGTATTAAACATCTCGGGTAAAACAAACACATCTGCATACTCTGCATTTCTGATGATATTACTAACCTGCTGCAAGTTTTTTTCAGGGTTTTCCCAAAAAATATCATGCTGAATTACTGCCATTTTTAGTTTACTCATAACCTGTTTCAAATTTATCTTTATGTATTCCTTGTAATCCTTTATATTCTTTTTTTAATCTTTCCATCACTTGCATTTCATTACCTTCTAAGTCTAGCAAGCCTTTAACACCCATTTTGCGATTTTTACAATCTAAAAATCCAATAATAATTGGGACATTAGCTGCCTTAGCAATTCTAATACAACCTTTTTTCCAATTTTTTGTTTTTTTGCGAGTACCTTCAGGAGTAATGATAAGATAAAAACGTTCTCTCTCTTCCTTGAAAAACTCTATTGATTGTTCTGTAAGTCCAGTTTTCCGTCCTCTGTGAACAGGTATTCCTCCCATTTTTTTGAGAATATATCCAAATGGCCAAAAAAAGGCTTCTTTTTTAATTAAAACTGTCGGCTTTCGACCTTGTGAAGCAAAATATATTTTACCAAGAATAAAATCACGCATACTTGTATGTGGTGCCATTGTAACCACCGCCTTATCAACATCAGGAAAATCATTATAATCCCAGCTAAAAATTTTCAAATATAGTTTTGCAAAAGTTTTACCCATCTTTTAATAGTATTTCAATTTTGTGATTCTTACTTAAATTACCAATTAAGTTGTCAAATTCTGATAATCTTATTGAAAAAACAAGCTTGCAATTTTCTAGAAAAGTTTGATTGTTGATCTTAGCATCTGCATCGCTAAGAGTTTTCATTACAAAAGCGATTTCATCATAATCAAAAATTAGTTCAGCTTCTTTAGTTATAAATTTTTCGATAATTTTTGCCTTATCCAAAGCATCTTTTGCAGCGTTTTTGTAGGCATTTATTAATCCTGGAATACCTAGTTTTGTACCACCAAAATATCGTACTACTACAATAAGAATATCTGTTAAATTAAATGATTTAATCTGACCTAATACTGGCATACCAGAGCTGTTTGCGGGTTCTCCGTCGTCATTGGCTCTGTAATGTTCTTTGTCGGGTCCAAGCATAAAAGCATATACCTGATGTCGAGAACTGTGATATTTCTTTCGTAATGATTGTTGGATTGTTTTTATTTCGTCTTCGGAGGATACAGGATATGCAAAAGAGTAGAATTTGCTTCCTTTGTCGGAGTAAAATCCCTCTGTTTGATTTTCTATTGTTAAAAAAACGTCTGTATCCATCATAATTAGGCTATGGTCATTAAAATAATTGTTACAATTGACAGGGATATCCCAAAGATATTCAATTTTGACAAATTTTCTTTAAAAAACAATGTTCCAATTAAAACAGTTAGTATCACTATGCCCACATCAACAATACCATAGGTTATTGAGTTTGGGAATAGACCTAAATTAAGAGCAAGAAAAATAAAATAGACAGATCCAAAGTTTGCTGTACCTAAGAGTAATCCCAGTATCCAAGTTTTTAATTTACCAAAACCTTTGATTGTTGAGGGGCGAACTAATATTATAAGCAAACCTGCTAACAAAGCAATTGCAAAAGTTGTTGATGTAAAAATTGAAGACATTTCAGCATTTACATAGTTTTCTTTTGAATAAATTAGTAGTGAGTTATTTATTCCCATGCCTATGAACAGGATTATTGGTAAAATAACTGCAAGGGAACTTGTTTTTTTGCTTTTTATAGGTTTGACATAAACGCTAAATGCCACCGCTACAACTGCCATAATTATTGCACTAATTTTTAAAAGTCCAGCACTTTCGTTATATGCAATAATTGCAAACATCATTGGTATTACAACCGACATTTTACTTGCCACTGTAGTAATTGATATTCCTGCTTTTTGGGATGATTTTCCAACAATAAAAAATAATACAATAAAAATAATTCCAATTATTATTGCAGGCAAAATCCAGTTGGAATGGATTATTTTGTTGACAGAGAAATTGCCATTAATAATAAAACCCAAAGATGCAGCAATAATATAATTAATTATAATTACATTAATTAATGGTAATTTGTATTTATCAATGAATTTAAAAATCACAAAGATAGTAGCAGATGAGAGTATGCTTAGAATTAGCAGTAACATATAAAACAAATAAGACTAAAAGTCTTATGGATTACATTTTAAGTTTCTTTTCTATTTCTTCGAGGTCAGACTTAAAGCGTTTATCTGTTTCGATAAGATTGCTCACAGTTTTGCATGCATGTAGCACAGTAGCATGATCTTTACCTCCAATTGAAGCCCCAATTGCGGCAAGCGATGATTTGGTCATGCTTTTTGCGAAGAACATTGCTATTTGACGTGCTTGTACAATTTCGCGTTTGCGAGTTTTACTACTAAGTAGTTCAACTGACATTGAGAAATAATTGCAAACGACTTTTTGTATGTAGTCGATAGATATTTCTCTGCGTGTACTTTTAACAAGTTTGTCAATCATGTTTTTTGCAAGCTCCATTGTTATCTCTTTTTTGTTAAGAGTTGATTGAGCAAGCAACGAAATCAAAGCACCTTCGAGTTCACGAATATTATTAGTTATATGGGAGGCAATATACTCAAGAATTTCTTCTTTGATAACTATACCGTCTTTGTATGTTTTCTTTTTAAGAATTTTGATTCTAGTTTCAAAATCGGGTTCTTGCAAATCAGCCGATAATCCCCACTTAAATCGAGAGAGCAGCCTTTGCTCCATTCCGTTTAATTCTACAGGTGGTTTGTCGGAAGTTAACACAAGTTGTTTCCCGTGTTGATGTAGGTGATTGAATATATGGAAAAACACCTCTTGGGTACCTTCTTTTTTAGAGAAATATTGAACATCATCAACAATAAGCACGTCTATCATTTGATAAAAATGGATAAAATCGTTACGATTATTGTTTCGAGTTGCCTCCATGTATTGTGTCAAGAATTTATTTGCATCTACATAAAGCACGACTTTTTCGGGCATGATTTTTTTTACTTCGATGCCAATAGCCTGTGCAAGATGTGTTTTACCAAGACCAGACCCTCCATATACAAATAGTGGATTAAACGCTGTTCCTCCTGGATTTTGAGCTACTGCATAACCTGCAGAGCGTGCCAATCTGTTACATTCTCCTTCAACAAAATTATCAAAAGTGTATTCGGGATTTAAGTGTGGATCAACATGAACCTTCTTTATTCCTGGAATAACAAAAGGATTAACAATTGAGTTTGCTTCCAAATCAAGAGGCATTTGTACAGGTCGGTTTACCAATTGAGTTTTATCGCGTGCCGGAATTTTTACTGTATATGGTTTGTCGGAATTAGAGTTGTTTTCCATAACGACATGATACTCTAGTTTGGCATCGGGGCCAATAACTTTATGAAGAGTCTTTTTTAACAAGTCTAAAAACTGCTCTTCGATAAATTCATAAAAAAATGTACTGGGTACCTGTATTGTCAGCACACTATCTTGAATATCCAATGGAACTATTGGTTCAAACCAAGTCCGGAAACTGTTCTTTGGAACGTTATCCTTTATGATTTGTAAGCATTTAGCCCATGTTTCCTCACTCCTTTTCACCATTAATATAATATTTTTAATTCTACGTTATCAATTTTAAAAACATTGCAATTTGTTGATTTCTTTTCTAACAAAAAAATCAATTTGCTCTTGTTTGTTAACTATTTTTGTTTAAGTAGCAATACTGCTGTTTACAAGTAAAACACATCAACACGATACAATACTCTTATTGTCAAACAATTAGTCGCTACTTGCATTCTTTTCCACATTTGTTTATCCTCAAACTTTATCAACGCATAAAAATAGTAATATTTATTGGTACACAAAACATTTTTCACTATTTATTTTATTTATTTTACTTTGTTGTAATAATCATGTAGTAATCAGTTAATAAATAGCCTTATTTAGATAAAGGGTTTTAATCTTTATGTATATATTTTTGACTGTCAATTGATTAGAAAAGTTCTTGTTTCTCGCAATTACTTGAGACGGTTTTTTGTGCTGTGATTCTGTGATTTTTTGATACAGTAATCCAGTGATTCTGTGATTGTCAATGCCTGAAATAGGTTGACCGTTTTAAAAGTTAAATTTTATAATTAAAAAGTTAAATTTATGGCAACAAAATCAAATTACAAATTGACAACAGAAGCTCGACAAAGAAGAAATTTTAGTGAAAGCTTCAAAATTAAAAAAAGTTAGAGAAATTGAAACAAACAATCGGACACCTCGACTTCGCCATACGCAGCAAAGCTAAATTCAAGTGAGCTAATTAAATTTATGATGAACTTGCGAATTGAAAAACAATAGATTATGTGTTATAGTTGTCTTACACCCTCCAAACAATAAAAACAAAATATTATTTAAAATTACTCGTTTGTTGTCGCTTAATAATAGTATATTTGTAAAAAATTACCTCATGAAAAGAATTTGTCCGGTATGTAAATCAGAATTCGAAGGAAGGGTAGATAAAAAGTTTTGTTGCGACCAGTGCCGCAACACATACAACAACCGTCTTCATCAAGACACAAACAACTTTTCAAGACAAATTAATAGAATATTAAAAAACAATCGTCGCATACTCCACGATTTTTACGAAAATAACAATCGTAAAATAAGCAAAGAAAAAATGCTTGCCACAGGGTTTAATTTCGATTATCTCACAAATATCTATAAAACCAAAACAGGTAAAACTTATTATTTTTGCTACGACCTTGGATATATCAGTAATGATGATGTTTTTTACAATATTGTTGAACGTAAAGAATATGTTGAATAATGATAAAATCTTTAATAACTAATAACATAATATCACAATATAATACAAATTATAATGTTCTAATACATAAATTTTAATAGCATGATACAACTCACTAACAAATACTTAACAGACGAAAGTGCTGCATTCATCATCTCGGATAAAAAACAAATAAAAGACATTCAACTATCAAAAGTCGAAATGAATTTTGCAGAAAAAGTGCTTGATAATAAAGCAAACTTCGTCCATATTAATTCATTTTACAAATCATTATTTATTTTATTAGTAAACTCAGAAAAAGATGAGTTTACGCAACTCGAAGACATCAGGAAATCTGGAAACAGAATAATCACAGAAATTAAAGAACTAAAACTCGAAACAATTAATATTGTAAATTTAGGTTCTGAAAATTTTACTTACGCACTTTGCGAAGGTATAATGTTAAGCAAATATGGATTTCATAAATATTTTAAAGACAAGGCAGAAAAGACATCTTCGCTTAAAGAAATAAAAGTTGTTAGTAGCAGTACCGATAGCACCAAAGTTGATTTACTAAACGCACTTATCGAAGGAGTTTATAATGCTCGCGATATTGTAAATGAACCTCTTTCGTTTATGACTGCCCAAAAGTTATCACAAGAAATTGAAAGAATAGGAAAAGAAACTGGTTTTAAGACAGAAATACTCGATAAAAAGCAGATAGAAAGCCTGAAAATGGGAGGTTTAATTGCCGTTAATCGTGGAAGCATACACCCCCCAACTTTTAGCATAATGAGGTGGGAACCCGAAAATGCAATTAATGAAAAACCCTATGTTTTTGTAGGAAAAGGACTTGTATTTGATACTGGCGGTATAAATCTAAAACCAAGCGGTTATCTTGAAACCATGAAATGCGACAAAGCTGGTGGAGCCACAGTTGTAGGTCTTATGGCGGCAATCGCAAAAGCAAAACTGCCAATCAAAGTAATAGGATTAGTACCAGCAACCGACAACAGACCTGGAAACGATGCTTATGTACCCGAAGATATTATAACAATGTTTGACGGCACAACCGTTGAAGTACTAAACACCGATGCCGAAGGCAGAATGATACTTGCCGATGCTCTCGCTTATGCAAAAAAATATAAACCTCAGTTAGTTATTGATTTAGCAACTCTTACAGGTGCAGCAGTAGTCGCTGTTGGTGAAAACACTACCGCAGTTATGGGAAATACACCAAAAGAAATCGAAAAATTAAAAACAATTGGTTTCGAAGTATGGGAAAAACTCGTTGAACTACCACTATGGGACGAATATAAAGAACAATTAAAATCAAGTGTAGCAGATTTGAAAAATATTGGAGGAAAATATGCCGGTGCAATAACAGCAGGTAAATTTCTTGAACATTTTACAGATTACGACTGGATACATCTCGACATAGCTGGACCAGCATTTACCGAAAAAGATGATTCATACAGAGGAATAGGCGGTACTGGTGTAGGTGTAAGATTACTTTTTGAGTTTCTTAAACAAAAAGCTAATTAATGAATCAAAAATTAAATAAACTATTAATCAGACAATACAAATAAAAAAATGAGCAGAATAAAAATAGGCATCACACATGGAGATATTAATGGAATATCTTACGAAATAATGATTAAAGCTTTGAGTGAGGCACGTATGTTTAATACTTTTACTCCGATAATATACGGAAGTCCAAAAGTACTGGCTTACTACAAAAAAGCTCTAAACAGTAATATTCAAACAAATAGCATTAACTCAGCAAACGAGGCAAAACCAACAATGCTAAATATCATTAATTGTAACTCCGAAGATATTCGTGTTGAAATCGGCAAATCTACCGAAGCTGCGGGTTTGGCTTCATACCAAGCACTCGAAAAAGCTACCAAGGATTTGAAAAACAATGATATTGATGTTTTGGTAACCGCTCCAATAAATAAAAATAATATACAGGCAGCAGGATTTAACTTCCCTGGACACACCGAGTATCTTGCAAAAGAATTTAGTAACGATGAACACCTAATGATACTAACAAATGATATTATAAAAATAGGTGTAGTTACAGGGCATATCCCAATCAAAGATGTTGCATCAACAATTACAAAAGAGCTGATTTTAACTAAGATGCATGTCTTAAACGAATCTCTTAAAAACGATTTTTTAATTAGTAAGCCTAAAATTGCTGTTTTAAGTCTAAACCCACACTGTGGCGATAATGGAGTTATTGGAAATGAAGAAATAGAAGTCATCGTTCCAGCAATTGAAGAAGCTAAAGAAAATAATATTTTGGCTTTTGGTCCCTACTCTGCCGATGGTTTTTTTGGGGCTTATGAATTTAGAAAATTTGATGCAGTTCTTGCAATGTACCACGATCAGGGATTAGTTCCTTTTAAAGTTATTGCTTTTGAAGACGGAGTAAATTTTACAGCAGGATTACCAATTGTAAGAACTTCTCCAGCACACGGCACTGCCTACGATATTGCTGGAACAGACACTGCCTCTTGTCAATCATTTAGAAATGCTCTATACCTCGCAGTTGATATTTATAAAAATCGAAACGAGCAATATCAACTTGAGCAAAACGCACTAAACTTAGAAGAATTTAAAGATCTTAGTAAAATAAATAAAACAGACGAATAATGGCATTATACACAAAAGAAGAAGCTCTCGCTTATCATAGCGAAGGACGAAAAGGAAAAATCGAAATAGTGATATCCAAACCGTTTCAATCTCAAAAAGACCTGTCGCTGGCATATACACCTGGAGTTGCCGAGCCATGTCTCGAAATAGAAAAAGACCTTAGCAAGGTTTATGAATATACCGCAAAATCAAATCTTGTAGCGGTAATCTCAAACGGCACTGCCGTACTTGGACTTGGAGATATTGGTCCAGAAGCTTCAAAACCAGTTATGGAAGGCAAAGGATTGCTTTTTAAAGCTTTTGCTGATGTTGATGTATTTGATATAGAAATTAATGAGAAAAACCCACAAAAAATAATAGAAATAGTAAGTTCGATGGAACCTACATTTGGCGGTATTAACCTCGAAGACATCAAAGCTCCCGAATGTTTTGTAATTGAAGAAGAGCTTAAAAAGATTATGAAAATTCCAGTTTTTCATGACGATCAACACGGTACAGCTATTATTTCGGGAGGAGCACTACTAAATGCACTAAAAATTGCAAACAAAAACATCAATGAGGTAAAAGTCGTATTTAATGGTGCAGGAGCAGCAGGAATAAGTTGTGCAAGATTATTTAATTCTCTCGGCGTTAAAAAAGAAAATATAGTCCTTTGCGATTCAAAAGGAGTTGTTAAAGAAGGAAATCCGAAAAACAACATGTACAAACAAGAATTTGCAACAAATCGAGACATAAATACTCTTGCTGATGCACTTAAAGATGCTGATGTTTTTGCTGGAGTTTCGGTCGGGAATGTAGTAAGCAAAGAAATGATAAAAACCATGGCAGACACTCCTATTGTTTTTGCAATGGCGAATCCTATGCCCGAAATTTCGTACGAAGATGCAAAAGAGGCTCGTCCCGATGTTATTATGGCTACCGGACGCAGCGATTATCCTAACCAGGTAAATAATGTCTTAGGATTTCCTTTTATTTTTAGAGGTGCATTAGATGTGCGGGCAACATGTATAAATGAAGAGATGAAAATCGCAGCCGCAAAAGCTCTTGCCCAAATGGCTCACTTACCTGTTCCCGAATATATTTGCAAAGCATACAATACCGATAAACTCGAATTCGGATCCGATTATATTATCCCTAAACCTCTTGATTTACGTGTAATTGAGCATGTTGCAGTTGCAGTTGCTAAAGCAGCAATAGAAACTGGTGTGGCACAAAAAAATATCGAAAACTGGGATGAGTATATCTTGCAATTAAGACAAAGAGTGGCTCGTGTACATGCAAATTATAAAATTTCACAAAAATAATCATTGTAAGTTTTATTAGTGAGCAATTATTTTTTTCATATCTTTACATCTAAAATTGTTTTGCTTTACATCTAAAATTGTTTTGTATGAAAAAATATATACTGTTTTTATTTGTATTTGGGATATCACTTATTTCAAAATCTCAAGCCGTAGATTATAATACAGCATTAAATATTGCGAAAAACACAATAAGCGAACGTATCTCGCATATTGATGCAGATATTAATTATAAACCTACATCACATACCACAGAAAGTATTAATGAGAATACAGTTTTTTACGTATTTAATCTTGACCCCCAGGGTTTTATAATTATTTCGGGCGATAAATCAGCTACTCCATTGCTTGCTTTTTCAACTGAATCAAATTATGAGATAAATGATAAAAACCCAGCCGCAGAATTTTGGATTAATACATATAAACAACAAATTAATTATAATATTCAAAACAATATTACACCAAAATCTAAAACACAAAACGAGTGGATACGCTTAAGTAAAGACCCTGCTGATTTTTCTGCAAAAAATAATATAAAAACCGTAACCAAACTTTTACACACAACTTGGGATCAAGGGAGATATTATAATGCACATTGTCCCGAAGATCCTGCTGGAACTGACGGGCGTGTTGTAGTCGGATGTGTTGCAACAGCCTTAGGACAAGTAATTAACTATTTTCGATATCCCGAACAAGGTACAGGCTCATACGGATACGAGCACCCCGATTATGGGTGGATAGAAGTTGATTTTTCTCAACAAAATTACAACTACGATCAAATGCCAATAAAACCAACTGACTATAATGATGATATTGCAAGACTACTTTACAATATAGGAGTTTCAGTAGATATGGACTACGGATCTAACAGCAGCGGAATGTGGAATCATAAAGGAGCATACACTCTACGAACATATTTTGGATACGATGATTCGTGTACTTACCTTTTTAAAGATAGCCTACCCGAAGATTTCGACTGGAACGGCACACTTGTAGAACATCTTAATCAGAATATTCCACTTTATTATGCTGGATGGGGAGACTACGATTACATTAGCGGACATGCTTTCGTTCTTGACGGATACAGCGACTCAACACATTATCATATAAATTGGGGCTGGGGAGGATCAAGTGACGGATATTTTGTAATTGACAACCTTACTCCTGGTGGTTCTAATTTTAAACTTGCTCATGAAGTTATAATAAATGCCACACCGCTTAATCCAACAATAAACTGTGCCGACTTAAAAGAGCTAAATACAATAGAAGGTATAATTGATGACGGTAGTGGACCTATTAATCATTATCTAAATAATACAGAATGTATGTGGCTTATAAATCCGCAAGACTCAGTAAGCGGAATTGCTTTTGAAGTGTTAAATCTTAAAATGGACGAAAACGACTATATAGTTTTCTTTAACGGCGAAAATGATACCGACCCCGTTATTACCACAATTTATGGAAATAGCACAATACAAGACTTTGAAAGCACATCTGATAAAGTTCTAATAAAATTCGTTACAGATGCCGATTCCGTAAATAATGGTTGGTTAATCGCATATAAAGGTGTCCAACCACGTTATTGCCAACTTACCCAAACACTTACAGAACCTACAGGCGTAATAACTGATGGTAGCAATTCGTATCTTTATCAAAATAATACCTTCTGCAACTGGAAAATTCAACCCGAAGGGGCAAATAATATAAGAATTACGTTTACAGAATTCGACATTGAGCCAACAAAGGATTATCTTAGAATAACAAACTCAACAGGACAATCTGTTGCTAAACTTTCAGGAAACACTATTCCCGAACCAATAATAATAATGGGAGAAAAAATAACAATTACATTCCGTACCGAATCTACACCAAGGCATCAAGGGTTTAGTCTGTATTATGAAATAAACAAAGATGGTATTGATGATGACTTTGCTAAAAAAATCAATATCTATCCTAATCCAGCAATAGACAAACTCAATATAAATATCGAAAATAATATAAATCCGACCGATATTACTATCTATAACACTAACGGAAAACTCATTAAATCTATTGCCAAATCAGAAATCTCAGAGCATATAAATATAGACTTATCAGATATGGCACAAGGATTATATTACGTAAATATCGTAACAGATAAAACAATTTTTAAACATAAATTTGTGAAATTATAAAACTAAACAACTAATAATTATGAAAAAATCAAAACCAATTTTACTATTTTTTTCTTTAGGCTTAATTATTTTAATGTCAAGTTGCCAAACTGAAGGTTGTACCAATCCATTAGCGTTAAACTACAATCCAGATGCAACAAAAGATGATTCGTCTTGCATTTATCCAGAACCAGAGCCCGAGCCAGATATCAGAGAACCGTATATTGGGAACTATCTTGTTACAGACAGTCTTTTTATGTTAGGAGAATTTAATAGTGTAAAGGAATATACATTATCAGTTTCTTTAGAAAATACCGTTGCGGACACTATTTATTTAAAAAACTTATGGGGAGATGCAAACTCGTATTATGCAATTCTTAATGACAGTAGTTTTAACATCCCTTCTCAACAAGTAAGCGGACCTTACCACACAACTGGAAACGGAAACATTTGTAATGGAACAATCACTTATGAAACGTCAGGTGATGCGTATTTGCACAAAGGTCATGGGAGCAAACAATAAATAAATTTGAGATATCTTAACAATCCTAAAAATTAAGGAAAATTTTACATTTACCATAAATATGTAATTGTTAAAAAAACTAAATAGAAGTTTCAAATGTTAAACTCATAAGAAGCTTACAAATGCATCAAGTATTGATACAGGAATAGATAAATAAATTCAAGAATATGGAAGAAAACAATTCGCAAATAATCATATATCAAACTGAAAATGGAGAGACTAAATTGGATGTTCGCTTTCAAGATGAAACTGTTTGGTTAACACAGAAATTAATGGCTGAATTATTTCAATCATCTGTATCAAATATAAATATGCACTTGAAAAACATTTTTGAAGAAGGAGAATTGGAAGAGAATCGAACTATTAAGGATTTCTTAATAGTTCAAATAGAAGGGAATCGCAAGGTTAAACGGAAACACAGCTTTTATAATCTTGATGCAATTATTTCTGTAGGCTATCGCATAAAATCTCACGTTGCAACAAAATTTAGACAATGGGCTACAACTCAACTAAGAGAATACTTGTAAAAGGTTTTGTTTTAGATGACGAAAGACTGAAAAATCCAGACTTACCATTCGACTATTTTGAAGAACTTGAAAAACGGATACAAGATATTCGCACTTCCGAAAAACGATTTTACAGAAAAATAACAGATATTTATGCCACAAGTGTAGATTATGACCCTACATTAAGCATCAGTATTGATTTCTTTAAAACTATACAAAACAAATTACATTGGGCAATTACGGGTCAAACTGCTGCTGAAATAATAAGTCTGAGAGCTGATAGTTCAAAAGAAAATATGGGTTTAACCAATTAGAGAGGAGATAATATCAGGAAAACAGATGTTTCTATTGCCAAAAATTATTTGAATAAAAACGAATTGTCTGCATTAAACAATTTGGTTGAACAATACTTGATTTTCGCCCAAGGGCAAGCACAAAGAAGGATTCCAATGTATATGAATAATTGGATTGAAAAACTAAATGGCTTCTTAACTCTAAATGACCGAGAGATTCTTAACAATGCTGGAAGTATCTCACACGACATTGGAAAGGAAAATGCAGAACAAGAATACAAAAAATTTAAAGTCAATAAGCAAAAAATTATAGAAGAAGAAGACTTTGAGAAAGCAATAAAGAAAATAAAAAAATTGAAGAAAAAATGATGCCAACCTCAAAAGCCATAAACATTGCCAAACTTTGTTTTGAGGAACAATATTGCCTCAATTTAGACGATTCCAAATTGTAAAGCATTGATAATGTAATGGTAGGAACCAATATATAAACACAAATTTGTAAAATTCTAAAATTTGCAACACGATTATTATGTACACATTTAACCAGAAATTAAAAAGCACATAAAAAACATGCCTAATAATTGACAAAAACTAAATATTGGACGTTGTGAAAACAAAATTATTGACATTGCTTTTTTTGTTATTATGTATTAAAGCATTTAGCAATGAAAAGCATACTATAAGTGGATATATTACAGATAATGAAACTGGCGAAGAACTAATTGGAGTTAATATTTCAGTTGAGTCATCTACTTTAGTTACCACATCAAATTCTTATGGATTTTATTCCCTAACATTAAACGAAGATGCTTATGTTCTGAATTTTAGTTTTCTTGGTTATTCAGATTGTGAAATCAAGTTAAATTTAACAAATGACACATTAGTAAATATTAAGCTTATGGAAATGGTATAATGTGTATTCTAATTTGGAATAAAATAAAGGATTACAATTAGGAAGTTTTACAAAACTTAAAAGGCCTAATAATAAGTCATTATAATCTTTGGAACTCATTTATAAAAAGGATACCCCTCAAAAACTTGGAAATTAGGGGCGGCAATTGTATTTGTCATATCTTTTGGTAAGAACAAAATTAAAAAAATATTGGATTTGCAACCACCTGTAAAGCATGACCTTATGAAATATTTTGTTAATTCATAAAAAAAGCCTCACCAAAAAGTGAGGCTTGTGGGAATTAATGGATTCGAACCATTGACCCCCTGCTTGTAAGGCAGGTGCTCTGAACCAGCTGAGCTAAACTCCCAATTTTTAAGAACATTCCCCATTATTTGGGAGTGCAAATATATATCTGTTTTTTATTTTCACCAAATGTTTTTGAGAATATTTTCATTTTTATTTTAGAATTCACTTATTTGCATTGACAACACCGCATTCATTGATGATATTTTAAAGCATAAAGTCATTGATAAGTTGATGTTTATAAAGCTATTACAGAATAATTTAAAGAAAAGCTTTAATAAACTTACACAAAACCTTAGTAATTATTTCTTACTATAAATTTGGAAGTGTATCTACTTTATCTAAAAAAAAAGTTTTTGCCTGTTTGATATCAAACTCAAGTGCGTACAAAACTAAAGGTTTTTCCCCATATTTAAACATAAGCATATCTCCTTCAACTTTTTTTCTTTGCAGGATAATGTTTTTAGGAGAATTTATAAATTTGATTACTGATTTATCACAAAAAAAATTCTTTATCCCGTCCGCATCCATGGCAATAGCAGCGTCAGATGCATGAGAAATCATGTCATCAAGTATGTCAAGGTATCTTACTGGATATTTATCTTGCAGTTCGATAATTTCTAAACTGTCGGGCCAAAGAAATATTACACAATTTTCATTTATAATCATTGTATCACTATGTCGCGAATATGAAACTACCAGTGGGTCGGAATAATATTCATCAACAGGAATTGAGCCATTAATTTCGCTTTGATAATCTTCGATATATGCTTTATAAAGATTTGTATCTTTCGAGATATTCCCATTTTTATTAACGACTGTATCACATTCATCTTCAAGCTTACTGTTAGAAGTAGACCTGCTAGTACATGCACTCAATGTGCTGACAATCAATATTATGATAAAAAATATTTTTATGGTTAAAGTTCCTCTCATACTGTACAAAAGTAATACATTTAAACATACTACAATCAATGATTGTATATATTAATAAGTAAAAATAGTGTTTGATAGCATTTAATGAAAAAAGATGATTAAAACTTTCATTATGAATAAATAATTTTATAAATTTGTTGGCAACAAAACAACAATGTCGATGGACGAATTTAAAATAGTAAATATATTAGCAAATTCTGTCTTCCTAAATATTAAGAAGCGTGATTCTTTTTGTGCGTAAATTTCTATAATTTCACAGAGCATATCTGCTCAACAAAATCAAATTTATTAGTTAATATTTATTTTAAAATTAAATTATTATGGAATTACCATTTTCAGAATCATATAGAATCAAAACTACAGAAGCACTTAAAAGAAGTACTAAAGAAGAAAGAGTAGCTTGGATTAAAGAGGCTAAATACAATTTATTTAAATTAAAAAGCGATGCTGTATTTATAGACATGCTAACAGACAGTGGTACCGGAGCAATGAGTGATCGTCAGTGGGCAGCAATAATGACTGGTGACGAATCTTATGCTGGTGCACGCAGTTTTCACGAACTAAAAGATACTGTAGAAAGGCTAATGGGATTTAAATATTTTCTTCCTACTCATCAAGGTAGAGCTGCCGAAAATGTTTTATTTTCTGTTTTGGTAAAAGACGGTAATATTGTTCCAGGAAACTCTCACTTTGATACAACAAAAGGACATATTGAGTTTCGTAACGCAACAGCTGTTGATTGTACAATTGACGAGGCCTTTGACACTACAATTGACCACCCTTTTAAAGGCAATCTTGATTTAGGAAAATTAGAGAAGATTTATAAAGAATATCCAAAAGAGCAAATCCCATGCTGTATTGTTACTGTTACCTGTAACTCTTCAGGTGGACAACCTGTTTCAATCCAGAATATGAAAGATGTTTATGCTTTAAGTAAAAAATATGGTATTCCAGTATTATATGACTCTGCTCGTTTTGCCGAAAATGCTTACTTTATAAAACTTCGCGAAGAGGCATACAAAGATTGGACGATTAAAGAAATTGTTGCAGAAATGTATAAATATGCCGACTATGCAACAATGAGTGCAAAAAAAGACGGTATTGTAAATATTGGTGGCTTTATTGGTTTTAAAGATGAAGAAACTTATCGTCAAGCTTGCACATTCAGTATTTTGTTCGAAGGTTATGTAACTTATGGAGGTATGTCGGGACGCGATATGGCGGCTCTTGCAGTTGGTCTAGATGAAAACACCGAATTTGATTATCTCGAAACAAGAGTTAAACAAGTTGAGTATCTTGGTAAAAAATTAATGGACTATGGAGTACCAATCCAATATCCGATAGGTGGTCATGCAATTTTTGTTGATGCAAATAAGATTTTACCAAATGTACCAAAAGAACAATTTAGAGCACAAACGCTTGGTATCGAATTATATCTTGAGGGCGGTATCAGAGGTGTTGAAATTGGAACACTTTTAGCTGATAGAGATCCAGTTACTCGTGAAAACAGATATCCAAAATTAGAACTCCTAAGGTTAGCGGTAGCTAGAAGAGTTTATACAGATAATCATATGGATTATATTGCGGCTGCACTTAAAAATGTATATGACCGCAGAAACAAAATCACTTCTGGCTTTAATATCACTTGGGAAGCTCCTATTATGAGACACTTTACTATTGAACTAGATAAAGCTTAATATCCTTTTAATACATACAAATAAATAAAATGCAGTTTCAAAGTTTTGAAACTGCATTTTTTTAAGTACCCTTATATTTACTTGCAATTTGTTAAACTTATAAGCTTGTATAATATGTGGTAAACGTAATTGAAAGCAAATAATAAACATAAATTATCTTTCATTATAACCCATAAAAAAAGCCTGCTTAGCAGGCTCTGTTTTTTATAATCTTTCTTCGATTTTCTTCCAGTCAACTAATTCCCAAAAGTTCTCAATATATTTTGGTCTTAAATTTTGATAATCTAAATAATAAGCATGCTCCCAAACATCACATGTTAAAATTGGTTTTTGTCCTTCTGTTAACGGTGAACCAGCATTTGAAGTTCCTGTAATTTTTAATTTGCCGTTATCTAGAACCAGCCATGCCCAACCCGCACCAAACAATGTGGCAGCTTTTGTATTAAATTCTTCAACAAATTTCTCAAAAGACCCAAAAGTTTGATTAATCATTTCGGCGAGTTTGCCACTTGGTTTTTTCTGCGGATTTGCTGAGAAACCTTCCCAATAAAAGGTATGATTCCACACCTGTGCAGCATTATTGAAAATTCCACCATCTGATGATTTTATAATATCTTCAAGAGATTTTTTTGCGAAGTCGGTTCCTTCTATTAAACCATTAAGTTTTGTTACATAACCATTATGGTGCTTTGTATAATGGAATTCAACTGTTTTTGCACTAATGTGTGGCTCTAATGCATTCATTGCATAGGGTAATTTTGGTAATTCAATCATATAATTTTACGTTTTAATAGTTAATAAATAATGTTTGTTAATTGAACAAGCAATATACGAAAATGTTTAATACGCATCGAAAAATAAGCTAATTTAGAATTAAGTTAAATAGTGGTTGTCAATAATGTCAGACAACTATATTATTGTTATTATTAGATAAAAAAAATTGAGATTTCTGTTCAAATAAATTGATTATCAATTACTTTCGCTCTTTTCCTTTTTATTTATTTATTTACTGACGTTTTACATTGCCTCCTAATTTATTAGCAGAAATAGGATTTGATTTCTTTGTCGGCAATGTAAAGTCAAAATTCTACTACACTGGCTCGCTCGGATTTATTTGCAATTCGAGTGTTGCTATAATCCTAATGTTTTTACTCGCCTTTTTGCGGTTATGGAAACGTTAAAAAGCTCATAAAGGACAATTAAATTTTGTGGTTTTGTGGTCTTTACTGACGTTTACATTGCCTCCTATTTATTAGCAGAAATAGGATTTGATTTCTTTGTCGGCAATGTAAAGTTAAAAAAGGTCTCTACACCAATCTGAACTTTAAAAATTATACAGAACTTAGGTTTAAAGAATTGACTTCACAAGTCTCAACTTATGTGTATATCGTTTGATATGTTTATTATAAATACCTTGATGGTCAATAGTATCTATTCGCACTTTTCCTGAAGCGTGAATAATATTTGCACTATCTATAATTACGCCAACGTGTACGATATCGCCTTCATCATTATCAAAAAAAGCAAGGTCGCCAGGATTAGCTTCTGATAGAAAACTAAGAGTAGTTCCTAATCCAATCTGTTTTGAGGCATCTCTGGGAATATTACAACCTACCAAGCGATATAACAACTGCGAAAATCCCGAACAATCAAGTCCAAAAGCTGTACGCCCACCCCATAAGTAAGGAGTATTTAACATCTCTTGCGATTTTTGGACTATAAATTTTCGTTTGTTTTTATGTATTGGACTAAATTTAGAATTATCAAAACTATATTTATTTGAGCCAATAGAAAACTCACTTAATCCCTTATCGCCAACAGAAACGACAGCTCCAATAGGAATTATTGTTTTTTGTTTAGAACCAAGCCTAATCTCAGTTTGGTTTTCATTGCAAATTAGTCCTTCAAAAATATAATCTTTACTGACATCTTCTTTTTCAATAATATAATCAATAACACTGGTGTCTATCCAACCTTCATAATCGTCATGAATAAGCCTGACTTTTGTCCAGTCGTGCCTATGTATAAGTATTTCGAAACATTCACCAAACAATATTTGATTAAGCATTTCCGACTTATGCGACATTCCAGCTCTTAAAGGGATATAACTTATTTCACAAATTCCGATTTTCATTTAAATCATTTTTAATAATTCAAAAGTATATACTTATAGCTTACTTTAATTACAAGAAACATATATTTTTTAACAATTGATTGTAAATTACAAACACATAGTTCAAATTAATCAAAATTTACATGTTTTTTATTGTTATTTCGTCAATTTACGGTCTTTTATATATCTTTACAAAAAAACAATTGGGATGAAGTTTAAAAAATATTCTGTAATCATATACGCAATTACACTATTTTTGTTGAGTGTAGCTTTTGTGGTTTATATTTTTCCAAAAGAGAAAAAATTCCAATATTCGTTTACTCAAGGTGGTCCGTGGTTGCATGAAAACTTAATGGCACCTTTCGATTTTCCTGTTTATAAATCTGATGAGGAAATTGCCCAAGAGCAAGACAGCATCCGTACAAACTTTATCCCTTATTATGTTTACGACAGTATCGCTATAAAAACTGCGGTAGATGATTATTCGGTTAAACTTGAAGATATATGGCAAAATGAAGTTAAACCTAATCTCGAAGATATTGGAAATTTTAAAAAAAATCTCCTGCAAAAAAAGTTTGATTTTTATCTGACCCTTGCTAAGGACTTACTTCGCGAATCATTTCAAAAAGGAGTAATTGAACTTCCCGATAGTGTGTCAGAACAATACAAATTTCGATTTTATCTGTACGATGGAAAAATAAGCAAACTAAATTACGCATCTTCTTATATTCTTTTACGTGATGTTCAGAACAATTTAGATGATATTTTTAATAAATCTGAACTACGGGAGACTGATTCCCTATCAGGGTTTAAACTCAAAAATTATATCAACTCCCACAAACTGCTTCCTAGCATCGTGTATGATACAGACATGAATAAAAATATACTTTCAAGTCAACTTGATGCAGTTTCAACATCACGTGGAATGGTACAAAAGGGAGAACTGATAATTTTGAAAGGTCATATTGTTGGTATGCACGAAAACAAAGTCCTTTTATCGCTAAAAAAAGAGGTAGAAAATGATGTTTCTAATGTAAATCATACAATTATAAGTTTAGGAATTGCTCTTTTGTTTTTATCTCTTTACTTTATATTATTCTTATATCTTTTTTATCACGACAAGAAAATCCTTAATAGCTTTAAAGCGAATACATTTATAGCCTTGCAAATGCTTTTGCTTATCGTAAGTGTGTTAATAATTTTTAAATATACGGATATTAGCATAAATATTATCCCATTTGCTTTAATACCACTATTGATATATACTTTTTATAAGTTTAATGTTTCATTTATTGTATTTTTAGTATCAATAATTATTGCAGGATTTTTTGCCCCTAATAGTTTTGAGTTTATTTTCATTCAGACAATAACTGGTTTGGTAGCAATGTTTAGTTTGCGAAATACTCGTAAACGAAGTCAGATTTTTATATCTGCAATTTATGTTTTTATAACATATATTGTTTTACACTCTGGTTTTTTTCTGATGAAACAAGGCGATTTCTCGAATTTATTATCCAATGATATTTATATTTATGGTATCAGTTCGGCTTTGTTAGTATTATATTTGCCTATAGTTTATCTTTATGAAAAGATTTTTGGTTTCCTATCAGATTTTACTTTAATGGAACTATGTGATACCAACAATCCAGCATTGCGTCAACTTGCCGAAAAAACTCCTGGCACATTTCAACATTCGGTACAGGTTGCAAATTTAGTAGAATCGGTTACACGAGAATTAGGAGGTAATTACATGCTTGCACGTGCAGGAGCACTTTATCATGACATCGGAAAATCTGTACATCCCGAGTACTTTATCGAAAATCAAAATGGACCAAATATTCACGATAAATTCGATTTTGAGGAAAGTGCACAAAAAATTATTTCACATGTACCTTTGGGTGTTGAACTTGCAAAAAAGTATAATCTTCCAGCACAAGTTATCGACTTTATAACTATGCACCACGGAACAAGTCTTACTAAATACTTTTATAATTCGTGGATAAACGAAAATCCAAACTTGACTCCAAATATTAATAATTTTAAATATCCAGGACCAAAGCCAAACAGTATTGAAACAGTTGTAATGATGATGGCAGATGCAATTGAAGCCGCTTCACGTACACTTGAGGTTTATAGTCCAGAGTCAATTGACAAACTAGTATTTGTAATCATAGACTCCCAATTAAACGCTGGGCAATACGACGATGTTGAGATAACTTTGAAGCAAATATCACAAGCAAAGAAAATATTTTCTCAAAAAATTAGCAATATTTACCACTCACGTATTGTATATCCCGAAATTAATGCGAATAAGAATTAATAAAAACAATATATTTGTAAACTTTGTGTTATAAACATGTTTTTATAACTTATGTACAAAAAATTTTGCTTTAACATATTGCTTTTTATCTTTCTGAGTGTTGTTATCAATGCACAGACAGCTTTCATTAATGGCTTTGTATATGATGTAAAATCAAATCCAGTACAATTTGCCAATGTAAGTGTCAAAAATAAAGCTATTGGCACAGCTACCAACGAATATGGATACTTTGAAATAAGTGTTCCTACAAATCAGGAAATTACAATTGAAGTTTCATATTTAAGCTATCAAACTTACACAGAGAAGTTTAAATTAGCTAACGGAGAGCAAAAGGAAATCAAAATATATCTAAAAGAATCATATACAGTTTTACCAGAGGCAAATATTGGTGCCAACACCGAAAGATTTGCTCCTGCCGTTCGTTTAAATCCAGAAATATCAATGAATATTCCAACTGTCGGTGGGTTTGAAGATATTCTTAAATCTTTACCATCCGTATCATCAAATAATGAATTAAGCAGCCAATATAATGTTAGAGGAGGTAATTTTGATGAAAATTTAATATTTGTTAATGATATAGAAATTTATCGTCCCTTATTAATTCGCTCAGGACAGCAAGAAGGGCTTAGTTTTATCAATTCTGATATGGTATCTGCAATAGTCTTTTCGGCTGGTGGTTTTGATGCAAAATATGGCGATAAAATGTCATCAGTACTCGATATTAAATATCGTAAACCCAAAGAATTTGGCGGAACAGTTTCGGCTAGTTTATTAGGTGCAAACCTACACTTAGAAGGAACCAGCAAAAACCACCTTTTAAAATATAACACAGGATTTCGATATAAAACTACAAAATATCTTTTATCATCAATGGATATGGCAGGCGAATATGATCCCACCTATCTCGATTTTCAGGCTTTTATTACTTATGATATAAGCGAAAAACTCGAATTATCTTTTCTCGGTAATTTAAATAATAATAAATATAGCTTTATTCCTGAAGACCGCGAAACATCATGGGGTACAATGGATGAAGCACTTAAAATAATGATGTATTTCGAAGGACAGGAATTAGATAGATTTACAAACTCTACTGCTGCATTTACTGGAACATATAAAGCAAATCAAGATTTTACAATGAAGTTTATAGTTTCTGGATATTATACCTCCGAAAAAGAATCTTATGATATTCTTGGGCAATATTATCTTAATGAATTAGACAAACAATTAGGATCAGATAATATGGGCGATAGTGTTGCAAATATTGGTGTTGGCTCGTACCTAAATCATGCCAGAAACGACTTAACTGGATATGTGATAACTTCCAAATATCTGGCAGATTATAAATACAAAGACCATAATTTTGCTTGGGGTGCACAATACAATTACGAACTTTTTGATTATAGTGTACACGAATGGGAAATGGTTGACTCTGCCGGTTATTCAATGCCTTACAATTATTCGGGAGCAATTGCAAATAGAGATATCGTGCCGTTGTTTTTTACTGATATTGCAGGAATTAACATTGCTACTAACAGGCTTAATGCTTTTTTTCAAGATTCTTATTTGATAAAAATAGATAGCACGGAGTTATCTTTTGGTGGTGGAATAAGATTAAATTATTGGGATTTTAATAATGAATTTCTTGTCAGCCCCCGAATTAATGTAGGGTTTAAACCAAATTGGGAGAAAAATTTTGTTTTCAGGTTTTCGACTGGACTTTATCATCAACCGCCATTTTTTAAGGAAGTTCGCAAATTAGACGGCACCTTAAATCATGATATAAAAGCACAATCTTCATTTCATCTGGTTTTAGGCTCTGATTACGAATTTACGGCTTGGAACAGACCATTCAAATTGGTTACCGAGGTATATTATAAATATATGTATAATCTTATTCCTTATGATATTGATAATGTAAAGATTAGATACTATGGAGAAAATCTTGCACAGGGATATTCAACAGGTATTGAAGCAAAGATTAACGGCGAGTTTGTTCCAGGCACTGAATCATGGGTTAGCATTGCTCTGTCTCAGACGATGGAAGATATTGAGGGCGATTTCTACAAATTAAGAGACGATAAAGGAAATATCGACACCGTTTATCTCGGAATGATACCAAGACCAACTGATCAAAGATTAAATTTAGGTGTATTCTTCCAAGATTACATTCCAAAGCATGAAACTTGGCAAGCATATATCAATATATTGTTCGGAACAGGTTTGCCAGTCGAAAAAGCCGATAAACCATATCCACGCTTTAAACCATACAGAAGAGTTGATATTGGAATTTCAAAACAGTTAAAAGGCGATAACAAAAAACTACCTGATTCTAATCCATTTAGACATTTTAAAAACATCTGGTTAACACTTGAAGCTTTTAATCTGCTCGATATCAATAATGAAGTTTCATACACTTATGTAACCGATATCAGAGGTTGGCAATATGGAGTTCCGAATTATCTTACAGGACTTAGGCTAAACTTAAAATTGATTATGAGATTTTAGTTATTAATTATGAGATTTTAATTTTTAGTTATTAGTGTTTCAATTATTGCCTTTGCATCAAGCTCCATTTTTGAAAAACATGGTTTTGTGGTTTTGTAGTCTTTACTGACGTTTACATTGCCTCCAATTTATTAGCAGAAATAGGATTTGATTTTTAGTCGGCAATGTAAAGTCAAAATTTATTACTGCACTCGGATTCCGAGTGAACAGTAGCAATATTTTTATAAGATTAAAATCAAAGCCCTTAAAACTTCCCTTTTCCTGGAAATTTATACTTCTCTTTTGATTCTTGCTCCGAAAAAACATAGAACTTTCCCTTTGCTTGACTACAAAGCTGTCCATCTGTATCAAAAATACTAACTTTGATTTCAGAAATATTTCGTCGAAAAGAGATTTCTTCAGCCTTAATAGTAATTTTTCCCTTATCCGAACTTAACGGCTTTTTATATCTACAATTAAGCTCCATTGTTACCGCCGATCTTCCGTGTTTTACAAAAACATACCACTCGGCAGTTTCATCCATTAACGTTGCTTGAATACCTCCATGAGTAACTCCTTTCCAGCCGTCAAATTCTGGGCGAGGTTGCCATTCACTCCAAACTATATCATCTTTTTCGAAAAACTCCATCTGCAAGCCTTGTTTATTTTTAGGCGAGCACCCAAAACACATATATTCGGGGGTTAATTCTGCAAAAGCATTATTTACTTTTCTCATATTACAAAAATAAAAAAAAGGCGGATAAAAAATATTAAACCGCCTTAAAATTTAATAAATATCGTTTAGTTTACAATGATTTTTTTGGTAAACACTCCCTGCGACAATTCAATTTCTACAAAGTAAATACCTGCATTTTGTTGCGTCAAATCAATAACTGTTTCTTCAGAATTAGTTTCAAATTTTAACAAATCTTGTCCTAAAATATTTTTAACACATATTTTTGCATTCGATTCAGGTAATTTAACTGTAATCATACCATAAGTAGGATTTGGATAAATATTAATTTGTTTAGACAACTCGCCATCTATATCCACGCCAGAATTAGTTTCAACTAATAAATCATCAATTTTAAAAGCAAACTGATCGTTAGACACACATTGTATAGCTAGGTAAACCGACTGACCGTTATATGCTGATAAATTATATGAATATTTTTTCCAATCAGCTATTGTTGTTATTGTTCCACCCGAGATATTAGAAAAACTACCTATCGAGTTGCTAGTAGTAGATATTAAAACATTAAATTTTTCGTTTGAATAAGTTGTCGAAGCGGCACGTGCCCAAAAGCTAAAAGTTGAATTATTTAGCAAAGGTATTTTTGGAGTTATAAACCAATCATTATTAGGACCAGGATTTGCTGCGAAACAAGCTCCATCTCTTACTCCACCGTGAGCTGCCCATGCTTCACTGCTTGCTGGCACTGTTGCTGTTGAATTAAAAGCAATAAAAGATCCAGTATATCCTTCATTAGTAAAATCAACATCGATAATTCCGTATGTAGGTAAGACATCACCATCATAAGTTGTGCAAGGAGAAAAATTATCTACTGTAAAATTAGTACAATTTTCAAAATTATAAGAAAATCCTCCACCGCTAATAACTGTAATGTAACCAGACTTAGTCTCGGAATCACTATCAGAACTTGAACTAATAGTAAGTGTTACGTTATAAGTTCCAGCTGTATTATAAGTAATTGTTGGGTTGGTAGCTGCAGAACTTGATGGTGTTCCTCCAGGAAATGACCAACTGCGACTAGTAATAGAACCGCCTGCCGATAAATCGGTAAAATTTACCTGACCACCAACTGAAACAGTTGTCGGTGATGCACTAAAATCAGCAATTAAACCTATATTATTAGGGTCTAAATAATCACAAGTTGTTGCTCCGGTATTATCAGGATCCAACCAATATTTAAGTTGTTGAGATGAAGCTGAACCGTTTGATATCCAGTGATAAGATAATTTACCGTAAAGGTCTGGAGAAGTAGGAGAAGCACAATACGAACTTCCTCCCGACAAAGTACCTACAACAAGACCATTATTATTAAAAATAGGCGATCCTGACGATCCCCCCTCTGTTACCCCATGGTTTGTAGCAGTTGAAACCCAATAAACTACCCAGTGTGCACCAGATGCTCCTGTTTCATCCCCATTATATGTAGCTGAGGATAAAGAGCTTGTATATGTCGAAATCTTTTTAATGTCTCCACTGGGATGATGAATACCTACACCACTTGGACTACCGCTTGTTGACTTGCTCCAACCATTATAAACTCCGCCAATATTTTTAATACTAGTTGAACTCGCATTTAGTTGCAGCAATAAAAAATCAGAGCCTCCATCTAAAGGACCACGAGCTTTTTTTGTACATCCTGTAACATTATTTCCTGAAGGCTCGCTATATGCAGTACAACCAGGACTTTCGTAATTAAAACTAAATATCCATTGATTAAATTCACTAGCCGTACAATTTCCACCACAATGATCGGCAGTTAAAAAATATGCAGTTTGGTCATTACGAACATTATTAACGAGAGAGCCAGAACAGAAATAGCCATATTGTCCTTGGACATAATATATTTTCGCTACACCTTTTTGTTGAGTTCTCCAATTATTACCCTCGGGACAATTAACATTAACCTGACAACTTTCAGAGCCACCATATCCAGTTCCTTTTGCATCAATACCAAATTGCTCGGCACCCCGATAAATAAAAGAAAAAGCTGAAATCTGAATTTCAGGAATAACAAGTTCAACATTACCTGTTAAAGATTTTTCTTTAGCGGCAGTATATTCAATTATAACATCGTCCCCTGAAAATAAACCAATTGCGTATTCTTCTCTTTTAGGGTTATCTTCACTTGTAAATGGTCCCAAAACAACACTCCTATCAGAATTATAAACGTAAACTGTTGAGCCTTGTGGCAAAGCAAACGCATCGAAATGTAAAGCACTTGCAACAGCACCTTCACTTGACAAACGCAAACGCCAAATAGTTTTACCATCTTCCAGTTCGCTCCATGTTCCACTATTTTCAACACTCACACCAACTGGCAACAAACGTGCAATTTTCATTGGTTGTCCGTTTTTGCCATCAAAAGCATCTTCTGCTCGCACTAAATCCATTGACGGTGGGGATAGCTGAATATAATCCACATTTTCGATAGGAACATTTTGAGTAAAACTTGCTGGAATATTTCCAGTAGTAGTTTGACCAAATAAATTATGACTTAACGCAAGAATTATAAGTGTAGTAATAATAATAAAATAATTTCGATTCATTAGTTTTTATTTAAGTTCAAGTTTGACAAAAATACAATAATTTTAGCCTTGTTTACAAATCCTCTGCCACAAGTTTCAATAAATTTATATAAACATAGGATTTAAACATTATAAAAATGTGAATTAGACATTATAAACAATTCTAATTTTACCCTAAACTTTTACCTTTATCAATAAAATCGGTGTTTGTTATCAAGCCCGAAACCCGAACTGAGCCGCAGACGAGTTCACGAGTGATTTGTGCTTGTCGAAGTAACCGAGAACTACACAGAATCACAGTATTTATTTAATCTCTCATTAAATGTAGAGGCCCTTGTATATCGTGTTCTTGGTCGTCCAAACCCACTGCTTTTATGATAAAGTAATATACACCAGGACTGGCTTTTGTTCCACCACTAAGATTTCCATCCCAGCCGGCTTCGTAATCTTGCCAGTTTTCCCATTCATAAACAGTGCGTCCATAACGGTTAACAATAATTCCGTTAAATG